>Ga0160464_101137_pt1 | contig 11286 bp, 4 predicted proteins | sample HID1971I_E11MG_FD_108275 | JGI IMG/M metagenome (GOLD analysis project Ga0160464, IMG submission 108275) | Enriched millipede-associated microbial communities from UW Madison campus, WI, USA - HID1971I_E11 MG | ecosystem: Host-associated > Arthropoda: Insects > Digestive system > Unclassified ... | reverse complement strand
GGAGGGTCCGGCGCGGCGGCTGGCCCGCGAGCTGGGACTGCCTTCGATGGTCCTGGATGCGAGCGAGGGAGCGGGCGTGTCTCCGAGCGCCCTGCATGCCGCCGACGCGACTGCGGCGATGCGACCCGATCTCGTGCTGGCCGATGATGCTGCGCAGCTGGCGGCATGCGAGCGGGAGCTGCTGATGTGGGCTGAGGCGGGCACTCGCATCGTGGCGCTGGAGCTGGCGCCAGGTCGCTACGATGTGCTCGGCGAGCAGATCGAGGTCAAGTCGAGCGGGATGCTGCCGCTTCATTTCGTCTCGCGGCAGACCGGGCATCGGCTTGTGTCGGGCTTCCGACCGGACGACTTCCGGCTCTGGTACAGCCCTGAGGCGGGGATGATCGCGCCGCTGCTGCATCATACCTACACCGCAGCAGGGATGACGCCGGTGCTGCTAAGCGGCAATACCGACGCGTCGGGCGAGTGGGGGCCCGCACTGGCGGCAGCGGAGAAGACGATCGGTAGAGGGGCTTTTGCGATCTGCCAGGTGACGCTCGCCGGTCGATGCGACGCCAATCCCGTGGCGGCCGAGTTTGCCGACCGGCTGCTTGGGCTGCCCGGGCTGGCTTGAGCGCTTGAGGGGGCTCACGCGGCCCCCTTTTCCATGGCTGAGGATCGATCTATAATGAAGCGCACAACCGGGTCCAGGCCAGCCTGGAACGAAATATGCGTACGCTATGGAAAAGAAGCGAGTCAGCGTTCCAGGGACACGCGGGATATTGAGGATGGGCCGGGAGTAGGTCAAGCTGCGATACTGTCGATGTATGTATATCCATTTGTGCGATATTTCACAGATCGGGCCGTTTGGACGGTGAGTGTTCTAGTATATAAAACAAAGCCGAGCGGGGACGTGCCGCTCGGCTTTGTTGTAGCTAGCTACCTCTCTATCATCCAACGCACAGACGTCTCAGCGCGTCCGCACCACCTGGATCGCGTTGACGGCTGCGGCATCGGATAGTGCGCTGAAGTCGATGTCCAGTACGCCGTCCGTGACGCCGATGTTGCCAAAGGTGTACTTGCGCGCCTTGTCGTGTCCGAGCGCGCCCGTATAGTTATCATAACCCGCCAGCATGTTGGCGCCTTCGATATCCACGTTGAAGATTCGCATCCCCGCTGTGGTGAAGTGAATCTCTGCGAGGTTCAAAATGACGTTGTACGTGCCGTTCGGGACATTGAACTTGTAGGAAAAGGGCTGACCGCCGCTGCCAAAGCGCTGCGTCCGATACAACGCCTGGTCGCTCGTGCCGGATATCGTATCCGTCGTGGAGCCGACGGCTGTCGTGGCGCTCGTATACCCCCATGTATGGCTGCCTGTATAGGGTTGATCCGCTGCCCAGAGGCGTCCCTCGCTATCGGTGTAGGCTGTCGCAGAGCCGACATTGACCCGCTGCTCGTAGCCGTCCACCACCGTGATGGTCCACGTCTTGAGCTCGCCGAAGGCAGCGACGCCATCCTGGATCATACCGGCGCTGAACGTGTAGGTGCCCGGCGTCGTGGGCGCCTCGATGGTCAAGCCAAAGCTCTTCCGTTGGTTCGGCATCACTGTATCCGAGTTGGCCAAGAAGATGCGCTGATTGGTCGGGCTCAAGCTATAGCCGCCGCTGCCGAACTCGCTCCAGACGAAGGCATTGGCAGGGCCGGCATACAGTCTGTAGTTGGCTGCGCTGGTCCATGCGTTGGCTCCTGCGTTCTGCACCTCCAGATTCAGGGCAGCCTTGGTCCCTGCCGCCATCACAGTCGGCACCTCCCATGCTGCGAACTTGGCGTCGCGTGGCTCGGCTACGCGGATCGTGAACGTCTTCACCGTGCTGAAGCTTGAGCTGCCCTTGCTCAGTTGAGCGGAGAACGTATAATTGCCCGGAGCGCTCGGCGCAGTCACGAAGAAGGAGAAGGTCTTGGCCTGCTCGGTCCGGATCCGCTCTGCTGCGCCCAACTGGACGCTCTGATTGTTTGCGCTGACGCTCGTGCCCCCGTGAGGGAAGCCGCTCCAGATCAGCTGATTCGTACTGGCGCTCTTGAGCGTATACTGGTCAGCGCGCGTCCAGTCGTTCGTCCCTGTATTACGGAAGCCGATCGAGACCGGGACGACATCGCCAGGCGCCACGTATGCCGGGATATTGTCATAGAAGCTGACGGCGTCGTCGGCCGCCGCGCCGGCTGGGGTGACCCGGATGTCGTAGACGCCCGTATCGCCGAAGAGGGCGACGCCATCCTGGATCATCTGGACAGCCAGGCTATAGACGCCCCGCGTACGCGGCGCTGCGATGGCGAAGCTGAAGGTCTTGCTCATCCCTGGCCCGATGCTGTCTGTCGGGCTCAGGAACACCCGCTGATCGCGGACGCTGCTACTGTATCCGCCACTGGCAAATGCGCTCCATAACACCTGGTTGTCCTCTGGAATCGCGGCCAGACGGAAGTTGGCGGCAGGCGTCCAAGTGGCGGTGCCGATGTTCTTGACAGTGACGGCGATGGTGGATACCTGCTCCTCTGTCATGACGGAAGGTACGGTGACCGCCGTAATCCGCGCGGCTCCCGCTGGCGCAGAGATGACCTGGATCGTCTGCTTGCGGTCGTCGCCGAAGACCGCCACGCCATCTTGGATCATCGTCGCGCCGAACCGGTAACTGCCCGGAGCGGAAGGCGCTTGCACCTGGAAGGCGAAGGTCTTGGTCTGCTGCGGCTCGATGTGATCGGCCGAAGCCAGATATGCCCGCTGGTTATCCGGCGCGAGGGCATAGCCGCCGTCCTGGAAGTCGCTCCATGTCAGCGTATTGTCCGCCGTCGCGGCCAGGCGGAACTGGTCGGTTGCGGTCCAAGTCGCGCTGCCGACATTGCGGACGGTGACCGATGCCGTATACTTCTCCCCTGCGATCATCTGCTCGGGCAGCTGGACGTCGAGGAGGATGGCGTCGTTTGCCACATTGCCCTTGACCTTCTGCCGGATCAGCGAAGCGTAGGTGTACGGGTCCACCGCCTCGTATTGATACTCCGGGTGCTCGGCCTGGATTTTTTTCATGACCTGATGGATATATTCGGTCGAGGTGAAGGCTGGCTTGATATAGAGAAAGTTGGGCGTTGTCCCCGGGCTCGGCAGAGCGGCGGTCGCGTTGTAGATATGGGCGGCCTGTGCTTGCACATCGTTGGTAGCAATCGGTACATTATCGCCCATCACGACCATGTTCGTGCTCCGTACATCCGGCTTGGGCGAGCGGAGATTGGGATTGTAGAACAGGGATAGGTCGTTGGAAAAGGAGCGGTACACCTCCTCTGAGGAGGGGGTGACGACACCGGCATTGCCGTTCAGCACGAAGCCTGACATCGTATAGCCGGTCGAGCGGTAGAGGCGCTCGTTCCAGCTCTTCCAGACCGGGACATCCTTCACATAGTCCGGATTGGCATAGCCGCCGGCTCCCGCTCCCGCGACCAGGTAGTCGCCCGGCGTTGCCGTATCGTACAGATATTGCAGCATATCCCCGGCATTGCGAGTGGCCGGTACGATGTTCCACGCGATCGGCGTCTTGCCGCGGGCGGGATCGGCGTTCCACACATAAGGGAATTGGTAATGGACGGTGGAGGCGTCATGATCGCCCATCCCCCACAGGATATAGGTTTTGTTGGCGAGCGTGGGCCGACTGCCTGCCGTATTGGCCGGCTTCAGCTGCGTGGCCACCGGCGCCCACCAGTGGATGGACATATTGGCATCGCCCATCGTATCGAGGATGCTGACGATTGTCGCATTGTACTTGGACAGCAGCTCCACGACCTTCCATTCGCCTTCGAATTCTGTGTGCGCGCCTTTGCCCCCATAGGTCGAATACTTGTCCCACCAGGGGAAGAAGCCGTACACCTCGATCATATCGCGCTGCCCATGCAGCGTGTAAGCCGACTGCAGGATAGCGAGGAACGTCTCCAGATCCTTGCCGAGCGTCTGATTGGGCGCATCGAAGGGCCGTTCGTCGCCCCATGGGCTCAGATCGAAGACGAAGCCCTTGCGCATGACGAGGACGTCGCGAGCGGCCACATATTCCTGCGAGTGGGTGGCGGGCAGCCTGGCGTAGCCGTCCTCGATATAGCCGAGCACCCCGGCATCGGCGAGCCCGGTATCGAGATACTGCTGCTTGGCCCACACATAAGCGTCCGTCTTGGCGTTGGGACCGCCGAACTGATCGACCAGATTGCGCGTAACCGCGAGGCTGTTGGGGGCGGCGGTCAAGCGGGCATGCAGTCGCCCGCCTCCCATAACGGCCGGGGTTCGCTCGATGCCGGCGATCGTCGTCGCCACGTTAGCGGTAGCATCGACCTTGGGGTCCCAGAGGACGAGCCCGCCGAGCTCGCTGCGGAAGGTATCGACGAGCGCCTCGAGCGAGGACAGCGGGGTGACCGTATACTGGCTGAGCCATTGCCCCGGCTTGCGGAAGGTCTCGAGCCACTTCTCATCGATCTGCAGCGCTTGCGTTGGCGTGATGGATGGGGTCTGTACATAGAAGGAATTGTAGACGTACAGACGCGGCCCCTTCTGGTTGACGATCCCTTGCAGCGTGGTGACGAATAGCTTGATATCGTAAGATTCGGCGGTGTTGAACGAGCCGGAGACCTGCCGCAGGTCGAAGGTATAAAGGATAGGATAAGCGGCGGCGTCGGCCTGTCGGAGCTGCCAGTGGGTCAACCCGGTGAAGGCGAGCGTGAAGATGAGACAAAGCTTGACGAAGCGATTCAAGTTCATGAACATAAAGCACCCTCCGATACGATGGATTTGTATGCTAGGGCGTGTTTGCACACCCGCTCAGGGGCATCTTAGGCTGCCTTTCCGCCCCCTGCGGCGTCACTTTTGCTTGCCGTACCCCCGGGTACGCCTTCACAAAAGTTCCTGGCATGGAACGAAAATTCACCCCAATCTGCTACCCTCCGAGTATGCAAACACGCCCTTGTCAAGTATAAGAGAGCATGGAGCGTTCAGACATCAAAAATTCTACGCATACGTTTCATTATTCTACACATTTTGTATCCGCTTACAAAACGTTCGAGGTTAACGGCTTCGCCCACGCGGAGGTGATCTCTGACGCTGTAGGATACTAAACGGTTTGTGTAGGATTATGGCTGTTTAAATGTATGACGGCATCCTACAATAAAAGGGCGATGCAGGCGGAGCGCCGGATTTGAAAGCGATTGCTGCCTTGCAACGCATGCCACAGCATCTTGTCGGGAGGACCCATGACACCGAAAAAAACATATCACTTTATCGCCCACACGCATTGGGATCGCGAATGGTACATGACATTCGAGCAATTCCGTTATCGTCTGGTTGAATTGATCGACAAGCTGCTGGATCTGCTGGAGCGCGACCCTGCGTTCAAGACCTTCCACCTCGACGGCCAGACGATCGTGCTGGAGGACTACTGCGCGCTGCGACCGCATCGGCGGCCGCGACTGGAGAAGCTCATCCGCGAGGGCCGCATCCTGATCGGTCCCTGGTATCAGCAGAACGATCTGTATCTGACGAGCGCCGAATCGACCATCCGCAGTCTGATGGAAGGCATCCGCATCTCGCGCAGACTTGGCGGAGAGATGAAGATCGGCTATCTGCCCGACCACTTCGGGCTGATCGGCCAGATGCCGCAGCTCTTCCGCGACGTAGGCATCGACAACTGCGTATTCGGCCGCGCCTACGACGCGGGCAAGCACGGCAGCCCGTTCTTCCGCTGGCAGTCGCCGGACGGCTCCGAGGTGACGGGACTGCAGCTCTATTATTGGTACAACAGCGCGCAGCGCCTGCCTGCCGATCCGGATCGGCTGCGAGCGGTCTTCGATCTGATCCGCGAGCGAGAGGAGCGTATCAATCCCACCTCGCATTATCCGATGATGAACGGGGTAGATCATCTCGAAGCGCAGGAGGACTTGCCGGAGGTGCTCGAGCAGCTGCGCAGGCTGTACGGAGATGAGCTCGATATCGTGCACAGCACGCTGCCGGACTATGTGAGCGGCGTGCTGCAGGAGATGGCAGAGCAGTCGCCAGGGACCTACCCGCTCCTGCGAGGCGAGCTCCGGGAAGCGCCGGAGTACAATATCCTGGCAGGCACGCTGTCCAGCCGTCTCTATATCAAGCAGGCGAATGCGCAGTGTCACGATCTGATCGAGAAGTGGCTGGAGCCGTTGTCCGCCTGGTGCGCGATGCTGGAGCTGGACCCTTGCGATCAGGATGCGATCGGTTATATCTGGCGGTTATATATGGAGAATCATCCGCATGACAGTATCTGCGGCTGCAGTCAGGACGCCGTCCATGATCAGATGATGGATCGATACGGGCGGCTGAAGGAGTTGACCGGCGTCATCATCGAGCGCAAGCTGCAGCGGATCGCCAGACAGGTGGACGCCCAAGGCTACGAGTCGGACGACCAGAAGCTGCTCGTCGTCAACACCTCGCAGCTTGCGGCAGCGGGCGTCATCCGGACGCCGATCTATTTCCTGGCGGACGAGTCCGTGTCGTCTTTCAGCATCGAGGATGCGGACGGCCAATCGATGCCCTACCGACTCGTCAGCGAGGAGCCGAGCCGCGTACAAGTGATCAGTCCGATCAACCTGCCCGGCGTCATCGGGGTCAAGCGCTGCGAGATCGAATGGCGGCCCCGCGTGCCCGCATCGGGACTCGCTACGTATCGCGTGCGTCAGCATCAGCCCGGTACGAGACTGAAGGATGCGCCTGCTCCGAGGCCGCTCGTGCTGGAGAACGGACATCTCCTCGTCGAGCTGCAAACGGACGGCACCTTCCATGTGCTGCACAAGTCGTCAGGTCGGCAGCTCCGTCATCAGGGCAGGCTGCACAACGCGGGCGATCGCGGCGATCTGTATGTGTTCAAGTCGCTGGAAGGGGAGGCGGTGCAACAGTGGGACGGAGCGGTCGAGTGGGTGTCCCGCACCGATAACGCGCTGTATCAGGAAGCCGTCTACCGTCTCGTATGGCAACTGCCTGCCGGTCTGGATGCGACCAAGGAGGCGATGCTGGCCGAGACCGCAGACTGCGTCTTCCAAGTTGCGCTCAGGCTGGAGGTCGACGCCGAGCATGTGAGCATCCGGGTGCAGCTCGACAATCAGGCCAGGGACCATCGTCTGCGGATGCTGTTCCCGATGGAGGAGCCGGCGCGCCAGGTACTGGCGGGCGGACAGCTGGATGTCGTGCAGCGCAGCTGGGATAGTGGCAGCGAGTGGGAGCGGGACGCCAACTCGCAGCCCTTCTGGAAGTGGCTGGCCCCGGTAGACGACCAAGGCGGTGCGGCGATCTTCGCCAAAGGCATCTATGAATACGAGATGCTGGATGGGGGAAGGACGGCAGGCGTGACGCTGCTCCGCTGCGTCGAGACGATCCATCTACGGGAGACGGTCTACATGGAGCAGGACAGACAGCCGAAGGCGCAATGCATCGGCACGCATACGCTCGAGCTGGCGCTGCGCCCTTTTGCGGAGCTGTCCGCAACCCGGCTCTATCAGGAGGCCGAGCGCTACCATCAGGGGGTGATGACGAAGCTGCTGCCGATCGATGAGGACAAGTGGAATCAGGGGCGAGCCTGGGTGCAGGATACGTCGCACGGCGAGCTGTTCAAGCTGCCCGACCCGAATGCGCACAAGCCTGCGCTGCCTCCTGTGTACTGTCCTCTCCGGTTGGAGGGCGACATCATGGTGTCGGCGCTCAAGTGGGCCGAGGATGGCGGCGGTCCCGTCGTCCGGCTGTATAATGTGGAGTCCCGCCCGGTCGAGGCGAGCGTGTCTGCCGCAGTGCCGCTCAAGGGAGCCGTCCGCACCAACAGCATCGAGGAGCCGCAAGGCGAGCTGGAAGCGACAGACGACCGGATATCGAGCGTCATCGCGGCCAAGACCTTTGTGACGTATAAGCTGATCTAGGGTGTGTCCCTGGACGGGCGCAGCAGCGCAGTAAGACGCAAGGAGGCTTGAGTATGTCAACATCATCACTGCCAGGGAAGCGCTCGAAGGATTCGTCTTTGAGCAAGGAGCTGTGGAACAATCGTTATCTGTACCTGTTTGTATTGCCGGGCGTCGTCTGGTTCCTCGTGTTCTGTTACCAGCCGATGTACGGCATCCTGATCGCCTTCAAGGACTATGACATTATCGAGGGCGTGATGGGCAGCGAGTGGGTGGGCCTGGCCAATTTCCGGGAGTTTTTTAACAGCCCGAACTTTTCGGTCATCCTGACCAACAGTATCGCCATCAGCCTGCTGAAGCTGGTGTTTGGATTCCCGGCGCCGATTATCCTAGCGATTCTACTTAATGAAGTTCGCAGCATCGTGTTTAAGCGAATCGCGCAGACGATATCGTACCTGCCGTTTTTCGTCTCCTGGGTCGTCGTGGCAGGCATCTGGTATGAGCTGTTCAGTACGGACGGCGGGGTGGTCAATCAACTGCTCGCGTCCCTTGGCCTGATCGAGGAGCCGATCTTCTGGTTCGGCGATCCGGATCTGATCTGGGGCATGATCGTCGCCTCCGACGTATGGAAGGGCATCGGGTTCGGGACGATTATCTACCTGGCTTCCATCATGTCGGTCAATACCGATCTGTACGAGTCGGCGGTCATCGATGGCGCTCACCGACTTCGGCAAATCTGGCACATTACGCTGCCAGCCATCCGACCGACGATTATCCTGTTGTTTATCCTCAATATGGCAGGCATCCTCGATGCGGGCTTCGAGCAGGTCTATGTCATGCAGAACCCGATGCTGCTCGACAAAGCGGAGATCATCGATACGTACGTTATGAAGATGGGGATATTCCGCGCCCAGTATGAATTGGCGACCGCGGTCGGGGTGTTCAAGTCCGTGATCGGGATGATCGCATTGTTTACGCTGAACTTTTTGATTAAGAAAACAGGCGAGGAAGGGATTTTCTAGGGAAAGGGGGACGTCAGCTTGATTATTTCCAGAGGAGAGAAAATATTTCAAGGGGTCAATTATGTCTTTCTAACCGCACTCTCCTTTCTGTTTGTTTACCCGTTCTGGCGGATTGCCGCGTTATCCTTCAGCGAAGGGTACGAGGCTTCCAAGGGCGGGATTCACTTCTGGCCCAGAGCCTTTACATGGGATAATTACAAGGCGATCTTCGCCCGCAGCGATATTCTGGATGCCTACGCCATCACGATCGGCCGGACGCTGATCGGCGCGACGTTGTCCATCCTGCTCGTATCGCTGATGGCCTACGGCTTGTCCAAAAATCGATTGCGCGGCCGGCAGCTCATCAATCTGATGCTGATCGTGACGCTGTTTTTCAACGGCGGCTTGATCCCCACCTATCTTTTGTTCAAGTCGCTGGGGCTGCTGAACAGCTTTTGGGTCTATGTCGTGCCCTCGTTATATGGCGCTTCGACGGTATTTATCTTCCGCTCCTTTTTCCGGGCGCTGCCCAAGGAGCTGGAGGAGTCGGCCCACATCGACGGGGCCAGCGATCTGACCGTGTATCTGAAGATCGTGGTCCCGCTGAGCCTGCCGATCTTCGCGACGATGGGGTTGTTCTCGGCCGTTGGCCACTGGAACGACTACATGACCGCGACGCTGTATGTGACCAAGCAGGATCTGATCCCCGTGCAATCCTTGCTGATGAAGATTCTCGATCTGAATCGCTCGGGCAAGCCAGGCTCCTCCTTTGGCATGGTCGATCTGGTCAGCGACACGAGGCGCACGGTCACTGCGCAATCGATCAAGATGGCGACCCTGGTCGTGGTCGTATTCCCGATTATGTGCGTCTATCCGTTTTTGCAAAAGTATTTCGTCAAAGGCGTAATCATCGGTTCTTTGAAAGGCTAAGAAGTCTTGATATCATAAATGGAATGGAAAGGGTGGTCTTACCATGAAAAAGAGATGGAAATGGCTGTCAAGCGCGCTGGCGCTCAGTGTGATCGCGACTTCGCTCGTCGCTTGCAGCGGTGGCAACAATACGAAGAAGGAGGAGGAGCAACCGCTGCCGACGAACACATCGGAGCAGGCGGAGTCCAAAGAGGACCCGCTCGTGGTCAATATGCTGCTCATCGGGGATACGATCCTGCCCAAGGAGAACAATCCGATGCATCAGTGGCTGCTCGAAAACAAAAATATCGACCTTCGCTTCTCCTTGGCGAATGGCGAGGTTCCCGACCAGATGAATATGCTGCTGGCGGGCGGAGAGCTGCCGGATGTTGTCCGTTACGTGACGAACGAGCTGAGCAATTCGATCGCGAATAAATGGGCCGACGCCGGACTCTCGATCCGTACCGACGAGCTGCTGGCGAAGTATCCGAACCTGCTGAAGTATAGCGATCCCGATTATAACGCTGCTGTATTCGCCAATAAAAAAGACGGCAGTATGAATGTAATCCCGAGCAACCCGGCGAGCCATCCGGACGTTGCGCAGAAGATTCTCGGCTTCTTCATCAAAGAGGATTGGCTGAAGCAGGTCGGCATGGAGGCGCCCAAAACAACCGATGAATTATTCGAGGTGCTGATGGCTTTCAAGGAGCAAATCGCCGATGTCGACGGCAAGCCAATCATCCCGATCTCACTGGACCACATGGGGCGTCAGAACTTCATGTATACCTGGACCAAAAACTGGTATGACCTCTCGGAGGATCATAAAACGCTGCACTGGTGGTTCAACCATCCGAACATCGAGGAATACATGGTATTCATGAACAAGCTATACGTGAACGGGCTGCTCGATCGCGAATTCCTGACGCAGCAGCCGGATCAATATCAGGCCAAGCTCAGCTCCGGTCGCGTAGGGGTCACCTTCCAGACCCACGTGCCGATGGATACGGCGAACAGCGTCCTGAAAGCGACGGACCCGAACAGTCGTTATGTGCCTAATCCGCCGATCCGTCAGGAAGGGCTGCCGCTTCCGATCTACGCCTCGACCTCGTACAGCATGTTCGAAGGCATCGTGATCTCCAAGAAATTTGCGGCGAACGAGCGCAATCTGGAGCGGTTTATGGAATTCCTGGACTGGAATGCTACAAACGAAGGTTCGTTTTTCCTGAGTCACGGGGTAGAGGGCGAGTATTATGTAAAAAATGCCGATGGCTTGTATGAGCCCAAGCCGGAGGTCAAGGCGGAGCTCGATAAGGGAGATGGCACTTTCGAGGCTAGCGAAGGGCTGAAGTTCTATAATCTGCTGAAATATCCCGTCCTGCCGAGTATGGAAGTAAAGTCGGGGACAGAGGAGCTCCTAATGGGCGAGACGATCTGGGCCGAGGGCTATACCGTCGACGATAAT
>Ga0160464_101134_pt1 | contig 11298 bp, 9 predicted proteins | sample HID1971I_E11MG_FD_108275 | JGI IMG/M metagenome (GOLD analysis project Ga0160464, IMG submission 108275) | Enriched millipede-associated microbial communities from UW Madison campus, WI, USA - HID1971I_E11 MG | ecosystem: Host-associated > Arthropoda: Insects > Digestive system > Unclassified ... | reverse complement strand
GCGTCGGCCCACGCTGCACCAGAGTGCTCAGGGCGATGCCCGCGTCGGCCGCGACGGCTCCGACCGTGCCGGCATCTCCGCCGCGTACCGTCAGACCCGAGCGCAGCACTTCGATGTCGAAACCGGCCGCAGCGAGAGCGGACGTCAGCGCGCCGCGATCGGCGGCATCCACGATGACGGAGCCGCCCTTCGGGTCGGCGAGCGTCTCGATGCCGCTGGCCAGCACGAGCGTGCCCTTCGAGAGCACCAGAACGTTGTCGGCGACCTGCTCGACCTCGCTGAGGACGTGCGACGACACGAGAACCGTGCGTCCTTCGTCGGCGAGACGACGCATCAGGAGTCGCATCCAGCGGATTCCCTCGGGGTCGAGTCCGTTGGCCGGTTCGTCGAAGACAAGGGCGCCGGGGTCGCCGAGGAGCGCGTGCGCGACGCTGAGCCGCTGACGCATGCCGAGGGAGAAGCCGCCGATGCGGGAGTCTCCTTCGCCCTCGAGGCCGACCAGGGAGAGCACCTCGCCGACGCGTGCCAGCGGGATGCCGTTCGCCTTGGCGGCGATGGTCAGCTGGCGTTCGGCGGTGCGACGAGGACGGTAGACCGTCTCCTCGAGCACGGCACCGATCGTGCGCAGCGGCTGACGGAGCTCGGCATACGCCGTGCCGCCGATCGTCGCCGTGCCGGATGTGGCGCGCACCTGACCGAGCAGGATGCGCAGCGTCGTGGTCTTGCCGGCTCCGTTCGGGCCGAGGAAGGCGGTGACCGCTCCGGGCTCGACGCGCGCGGAGAAGTCCGAGACAGCGGTCACCTCATTGAAGCGCTTCGTCACGTGCGTGAACTCGAGCACCTGTCCTTCAGGCATCCGTGACCTCTCGTCGCATTTGAACAGTTCCTCCCTATCCTGCCGGAAAAGCCTGTCGGATCCCGCATTTCGCGCGGAATACCGCCCTTGCCGAAAGGGGTAGCCTGGCCAGCGTGACCGATTCTCACGCTGCATCCCGTGTCCTCGTCCGCACCGAAGGAGCCCTCGGGCGGCTCACCCTCAACCGTCCTGAGGCGATCAACGCCCTCGATGTCGACATGATCGAGAGCCTGACCGCAGCGCTCGACGCCTGGCGCGACGACACCGACGTGCAGATCGTGCTGCTCGACGGCGCGGGCGATCGGGGCATGTGCGCCGGGGGTGACGTCCGCGCTCTGCATGCGCAGATCGTCGCGGGGCAGTCCGCTCAGACCGCGGAGTTCTTCCGCGCCGAGTACGCGCTGAACGCGATGATCGCCGAGTACCCCAAGCCGCTCGTGACCTTCGCCGACGGCATCACGATGGGTGGCGGCATCGGCCTGGCCGGGCACGCGGCGATCCGCATCGTCACGGAGCGTTCGAAGCTTGCGATGCCGGAGACGCGCATCGGATTCACGCCCGACGTCGGCGGCACCTGGCTGCTCGGCCGTGCGCCGGGACGCTTCGGCGAGTACTTCGGTCTCACCGGGGCGACGATGAGTGGCGCGGATGCCGTGTACCTCGGCTTCGCCGACCACTTCGTGCCGTCGGACCGGCTCGACGCGTTGAGCGAGGCTCTCGCCTTCCGCGCCGATCCGACCGGTCCCAGCGAGATCGTCCTGCTGTTCGACGAGACGCCGGAGCCCTCGCAGCTGCCCGCGTCGCGAGAATGGATCGACGACGCCTTCTCCGCCCCCACGGTGAGCGAGATCATCGAGCGTCTGCAGGCGCAGGGAACGACCGAGGCCGCCGCGACCGCGGATCTTCTCGAGGGCCTCGCGCCGACGGGCCTCACGGTCACGCTCGACGCCGTTCGCGAGGCGCGCGCGCTGCCGGGGCTTCGTGCCGCGCTCGAGGGCGAGTACCGCCGCGTGCTGTGGTTCGTGAACGAGCACCCCGACCTCGTCGAGGGCATCCGCGCGCAGATCGTCGACAAGGACCGCGACCCGAAGTGGGACCCGCCGACGCTGGCGGAGCTCGTCCCGGACGCCGGTGCCCCCGCGCGCGAGTACGTTCCGCAGCCCGCCCTGTTCTCGTCGGCGGACTCGGGGGTTTAGTCGGGGGTCTGGTCGGGGCTCGAACGCGCCTGCCAGATCGCACGGAGCACGTCGATGACGTCGTCCGGATCCGCCTCGACGGCGTCGGCCTCATCGACCAGCTCGCGGATGCGGCGGATCACGGATGAGGGAAGGACTCCCGCCGTCTCAGCGACCCGCGTGCCGGCAGCCGTGCGCGAGACCACCAGTCCCTCGCCCTCGAGCATCTTGTACGCACGCGCGGCGGTTCCGGGGGCGACGCCCAGATCGCTCGCCGTCTGCCTGACCGTCGGCAGCCGTTCCCCGGCGCCGAGCTGCCCCGAGACGATGAGGCCGCGGAGCTGTCGGTAGATGTCGAGTGCCGGATTCGTCTCATCGGCCGGTGAGAGCCTGGGCGTCGGAGTCACCGTGCGCTCTCCCGTTCGGCCGAGTTCTCGACGTCGACAGCAGACTCCAGGTCATGCCTCGGCGGGCACAGCTGTGCGGTCGTGAGGAGCAGGAGCACGAATGCGGTGATCTCGAGTGCCGGCGCCAGCCAGCCGCCGACGGCCGCGACTTCGCCGTATCGCCAGAAGGTGTCGTAGGAGTCGCTGCGCCCGTCGCCCTGGATGGTGAGTCCGTTGATCGAACCGGCGTCGGCGATGAACCGCCATGCGCCCGCCAGCGCGAGAATCGCAGCCGATGTGGCGATCCGGGTGATCCCCGTCGCGATGTCGCGTCGTTCGCGCTGCTCGGCGACGATCGTCTCCGGCCGCAGGAAGGGGCGGACCGCATTGGCGCGCAGCGCTGCGATGGCCACGGCGATGAGCGCGGCGGTGCAGATCAGGACGGGGACGCCGTATGCCCACCCGTAGAACCAGGGCCGGATCGGATCGATCGTCTCGTTGGGCACGTCGATCTCGAGGAAGACGTACGGGCCGCCGTCGATGTTCGAGGAGGCGAGTCCAGCGAGCAGTGTCGTGACCGTGAGAGCGAGCAGCGTTGCGGCGGCACCCACCGCTCCGATGCGCGGACTGAAGCTCAGCCAGGTGCGTCGGGCGGAGAAGACGGGGCGCTCCGGCGGGGTGCTGCCCCTCGTCGCGATCAGGGTCAGCAGGATGGTCACTGCGACGCCTGCCGTGAACACCGGCGTCGCATACCGCCACCACGAGACGACGTCGTGGAGGTCGACGCCGTACCCGGTGATCAGGTTCTCGGCGACGAAGATCACGATCACCGCGATCGCGGCGACTCCGAGGGTGCGGTGCTCCGGTGAGTAACGGGCGAAGACCCCGCCGGATGCCGCCGCGGCGAGGCGCACCCGGCTCTCGGTCCGTGCGCGCCAGCGGGGTGTGACGGTGATGCCGACCGCGATGATCGCCGCGAGGATCAGAGACACCCAGGGCATCGAGAAGACGGTGCCGAGCACCTGTCCCGGGTCCAGCAGGAGCTGGCCGGGTCGGAGCGGGGATGCGGTGGTCGCGAGCGTGGGAGTCCGTCCTCTTTGTGTCATATGTCTATCACAAGTTGTATCAGTGCGTAAACACAAAGGAGGAGAGAGGGGTCGGCTCGCCGTTGTTCGCCCGTGTGCAGAAACCGCTGATCGGGACGGGAAGCGGTTCGCTGTGAGCGAAGGTCCACCGTGAGGGGGATACGAATGTCCGTGGATCGTGGCACTCTGTCTTGTGGCCGATTGTCGGTCGGCATCCGTCTGCCGAGAAATCCGCCGCTTCATCCTTCCTAGAAAGTCCGCCTGTGCTGGGAAAAATTCTCCTCCGCTATCTCTCCCGATACCGATGGCTGCTGCTCGCCGTGCTGGTCTTCCAGCTCGCCAGCGTCGCAGCGACCCTCTACCTCCCGCGCCTGAACGCCGACATCATCGACAAGGGCGTCGCCCGCGGTGACACCGGCTACATCTGGAGCACCGGTCTGTTCATGCTGGCGGTGTCGCTGGGGCAGATCATCGCCTCGGTCACGGCGACCTACTTCGCCGCGCGCGCGGCGATGGGTGCCGGACGCGACATCCGGGCCGATGTGTTCGGCAAGGTCAGCGGCTTCTCCGAGCGCGAGGTGTCGCAGTTCGGCGCCGGGTCGCTCATCACCCGAAACACCAACGACGTGCAGCAGGTGCAGATGCTCGCGATGATGGGCGCGACCATGCTCGTCACGGCGCCGCTGCTCGCGATCGGCGGCATCATCTTCGCCGTCCAGACCAACGTCGGCCTCAGCTGGCTCATCGCCGTCTCGGTGCCGCTGCTGCTGATCCTGGCCGCCCTCGTGATCGGGCGCATGGTGCCGCTGTTCCGCAGTTACCAGGGCAAGCTCGACAACGTCAACCGCATCATGCGCGAGCAGCTCACCGGTGTGCGCGTGGTGCGCGCGTTCGTGCGCGAGCGCATCGAGGAAGAGCGCTTCCGCGGGGCCAACACCGACATCATGGTCGTCGGCCGCAAGGTCGGCTCGCTCTTCGTGCTGCTGTTCCCGCTGTTCATGCTGATCCTCAACGTGACCGTCGTCTCCGTCATCTGGTTCGGCGGCATCGAGGTCAACAACGGCACGGTGCAGGTCGGCACGCTGTTCGCCTTCATGCAGTACATCGGTCAGATCATGGGCGGCGTCATCATGGCGAGCTTCATGGCGATGATGATCCCCCGCGCCGCGGTCTCGGCCGAGCGCATCGGCGAGGTGCTCGACTCCGAGTCCACGCTGGTCCGTCCCGAGAACGGCGTCACCTCGTTCCCGGTCCCCGGATCGGTGGCGCTCGACGACGTCGAGTTCACCTACCCCGGCGCCGATTCCCCCGTGCTCACCGGCATCAGCTTCGCCGCGCAGCCGGGTGAGACGGTCGCGATCGTCGGATCCACGGGCTCGGGCAAGACGACCCTGGTGTCGCTCATCCCGCGTCTGTTCGACGTCTCGGGCGGTTCCGTCCACGTCGGGGGCACCGACGTGCGCGAGGCCGACGTGGAGTCGCTCTGGGACAGCATCGGCCTGGTGCCGCAGCGTCCGTTCCTCTTCACCGGCACCGTCGCGTCGAACCTGCGCTACGGCCGTGAAGACGCCACCGACGAGGAGCTCTGGCACGCGCTCGACATCGCACAGGGTCGCGACTTCGTCGAAGAGATGCCCGACGGTCTCGAGTCCCGCATCGCCCAGGGCGGCACGAACGTCTCGGGTGGTCAGCGTCAGCGACTCGCGATCGCCCGTGCGATCGTGCACCAGCCGCAGATCCTCGTCTTCGACGACTCGTTCTCGGCGCTCGACCTCACCACGGACGCCCGGCTTCGCCAGGCGCTGTGGCGGGAACTCCCGCACGTCACGAAGATCGTGGTCGCGCAGCGCATCTCCACCATCACGGATGCCGACCGCATCGTCGTCCTCGACGGTGGAACCATGGTCGGCGTCGGCACGCATGAGGAGCTGCTCGAGACGAGCGACACCTACCGAGAGATCGTCGAGTCGCAGCTGGGGGTGGACGCATGAGCGCGCAGGACAACGAACAGGCAGGGCGCAAGCGCGGCCGCGGCAAGGCAGCAGCCGCCGTCGCCGAGGTCGAGCTGAGCGCCGAGGAGAAGTACGAGGCCGAGCTCGCCGAGCAGGCCCGTCAGAACTCCGGCGACTGGGACAGCGTCGCACCGGGCAAGGCCGACAACTTCGGCCCCAGCTTCGCGCGCATGATCGGTCTGCTGAAGCCGTCGGCCATCTGGTTCGTCTTCGTGTCGATCCTGGGTGCGATCGGTGTGGTCCTGACGGTCGCGGCGCCCAAGGTGCTCGCCGAGGCCACCAACCTCGTCTACAAGGGCTTCATCTCGATCCAGCTCGGGCAGCCGACCGATGGCTTCCCCGGCTTCCCCGCCGGCACGTCGCAGGACGTGGTCGTCGAGGCGCTGCGTGCCGGTGGGCAGGACGACTTCGCGAACCAGGTCGGTGCGCTGGGCGACTTCACGGTCGGACAGGGTGTCGACTTCGACGCACTGCGGCTGGTCATCGCCGCCGTTCTCGGCATCTACGTGGCCGCGGCCTTCCTCACCTGGATCCAGGGCTACGTCATCAACGTGATCATGGTCCGCACCATGTGGCGGCTGCGCGAGTCGGTCGAGGCGAAGATCAACCGTCTGCCGCTGGCGTACTTCGACAAGGTGCAGCGCGGTGAGCTGATCTCGCGCGTCACCAACGACATCGACAACATCACGCAGACGATGCAGCAGTCGCTCTCCGGTGCCTCACCTCGGTGCTCACCGTGATCGGCGTGCTCGTGATGATGTTCTCGATCTCGTGGCAGCTCGCCCTCGTCGCCCTCGTCACGCTGCCGCTCATGGGCGTCATCTTCGGCATCATCGGACCGCGTTCGCAGAAGGCCTTCGGCACCCAGTGGCGCAAGGTCGGTCGACTGAACGCCCGCGTCGAGGAGGCATTCTCCGGCCACGCGCTGGTGAAGGTGTTCGGTCGCGAGAAGGACGCGCTGGACAAGTTCCAGGTCGAGAACGAAGAGCTGTTCCAGGCGAGCTTCAAGGCGCAGTTCCTCTCCGGCATCATCATGCCGGCGATGATGTTCGTCGGAAACCTCAGCTACGTGGGCATCGCGGTGCTCGGCGGGCTGATGGTCGCGAACGGCCAGCTCCGTCTCGGTGACGTGCAGGCGTTCATCCAGTACTCGCAGCAGTTCACGCAGCCGCTGTCCGAACTGGGGGGAATGGCCGCCGTCGTGCAGTCCGGCACGGCGTCAGCCGAGCGAGTCTTCGAGCTGCTCGACGCGGAAGAGCAGGAGGCGGACGACGCCGATGCTCCCGAGCTGGTGGAGGGCAAGGGCGTCATCGAGTTCGAGAACGTCGCGTTCTCCTACACGCCCGAGCGTCCACTCATCCGGGATCTGTCGTTCCGGGTCGAGCCGGGGCAGACCGTCGCCATCGTCGGTCCGACCGGTGCCGGCAAGACGACCCTGGTCAACCTGATCATGCGCTTCTACGAGCTCAGCGGCGGGCGCATCATGCTCGACGGCCAGGACATCGCCGAGGTGACCCGCGACGAACTGCGGTCGCGCACCGGCATGGTGCTCCAGGACCCGTGGCTGTTCGCCGGCAGCATCCGCGAGAACATCCGCTACGGTCGCTCCACCGCGACCGACGACGAGGTTCTCGCCGCTGCCAGGGCGACCTATGTCGATCGCTTCGTGCACGCCCTCCCCGAGGGCTACGACACGGTGCTCGACGAGGATGCCGCGAACGTGTCGGCGGGCGAGCGTCAGCTCATCACCATCGCGCGGGCCTTCGTCGCGCAGCCGTCGATCCTCATCCTCGATGAGGCCACGTCGGCGGTCGACACCCGCACCGAACTGCTGCTGCAGCACGCAATGGCCGCGCTTCGTGAAGGACGCACGTCGTTCGTGATCGCGCACCGACTGTCGACCATCCGCGACGCCGACCTCATCCTGGTGATGGAGCACGGTGACATCGTGGAGAAGGGCACGCACGACGAGCTCATCGCCGCGCAGGGCGCTTACTGGCGTCTGTACCAGTCGCAGTTCGAGCAGGCGGCGACCGACATCGACGCCGAAGACGCCCTCACCGGCACGACGCCCGTCGTCGTCACCGGCGACGCGAGCAACGCCGAAGGTACGGGCGCGGAGGCTGCTGCCGCCGTCGCCGGTGCGTCGGTGGGCGCTCAGGTGCCCGCAGCCGAGACGGCCGCAGCGCAGGCCCTGCTGGAAGACGGAGCGGACGGCTCCGGCCACCGGTCCTGACCTCCGGCAGCATCCGTACGACGCCCCATTCCGCTCCCGCGGGGTGGGGCGTCGTCGTATGCTCGCGCGGACTGCTTCAGGAGGGGTCGGCCGTGATGCCGAGCAGCTCCAGCGGGTGGGTCAGGCGCCACCAGGGACTCGGCCCCTCGATATCCTCGGCCAGTACCAGAGGCGTCGTGACGGTGTTGAGCGGGCCGGCCGTGGTGAGCTCGCCCACCGAGCCGTCCTGCTCCCGTTCCTCGCCGAGGTCGAAGGCCGCCGTGGCCGTCGCGGTCGCACCGTTCCAGAGCACCACATCGGCGTCGGATTCGGTGACGACATCGACCTTCTCCCCCCAGGGGGTCGTGACCTGGCCGACGACCGTGTCCTTGCCGACGGCCGGCTCCTGAGCCTCCAGCGCAGCCTCCGCCTCGGCGAACAGGGAGCGGGTCAGGGCCAGCCGCTCGTCGTTGCCGGCCTGATTCAGCGCCGCGGCGAAGAGGTGCACCGTCGTGTCGCCGATGACCACGTCCTTCGCGGTGAGCAGGTTCCAGCCGACGAGCGTGCCGGTCTTGATGCCCACGACGCCCGGGTCGTCGAGCATCGCGTTCGTGTTCACGACGGTGCCGGCGCCCGGGAGGTCGACCGACTTGGTGCCGACGATCTCGGCGAACACCGGGTTCTGCATCGCGCGCTCGCCGAGAGCGACCAGGGCCTCGGGGGTGGCGACGTTGCGCGCGTCGAAACCCGACGGCGTGACCACGGTGATGCCGGTCAGTCCGCGTTCGCGCAACCACACCTCTGCAGCTCGGGCGAATTCGCGCTCCGACCCCCAGATCTCGGTCGCGAGCCGGTCGATGTAGTTGTTCGCCGATCCCATGAGCGTGCCCTGCAGCAGCTGGTACTCGGTCAGCACCCCGCCGATCGGCACGTCGAGGGACGACTGGTCGCTGCGTCGGTAGTCCCAGTACTTCACGCTGTCGGCGCGGGTGAACGAGAACTCGGGCCCCTGCTCGCCGACCGCGAGCGGCATGCGGTCGAGGACCATCAGGCTGCTCACGACCTTCGTGATGCTCGCGATGCTCACCGCATCGGGGACCGAGGCGGCGGTGGTCATGCCCGAGATGCCGACGGCACCGGCTCCCGCGGTCGGCCACGTGACCGTGGCAGCGGCGGCGGGCGTCGTCACGAACTCGACCGACTGCACCGTGGGCGGCACCTCGTGCAGCGGCCAGAGGAGCGTGGTGCCGGCATAGGTGGCGACGAGGCCGACGAGAGTGGCCAGCGGAACCAGGATCCCGGGACGGGCGATGGCCGGACGAAGGCGCGCCCCGCGGAGCAGGCCGTCCGACCGTTCGGCGTCCGACGTCTCGTCGAGAGTCGCGGTGGAGGTGTGAGCGGCGACCGACGCGGTGTCGACCCAGGTCAGAGCCGTGGCCGTGGTGGTGTCATCGGCCCACTGGGGTGCGGAGGTGTCGAGCAGGGCGAGGGCGTCGTCGGATGCCTCCGGGGCGACGCTCTCGCGGGGAACGAAAGGCGGCTTCGTCAGGGCGGGGGTGGCCGGTTCAGGGGTGTCCACCGGTTCCGGGGGCACCACGGCTTCCGGCGGGATCACCGACTCCCGTGCGAGCGCGCGCGTCGACGGCTGCTCGGCCGTCAGCACCGAACCACCCGTCGCAGCATCGACAGGTCCGGAGGGGGCGGCAGTCGCCGGGCCGTCATCGCTGACGACGCCCGTCGCCTCGTCGGCGGGATCTGTTGCGGTCACTCGTTTACGGTACCCAATCCCGGGCGAGTTCCGCGGCGCACGGCCCTGTCGCCGTGCGGGTGTCGCCGACGGTAAGATCATCAGCACAACCACGGGAGTCCGGCGAGCCGGGCTGAGAGGGAGCGAATCGCGCTTCGACCGTCGAACCTGATCTGGGTCATGCCAGCGCAGGGAGGAGTTCAGATGAGTACGCCTACGTCCACATCCGCGCAGCAGGCATCCGCCGCCGCGAACGGCCTGCACCGCACATCGATCTGGCGCTGGCGCGTCGTCGACATCGTCGTCGCCGCGGTTCTCGGCGTCGCGATCGGCCTCGTGTTCTGGGGCTGGAACACGATCGGATACGCGTGGTTCGGCGCGGCCGACGCCCTGACGCCCGGTCTCGGCGGCATCGCCGTCGGCATCTGGCTGCTCGGCGGAGTCGTCGGCGGCCTCGTGATCCGCAAGCCGGGGGCCGCGCTCGTGGTCGAGCTGGTCGCCGCGATCGTGTCGATGCTGATCGGCAACGTGTGGGGCGTCTCGACCGTGCTGTCGGGCATCGTGCAGGGCCTCGGCGCGGAGATCATCTTCGCCCTCTTCTTCTACCGTCGCTTCGGCATCGCGGTCGCGGCGTTGGCCGGCGTCGGAGCCGCTGTCGCCGCCTGGGTGTTCGAGCTGTTCTACGGCAGCTCGCCCAACATCCTGAAGTCGGTGGAGTTCAACACGATCTACCTGGTCAGCGTGGTCGTGTCCGGCGCGATCCTGGCCGGCGTGGTCGGCTGGCTGCTCGTGCGCGCTCTCGCCGTCACCGGTGCCCTCAACCGCTTCGCCGTCGGGCGAGAGCACGTGCGCGAGGTCTGAGCGTGGCCTTCGCCTCCCCGGCCCGCGTGCAGGCTGCGGGCTGGGGCTGGCGGTACGCCGGTCGAAAGCGCCCAGCCGTCGCGGACGTCTCCTTCACGATCGAACCGGGTGAGCGGGTGCTGCTGCTCGGTGCGTCCGGCGCGGGGAAGTCGACCCTGCTCGCCGGCCTTGCCGGGGTCCTCGGCGATGACGACGAAGGAGAGCGGACGGGGTCGTTGCGCATCGACGGCGCGGCCCCCGAGTCGCGGCACGGGCAGGTGGGACTCGTCCTGCAGGACCCGGACGCGGGGATCGTGCTGTCGAAGGTGGGCGACGACGTCGCCTTCGGCTGCGAGAACCTGGGCGTCGCGGCGTCCGAGATCCCCGGCCGCGTCGCCGAAGCCCTCGACGCCGTCGGACTCGACGTTCCGCTGCAGCGGCCCACGAAGGCGCTCTCGGGTGGGCAGAAGCAGCGACTGGTGCTGGCCGGCGTGCTCGCGATGCGCCCGGGACTGCTGCTGCTCGACGAGCCCACCGCGAACCTCGACCCCGACGGCGTGCGGGAGGTGCGGGCGAGTGTCGAACGTGCCGTGACCTCCACCGGTGCCACGCTGGTCGTCGTCGAGCACCGCACGCCGATCTGGGTCGATCTGATGACGCGCGTGATCGTGTTGGCGGCCGATGGCGGGCTGCTCGCCGATGGAGCTCCGGATCAGGTGTTCGCGGCCCACGGCGATGTGCTCGCCGATGCGGGGGTGTGGGTGCCTGACCGCGGCATCGACCTTCCCGTGCTGGATCCGGTGCCCGCGGCCGATGCCCTCTCCGCCTCCGGTCTCTCGATCGCGAGGGAGGCGGGCGTCGTGGTGCAGGCGGGACTCGACCTGCGCGTGCCGCGCGCGAACGCGACCGTCGTCACGGGGCCCAACGGTGCGGGCAAGTCGACGCTCGCTCTCACTCTCGCCGGGCTCATCCCGGAACAGTC
>Ga0160464_101133_pt1 | contig 11301 bp, 8 predicted proteins | sample HID1971I_E11MG_FD_108275 | JGI IMG/M metagenome (GOLD analysis project Ga0160464, IMG submission 108275) | Enriched millipede-associated microbial communities from UW Madison campus, WI, USA - HID1971I_E11 MG | ecosystem: Host-associated > Arthropoda: Insects > Digestive system > Unclassified ... | reverse complement strand
CAAGGTAACGATCAGGACATCACCGTTCTTGATCGAGCCACCATTGCCGGTGACTTGATAACGGCCCGGCACCAGGGCGCGGCATTCGATCAGGGGGTGTTGCGGGCTCAGCAAGCTGAAGCGGAAATCGTGTTCGGCCATGGATCCTCCAAATAGGCGCGGCATCCTATCACGGGTGCCGGCCTATCATGAGCCTGGTATGTGACCGCTGATCATCCCTCGACCCGGTTCTGCGCCCGGCCCTCGGCCCAGGCCGCGATGTTGGCCAGTGTTGTGCCGGCAATCGCCGCCAGGGCCTCGCGGGTGAGGAATGCCTGGTGTGCGGTAATGATCACATTGGGGAAGGTCAGCAGGCGGGCGAGCACGTCGTCTTGCAGGGGCAGGTCCGAGCGATCCTCGAAAAACAGCTGGGCTTCTTCCTCGTATACATCCAGCCCCAAATAGCCCAACTGGCCCTCCTTGAGCGCTTCGATCAGCGCCGGGGTATCGACCAGGCCACCGCGCCCAGTATTGATCAGCATCGCGCCGGGCTGCATCTGCGCCAGGGAGCGGGCGTTGATCAGGTGCTGGCTGTCGACGGTCAACGGGCAGTGCAGGCTGATGATCTGCGCCTCGGCCAGCAATTCGGGCAGGCTCACGTAACGGGCGCCGAGGGCCTGGACCTGCGGATTCGGGAAGGGATCGCAGGCCAGCAGCTGGCAGCCGAAGCCGGCCATGATCTTGGCGAACGTGGCGCCGATTTGCCCGGTGCCGACCACGCCGACGGTCTTGCCGACCAGATCGAAACCGGTGAGCCCGTGCAGGCTGAAATCGCCATCGCGGGTGCGGTTGTAGGCCCGGTGCAGCCGCCGATTGAGCGCCAGGATCAGCGCCACGGCATGCTCGGCCACGGCGTGGGGCGAATACGCGGGCACGCGCACGATGGTCAGGCCCAGGCGCTTGGCAGCCGGCAAGTCGACGTGGTTGTAGCCGGCCGAACGCAGGGCGATCAGGCGCGTGCCGCCTTTGGCCAGTTGCTCCAATACCGGTGCGCTGAGGTCGTCGTTGATAAAGGCGCAGACCACCTCGTGGTGTTCGGCCAGGGCCACGGTGTCAAGGTTGAGGCGGGCGGGTTGGAATTGCAGCTCAATGCCCTGGGGGCGCGGCTCTCCGAGAAAGCTGTCACGGTCGTAGGCTTGGCTGCTGAACAGAATGACGCGCATCAAGAAGGCTCCCTGCAGTTTACACGTTGGAAATGCTGACTAAATGTGGGAGGGGGCTTGCCCCCGATGGCAGTGTGTCAGTCGAAATATCTGTAACTGATACACCGCCATCGGGAGCAAGCCCCCTCCCACATTGTTGATTCGTTGCCCATGAAAACAGGATCAGGCGCTGACCCTGGCTTCACTGGCCAATCGCGCAATGGCCATGTCCAGTTCATCCAGCGCGGCCATGGCCTTGGCATCATCCTGCTTGAGCAGGGTTTCGGCGCGTTGGCAGGCTGCGCGCAGTTGCGGCACGCCGCAGTAGCGCGTGGCGCCGTGCAGACGGTGGACGCGTTCGATCAGGGCATGGTTGTCATTGGCTTCGCGGGCGAGGGTGATTGCCAGGCGATCAGCTTCCAGGGAAGCCAGCAGCATGGCGAGCATGTCAGCGGCGAGGTCTGCCTTGTTGGCGGCCAGGCGCAGGCCTTCCTCGTGGTCGAGCACCAGCAGTTGTACGCCCTGGGCCAGGCCGTCGTTGGCGCGCTCCTGGCCTTGGTTGCGCAGGGCCAGCCCGGTCCATTTCAACACCACCTGGGCCAATTGGCGCTCACTGATGGGCTTGGTCAGGTAGTCGTCCATGCCGCTTTGCAGCAGGGCGCGTTTTTCGTTGGCCATGGCGTGGGCCGTGAGGGCGACCACCGGCAGCGGCGTGCCGTGGCGTTCGCTTTCCCATTGGCGGATAGCCTCGGTGCTCTGGCGCCCGTCCATGCCGGGCATTTGCACGTCCATCAACACCAGGTCGAAGGTTTCTTGCTTGACGGCATCGATGGCTGCATAGCCACTTTCCACCGCCTGCACCTTGGCCCCCATGTCTTCCAGCAGGGTTTGCACCAGTAGCAGGTTGGCCGGATTGTCGTCCACGCACAGCACCCGTGGCGCACGGCTGGACAGCGGCTCTCCCGGTTCGCTGCGCGAGGGGCGCGGGCTGATCAGGTCGGCCAGGGAGCGGCGCAGCTTGCGTGTACAAGCGGGCTTGGCCTGCAACTGGCTGTTGGGGTTGGGCACCGATTGGTTGAACAGCATCTGCTCGGTAGTCGGGCACAGTACCAGCACCTTGCAGCCCAGGTGTTCGAGGTCCCACAAGTGTTGGTTGAGACGCTCGGGTGGAATGTCATTGGCGGTGACGCCGAGCACCGCCAGGCTGATCGCCTGTTCGGTCTGGTGCGCACTGGTGATGCCATTGGTCAGGCTTTCCAGGGTGTTGAACGGTGTGACTTCCAGGCCGCAGTCTTCCAGTTGATGTTGCAGGGCCTGGCGCGCCAGTTCGTGGTTTTCCAGCACGGCCACGCGGCGACCCAGCAGCGGCGGGCCGGGCAGGTCTTCAACGTCGTCACGGGTTTTGGGCAGGTTCAGGCTGATCCAGAACTCGGAGCCTTCACCTGGCGTGCTGTCGACGCCGATTTCCCCGCCCATCTGCTCGATCAAACGCTTGGAAATTACCAACCCCAGGCCAGTACCGCCGGGCTGGCGCGACAGCGAGTTGTCGGCCTGGCTGAACGCCTGGAACAGTGCACGGACATCCTGGTTGGACAGGCCAATGCCGGTGTCTTGCACGCTGATGCGCAACTGCACGCTGTCTTCCTGCTCATCCTCGATCATCGCCCGGGCAACGATGGTGCCTTCGCGGGTGAACTTGATCGCGTTGCTGATCAGGTTGGTCAGGATCTGCTTGAGGCGCAGCGGGTCGCCCACCAACGCCAGCGGCGTGTCGCGGTACACCAGGCTGACCAGTTCGAGCTGCTTGGCATGGGCGGCGGGGGCGAGGATGGTCAGGGTGTCTTGCAGCAGGTCCCGCAGGTTGAACGGCACGCTGTCGAGTACCAGCTTGCCGGCCTCGATCTTCGAGAAGTCGAGGATCTCGTTGATGATACCCAGCAGGTTGTCGGCGGATTTTTCGATGGTGCCCAGGTAATCCAGCTGGCGCGGTGACAGCTCGCTTTTTTGCAGCAGGTGGGTAAAGCCGAGGATGCCGTTGAGTGGCGTGCGGATCTCATGGCTCATGTTGGCCAGGAATTCCGACTTGATGCGGCTGGCTTCCAAGGCTTCCTTGCGCGCCAGGTCCAGCTCGATGTTCTGGATCTCGATGGTCTCCAGGTTCTGGCGCACGTCTTCGGTGGCCTGGTCGATGCTGTGTTGCAATTCTTCCTGGGCATTCTGCAGTGTTTCGGCCATGCGGTTGATGCCCGACGCGAGCTGGTCCAGCTCCTGGCTGCCCAACAGTGGCAAACGTGTTTCCAGGTTGCCGTCCTTGAGCTGGGCCACGGCTTGCTTGATCTGGCCAATCGGCGAATTGATGGTGCGGCTGATTCGCAGGGCGAGGGCAGCGGTACACATCAGACCGATGGCGATCAGCAACAGGCTGGCGAACAGGCTGCGGTAGCCACGCAGCAGCATGCCGTTGTGGGACAGCTCCACTTCGACCCACCCCAGCAGGCGGTCAGACTCATCGGGGATGAGTTCGCCCGCCAGATTGCGATGCCGGCCGAATACCGGCAGCAAATAACGGGTGGCATCGTTGCCGGTGCGCTGCAGTAGGTGCGAGCTGTTACCGGTAGGCGGCGGGTTGAGCATGGTCGGGCCGGCGTGGGCCAAGGGCGAACGGTCTGGGGCGAGGAACGACACCGCGCGCACGTCTGACTGCTCCAAGGATTGAGTGGCGATGCGCTCCAGCAGTTCAGTGTTCTTGTGGCCCAGGGCAGGCGCCACCAGCGGCGCCAATTGTTCGGCGATCATTTCGCCGCGTTGCAGCAACTGGCTCTGCAATTCCGACAGTTGCATCCAGGTGAAATAGCCTCCCAACACCAAGGCCATCAGGCTGGTCGGTAATAAGGTCAGCAACAGTACGCGGCCTTTTATCCCCATTCTTCTAAGCACGCCACTCTCCTGCTACCACGTTGTTATCAATTATCCACGCTGGCATCCGGCCCGCGCCACCTGCGCAGTGTAGCCATTTGCACGGTCTGGAATCTTGCAAATTAATGACATGCGGCAATCTTCGGGCCATTCGGCGCCGGGTGGCGATTGCCTGTAGCCATTTAATCTTGAATAATCAGTGATTGAGAATGACTTGCAGACGCTAATGACTCCCGCAACAGTTGGCCTACCTACTATCCTGACCATCGAAGATGACCCTGTGTTGGGGGCCTACGTGCATGAGCAGCTTGGCCGCAGTGGTTTTCAGGTGACGTGGTGTCGCAACGGCCAGCAAGGCCTGCAAATGGCCCGAGACCAGGCATTTGACCTGGTGTTGATGGACATCCTGTTGCCGGGGCTGGACGGGCTGTCGATCCTCACGCATTTGCGTCAGAGCCACGCCATGCCGGTGATTCTGATGTCGGCCCTGGGCGCCGAAGCCGACCGCATCAGCGGCTTTCGCCTGGGCGCGGATGACTATCTGCCCAAGCCGTTCAGCATGGCTGAATTGCGCGTGCGCATTGAAGCCATCCTGCGCCGGGTGGCCCTGGATCGCCGGCCTGAGCCGCCGCGCGCAGTGATGCGGGAGAATGCCCCGGTGCTGCATTTTGATGATGAGCGCTGTGATGTGTGCTGCCAGGCACAGTGGGCCGGACTGACGCGCAGCGAGTACCGGCTGCTGGAAACCCTGCACCGCAACGCTGAAGAAGTCCTCAGCAAAGCCTTCCTGTATCAGCAAGTGCTGCAGCGTGGGTATGCGCCCCATGACCGCAGCCTCGACATGCACGTCAGCCAGATTCGCCGCAAACTCAAGGCCATCGGCTATGCCGAGCGTGAAGTGCGCACGGTGTGGGGCAAGGGCTACGTGCTGAGTGGTGTTGATGAAGGGCTTTGAGCGGCTGCCGGGCAAACACTCGCTGTTCTGGAAACTGGCCTGCCTGTTGATCGCGTTCTGTTTGCTGATGATCTGGCTCAGTTGGTCGTGGGGCCGATATATGGAGCAGCAGAGTGCGTACCTGTCGGACAAGTCGCGGGAGATTCTCAGTGGCTATGCGGCAGGCGCCGAGCTGGCCTGGAGCACACAAGGACGCGCCGGGGTGGATGCCTGGTTGCAACTGATGGCCAAGCGTGAAACCACCTGGGTTGGCGTGATCGGCAACGATTTGCAATCCCTCAGCAACACGCCCCTGAGTGACAAGGAAAGCCAGCGCCTGACCTTTTTGCGCGGGCTGGATTGGCCGGTCAGCCGGCATGTCACAGGGCTGCCCTGGATGAAGGTGCCGTTTCCGGTCGATCCTGGCCTGGGGTCGCTGGTGATCGAGTTGCCGCAACGTTTTATGCCGGGGCGCTATCAACTGTTCTGGCGGATAGTCACCAATGGTGTGATTCCGGGCCTGTTCACCCTGTTGCTGTGCATCGGCCTCTATCGGCTGCTGATCATGCCCCTTAATCAATTGCGCGAGCAGGCCAATGCCTGGCGTGCGGACCAGTTGCATACGCGGCTGTCCCGGGATGCGACCAGCCGCCAGGATGAATTGGGAGAGTTGGGGCGCGCCTTTGACCATATGTCCGAACGCCTGCAAGGCACGGTGCGCTTGCAGCAGCAGTTGCTGCGCGACATGTCCCATGAACTGCGTACGCCCTTGAGCCGCCTGCGGGTGGCCTGCGACAGCGAGCAAGACCCGGCCCGCCTGCGTGAGCGCCTGGGGCGAGAAATCGACGCCATGCAACGCCTGGTGGAAGACAGCCTGCAACTGGCCTGGCTCGACAGCGAAACAGCGCCGCTGCCCCAGGAAGACATTCAACTCCAGGCTTTGTGGGACATGTTGCGCGAAAACGCCTGTTTCGAAAGCCACTGGCCGGCGTCGCGCTTGCCGTGCCTGTTGCCGGCGGACAGTTGGGTGCGTGGCAACCTGAACGCACTGGCCCAGGCCCTGGAAAATATCCTGCGCAACGCCATACGCCATTCTCCCGACGATGGCTGCGTGCAACTTGACGGGTGTCGCGAGGGGGATTATTGGCATATCTGGCTGCAGGATCAGGGCGGCGGTATTGATGAGCGGGATTTGGAACGCATCTTCGCGCCTTTCACCCGTTTGGACGGCTCGCGGCCCGGCGATGGTGGGTTCGGCCTGGGCCTGAGCATCGCCCGCAACGCGGTGCAGCGCCAGGGCGGGCGCTTATGGGCGGAAAATACCGGGCAGGGCCTGCGGGTGCATCTGCGCTTGCTGGCGCGTTAGCTTTTCAGCGCCGACGCAATTTACGTTTTTTCCACTGGTGCGCCACCCACCAGCGCCAGTACGCCATCGTCAAGCAATAGGCCAGCGCCCCCAATACCAGGCCCAGCACCACCGAACCCAGCAGGAACGGCTGCCAGAGCGTGCTCAGCTGGCCGCTGATCCATTCCCATGTGAGGTTATCGGGCAGGCTGCGCGGCGGTACGTTCATCAGCCAGGCGCCCGTCATGTAGGTACACACAAACACCACCGGCATGGTGATCGGATTGGTCAGCCACACCAGGCTGACGGCGATCGGCATATTGCCGCGCACGACGATCGCCAGGATTGCCGCAAGCAGCATCTGCAACGGAATCGGAATAAACGCCGCAAATAAACCCACCGCCATGGCACGAGCCACTGAATGCCGGTTCAGGTGCCAGAGGTTCGGATCATGCAGCAGGGTGCCAAGAAACTGTAATGACTTATGTTCCCTGATACTGCTGGGATCGGGCATGTACCGTTTGAATAAGCGCCGGGGCATAAGGGGTCCAGGTCAATTTGAGGGGCAAGTATGCCCGGATTCTATAAACAGAAAATTCAGACTTTGTGACAAAACATCATAGGCGCTGCCGGTCAGCCAGCTAAAACTGAGTGGATCAGTGGAAAAGGATGATCCATGAAAACAGCGATGTTGGCCTTGGCGCTGGGGCTACTGGCGTTGCGTTGGTTACCTGCGTTACCGTCTGGCGCAGGGGTGTTGGGCATGTTGGTGCTGGTGTTGATGCTGCTGCCTTTTCGCACCTATCCCGTGGCGTTCTTCCTGTTGGGTTTGAGTTGGGCCTGTATCAGTGCGCAGTGGGCGCTGGATGACCGCTTGCGGCCGGTGCTGGATGGGCAGACGCGCTGGGTCGAAGGGCGTGTCATCGGCCTGCCGCAACAGACGGGCACAAGCGTGCGCTTCGAACTGGCCGACAGCCGGTCGCGCACTGCGCGGCTGCCCAAGCGCATCCGCGTGTCCTGGCATGGCGGGCCGACGGTTAACAGTGGGGAGCGCTGGCGCCTGGCATTGACGCTAAAGCGGCCTGCCGGCCTGCTTAATTTCCACGGGTTTGACCATGAGGCCTGGTTGCTGGCCCAGCGTATCGGCGCCACCGCGACGGTAAAGGACGGCGAGCGCCTGGCGCCGGCCCGCAATGCCTGGCGCGATGCTGTCCGCCAGCGCCTGCTGGCCGTGGATGCCCAGGGCCGCGAGGCGGGCTTGGCTGCATTGGTACTGGGCGACGGTTCCGGGCTGGCGCCTGAGGATTGGCAGGTGTTGCAGGACACCGGCACGGTGCATCTGCTGGTGATTTCCGGGCAGCACATTGGCTTGCTGGCGGGGTTGATCTACGGCTTGATCGCTTTGTTGGCGCGCCATGGGTGCTGGCCCCGAACCTGGTCGTGGCTGCCGTGGGCGTGCGGCTTGGCATTTTCCGGGGCGTTGGCTTATGGCCTGCTGGCGGGGTTCGGCGTGCCGGTGCAGCGGGCTTGCGTCATGGTGGGCCTGGTATTGCTGTGGCGTTTGCGCTTTCGTCACTTGGGTGTTTGGTGGCCGTTGTTGCTGGCGCTGAACGCTGTGCTGGCGCTTGAGCCCCTGGCCAGCCTGCAACCGGGGTTCTGGCTGTCGTTTGCGGCGGTCGCAGCGCTGGTCCTGGCGTTCAGCGGGCGCCTGGGGCCGTGGAGCGCCTGGCAGGTCTGGACGCGTCCCCAGTGGTTGATCGCCATTGGCTTGTTCCCGTTGTTGCTGGTATTGGGTTTGCCCATCAGCCTCAGTGCACCCGTGGCCAACCTGGTTGCGGTGCCGTGGATCAGCCTGGTGGTGCTGCCCTTGGCGCTGCTGGGCACGGCGCTGCTGTGGGTGCCGTTGGCCGGTGACGCTTTGCTGTGGTTGGCGGGTGGCGCGCTGGACGGCTTGTTCAAGGGCCTGGCGCTGCTTGCTGTGCGACTGCCTGCCTGGATACCGGCCGAAGTACCTTTGGGCTATTGGCTGGTGAGTCTGGCCGGCGCAGTAATTTTGCTATTGCCCAAGGGGCTGCCGTTTCGGTTATTGGGCTGGCCCATGCTGTTGTTGGCGGTTTTTCCACCCAGGGAGTCGATACCCCATGGGCAGGTGGACGTGGTGCAGCTGGATGTCGGCCAGGGGCAGGCCCTGATCCTGCGCACTCGCCATCACTCCTTGCTTTATGACGCCGGGCCCCGGTCGGGGCCTGTCGACCAGGGGGCGCGGGTCGTCTTGCCGTCGTTGAAAAAGCTGGGGGTAGGGCAGTTGGACATGATGCTGCTCAGCCATGCTGATGCCGATCATGCCGGCGGTGCGGAGGCAGTGGCCCGGGGGCTGCCCGTCAAGCGCGTGGTGGGCGGCGAAACCGAAGGCCTGCCAGGGTTTCTCGGTACCCAGGCCTGTACCAGTGGCGAGCGGTGGGAATGGGATGGCGTGGCCTTTGAACTGTGGCAATGGGCCGGTGCGATTGATGGCAATCCGAGATCCTGCGTACTGCAGGTCGAGGCCAATGGCGAACGCCTGCTGCTCACCGGCGATATTGATCGCGCCGCCGAACAGGCATTCCTGGCCTCGCCGCTGGCGGTGCCGACCGATTGGCTGCAGGCCCCGCACCATGGCAGCCGCAGCTCTTCGTCCTGGCCCTTCCTGCAGCGGCTGGCGCCGGCATCGGTGCTGATCTCCCGTGGGCGCAGCAATGCATTCGGCCATCCTCATCCACAAGTAATGGAGCGCTATCAGGCCCTGGGCAGTCGGGTATATGACAGCGCTGAACAAGGCGCAGTGCGCCTGCGCCTGGGAACGTTCCTTCCACCGACTGTTGCGCGCAGTCAACGCAGGTTCTGGCGCGAACCGTTACCGTAATCAGGCGTTACCAAAGACTCTGGGCCGCGACGGGCGGGCCTGTAGCCGACGAACCCCGCTGCCGAACCTATATGGTAAAGTGGCGCACTTTTTCGAGGGGACATTCACTGTGTGGGAATTGGTCAAATCCGGCGGCTGGATGATGTTGCCGATCATTCTGAGCTCCATCGCCGCACTCGGCATCGTTGCCGAACGCCTGTGGACCCTGCGCGCCAGTCGCGTCACCCCCGAGCACCTGCTGGGGCAAGTCTGGGGCTGGATCAAGAACAAGCAGCTCGACAAGCAAAAACTCAAGGAACTGCGCGCCAATTCGCCGCTGGGTGAAATCCTCGCCGCCGGTCTGGCCAACTCCAAGCACGGTCGCGAGATCATGAAAGAGTGCATTGAAGAAGCGGCTGCGCGGGTGATCCATGAGTTGGAGCGTTACATCAACGCCCTCGGTACCATCGCCGCCATGGCACCGCTGCTCGGCCTGCTCGGCACGGTGCTGGGCATGATCGACATTTTCAGCTCATTCATGGGCGCGGGCATGGCGACCAATGCGGCGGTACTTGCCGGCGGTATTTCCAAGGCCTTGATCACCACGGCTGCGGGCCTGATGGTGGGGATTCCCGCGGTGTTCTTCCACCGCTTCCTGCAACGGCGCATCGATGAGCTGGTGGTCGGCATGGAACAGGAAGCTATCAAACTGGTGGAAGTGGTGCAGGGCGACCGTGACGTGGACCTGGTCGAGGGTAAAGCGTGAAATTTCGCCGCAAGCAACGGGAAAATGTCGATATCAACCTCGCGTCATTGATCGACGTGGTGTTTATCCTGCTGCTGTTCTTTGTCGTGACCACCACCTTCACCCGGGAAACCCAGCTGCGTGTCGATTTGCCTGAAGCAGTGAGCGGTTCGCCTGCCGAAGACCAGCAGGTCAAGCAACTGGACATCGCCATCAGCGCCGATGGCGTGTTTTCGGTGAATAATCAGTTGCTGGAGAAAAACGACCTCGCCAGCCTGATGGAAGCCTTGCAGAAGGAATCTGGTGGTGACACCCAGTTGCCGCTGTCCATCAGCGCTGACGGCAAGACCCAGCACCAAGCCGTGATCACCGCCATGGACGCTGCCGGCAAGCTCGGTTTCAGTCATTTGCGCATGACCACCGTCGAGGCGGCGAGCCCACCCTGATGGCCATGTCCGATCGTTTGCTCAAGGCCTGGTACGAGGGCCATCCGGCACTGGTGTTGTTGCGCCCGCTGGAGTCACTGTATCGCCGGGTAGTGCAACGCAAGCGTGCGCGCTTTGTGGCGGGCGAGGGCGAGATCTATCAATCGCCGGTGCCGGTAGTGGTGGTCGGCAACATCACCGTAGGAGGCACCGGCAAGACGCCGTTGATCCTGTGGCTGATCGAACACTGCCGGCGCAGCGGTTTGCGTGTGGGCGTGGTCAGCCGTGGCTATGGTGCCAAGCCACCGCAACTGCCGTGGCGGGTCGAGGCCGGCCACAGCGCCGACGTGGCCGGCGACGAGCCCTTGCTGATCGTGCAGCGCAGCGGCGTAGCGCTGATGATCGACCCCGACCGCAGTCGCGCGGTAAAGGCCCTGCTGGCCAGTGAACCCCTGGACCTGATCCTTTCCGACGACGGCTTGCAGCATTACCGCCTGGCCCGCGATCTCGAACTGGTGCTGATCGATGCCGCCCGCGGGCTTGGCAATCGACGCTGCCTGCCTGCCGGGCCGTTGCGCGAGCCGGTGGAGCGCCTGCAGAGTGTCGATGCGCTGCTGTATAACGGTGCCGCGACGGACCGTGAAGATGGCTTTGCCTTTCGCCTGCAACCCACTGCGCTGATTAACCTGCACAGTGGCGAGCGCAAGCCGGTAGCCTACTTTCCCGAGGGCCAGCAGGTGCATGCGGTCGCTGGCATCGGCAATCCGCAACGTTTCTTCAATACCCTTGAAACGCTACACTGGCAGCCGATACCCCATGCTTTTGCCGACCACGCGCCCTACAGCGCCGAGGTCTTGAGTTTTAACCCGTCATT
>Ga0160464_101132_pt1 | contig 11302 bp, 6 predicted proteins | sample HID1971I_E11MG_FD_108275 | JGI IMG/M metagenome (GOLD analysis project Ga0160464, IMG submission 108275) | Enriched millipede-associated microbial communities from UW Madison campus, WI, USA - HID1971I_E11 MG | ecosystem: Host-associated > Arthropoda: Insects > Digestive system > Unclassified ... | reverse complement strand
CCGCCGAACCAGTCATGCACCTCCTGGGCGCTCTGGCACTCCTTGAGCTGATCGAACAGATTGTCTCCGAGCAGCCCCGCCAGACCCGGTCCCTTGTCCTCAAGCGACTGTACGATTGCCGACAGCAACACCTGGTAACACTGAAAAATAATATTGTACGACCCGGACGCCCGCACCCGCTCCGAGAACTGCCTCAGCAGCTCCTCGGCCTGCGGCAGATCCCCGCTCCAGAGGAACTCCGCCATCTGCTCCTCAATCTCGCGCGGATAGAGGAACACCGGCTGACGCTCAGCCTCGATCATATCCTCGTAGAAGAACAGCGTCTGCTCGGCCTGGAACAGCCGATGCTGCAACGCCTGCCGCGCCTGCCGATACGATTCGTGCAGCTGCCCCAGCTCCGTCCTGCCGCCGATGCCTGCCGAAACGGAGAAGGAGAGGTAGCGTTGCAGCGCCTCCCGCACCTGCTCGCCATAGCTTGCGAGCTGCTGTCGGATCTCCGCTGGCGTAGACGTCGGCGGGAACCGGAAGATTGCGATCGCCTCGCGGTCATCCTTGTCGACGACGAAGCCCGATGCTTGCGGCAGCTGAGCGAGCAGCTCGGCCATTACATTTTTGACGGCGAATACGATGACCGGCCCCTCGCTCGGCAGGAATCGCTTCTCCCGCAGCAAATTCTCCACCTTGGCGACCAGCACGACATAGTGTCCGGTCAGCGGGATGCCATGCTTGCGGCACTCCTCCTCCACCGTACGCATGCCGGAGCTGCTCATAGGCTTCAAGAGCCGCAGCAGCAGCCCGTCCCGCAGATCGGGCTGGATACCGCGAACGTAACGATGAAGCGACTCGGTCTGCTCGTTGAGATAGCTTAGACAGGAGCGGATGTAGTCGATCTCGTCGAGCTTGCCCGTCTCCTCGCCGCCGCTCTTGCGCAGATGCCGACCATACTGCGTCAGCTGCTGGATCGGGTTGTACACCATGCGCGAGGCCAGCAGACTGAGCAGGATGCCGATCAGCAGGAAGATCGAGACCGAGGCGACGATGAGCGCCCGGATCCAACTGAGCTGATCGATCATCGCCTGCTTGGGCAGTTGCGAGACATACGTCCGCCCCTGCGCTGTACGGGACCAGGCGACGAGCTGCTGCTCCTCGCCGTCCGTCACGAACTGGTCCGCCGTTCCATCCCCCGACACGACGGCCTGGACGACCGGGTCGGTGCGAAGCCGCTCGCCGCTCATGCTGCCGCCCTGCGAATCAAGGATCATCCGGCCGCCTGCGTCGACGATCGCCAGCGATTGGCTGGGCAGGCCGCCGAGATAGCTGCGCAGCGACTCCTCGCGCACCTGCAGCAGCAGGACGCCGCGCGGCTCCTCCGTACTCATGATCGGCAGCTTGCGCACATAGGTGAGATATCCCCGCCTCCCTGCGTCCGGCAGATAGCTCCAGCCTGCGAAGCCCGGGAGCGCCAGCGCCTCGCGGATATCGTCCGCGCCGTAGTAGTCGCTCATCCGCGCCATCCCGTAGTAGTGGCTGAGCGCCGTCTGCGACGGCTCGTCATAGTAGACGATGTCCTGCACGAGACTATTGGTGTTCTTGAACAGTTGGAACAGATCGAGCAGCTCCAGCTGACCGAGATAGTCGGTCATATATTCCTCTAAGCCGAGCGACTCCCGGATCTGGCTGCTGCCGGACAGCTGCAGCGACATCTGCTCGATGCCGGTCAGCAGATTTTCCATCCGGTCTACCGTCATCTGCAGCGACTCGCGGTTGTCGGTCTGGAATTGAGCGGTCAGCTCCCGCATGGAGAAATGATAATAGGCCGTCCCCGCCAGCACGAGCGGCAGCGTCACCGAGATGCAGCCGAGCCAGATGAGACGTTGCCAGTAGTTATGTGTAGGCAGCAGATGCATAAGTCGCGCCCGGATGCGTTGCCATAGCTGCTTCATCGCGTCTCCCCCGCTTCCTCTCTACCTAGTATACCAAAGTCTCCATGCGCTTCGCGTCGGGACGCGGAGTCTGATGCATCTGGCAAGACGCACCGCCCCCCAAGGCAGCAGACCGGGCTAAGCCTCCTCCAGCGGCGAAAGCCGGATGCACTCCCAAACGTCGAGTCGCGGCAGCGTCAGCCGCAGCACCTCGTCGCTGCGGGCCTCGGCCAGCGAGACGCTGCGCGTCGTGTCCGGCGAGTCGATACGGGTCTCGTCGCTGCGGGCGTCACCCAGCGAGACGCTGCGCATGGCGGTCGCCGAGGTGCTGCGCGTCACCTCCAACGAGCCGCCGCCGATCAGGCGCTCCGCCCAGAACTCGCCGGGCGGCAGCGGTAGCCGCAGGCTGAGCTCGATGTCGTGCAGCGGCAGCGTCGCCGTCAGCGGCCGCCGTCCGGCGCCGTTCACCAGGTGGAGCAGCCACGTCTCCCCCTTGCGGAACAGCGTGATCTGCAAGCCAGGGTACGGCGTCACCCTTACCTGACGCTGCTCGCCGAGCAGCCAGTCGACGGCGTTGGCCAGCAGCTGATAATGCTCGCCGAGCTTGTATTCATGGAGCAGTCGGCTGAGCTGGAACGGCAAGTACAGGGCGCTGCCCGCGCCATGCCGTCGCCGCACCGCCAGCGGCAGATCGGTATGGGACACTGGCAGCGACGCCCGCTCCGGCGGCGCGCCGACGCTCTCCAGCGGCGAGAAGGGCGGCACCAGCGTCGCCAGCACCTCGGTCTGTTCATCCTGCGGCCTGCAGTAAGCGACGATGCCGCGATGCGCGATCAGCTCGGTCGCCTCCAGCCCGGCCTGCAGCGGATTGGCCCCGCCAGCATGCGGCTCGAAGCGCAGATAGGAGGCGATCAGTTCCTCGCTGACATACCGCTCCTCGGCGATCCCGAGCAGCTCCGATAGACCTGCCACACCCTCCGGCAGCACGCCCTCGGCGATCAGGTGACCGCCGCCCCGCACATACGCCGTCAGCGTCTGCACCAGCTCCGCCGTATAGCGGAAGCCCTCAGGGACGACGACAACACGATATGCGCTGAGCCGCTCCGCGTCGGCCTGCTCCGGCAGCAGCACGTCGAACAGCAACTGGCTGTGGATCAGTCCGTCCGCCCAGCCCTCCGCCGAGCGGTCGGCATTCCAGAGCAGCGCCGTCTGCGATACAGGCTCGGCCCGGTGCATCGCGCCGTCGACCTTGGCCGCGTCGCGATTCAGCTCGCTGACGACCTCGAGGATACGCTTGTCGACGATCGTCTCCGGCACGCCGGTCAGCGAGTGCCAGATCTGGCCGCCATGGGCCGGGATCTGAGCCAGCCAGAAGCGGTACTCCGCCGGCGGCAGTCCGGTATGCCGCCAGTCCATGCCGGGGCAGGAGTGGACGATGCCGAGCGGCGCCGGGCGATCCGGCAGCGAACGGCCGAGCTTGATGCAGAGCGCCGGCTTCCAGAACTCCGGGATATGCGCATGCCCGAGCGAGAGGATGTCCTGCGGCTCGATGCAGAGCAGGTCGGCCGTCTCGATCCGCTCATAGAGGTTATCCCGGTACAGGTTGTAGTAGAGGATCATCGGGACCTCGGGCCGCAGCTCCTTGATAAGCCTATATTTGCCCGCCATCGTGTCGCGGATGCAGCGGGAGGCGAAGTCCGGCTCCAGCTCGCGAGACGTCATCGGCAGCGGCTTGTCGTACATCGCCTCGTACTTGCGCTGGCAGCGGCTGCAGCGGCAGAACATATAGTGCGGCGCATTGAAGAATACGCCGTCGATCGCGTAGCCCTCCAGCACCTCCTGCAGCACCGGCTCGGCTACCTCCTCGTTGCGATAACCGCTGTTCAGACAAGTGTTCATCAAGAGCGACCAGGCGCCCGGACGCCGCGCGCCGACGACCTCCGGTTCGCCGTCCGCGCCTCGGACGAACCATTGCGGCCGCTGGAGGAAGACGCGGTCCTCGGCCTTGCTGAAGTCGAAGCGGGCGATGAAGCGGATGCCCTGCGCATGACAGGCGTCGATCACCTCGCGCAGCAGATCGGTATGCTGCGGCAGATGCTCGTTGACCGTATGATACGGCACGCGGGTCGGATACCAGGCATAGATACCGCCGACGTTAAACACCATCGCATTGGCGCCCATCTCCTTGATCTGCCGGGCAAGCTGCTGCGGATCGATCCTCGCCGTGTCGAGCACCTGCAGATTGGGCTGAATGATGCGCAGCGGCGCCTCATGCCACGGCGTTTGCGGATCGCTTAGGCTCGTCATAAGTTATCCCCTCTCCATACGGCAAGACGCCGCGCAGGCGGACGACTGTCGTCCGTCCCGCTCTCCGGCGTCCTGCTCGCCTTAAGTCAGTACTCCTGCAATGGCGCCGTTGCGAGAGGAGGCGGCTTCATAGATCCAGCCCCCTCTTCTCTTCACGGCTGCTCATTCGTTCGTTCGTGTTCAGTTCACGCTGCCATCCTACTGCTCATGGAAGTTCTTGTACGCCTCCGCCATGTCCAGATACGCCTTTTTGATGTCCGGCTGCTCGTTGATCCAGTCGACGTGCGCCTCGAACTCCGACATCGGGATTTGGCCGACGACCGCCTTCGTATACATGGCGTTGAACTCGCTTTCGTATTTCGGCCAAGCGTTGATCCACGATTCGGTGGCCGTGTACGTATTCGGGCTGATTTTGCCAACCTCGTCGAAATGCTCGACCTCGGCAATCTTGGCTTCGTTGTACGCCTTGTCGCCGGAGGCGCTGATGACCTTGCCGAATTTGTTGTATGTCAGCACGCCTGCGCCCTTGCTCGTCGTATTGACTTCCTTGACGCCTTGCTCGGTCAGCACCTTCTGGCCGTCATCGACGGTGTGATGGACGCCCTCGATGCCATAGTAGGAGAAGTCCGACACTTCCTGGGAGGCCGTCAGCTCAAAGTAATCGAGGAGCCGCTTCACCTTGTCCTCCGGCACCTTCTTGGAGATGTAGAAGCCGCCGGCCACGCCGGTCTCCAGCGCGACAGCATCGCCGCCGGGTCCCTGGAGATGGAGATTCAGGATTTTGGCGTCGGGGTCGCCGGACTGGCGCATCGCGTTTTCCCAGTCATGATCCCACCAGATCGGCCGGCCGTACGAGGCGGCCCGATTCGTCTTGAACAGCTCCTCCGCCTGCGATTCCTTCATGACGGCGTATTCCTGCGACATCAGCCCTTGGGCGTACAGTCCGCGGAACCACTCGGTCATCTCGATGCTCTGCGGCGTCAGACGCGGGCTGATCAGACCGCCCTCGTCGTTGTAGGTCGGCTCGAACAGGCCAAAGCCTGCCTGGAACGACGCGAACGGATCATTGACGTAGAGCAGGCCGACCGTGTCCTTGCGGCCGTTGCCGTCCAGATCGGCGTCGACGATCTGCTTGAGCGCCGCTTCATACTCCTCGAAGGTTGTCGGGACCGGGATGTCGAGCTTATCCAGCCAGTCCTTGCGGATCTTGATGCCGCCGTCGATCCGCGAGCGCGAGCGCGGCAGGCCGTACACGCGGCCGTCGACGCTCAGATATTTCAGCGCATCCTCGGCCAGATTGTCGCGTAGATTGGGGTACTCGCTCATATCGCCCAGGAAGTCGGTCAGGTCCCAGAACGCGCCGTTTTTGATCGCCCGCATGAAGGTCGGGCGGTTGTTGAACTGGTAGGCCACGACCTCCGGCAGATCGCCGGACGCCAGCAGCAGATCAAGCTTGGCGTTCAGATCGCCGGACGGCACCCACTCGACATCGAGCTTGGCGTTGGTCATCCGCTCCCATTCGGTCCAGTATTCGTTTTTCATATCCGGGATCTCGTTGTACAGTCCGGCGAACATCTTGATCGTCACCGGCTCCTGCGCGCCCGCCTCCTGATTGCCGGGCGTCGCACCTGTGTTGCCGGTTCCCTCCGGGGCCGGGGTGTTGCCTGTGCCGCTGCATCCGGCGAGCAGCGTGACGGCTAGCGCCATCGAGACGCCAGCATGCATTCCTTTTTTCCATGATACCATCGTTAGTCATCCTCTCTGTAGGTGGAGATTTTATGAAGTTTGGTCAGACCGCCTATCCCTTGACCGAGCCCAGCATGACGCCTTTGGCGAAGTGCTTTTGCAGGAATGGGTAGACGAGCAGGATCGGCAGCATCGACAGCACGATCGTCGCCATCCGGATCGTCTCCTGTGGCATCACCGCCTCGTCGCTCGAGCCCGCCTGCGCCACCGCCACCGAGTTGGCGTCGATGACGAGCGTCTTCACGAACAGCTGCAGCGTCCATTTGCTGGAGTCGGACAGGTAGATCAAGGCGTTGAAGAAGGTATTCCAGTGCATGACCGCAAAAAACAGCGTAAAGGTCGCGATCGCCGGCTTCGACAACGGGATGACGATCCGCAGGAAGACCCCCATGTCCGAAGCGCCGTCGATCTTGGCCGCCTGCTCCAGCTCGCCGGGCAGCGAGTCGAGGAAGCTCTTGATGACGATCAGGCTCCAGGCGTTGGTCAGCGACGTCCAGATAAGCGCCCAGTACGAGTTGAGCAGCCCGAGCTCCCGCACCAGCAAGTAGTTGGGGACGATGCCGGCGCTGAAGACGAGCGTGAAGATGACCATGCCCATCAGCGTCTTGTAGCCCGGCAGCGTGCGCTTCGTCAGGCCGTAGGCCATCGTGAACGAGACGACGATGTTGAGGATCGTGCCGATCACGGTGATGTACAAGGTGCTGTACAGCGCATTGAGGAAGCTGTTGGTCGACAGGATATAGCGATACGAATCGAGCGACCATTGGTCGGGGAACAGGTAAAACTTCAGCGGCACATAGGCCTTCGGATCGGTAAACGAAACGCTGAACACGTAAAAAAACGGAAAGATGCACAGCAGGGAGATGAGGCCGATCAGGCTATAGTTCACCCAATCGAAGACGGTCAGTCTTTTTTTCTGTACGAAGCTCATCGGCCAAAGCCTCCTTGGTTCACTAGAAAATAATAGATCAATAGATGCCCTCGTAGCCAAGACGCTTGACGATCGTGTTGGCGATGACGATCAGGACGAGCCCGACCAGTCCCTTGAACAGACCGACAGCGACGCCGATGCTGATCTGCCCCTGCAGGATGCCGAAGGTATAGGCGTACGTGTCGAACACCTCGGCGACCGACATGACGAGCGGGTTCATCATGAGCAGGATCTGCTCGAAGCCCGTATCCATCATATTGCCGAGCCGCAGCACGAGCAGGATGACGATGGTCGGCCGGATCGCTGGCAGCGTCACATGCCAGATCTGGCGGAACCGCGACGCGCCGTCGACGACGGCCGCCTCGTAGCGGGACGGATCGACGCCCGCCATCGCCGCCAGGAAGATGATCGTCCCCCAGCCGGCCTCCTTCCACATCACCTGCGCGGTGATGAGACCCCAGAAATAGTTGGGATTGGACAGGAACGAGATCGTATCGCGGCCCGACTCGGCGATCAGCTTGTTGACGATGCCCACATCGGCGGAGAGGATAAAAAACGTCATGCTCGCCACGACGACCCAGGAGAGGAAGTGCGGCAAGTAAACGATCGATTGGTTGAAGCGCTTGAACGATTCGTGGCGAATCTCGTTGAGCATCAAGGCCAGCAGAATCGGCACCGGGAAGTGGAAGACCAGCCCGATCATATTGATCCAAAACGTATTGCGCAGCATGATGTAAAACTTCGGATCGTTGAACAGATCGATAAAATGCGCAAAACCAACCCACTCGCTCCCCGCGAAGCCCAGATACGGGTTGAAATCCTTGAGCGACAGCAGCAATCCCCACATCGGCACAAACTTGAACAGGATGAAGAACAGCACGCCCGGCAGGATGAGCAGATAAATTGTCCGATGCTGCTTGATGCGGCTCCACAGATTGCCCCCATTTGCAGTTTTCATCGACTTCCCCCCTCATCGGCTCCAGCCTCGCCGCAGACGATCCGGACCGCCTCGTAGCGACCTTCGCAGCCGAGCTCCAGCACCGCACCGTCCGGCGTATGCCGCACGGGCACCGGCTCGCCAGTCCGCAGCCGATATGCGCGCGCCGTCTCCGGCACGCCGCTTATCGTATAGCGCATCGGGGCTAGCGGCAGTGGTTCGGTATAGGTTGTGCCATTAAAGCCGGACAGGTTCACCAACTGCAGCAGCAGCTCCGGCTCGCTGGCCTCGCCGCCGTCCTCGATCCGGTGCAGGAGAGTCTCGACGACCGACGGCGCATCCGTCAGCAGCGACAGCCGACCGGCCAGCAGTTGCTCCAGCACGTCGGCGACGACATGCTTGTGATCCTCGTAACCGTGTCGAGCGTACAGCGTCCCCGGCGCAAAGGCATAATACGCAGCGCTGCCTGCGCCCGCCGCCCCTCGGACCAGGCCGAGGCCGAAGCGGCCGTCGCAGCGATGGCCGTACGCCCGCTCCGGCGGGCCAAAGCTCGCCGTCTCGATGTACGGCAGCAGCTTCTCCGCCGTAGCATCGGCATACCGCAGCTCGGCGAACGCATCGCCGCCAATCACCCAGCCGCGATCGGTCAGACTGCGGTAGCGGCCGCTGTCTCTCGTATCGAAGTACGAGGCGGTCACGTCGCGCTCGATGCCAACGCAGGTCGCACTGAACAAAAGCCGCAGCGCCTCCGGATTTTCCGCCAGCGCCAGTCCGGTGCCGATCAGATGCAGACCGGCCTGCCGCAGCGTCGCCAGCGCATCCATCTGATCGCCGGTGAGCCGCCGCACGCCCGGCAGGATGACCGCCTTGGAGCGCTTGATCTGCTCCAGCTGCGGCACGAGCCGCTCCTCGGTGACGACAGCGAACGGAATGTGACGCTCCTTCAGCATTTTGAACAGACCGAGGTACTCGTCGCGCGCTGCGCCGTGCTCCGGCTTGACGAGCGTCACGTCGACTACCGGACGCAAGGCATTGTACACTTCCTCATGCGCATGATGGAGCCGGAATACCTCCTGCGCCGAGGCGAAGTTGGCCCGATCCGGATAACCTTCGAAGACGCCGATAATGCAGAAGTCGAGATTGGAGCCATGGGCCAGATTTTCATAGAGCCGCACCTCGATCTCATGTCGCGATACGCCGGTGAACCGATAATTGAGATCGATCGCGTTGATGCTGCAATTGCTCGCCCATTTGTCCGGGTAGCTGCCCTCCACCGAGGCGACATTTTCCGAAGCGGAGTAGAGCCAGAGCGGATAGGGACGGCGCAGCGCCGTATTGGATTCCTTGCGTACGAGATCCACTTTATGGGGATGATACGTACAGATCGCCACCTCCGGACGCTTTGCCTTGACCGCGTCATGGATCCGCTCCAGCACCTCGCGAGCTGTATAATCCTGGAACTCCCGATAACGCTCATGCAGCGGATGACCGGCTCCGTCATAGACAAGCAGGTCCTCGCCGCAGTACTCGCGGAAGCGCCGAACACAGTTGTCACAGTAGCATGGGCCATAGTGATTGCCGCTATAGTCCCAGTGCTGGTAGCCGAACATATTGAAGAAAATGCCGTCCACCTCATAGCTCGTGATCACCTCGTCGATTATCTGGAGCGACAGCTGCTGCTGGTACTCGCTGTTGAGACAAGTGTGCACGATGCCATGATAGTTGACCTCGCGTCCGTCCCGCGTCCGGTAAAACCACTCCGGGTTGCTGGCGAACAGACTTTCATGCGCTTTGCTGAAGTCGAACCGGGCGATGAAGCGCATGCCGTTCCGATGCGCCTGCTCAACGGCCTCGCCGAGCAGATCCTTTTTTAGATACGGCGTCTTGTATTGAAAGGGCAGCTTCGTCGGGTAAAAGGCGAACATGCCTCCCGCATTCATCATTAACGTATTGGCTTCATAGCGCTTCAGCTCTTCCATGAGCCGATCGACATCCAGGTCGGCATCGATCTCGCGCAGATTGTTTTGGATCATACGCAGCCTTTGCTTGGTCCACCAAGTCACGTCGCAACCTCCTTTGCCATTCATTGCCCCCATTATATCGAGGCTGCGACAGGCATCCCACAGACAGTTTTTGTACTGGACGATCTGCAAGAAATGGCCGATCAGTCCTTTGTCGATGTGCATCATTACCCGGGAAATAGCGCTTACTTGTCACGAGTCGACAGCTTGGGACAGCAACGGACAGCAAGATCTGTCTTGTGATAAGGGAACGGCAGCGCCAGATATGGTTGCGGCAAAACCGCTTCTTCGCGAATGGGCAAGTCAGGTCTCGGCGCATAGGGATGACAAGGCTATCGGCCCATGCCGCTCTCCGCTAGCGTCAAAGGCGACGGCATTCGGGTAATACGAAAGAAAGCGAGTCTCACTACAATAGCAACCACAAGGAGGATGGGAACATGTTAAGCGCAAGTCCATTTATCATCGTCGACAGCGTGCGCGATGCGCTCGATTATTATCAGCCGATCTTCGGCGGCGAGGTCAAGCTGCTCAATGAAAACAAGGGCACGATCTACCACGCCGAGCTCCATCTGGGCGAGAGCTTGATCCACTTCGCATCGTCCTATGGCCGCATCCCCAAGGGAGAGCATGTGCGGATTATTATGCAATTCGACAATGAGGAGGAAATTACGCGCGTATTCGACCTGTTGGCCAAGGAGGGCACGGTCGTCGTGCCGCTGGAGGATACGTTTTTCGGGGCGTTGCACGGGGAAGTCGTCGATGCCCATCAAGGCATCTGCTGGGTTCTCAATCATTTTCGCTCCTAAGTTCCAAGAGAGAGGGAGACAAAGCCGGTCTTCCCAAGAGGAAGGACCGGCTTTGTGGTGTGGAGGTTCGTGTAGAACCATCATCAATGATGCAGCTAGCGTCGAAACACGGCGCCATGCCGCGCTCCGATCGGCAACTGAACTTGCGAGCTGATATCCTCCCACGTTTGCAGATCCTTGGAACGATAAGCGCCGTAGTACTGCTCCTGAAAGCCATCGACGAGCATGATCCATTCTTTCGCTCCTTCCTCTCCGGTCGCATAGAGGGTCGGACCTTCGGTGAGCGGTGCTGTCAGCAGCTCCGAGATGGCCTCGACCTGGGGACGGTCGCGCCCATCCTTGGCGAACGTGCAGGAGCGGATCGCCTTGTAGTCGGTACCCGGCTCATTGACGCCGCGCTCGTCCTTGAAGAGCATATAGTAGCGCTCCCCCAGATCGAAGACGCAGGCGTCGATGACATTGTATCCCGGGTCGAAGAACAGCGACGCCTCGGAGTAGGTGTCGAAATCACGCGTCGTCGTCGACCAGATCCGGTGATTGCGCGGACCGTCGCCGACCGTCGAGGACCAGACGATCCGATACGCATCGGCCCCTTCATCATAGAATATCTCGGGCGCCCATACATTCTGGGT
>Ga0160464_101130_pt1 | contig 11333 bp, 11 predicted proteins | sample HID1971I_E11MG_FD_108275 | JGI IMG/M metagenome (GOLD analysis project Ga0160464, IMG submission 108275) | Enriched millipede-associated microbial communities from UW Madison campus, WI, USA - HID1971I_E11 MG | ecosystem: Host-associated > Arthropoda: Insects > Digestive system > Unclassified ... | reverse complement strand
GCGGGCGATGGCGAATCGCTTGCTGAGCCGGCGCTTTCGGAAGAACGCAAGCGTCGCGGACCTGCCGCGCAACGGTTTCAGCAACCAGATCGCACTCATCCTCGAATTCGTGGCGCGCGGGCTTGGATTCACGGTCATTCCGCGCTATGCGCGGGCAGCGTTCGCGCGGCAAGACAAGATCGAAGTGGTGGAAATGCGGTTCGCCCGTGGTCGAGACCGTGTGGCTCATTCATCGCGCGAAATGGCCGTTACCCGCGCACTGCGCGCGGGTGGTGAGGTATTTGGAGGAGCGGATGAAGGGGTAGTGCGCGATGATGGCCATATTCGACGCCGCCGCGATCTCGCCCATGATGTCGGTCCTGCGTTGCACCGGCGTCGCAGACGGTCATTTCGTGACGTTGGGCTACGTCGCGCGAAACGGCAGCTGCCGCCTCCTTCCGATCGATGTTCGTCCCCACTTTGCGCGTACCATAGGTGCGGCGGTGCGGATTCCTGACTCGCCTTGGAGACGCTTCTATGCGACTTGCTGACTTTATCTTGCGGCAATCAGAGCCAATTTTGGCGCAATGGGAGGCGTTCGCCGCCTCCCTTGTGCCGGCTGCGGCAAGTATGGAAGCGTCGGCGTTACGTGACCATGCACCGGAGATCCTGCGCGCGGTGGCGAAAGACCTGCAGACTGCGCAGACCAGGGCAGCCCGGCATGGAAAATCAGTCGGGCGGGCCGCCGCACTGATCGATGCGACCGAAACAGCCGCGCAAACGCATGCGCTTCTGAGGGCACGGTCGGGCTTCAACATCAAACAGCTCACGGCCGAATATCGTGCGCTACGCGCAAGCGTACTGCGGTTGTGGATGGATGATTGCGCGCCCGACGCACCGCATCTGGACGACGTCATTCGCTTCGATGAGGCAATCGATCAGGCACTTGCGGAATCGGTCGAGTTCTTCAGCGCGCAGGTTGAGCAGAGCCGTAATCTTCTGCTTGGCATGCTTGGGCATGACATGCGTAGCCCCCTTCAGGCGATTCAGATGACTGCGTCGTACCTTGAAGCACTGAATGCCGGAGAGCGGGTATCGGACGCAGCAGGCCGCCTGGTACGTAGCGGAGCGCGGATGCAAGCATTGCTTGATGACCTGTGCGATTTCAATCGGACCAGGCTGGGCTTGGGCATCAACGTCATACCCAAGCGCGTCAATCTGGCGGACGTTCTGGCTGAAGAACTGGAAGAGTTGCGCGCCATTCATCCTGACAGGCAGATCGAGTTGCACGTGGCAGGTGATTTACAGGGAGTCTGGGACGGCCAGCGCCTACAGCAATTGCTCGGAAACCTTGTACTCAATGCCCTCAAGTATGGAGCCCAGGACACTCCTGTGCGCGTGATGGTGACTTGCGACGCGACGCATATACGTATCAATGTTAGCAACCGTGGACCGGTCATCGAGCGCGCGACGCTGGCGCGTATCTTTGATCCCCTGATCCGAGGGGAAGAACACCGGTGCAAAGATGATATGGCGCGTAATCTTGGATTGGGTCTGTATATAGCGAGCGAAATTGCCAAGGCCCATAGTGGTGCGATCGAAGCGCGCTCCGACGAGACGGAGACCTTATTTTCAGTGTCGCTCCCGCGTACTGACGAACCCTGATAAGGAATTGATGGTTCATTCGAGGAGGCTAGTTTCATCCCGACGTCGGCCGTCGCCGGGTATGTGCTTAGGCAAAGCGGTCAACCACCCGCCACGCGGAAAGGCGTCCTTGGTGTCTACACAAGCGGCTGGGCGTTCGCCGGGCGGAATCTTCAATACGCTCGGGCAGCGCTCAAGCTGACAGGACGCCCGCGCGTCGATTGACTTCGGTCTAAGGTGCGGGTAGCGCCTCGCGGCACCTAAATTGCTTGTCCCGCGAGAGACACTCCTCGATGCACAGGGACGAAAGCGACAATTTGGGGCCATACGCAACTGCCGGTCGGGCACGACGAGGTACGCAGGAAACAGATTCGCGGACGGGCGGTGCTGCACATCCATCGTTTTGGTCGGACAGAGGTTCGAGGATGAGTTTATCGAGAACGGTCCGAGCGATCGCGTCGATGACGTGCCGGGATGGGCGTGCAGCTTCTGACGAAGTCGTTTGCGATCGAAGAGTTCGAGTTGAAATCAACGCCATGATCGACGCAGGATACTGACGTGCCCGACGTCGAGCCTTGGAGATCGGAACTCCGGAACGTCGTCTTGCCCTGTCATTTCGAGTACACTGCCGACCTGACGTGGCGGGATCGGAACCGACAGCTAGGAACGGCGGCGGCACAAGGGTAGCGATGCGGGTTGCCACCCAACATTATGGATCGACGCAATGGACAAACTCGCGCGGCTACGCAGCGAAGTTCCGGGACTGGATGATATCTGCGACGGCGGACTGATAGCAGGCTCGTCCTATATCGTGCAGGGACGGCCGGGAGCGGGGAAAACCATCCTTGCCAATCAGATTGCCTTTGCGCAAGCCCGTCAGGGACACAAGGTTCTGTACATCACGCTGCTTGCGGAATCGCACGACAGGCTGTTCCAGTCGCTATCGGCGCTGAGTTTCTACGAAGCGAGCCGCCTCGGCAAGGATCTGACGTACCTCAGTCTTTTTCGCACGCTTCGCGAGAAGGGATTGGATGCACTGGTTGCGTTGCTGCGCTCCGAGCTCGCGCGCACGCAGGCTAGCATTCTGGTGGTCGACGGATTGCTCAATGCCCGCGAAAGCAGCGAAACCAATCTGGACATCAAGACCTTCGTCGCGGAATTGCAAGGTCATGCTGCGTTCACCGGTTGCACGGTTTTGTTTCTGACTAGTGCCCGGATCGACGAATCCAGTCCTGAACACACGATGGTCGATGGCGTGCTGCACCTTGAGGAAAACCTATTCGGGTCGCGCACGGTACGTCACATTCGCGTGGCGAAATCGCGCGGTAGCCGTGCGTTGAGCGGCTTGCATCTGTATGAGATTTCGGAGCGCGGCATCGCCGTGTTTCCCCGGCTCGAGGCCGCTCTGGCTCGACCGTCTACGGAAGAGACCGTCTCGTTGACAAAAGTCGCCACGGGTACGGGCGGGCTGGACGAACGGCTCGGCGGCGGTTTGCCTGCCGCCTCGATGTCGGTCGTAGTGGGACCCGCCGGCAGCGGCAAGACGACCTTCGGAATTGGCTATCTCAACCGCGCCACGGCCGAGCGGCCGGCCGTGCATTTCGGTTTCTATGAAACGCCGGAGCGGCTCTATGCGAAAGCGAGGGCACTGGGTCTCGATCTGCAAACGCTCGTCGTAAAGAAAGCGCTGTGCATGTTGTGGCGCCCGCTCACCGAAAATCTTCTCGACAAGCTTGCCTACGAACTGCTCGACGCGGTTCGCACGACGCGCGCAGAACGTCTGTTCATCGATGGCCTCGCCGGTTTCGAACGCGCAACTGTCGATCCGCATCGCATGGTTGAATTTTTCGCGGCGTTGAGCAACGAGCTGCGAGCGATCGGCGTGACGACGGTGTGTACCTGGGAAACGAAGGAGCTGTCGGGACCGTGGCGGACCAATCCATCGCCGGAAATTTTGTCCCAGATCGACAACGTGATCGAGATGCGTCATCAGGCAGAAGGTGGCCCTTTCAGACGCAGCATCACGGTGCTCAAGGTCCGCGACAGCCTCTTCGATACATCGACTGCGGAAGTGCAGATTTCCGGACTTGGCAACGGGCTGCACGTCACGGGAACGATGCCCACGGCGCCAGGCGCATTGGGCTACGACGCGAGCGGTCGATAGCCAGGCTGCGCGCATGGCTAATCTTGTCGTCGTAGACGATGAAACTCTCGTCACCGATTTCCTGAAGTTCCTGCTCGAGGACGCAGGGCACGTCGTGCATGTTGCTTCGAACGGCGCGGAAGGGTTGCAGACGATTCAGCACATCAAACCGTCGCTCGTCGTGACGGATTTCATGATGCCGGTCAGTTCAGGCGTGGACCTTGCGCGAGCGCTTAGCGGCGACGATGACTTCCGGCAGATTCCGATCGTCTTGTGCAGCGCCACCCCACACGCGGTCGATCCGGCCGATCGGGCGTTGTTCGCGGCGATACTGCAAAAGCCTTATCCGCCATCTCGTCTGATCGAACTCGTGGCATTGCATGTTGAAAGAGGCGGCGCCGGATTGCATGGTCAGCCGTAGTGACGAACAAGCAGGTTACTGAGGACATGACTCAGTCCCGTGCTGGGATTCCAACCGTTTTGTATGGCTGTGAGCGGTCCATGACGCGTGTCCTTCTCGTTGATGACGAACCTGATCTGCTCGAAGCGTGGAGCTTCGCGCTCGAATATGCCGGCTACGAGGTAGAGCGCGCGCGCGATGGAAGAGAGGCCATTGAAGCGATGCAACGCACGGTGCCCGACCTGCTCATCACCGACCTGATGATGCCCGGCATGGACGGGGAGGCGTTGTGTCGGACCGTTCGCGGACGGCCGGAATGGGCCGCGATTCCCATCGTGTTGCACACGTCCGCACATGTGGCTCGACCCACGGGCATCGTTCTCTGGAACGCCTTGCTCAGAAAGCCAGCCTCGATGGCTCAGTTTCTGAAGACCGTTGCTGAACTCACGCAGGGCTCCGGGCAAGGAGCGGATCGATCGTGACGAAGTGTTCTCTGGCAACATCACGACGGCTCTTCCGATGACAGACTCGACTTTCCGTCCGTCGGAAGGCAGCGCTGTCGGCGCGGCCGACCGGGCGATCTTCGACCGTATGATCGAGCCGTATCTCATGCTCGATCACGGTTTGAGAGTCGTGTTCGCGAACCTGGCATGGCTTGTGACATTCGGCGAAAACGAAGCGGCTTTGGTGCAATGCGATCATCTGATCCGCGCGCTTGTCGCGAATCTTCTCCCAGGTCAGCGCCGCCTCTCGGCCGCTTTCAGCCTGGACACACCAGATCGCGCCGCCGCGACGCGTGAACTGCAATTCCGGTATTGGCAGATCCACGTCTCGCATCTTCCCGCGACCGATGACGAACCGCCGCTTATCCTGCTGCGCTTCGATGATGTCACGATGCGCACGCTGGCGACGCGGACGAAACGGCGAGAGAAGGCGCGTCTGCGCTCGCACGCCCGGCTCCGGCAGATTCTTGCGAGAGAAGCCGAGCAGCGCCTGCACGATCATCGGGTGCAGTTCGAGCGGGCGTTGGCTTTCGCTGGCGTCGGCGCGTGGGAGATTGACGTCGGAACGGGCGCGGCGCATTGCAGCGAGCAATGCGTCGAAGATCTCGGCGTGCAGGACATCGTCGGGCTGGATCGGAAAAAGCTGTTCGTCGAGCAGCCCGATCCGGTTGCGGAGCACTGGGCGGCGCTGCAAGCGAAACGAAGCTTTGAGTGCGAACGAAGCATCGATGCAGCGCGTGGCCGGCGCTGGGTCCTGATTCGCGGCACAGGGCAGTTTGCGGACGACGGCACCATACAGTCGGTGATGGGCTTGACGCTAGACATCACGTCGCGCAAGGAACTTGAGCTCGAATTGTCCGCGACGGCCGGAGAGGAACGTTCGGGACGCGAGCGCAGCGAAGCGCTCGCCAAGACGATGGATCATTTCATCGCGGCGGTCAGTCACGAGTTGCGTTCGCCTCTGAACGCCATCGTCTCCTGGGCCGAACTGCTACAGGTCGTCGCCGATCCTTCTCACGTCGCGAGGGCCGGCGAAGCGATCCGCCGCAACGGCCGCCAGCTGTCGCATATGGTCGACGATCTGCTCGATAGCGGCGCGGTCGTTACCGGCAAGCTTTCGGTTCATCTGCAGCCGGTGGATATCGGTGCGCTCGCGCTCAACGTCGTGAAAGACATCCGCAAGACCGCGGAGCACAAGGGCCTTCGATTGCAGACGCCGCGCGTCGAACCATGCATCGTCATGGCGGATGAAAGTCGCCTTGAGCAAGTCGTCTGGAACTTGCTCACGAACGCGGTGAAATTCACGGACGCGGGCAGCGTGTCCATTTCCGTGAGCACATCCGACGGGCAGGCGGTGCTGACCGTTCAGGACACGGGGCGCGGCATTGCGCCCGATGCGCTGCCGGACGTTTTCGACCGCTTCCAACAGATCGCGCCGCAGTCGAGCGGACGCGTCGGCGGCCTAGGGCTCGGGCTGTGGCTTGTTAAGAACATCTTGAGCCTACACGGCGGAACGGTCAATGTTGCGAGCGCCGGACGCGGGCAGGGCGCGACTTTCACCGTGCGTCTGCCGCTCGACTCGAAGTTGCGTTGAGAGACGCACGGCTCGCTCCATATTCGTTGCGCGTGCGGTGGAGGGCGACGGCCGATTTCCCGCTACCTATCATTTCCACGAAAGCCTGTTCTTTCCGAGCCCGGTCGAAAGATCGGCGCTCGAACGCGTCGTTTACGGTGATGGCATCGATCACGTATCCCGAAGCCGTATCCGGCATGTCATGGGCCATGCATCGTTCGTCTAGTTTCGGTTCGGAAGGTCATCGTGAAGTCCATTTTCTTGACTGCTGCAGGGGGCGCGGCGCTTTCGCCGCTTCTCTAAGCGTGCGGCGGACCCAGCGAAATGCAACTAATCGTCTGTCGCGCTAATCTCATTAAGGTTCCACACCGGCGCGATGCCAGCGCATGGCGTCAATCAACGCGATTAGTCTTTAGCGAAGTCGGTCGTCGACAGCTCAAGATGCTTCGATGGATGCGCCAGAAGCTTTCGCTCGGCGATGGCATGAATGCGGCCAAAGCCATCGTGGAAGACCTTCAATGTCCGAGCATCGTTCGCGCTCGGCAGCTGCGTTTATCCGCAGAGATGTGTGGTTCTGGTGCGGGCGCTTTCATGGCGGTTTCGACGGACCAGAGCAGGAGGCGCTCGGCTTCCTTGCGGTAGTTCTCAAAGGTGGTTCTGGTGTCCGTGAAGCGCGAGAGCCACGCCCGGATCGCATCGAGATCGTTGTTCGCGGCGATCTGTGCGCGACCCGTGACGGCGCGGTTGAAACCCTTGCTGCCGTCCAATTCGGACGGAATAACGAGCCTCTCCGGCGGCGCAGGATGAAGCGCGAGGAGCGGCGGCGGGGGTAGGGCGGGCTTCACGACCGGGCGATTTGGAAAGCGGCTTTAAGCCATTTTAATCGACATTAAAGGATGAATATCAAGCAAAAAAATATATTAAAAACAATGCATTAGACGATTTTTTTCAGGCGGGGTCCCCTAAAATCGTCGCCAGTTGCAAAACGATCGGCAAAACGCCTATAATTGTTGGGCATTTTGCCAAAAGGAAGAGCCATGGGAACGATCGCCTTTACGCCAACTGGAGCTGGTAATTCGCGACGGGCGGAATTTGCGCTGCTCGGTCAACTGCTGGATGCGCGCGTTCGGGATGACGCCGATCTCGCGGGATTGGCGCAGGAGCGCGTCGACGTCGACGTGATTGACCGATTCGCTGCTCAAGGACTGAAGGCCGACGAGCTAGCCTTCATCATTCCGCGGCGCACACTCACGCATCGCCGGCAGCAACACGAACGCCTGTCGACGGAGGAGTCTGATCGCGCAATTCGCTTGGCGCGGATCGTCGCGCAGGCGAACACCGCATTCGGCAGCAACGAAAAAGCCTTGGGTTGGTTGCGCAATCCGCAGAAGCGCTTCGATGGTCACAGTGCACTTGAAATGGCCGCAACCGAGCACGGGGCTCGTCTCGTCGAGGACGCACTCGTACAGATTGATGAAGGATACTTTGCCTGATGGTTTTGTGGAGGATCAGCAACTACGCCGACCTGAAAGGTATAGGCGGTCTGCGCGCTCCCGGTCGCTGGCACTTTGCCGGACGGCCCGTGGTCTATCTGGCCGAACATCCGGCCGGTGCCCTGCTCGAGACGCTCGTTCATCAAGAAATCCGATCGACTGCGGATCTGCCCGATACGTATCGCCTTCTGCGCGTGGCAGTCAGCGAACAGGTGGGGATTGCCGAGCTGAGCGAGACCGTTTTGCCTGAGAATTGGAGAGGGGACGCGTCGTACACGCAGTCCGCCGGAAGCGAATGGCTTGAGAGCGGATCCGCAGCGTTGCTGAAAGTCCCCAGCGCGGTGATGCCTTTCGCATACAACTACATTCTCAACCCTGTGCATGCGGACGTCGTCAATATCAAGATTGAGACAGTCATTGATGTCCGGCACGATCCGCGTATCTTGCGCTTACTAACCCGACCGTGAGCGCGATGAGCATCTGACGATCCCTTGATGGCAGTCGGGTGTGAAGCACTTCAACGCGCGAGGAGTGCTATCGAGTTACTCTGAAGAACGCCAATTACCTTGGCCGGCCGCGCTGCTTGACGCTCTCTAGAGGCTGGCATTCCCCGATGGGTCTCGGTTTCTTATGCTCGAGTTAGATGGCGCCATCATCGGTACGGTGTTTGGCACAAGGAAAGGCGATCACGAGTACCGCGTCGGTGGCCTGTCAGTCGTCCCGGCTCTAAGAGGCAAAGGATACGGCTCGCTCCTGGTCCAGCGGGTTGTCGAATGGGCTAACGCTGACCCATTCGCAGTTATTCAGCTTTGGTGTCATGTCGGGCCGCAGACCGCGTTCTACGTCAAAAACGGCTTCCACTCCTTGGGCGTGTTCAGGAAACACGACTCGGATGGCCGCGAGATTGTCGAGATGCAGTGGTCGCGCGCGTAGGATGGCTAACTGCGACCGGAGCTTCTCCGAGACAACGTGACGACACGCCGGGGTGCCGTCAATCTTGCGCTGGTCCTGTGTTCACGGCTTCATGCGTCGGCCTTGTCGCCGACGTCGCGGGCAGAGCCTTTGCGCGAAGTCGTCAAGCGAGCATACGAATTTTCGAAAGCCCTCAACGCTTTGCAGCGGATGCGGTTGCGTCGTGCCGTTGCCAATCAGTGCTCTCCAGCACCGGACGGCTAGAGAGACAGTGGGCACGCGATGCGTTTTTCGCCGACCACGCCGTCAAGATGGTGGACGTGAACTCTTGAAACGTAAGCGGCTCGGCAACTCATCTTGAATGTAGCTGAAACAGTTGGGAGTATCGTGTCCACTAAAGCGAATAAGCGGACACGTGAACACTATCGAAGAAGAGGCGTTGCCGACGCGTCGCCGTCGTCGGCGCTACACCGAAGAATTCAAGGCGCGCGTTGTCGCCGCTTGCCAAGGCACCGGCGTGTCAGTTTCGGCCGTGGCGCTGGAACATCGGCTCAACGCGAATCTATTGCGCCGCTGGCTTGATCAGGCAGAAGGCAAACTTCCAAAGCGTTTGTCTGAAGGCCCGGCAGAAGCTCAATCGACACCCCTACCAGCGTTCGTCCCTGTTGCTATGGGAGTAAAGGAGGTAGCCTCGACGGAGATCCGTGTCGAAGTTCGCCGGGGCAGTCAGTCGATAACCGTGAGCTGGCCGGTCTCCGAAGCCGCGCAATGCGCGACGTGGCTGCGCGAGTGGCTGCGGTGATTCGTGTCGACGAGATCTGGCTAGCAGTCGATCCGCTGGACATGCGGGCCGGCTTCGACACGGCGTTGGGGCGCGTGGTGAAGGTGTTCGGCGCCGCGCATCCGCACCACGCCTATCTGTTCACCAACCGCCGCGCCAACCGACTGAAGGTTCTGGTCCACGACGGCATCGGCATCTGGTTGGCAGCGCGCCGGCTGAACGAGGGGCAGTTCGTCTGGCCGCACGCTGGCAGCGAACCCAAGCAGCAGTTGCTCACGCACGAGCAACTGGCGGGCTTGGTGCTCGGGCTGCCGTGGCAGCGCATCGGCCAAGATGGCGTGATACGCATAATCTGACGCGTTAAGGGCGACGTATACAGTTCTGCTTCTCGCGTTTGCGGGGTTCTGGCAGACTGGTCTGCATGAACCCGCCGGCCGACCTCGACGACCTCAGTCCAGAGCAGTTGCGCGCCCTCGCAGCGCAACTGCTCGCCGAGGTCCACGCCAAGGATCTGGAGGTAACGGAGAAACGGCGAAAGCTCGGTGAGCTAGAACGGGAGCTGCATTACCGACAAACTCGCATCGACCAACTGACTCACGAGATCTCCGTGCTCAGGCGCCAGCAGTTTGGCCGGCGCAGCGAACAGCTCAACAGCGAGCAAATGAGCCTGCTTGACGAGGCGATTGATGGCGACCTGGCTGCCATTGAGATAGAGCTCGAAGAGCTCGAGCCTTCACGCAAGCGCCAACACGAACCGTCCAAGCGCGCACACTTGCCGCCGCAGTTGCCGCGTGTCGACATCCGTCACGAACCGGACACACGGTGTGCCAATGCGGATGCGAACGTGTTCGTATCGGCGAAGACATCAGCGAGAAGTTAGATTACGCGCCGGGCGTGTTCAAGGTGGAGCGACACATTCGCGGTAAATGGGTATGTCGCCACTGTGAGACGCTAATCCAGGCACCCGTGCCCGCGCACGTCATCGACAAGGGCATCCCAACCACCGGACTTCTAGCGTCGGTACTGGTCAACAAATTCGCAGATCACTTGCCGCTGTACCGTCAGGAGCAGATCTTTGCTCGGGCGGGCCTGGCGATACCGAGATCCACGCTGGGAGCGTGGGTGGGCACATGTGGCGCGCAGTTGCAGCCACTGGTCGACGCCCTTCGTCGAGAGATCTTGCAGCAAGGCGTGTTGCACGCCGACGAAACGCCGGTGCAGATGCTCAGCCCCGGCAAGGGGAAGACGCATCGGGCTTATCTGTGGGCATATACGTCCACGCAATTCAGTCACCTTCGCGCGGTGGTGTACGACTTCGCGGGCAGCCGAGCTGGAGAGCATGCCCGTACGTTCTTAGACGGCTGGCGTGGCAAGCTGGTGTGTGATGACTACGGCGGTTACAAGGCCTCGTTTCTTCAGGGCATCACCGAAATCGGCTGCGCAGCTCACGCGAGGCGCAAATTCTTCGAACTGCACGCCAATCACAGCAGCCAGCTTGCTGAGCAGGCGCTACCGTTCTTCACCGAGCTCTATGACATCGAGCGCGATGCCGCGACCTTGGATGTCGAAGCTCGACGCCAACTTCGTAAAAGCCGAGCCAAGCCCGTGTGCGACGCGCTTTATGAATGGCTTGTCACACAGCGGAAACTCGTTTCTGACGGATCGGCCATCGCGAAGGCTTTGGATTACAGCCTGAAGCGCTGGGAGGCGCTCACGCGCTACCTCGATGACGGGCACGTACCAATCGACAACAATTGGGTCGAAAATCAAATACGCCCATGGGCAATGGGGCGTTCATTGTGCACCTCCTTCCGAAACCTCGATAAACATAGGGATTTGTCCGTCGGCATCGTTGCGACACGGGCGATGTTTGCGTGCCAACGCCGCCGTAACAGCTTCGCTTTG
>Ga0160464_101126_pt1 | contig 11365 bp, 10 predicted proteins | sample HID1971I_E11MG_FD_108275 | JGI IMG/M metagenome (GOLD analysis project Ga0160464, IMG submission 108275) | Enriched millipede-associated microbial communities from UW Madison campus, WI, USA - HID1971I_E11 MG | ecosystem: Host-associated > Arthropoda: Insects > Digestive system > Unclassified ... | reverse complement strand
GCGGCGCGGCTGCCACCGGCGCCGCGGATCCGCCGACGACGAGGCTCTGGCCGGGGAAGATGACGGATGCGCGGGTGAGCCCGTTGGCCGACAACACGGCGTCGACGGTGGTCCCGTACCTCTGGGCTATGGCGTACACGGTGTCGCCGGCGACCACCTGGTGCGTGGACGCGGCTGTCGGGGCCGGAACCACTGCGGGGGTCGGAGCGGCCGCGGGCGCGACGACGGCTGCCGGCTGGAGCGTCAGAGTCTCGCCCGGGTAGATCACCGAGCGCCAGGAGAGGCCGTTCCAGGTCAGGACGTCGGCGACTCGCAGTCCGAAGCGCGTCGCGATCGCCGAAACCGTGTCTCCCGGTCGGACGACGTAGCTCGACGGCGCCGACTCGGAAGGCACCACGCGGGCGGGGAGAAGACGTTGACGTTCGATGGGAGCGGTGTCTGCGGGCGAGGCCGCGCTGGCCGGTGCCGCAGCGAGTGTGGTCGCCAGGGCGCCGAGCACCACCGCAGGCACTCCGATCTGAAGGTGTCGCGTTCGACGCGTGGCGGTCTTGAGTATCAAGGCTTGCCCCCTTTTCGAGCTTTTCACGCTGACACGGATGTAAACAGAAGTCAACAGAAGTGACGCAAGTGAAGGATGTGACTGGAGCGTCGACATGCGACCGCCACGCAGAGGTGAGATAGTGGCAACGTGTCTGAGAACGTTGCTGGATCCCCTGCCGCCGCTCCCACCGAGTGGTTGACGATGCCCGACCTCGTCGAGGTGCTCGACGAGCCCCTCGGGCGTGTGCGTCGCCTGATCGATGAGCACTACCTCGTCGGGTCGACCCGCAACGGAGCCTTCGCCGTGCCGTCGGTTTTCATCGTCGACGGCCACCCGCTGAGTTCTCTGCGCGGAACGGTGATCGTCCTGCAGGACGCCGGATTCACCGACGATGAGCTGATCGACTGGCTCCTCGCTGACGAGGAGAGCCTGGGTCGATCGCCGATCGAAGCGCTGCTGGCCGGACACAAGAGCTCGGTCCGACGCCTCGCACGCACGCTCGCCTGATCGGGCGCTGTCAGGACGAACGCACCGTGGCCGCGCGGGCGAGATCGCGCAGTTCGCCGACGGCGGCGTTGTCGAGCCGTGCGCCAGACAACGCGCGATCGGCCTCGCGGGCGTAGTCGGCGATCATCGCCTCCACCTGATCGAGTGCTCCCGAATCGGTGATGGTCGCCTGCAGGAACGACACCTGCTCCGGCGTCAGATCCGGGTCGCCCAGCATCTCGTCCAGGAGATTCCGCGCGGAGGTCTCGAGGGACTGCCTGGTGAGGGCGATCAGAACGGTGCGCTTGCCCTCGCGGAGGTCATCGCCGGCGGGCTTCCCCGTCACGGATGCGTCGCCGAACACGCCGAGCACGTCGTCCCGGAGCTGGAAGGCCATACCGATCGGGTGCCCGAACCGGCGAAGAGCTGCCGTCTGGTCCGCCTCGGCTCCCGCGAACGCGCCGCCGAGAATCAGGGGCTGCTCGATGCTGTACCTGGCTGACTTGAGAGAGGCCACGCGCAGCGCCCTCTCTGCATGAACGCTCCCGTCGTTCACGCTCCAGGCCGACTCCTCGGCGATGTCCAGGAACTGCCCGGTGGTCACATCCCTTCGCATCCTCGCGTACTCGGAACGCACGGTTCGCGCGTGCGGCTGTCCGTCGAGCGCCGATTCCAACAGGTCATCACTCCAGGCGACGAGGAGGTCTCCGAGGAGAATGGCCGCCGCCCGACCGAATGCTTCGGCATCTCCCGACCAGGCGGCGGTGCGGTGCGATGCCTCGAGCGCGCGGTGCGCGGCCGGACGGCCACGGCGGGTGTCGGAGTTGTCGATCAGGTCGTCGTGGACGAGCGCGGCTGACTGGAAGATCTCCAGTGCGGTGCACATGTCCCACAGCGCATCGGTCTCCGTCGCTTCACGGTCGTCGAACCTCGCGACGGCACGCCAACCCGCATGGCAGAAGCGCGCGCGAAGCCGCTTCCCTCCGTCGAGCGTGCCGGCGGCGGCGTCGAGAAAGGATGCCGCATCCGGGCCGTAGCCCGTCGCTTCGTCGCGCATCCGCGCGAGAAAACGATCGAGGTGCGCGGCGATGGCGTCGGGGACGGGGGAGGAGGACGGCACGACTCCCAGCATACGTAAAGCAAGAGGAGGTCGAACGGCTAGCCCCGAACGCCTCGGCGCGCGTAGAATGGAAGGCACGATACCCGAGGGGGACGAAATGCCACTCTCCGAACAGGAGCAGCGTCTGCTCGACGAGATGGAACGCCATCTCCTTCACAATGATGCCGACGTGGTCACCGCGCCGTCCGGCGATCGAGCATTGAGCTATCGAAATCTCGTCTACGGTGCGCTTCTCCTGCTCGCCGGCGTCGGCGGTCTGGTCGCCGGAGTGATCCTCGGTGGCGTGTGGGGCATCGTCGTCGGTGTCGTCGGCTTCGCCGCGATGCTCGCCGGTGTCATGGTTGCCGTCACTCCCGTAAGGCGAACGACGGCGTCGGAGCCTCGAGAACGTTCCGCCCCCAAGCGACAGGAGTCGGCCTCGTTCATGGATCGAATGAACGATCGTTGGGATCGCCGCCAGGACGGTCACTGACCTCCCTCACAACTTCTCGACAGAAGCCCGGATGCTGAGCATCCGGGCTTCTGTCGTTAACGGTGGTCGGGAGAAGGCTCCCTCTCCCTGAGCCGGCAGATCCCTCCACTCACCCTCCACCTTCCTCCACCGCGGGATTCCGCGGTTCTTCGGCGCGCGCATCAGCCTGCTCCGCGGTAGTCTGCGGATTGGTCGTAGGTATGTGGAGGAAAGTGGAGTAAAGTGGGGCGCACCTCGAGTTGGCCGGACGCAGAGGGGGTGGTGGCCGATGTTGCTGGGTACGCACTCACCGAAGCTGGACGACAAAGGACGGGTCATCCTTCCTGCGAAGTTCCGCGAGGACCTCGGCGGCGGCATCGTCGTCACGCGAGGCCAGGAACGGTGCCTCTACGTGTTCAGCACGGCCGAGTTCGAGGCGATGCACGAGCGGATCCGTCAGGCCCCGCTCGCGAACAAGCAGGCGCGTGACTTCATGCGACTGTTCCTCTCCGGAGCCAGCGCGGAGATGCCAGACAGCCAGAATCGCATCACGATCCCGGCGCACCTGCGTCAGTACGCAGGTCTGCAGAAGGAACTCATCGTCACCGGAGTCGGCGCCCATGCCGAGATCTGGGATGCCGAGAGCTGGAACGCCTACCTCGCCGCCGGCGAGGAGACCTACTCCGACCTCGAGCAGGAGGTGATTCCGGGACTCTTCTGACCACGGCTGTGATGCCCCGCCGCTCCCGCCCCGACACACTTCCCCGGTGCCGGGTCGAGAAGCGGAGGGGGATCAGAGCCGAAGGTCACCCCCGAGAGAGATCATGAACCTCCGAGACATCCACACCCCAGTACTGCTCGACCGCTGCGTCGAACTGCTCGCTCCCGCCCTCCAGGCGGACGGAGCGGTGCTCGTCGATGCCACCCTCGGCATGGGCGGCCACTCCGAGGCGCTGCTCGAACGCTTCCCGAACATCCGCCTGGTCGGACTCGACCGCGACACCGACGCGCTGCGCATCGCGGGGGAGCGGCTCGCTCGCTTCCGTGATCGCGTCACCCTCGTGCACACGGTGTACGACGAGATCGGCCTGCACGCGCAGGGGGCTTCGGGGATCCTGTTCGATCTCGGCGTCTCCTCCCTGCAGCTCGACGAGGCCGACCGCGGGTTCGCGTATTCGAAGGATGCTCCGCTCGACATGCGGATGGATCAGACGAAGGGTGTCACCGCAGCCGATGTGATCGCCACGTACAGCGAGGGGAACCTCCGCCGCATCTTCGAGCGCTACGGCGAGGAGAAGCTCGCCGGGCGCTACGCCCGCTTCATCATCGAGGCGCGTCAGAAGCAGCCGATCACGCGTTCCGGAGAGCTCGTCGAGATCCTGATCGCGGCGACACCCGCCGCGGCGCAACGCGCCGGTCACCCGGCCAAGCGCGTGTTCCAGGCGCTGCGCATCGAGGTGAACACCGAACTCAACGTGCTCGCCGACGCGATCCCCTCGGCCATGGACGCGCTCGACGTCGGAGGACGCATCGTCGTGATGTCGTATCAGTCGCTCGAGGATCGCCTCGTGAAGCAGGCGTTCGCCGCCGCATCCTCCTCGACCGCACCCGCCGGGCTTCCGGTCGAACTCCCCGAACATGCTCCGCGGTTCCGCATCCTGACCAAGGGTGCAGAACTCGCCGACGACGATGAGCGCGCGCGCAACCCGCGGGCGATCCCGGTGCGCCTGCGCGCCGCCGAGAAACTGCGGGAGAGCGCATGAGTCTGAATGCCGTCGTCCGCAAACCGGTCCAGCCGGTCGCGCCGGACAGCACGCCGCAGCGGAAGCTGCAGCCGGTCACCCGTCCGGCGGTCCGTCGCAAGCCGAAGCTCGCGTACGCGCTCGTCGCGCTCGGCGGAGCGCTCGCGATCGGTGCCGCGCAGATCGGGCTGTCGCTCGCCATCACCCAGGACTCGTTCACGCTCGCCAGCCTCTCGTCGCAGCAGCGCGAATTGAACCTCAAGACCCACGCGCTCCAAGAAGAACTCACCGGTGTCAGCTCGCCCCAGGTGCTCGCGAGCGGCGCGGCCGGCCTCGGGATGGTGGTCGCCGGCTCGCCGTCGTATCTGCGCCTCAGCGATGGCGCCGTCTTCGGTACCGGGGCCGGTGCCGACTGGACGTCCACGGTGAACCCCGCCGGTGTCGGAGCCGTGAGCAACTCGCTCATCGTCGAACCGCCGCCGCCCCCCGCGGAGACCGAAGACGGGACGGCGGTGACGGAGCAACCCACGCAGGAACTCCCGCCGTCGATCACCGACGGCCTTCCCAGCCCCACGACGCACTGACACACACGATCGACGGAGAGATCCCATGACGACACGAGCCACCCGCGGACCGCGGCGACGCACCGTCGTCGCCCTCGCCGTGATCCTCTCGGTGCTGGTCGCCTTCGTGGTGCGGCTGGTCGACATCCAGGTGGTCAGCGCCGACGAACACGTCTCCGAGTCCCTCGAGCACCTCGGGGCGAGCTCGGCCATCCCCGGACAGCGCGGGTCGATCGTCGATGCCTCCGGCACGGTCCTGGCCTCCAGCGTGATGGTCTACGACGCGCAGCTCAGCCCGCAGGTGATCATGCTGGTCGAGGAGAAGGATCCGAAGCTGCCGTGGGCCGAGGCCTCCGACAAGATCGCGGCCATCACCGGGCAGACCGGCGAGGAGGTTCGGGCGCTGGTCTCCAACGCCCTCGCGGAGAACCCGGACAGCCAGTACGCACCCCTCAAGAAGGGTTTGAACACCGAGCAGTACATGGCGCTACGGGACCTGGGAATCGGTTCCTATCTGTCACTGAAGGCGCGCGAGACGCGGGTGTACCCGAACGGCGCGGTCGCGGGCAACATCCTCGGCTTCCTCGACAACTCCGGCGAGGCACAAGCAGGCGTGGAGAAGCTGGACGACTCGTGCCTGGCTCCCATCGACGGCGAGGAGACGTACCGCAAGGGCAAGGACGGGGTCGTGATCCCCGGGAGCGAGCGCACGGTCGATGCCGTGAACGGCGGCTCGGTGCAGCTGACCATCAACAGCGACCTCAACTGGTACCTGCAGCAGATGATCGCCGAAGAAGCGCAGACGCAGGGCGCCAAGGGCGGCACGGTCACGGTCGTCGAGGTGAAGACGGGGAAGATCCGCGCCGCGGCCGAGTGGCCGGCACTGGACCCGAACGATCTCGATGCCTCGACACCGGCGACCAGGGCCAGCCAGATCTTCCACCGCGACTTCGAGCCCGGATCGACCTTCAAGGCCGTCACTGCCGCTGCGGCCATCGAGGGCGGGGGTCTGACCCCTCTCAGCACGGTCAGCGCTTCCTCTCGCGAGAAGTTCCCGAACGGCGCCGTCGTCAACGATGCGTTCAGCCACCCCGCCTACAACTACACGCTCGCCGGCGGACTCATCGACTCGTCGAACGTCGCGCTGTCGAAGTTCGGCACCATGGTGAGCCCTGAGGTGCGTTACGACTACCTCGAGCGGTTCGGCGTCGGCGACAAGACGCTCGACTTCCCGTCCGAGGTCGGGGGAATCCTGCACCCGGTCAAGGACTGGGACAACCAGTCGCTGTACACGACCACGTTCGGGCAGTACTTCACCGTGACGGCCGCCCAGCTCGCCGGCGCCTACCAGGCGATCGCGAACGGCGGCGAGAAGATCGACCTCTCGCTCGTCGAGTCGTGCACCGGGGCCGACGGCACGGTCACCGCACCGGCCGATCCGAAGCATGAGCAGATCATCCAGGAGCAGACGGCCGCCGAGCTCACCCGGATGCTGGAGAACGTGGCAGTGCAGGGGGGCAACGCCGAGCGCATCCAGGTTCCCGGTTACCGCGTGACCAGCAAGACCGGTACGGCTCAGGTCTCCGACGGGAACGGCGGCTACAAGGCCGGGGTGTACTACACCAGCATGGTGGGCTTCGCGCCGGTCGACGATCCGCAGTACGTCGTCGTGGTCACCCTCGACGAGCCGACTAAGGTTGTATCGTCCGCGGCCACCGCATCCGCCTTCCAGAAGGCGATGACGCAGGTGATGAAGACCTATCGCGTGATGCCGTCCTCTGTCCCGATGGACGAGCTCCTCCCCAAGTTCGGATAGTCGGCGAGAGCCGCGCATGGAGATGACATGATCGCCCTGACGCTCGCTGAGATCACCGCCGCAGTCGGAGGTGATCTGCGCGTGGCCGGAGAAGACACGGCCGAGACCGTGGTCGACGGTCTCGTCGACACCGATTCGCGCACGATGGGCCCCGGCTCGATCTTCGTGGCCAAGCCCGGAGCCGAGACCGACGGCCACCGCTTCGTCGGTGCCGCCGCCGAGGCAGGCGCCGTGCTGGCGATCGTCGAGCACCCCGTCGACGTCGCCATCACTCAGATCGTCGTACCGGATGCGGTCGCAGCTCTCGGCGCGCTCGCGAAGGAGGTCGTCGCGCGCGTCCGTGCCGGCGGAGACCTTCGCATCGTCGGCATCACCGGATCGAACGGCAAGACCACCACCAAGAACTTCCTCGCACGCATCCTCGAAGGCGAAGGCGAGACCGTCGCCCCCGTGAAGTCGTTCAACAACGAGGTCGGCGCTCCCGTCACCATGCTCCGCGTCACCGAGAGCACCCGGTTCCTCGTGAGCGAGTTCGGCGCTGCGGCACCGGGGAGCATCGCTCACCTCGCCGGCCTCGTCGAGCCGGACGTCGCCGTCGTGCTGATGGTCGGCATGGCGCACGCCGGCGGATTCGGCGGGATCGAGGCGACCGCGAAGGCGAAGGCCGAACTCGTCGCCGCGGCTCGTGTGCCCGGAACTGCAGTTCTCAACGTCGACGACCCCCGGGTCGCCGCCATGCGCGAACTCGCGGACTCCCGCGGGCTGCGCACGGTCGGCTTCGGCCAGGGACCAACGGCCGACGTGCGCGCGCACGACATCGAGGTGTCGGCATCCGGCACCTCGTGCGCGGTCGAGGTCGACGGGCAGCGCTTGTCCCTGCGGCTCCAGGTGCTCGGTGCGCACCACATCTCCAACGCGCTGGCTGCGATCGCCGCAGCGCTCGTGCTCGGTGTCGCGCCCGCGGAGGCCGTCGAGCGCCTCGAGACGGTCGAGATCGCGGAGCGGTGGCGCATGCAGCCGCTGGGCAACGACCGCGTCCGGATCATCAACGACGCGTACAACGCCAGCCCGGACTCGATGGCCGCCGCCCTGCGCACACTTGCCCAGATCACGGGCCCCGGGGAGCGCACGGTCGCGGTGCTCGGTGCCATGAGCGAGCTCGGCGAGAGCGCAGGGGAGGAGCACGACCGCATCGGGTTGCTCGCGGTGCGCCTCAACATCCAGCGGATCGTCGTCGTCGGACCCGAGGCGAGGCGCCTCTATCTCGCCGCGGTCGGTGAGGGCTCCTGGGACAGCGAGGCTGTCCATCTTCCTGACCAGGACGCCGCGTTCGAGTATCTCCGCACCGAGCTTCGCGACGGCGACCGCGTGCTCGTGAAGTCATCCAACTCCGTGGGCCTCCGGCATCTCGGCGATCGTCTGGGAGAATTGTTCTCGTGAGGTCTCTCATCATGTCGGCGGCGATCTCGCTCGCCTTCACCCTGTTCCTGACTCCCGTCTTCCTCCGGCTCTTCCGGAAGTGGGGCTGGGGGCAGGTCATCCGCACCCCGGAATCCGTCCACAACCCGAGCCATGAGGCCAAGCGCGGCACGCCCACGATGGGTGGCGTCATCTTCATCGTCGGCTCGATGGTCGGCTACTTCACCGGTGTGCTCGTGAGCGGTGAGGTGCCTGCGCTCTCCGCGCTGCTCGTGATCTGGCTGATGGTCGGATTCGGCGCCGTCGGGTTCATCGACGACTACATGAAGGTGCGCAGCCAGCGCAGCCTCGGGCTGTCGGGCTGGCGCAAGGTGATCGGCCAGCTGCTGGTCATCATCCCTTTCGGCATCGTCGCTCTGAACTTCCCGAACAAGTGGGGACAGACACCGGCGAGTTCTGCGATCTCGCTGTTCCGCGACATCACCTGGCTCAATCTCTTCGCGTTCGGCGTGGTGCTCGGCTGGATCCTCTACCTCGTATGGATCTCGATCATCGGCGTCGCGACCTCGAACAGCGTGAACCTGACCGACGGTCTCGACGGCCTCGCCGCCGGAGCCGGAGTCATCGTCGTCGGCGCCTACAGCGTGATCGCATTCTGGCAGTTCAAGCAGCCCTGCATCGGCGGCGATCCCGACGCCCTCGGCGGATGCTATGAAGTGCGCGACCCGTTCAACCTGGCGATCATCGCCGCCTCGTTCGCCGCCAGTCTGATCGGATTCCTGTGGTGGAACGCACCCAAGGCGAAGGTCTTCATGGGCGACGTCGGTTCGATGGCGATCGGCGGAGTGATCACCGCGATGGCGATCCTGACCCGCACCGAACTCCTCCTGCTCGTGATCGCCGGCGTCTTCGTCCTGTCCTCCGGGTCGGTCATCCTGCAGCGCGGGTACTTCAAGATCACGCGCGGCAAGCGTCTGTTCCTGATGAGTCCCTTCCACCATCACCTCGAGATGCGCGGCTGGTCCGAGGTCACCATCGTGGTGCGGATGTGGATCATCGCCGGTCTGCTCGCCGTCTCGGCCGTCGGACTCTTCTACGTCGAATGGCTGACCCGTGTCGACTGATCGTCTGGCCGGGCTGACGAGCTGGAACGCCGACTGGAGCGGCCTGCGAGTCGCCGTGCTCGGACTCTCCATGACCGGGTTCTCCGTGGCCGACACGCTGGCCGAGCTCGGCGCCGACGTGCTCGTGCTGAGCGAGTCCGCCGAGGAGGAGTACGAACGTCTGCTCCCGGTCATCGGCGCGAGACTCGAACTGGGTTCGCTCGCGGAGATCCCATCGGCGCTCGTCGAGTTCGACCCCGAGGTGGTCATCGCCTCGCCGGGCTTCTCTCCGTCGCATCCGCTCATCCGCTGGGCGCAGGACTCCGGTGTCGCGATCTGGGGCGATGTCGAACTCGCGTGGCGCGTGCGGGACAAGGTCGTCCGCGCCGATGGTACGCCGGCGGACTGGGTGCTCATCACCGGGACGAACGGCAAGACCACGACGACCCAGCTGACGGCGACCCTGCTCGTCGCGGGGGGTCTGCGGGCGGCTCCGTGCGGCAACATCGGCGTGCCGGTGCTCGATGCCGTGCGCGACCCCGCCGGGTTCGACGTGCTCGTGGTCGAACTCTCCAGCCACCAGCTGTGGTACCTCGGACAGTCGAGCGCCGAGGGGGAGCTGTTCCCCCACGCGTCCGTGTGCCTCAACCTCGCGGACGACCACCTCGTCTGGCATGGAAGCGCGCAGGCCTATCGCGACGCGAAGGCCGTGGTGTACCGCAACACCCGGGTCGCGTGCGTCTACAACAAGGCGGACGAGGCCACGCGACGGATGGTCGAAGAGGCGGAGGTCGTCGAGGGTGCCCGCGCGATCGGCTTCGATCTCGGCATCCCCGGCCCCAGCGACCTCGGTGTGGTCGAGGGGTTGCTCGTGGACCGAGCGTTCCTCGATGACCGCTCACGCAGCGCCCTGGAGCTGACGACTGTCGCCGACCTCGATGCCGTGGGTCTCGCCGCTCCCCACATCGTGCAGAACATCCTCGCCGCGAGTGCCCTGGCACGCTCGCTCGGCGTCGAGCCGGAGGCGATCCACACCGCTCTGCAGTCTTTCCGCCTCGATCCGCACCGCATCCAGGTGGTCGCCCGGCATCGTGGCATCACCTGGGTCGATGACTCCAAGGCGACGAACCCCCACGCCGCCGCGTCCTCACTGCGCGCATATCCCGGCGCGGTGTGGGTTCTCGGCGGGGATCTGAAGGGCGTCGACATCTCCGATCTGGTCGCCGAGGTCGGTGCGACGGCACGTGCAGCCGTCGTGATCGGGGTCGAGCGCTCCGCCGTGGTGACGGCATTCCGACGACACGCGCCCGGGGTGCCGGTGTTCGAGGTGGATGCTGGCGAGACTGGACAGGTCATGAACCGTGTCGTGGAGATCGCCGCGGGAATCGTCGACGACGAGGGAACAGTTCTGCTGGCCCCGGCGGCGGCATCCTTCGATCAGTTCTCCGGTTACGCGGAACGAGGCCATCGCTTCGCCGAGGCGGTGCGGGACTGGATCGACCGGGGGAGCGCCGATGACACAGGTATCCCGCCCTCCGCGCTCTGAGTCCGGCGGTCTCGCGGCCAGAGTCTCGCTCGGGCGCCGGTTCACGCCGGTGTCGACCGAATTCCTGCTCATTGCGTCGACCGCTCTGCTGCTCACTCTCTTCGGCCTGGTCATGGTGCTGTCGGCGACCAGCGCGACAGCCGTATCCAAGGGTGTCAATCCCATGGACGGTGTGCTCCGCCAAGGAGTCTTCGCGCTCCTCGGCATCCCCCTGATGTTCCTGATCAGCCGCCTGCCGGTCGATTTCCTCAAGCGGATGGCATGGCCCGCGCTGTTCGGCGCCGTGGCGCTGCAGATGCTCGTCTTCACGCCGTTGGGGATCGAAGACGGCGGAAACCGGAACTGGATCAGAATCGCCGGCTTCACGCTGCAGCCGTCGGAGTTCCTGAAGCTCGCTCTCGCCCTATGGATCGCGGCCGTGCTGTTGCGCAAGCGCGCGATGCTCGGCACCTGGCACCACGTCTTCATCCCGGTGATCCCCGTGGGAGCCCTTGCGATCGGCACCGTCCTCGCGGGTAAGGACCTCGGCACCGCGATGGTGCTGGTGCTCATCCTTCTGGGGTGCCTCTTCTTCTCGG
>Ga0160464_101125_pt1 | contig 11392 bp, 10 predicted proteins | sample HID1971I_E11MG_FD_108275 | JGI IMG/M metagenome (GOLD analysis project Ga0160464, IMG submission 108275) | Enriched millipede-associated microbial communities from UW Madison campus, WI, USA - HID1971I_E11 MG | ecosystem: Host-associated > Arthropoda: Insects > Digestive system > Unclassified ... | reverse complement strand
TGTCGGACAACCGCTACGTGATCCTGATGTGCATCAACGTCATGCTGCTGTTGCTTGGCACGGTAATGGACATGGCGCCGCTGATCCTGATCCTCACGCCGATCCTGATGCCGGTGATCCTCGGCATCGGCGTCGACCCGGTGCACTTCGGCATGATCATGCTGGTCAACCTCGGCATCGGTTTGATCACGCCTCCGGTGGGCGCGGTGTTGTTTGTCGGCGCGGCGGTGGGCAAGGTCAGCATCGAGAAAACCGTGACCGCGCTGTTGCCGTTCTATGCGGTGTTGTTTCTGGTGCTGATGGCCGTCACCTACATCCCGGCGTTGTCGTTGTGGTTGCCGAGCGTGGTGCTGTAACCCAATCGTCAGAACAGAGGTGAGCAAATGTGGGAGGGGGCAAGCCCCCTCCCACATTTTGTTCCGCATTGTGTCAGGGTCAGGGTGGTGAATTTTTCAGGCGCCCCGCAGTATCGATACTCACCACCACCGACAACCCCGGCCGCAACCGCTCACTCTCGGCCTGATCCGGGTCTACGGTAATCCTCACCGGCACGCGCTGGGCGATCTTGACGAAGTTGCCGGTAGCGTTGTCGGCCTGCAACAGGCTGAACTCGGACCCGGTTGCCGGTGAGATGTGCTGCACCGTGCCATGGAATTTGCGGTGGTTCAGCGCGTCCACGGTGAAGGTCACCGGCTGGCCCACCTGCACATTGTCCATCTGGGTTTCCTTCATATTGGCGATCACCCACAGCTGCTTGGGCACCAGGGCCATCAATTGCGCGCCGGAGTTGACGTAGGCGCCCAGGCGCACGCCGATCTGTCCGAGCTGGCCGTCGCGGGGGGCGGTGATGCGGGTGTTGGACAAGTCGATCCGTGCCAGTTCCACCGCCGCCTCGGCACTCGCCACTGCCGCCTCCAGGGAGCCGCGGTTGACGATGACGGTCTGCAGGTCCTGGCGGGCAATTTCCAGGCTGGCCTGGGCCTGGGCCACGGCGGCGATGGTCTGGGCATTGGCGGCGCGGGTCACGTCCAGCTCGCGCTTGGACACCGAGCCGTCGCTGATCAGCTCTTCATTGCGGCGCAGATCCGCCGTACTCTTGCGCGCCTGGGCCTGGCTGTCCACCAATGCGGCCTGACGCAGCTTTATGGTCGCTTCGGCGCTGTTGCGTTGCTGAACCACATTGGCCAGCGACGCCTTCTGCACCGCCAGTTGCGCCAGCGCCTGGTCCAGGCGCTGCTTATGGATACGGTCGTCCAGGCGCACCAGCAGGTCGCCGGCTTTCACATACTGGAAATCCTGCACCGGCACTTCAAACACATAGCCGCTGAGCTGCGGGCCGATAATCGTCACCTGTCCGCGCACCAGGGCGTTCTCGGTGGTCTCCACCGCGCTGCTGAACGGTGGCAACTGCCAGGCATACAGCACGATCAACACACCGATGATGGCAATCGCGGCAAAGCCCAGGGACGAGAGGATACGCACCCGCAGGGAACGCGGCTCGGTCACCGTGGCGCCGGGCGGCGTGGTGCCTTCCGGGGTCGCGGCGATGGCGTTGGTGGTCGTGGTGGTAGAAGTCGGTTCGGTCATGAAGAAGCGCCGCTGGGTTGAACGGGAGGGGTTGCTGCCTTGGTGGTGCTCATCAGCCACAAGCTGCGGGTAAAGATCCAAAGCATGGTCAGCATCGCGATAATCGCGATCAGCATGAAGACATCGTTGTAGGCCATGACGTTCGCCTCACGGGTGGCCGCCGTGGCCAGGCTGCGAATACCCATGAGGTTGCGCAGCTCAGGGTCGGCGGCGATCCCACCGTAGGCCGAACCGCCGCTTTGCACCCGCGCCGCTACACGTGGATCGATCAACGTCAGGTGCTCGACGATCATGCTCGAGTGATACTTCTCGCGCACGATCTGGAAGGTGCCGAGCAAGGCCGCGCCGATCAGGCCGCCGAGGTTCTGGCAAATCCCGAACATCACCGAGAAGCTCACCAGGTTGCGTGGGTTGGTCAGCACGTTTTTCGTGCCCAGCACCATGGTCGGCCCGAGGAAGAACGTGCCGCCAAAGCCTAGCAGGAACTGGCTGATGTAGAGGTTTTGCGGACGGGTCAGGTTGCTGGAGAAACTGTCCATCACCGAGCCTGTGGCCATCAGCGCCAGGGAAATCACCAGGGGCATCAGCAGGTGCGCCGGGTTGATCGTCAATGCGCTGACCACCAGCCCGGCGATCGCGCCGGCCAGCATCACCACATACAGGGTATGCATCTGCTGGTAGCTCATGTTGAGCATCTGCATGAACCCCACTGCACCGGTGGATTGCTCGGACAGCACCATACGGATCAGCACCACCGCCAAGGCCAGGCGAATCATCGCGCCGCTGCCCAGCCAGCGCGTCATCAGCATCGGGTTGCTGCGGTTATGCTCGATGGCCAGCCCCGTCATGATCAGCACCAGGGAACAGGCCGAGGCCACGCCGATCCAGGGTGCTTCCAGCCACCAGTCGATACGCCCCAACGACAGCACCGCGCAGAGCAAGGCCACGCCGCTGGAGAGGATGGCGAAGGTGAGAAAATCGAGTTTTTCAAAGGTCTTGAAGCGGTCGCCGGGTGGCAGCTTGAGCAGGAACACACAGCCCAGGCAGATCAAGGCCAGGCCCAATTCGAACAGGTATAGCCCGCGCCATTCGGCGATCTGCAGCAAGTCTTCGGAAAACAACCGCGCCAACGGTAACGCAAGCTGCGCGGTGCCCAAGCCGAGCACCAGGGCTTTCAGACGCCACTTCGCTGGGAACGCCTGGATCATGTAGTACAGGCCCAGTGAACTCAGTGCCGCGCCGACCATGCCGTGAGCGGCGCGCACGGCGATGGCCGAGTTGAGGTCGTTGACAAACAAATGCCCGAAGGTCACCAGCGCATAGAGCACCAGGAACACCTCGGTAAACGCGCGCAGGCCGAACTGCTGGCGAAATTTCACCAGCAGCAGGTTCATGCACACGTTGGTCATTACATAGGCGGCCGGCAGCCAGGCCATTTCAGCAGTAGTCGCGCCCAGGGCGCCTTGCAGGTATTGCAGGTTGGCGATGACCAGGGCATTGCCCAGGCCACCTGTGATCGCCACCAGCACTCCGACCATCGCGTACAGCCAGCGTTTGTGGGTGGGGTGCAGTGGCGTCGACGGCGAACCGGGCAGGCTCGGGCGCTCGTGGGGCTGCCAGGTGTGGGGGGTGTATTTATCCATTCGGTGACCTTGATGACCCGACGGGTTAAGTCGGTAAAACCATTACTCAGGCACAGTAAACCTGAGCGGCGTTCATCTTGCCATCTCGGACGTATCGGTAAGCGCCCATCCAGCCAGTCACACGCTGCTTTCTTTGCTCGAAGACAGTGCCGCCATGATCTCGGTGCGACAAGACACTATGATGTCGATCATAATCAAAATAGTTGACAGCTTTGATTATGATCGACATCATAAATTCACCAGCGCATGTCTCTGTGGCTGTTCGGCGCAGATCGCCGTCTCCGATCAACGTGTATGGAATCGAAATGAACGCCAATCCTTTGTTTGAACCCTACACACTGGGCGCACTGACGCTTTCCAACAGAGTGGTAATGGCACCACTGACGCGGAACCGCGCAGGGGCGGGCTTTGTTCCGAGTGAGTACGCTGCAACCTATTACAGCCAGAGAGCGTCGGCAGGCCTGCTGATTTCTGAGGCGACCCAGATCTCGCAGCAAGGTCAGGGCTATCAGGATACGCCCGGTATCTATACCAAGGCGCAGATTGAAGGCTGGCGCCCAGTCACCGACGCCGTTCATGCCAAAGGCGGGCGCATTTTCTTGCAGCTGTGGCATGTCGGGCGCGTATCCCACGTCGACCTTCAGGCAAACGGTGCTGCGCCGGTGGCGCCTTCCGCCCTGCAAGCCGCGACAAAAGTCTTCGTCAACAACCGCTTCGAAGATGCCTCGGCCCCCAGGGCGCTTGATATAGAGGAGTTGCCGGGGATCGTTAATGACTTTCGCCAAGCGGCGATAAACGCCATCGCCGCGGGGTTCGATGGCGTAGAAATCCACGGCGCTAACGGTTATCTACTCGATCAGTTCCTCAAGGACGGCGCCAACATTCGCACCGATACCTACGGTGGCTCGGTTGAAAACCGTGCGCGCTTGCTGCTCGAAGTCACGGCTGCAGTAGTGGATGAGATCGGTGCTGATCGAACCGGCATCCGTATTTCGCCGGTGTCACCAGCCAATGGGGTTTCAAGCAGTGATCCGCAGCCGCAATTCGACTACGTCGTCGAACAGCTCGATGCCTTGGGCCTGGTTTACCTGCATGTGGTTGAAGGGGCCACCGGCGGGCCGCGCGACGTCTGCCCTTTTGACTTTGGCGCGCTACGCCAGCGCTTCAAAAATACCTACATCGCCAACAACGGCTATGACCTGGATCTGGCGACCTCCCGACTCAACGACGACAAGGCTGACTTGATCGCCTTTGGACGCCCGTTCATTGGCAACCCGGATTTGGTCGATCGGCTCAAAAACAATGTCCCCTTATCCGCAATCGATCCGACGACGCTGTATGGCGGCGGTGCAGCGGGCTATATCGACTATCCGGCGCTTGGCGAAACCAGCTCCGCACAGGGCTGAACAGCCTGGAAGCTGACCTGACTCAAACTCATGAACCGGCATTGAATAAACCGTGATCAAGGTGCATGCCAGCGGGGCAGAGCGAAGGGCAAAGTGCTCATCAGGATCATATGAGCAAGCACTCAATAACAGGCTGAATATCAAATGAAAACATCTTCGCAAAGAACCGCGATAGTGACGGGAGCATCGTCCGGTATTGGTCAAGCGACTGCGCAGGCGCTGGTGCGTGCCGGCTATAGGGTATTTGGCACAAGTCGCATGGCGGGTGCCAGCGCAACGCAGGTATCCATGCTCACCTGCGACGTGACAGACGATGAATCTGTCAGTGCGCTCGTGCGCACCGTACTCGAACAGACCGGGCGGATCGATCTGTTGGTCAACAATGCCGGCATCGGTATGCTCGGTGGCGCTGAAGAGTTCTCGATCCCGCAGGTCAAGGCATTGTTCGATGTCAATCTGTTCGGGGTGATTCGCATGACCAACGCGGTATTGCCGCTGATGCGCCAAGGTGGACAGGGGCGCATCATCAATATCGGATCGATCCTAGGCGTAGTGCCCGCGCCCTACTCCGCTCATTATTCGGCGGTCAAGCACGCGCTGGAGGGCTATTCGGAATCTCTTGATCACGAGGTACGCGCATTCGCTATTCGCGTTTCGGTCATCGAGCCCGCATTCGTGCGAACCGTCTTCGATCAAAACGGCATCGAGCCGGACTCGCCGTTGACGGAGTACGATCAGCCTCGGTCCGGGTTCCGGGCACTGCTGGGCGAGGTAATGCCCAAGGCCGACCTCCCAGACGTCGTGGCGGCAGTCGTAGTGAAAGCCGCGACCGATGCCCGCCCTCAGCATCGCTACACGGCTGGCAAGGCAGCGCGACAAATCAGCCTGCTGCGCCGCTTCGCCCCCGCCGGGTTCTTCGACACGGCCTTGCGCAAGCAATTTCGCCTGCCGGTTTGAATCACTAGACGTGCGGTTGTGCGCATTCAGCATGCGTATTCCAAATCAGACCCAACCGAGCCAACTCCAATAAGTGGCCGCAAACACCAACATCAACCCGTAACCAATCAACGTCACCAGGATCCCCACCTTGGCAAACTGCCGCGCCGTAAACGTCCCGGTGCCCAAACACACCATATTCTGCGGCGCATTGATCGGCAGGATAAACCCGTAGCTCATCACAAACCCCAGCAGCATCGTCATCCCCAACCGATTGAACTCCGCCGGCAAGGTCTGCAACACCGCGATCAATATCGGCAGCAACGCCGAGGTCAGCGCCGTCGCACTGGCGAACCCCAGGTGGATCACGATCAAAAACGCCGCCAGGATTGCAAACACTCCTAACGGCCCGACAAGGCCCAACCCGGTATGCGTCACCACCTGCGAGCCCAGCCATTGCCCAGCCTGGGTGGTCAGCAGTGCGGTACCCAGGCTGATACCCACGCCGAACACAATCACAGTGCCCCAGGGGATGCGCGACTGCACATCCTTCCAAGTCATCACACCGATGCCCGGCAGCAGCAAAAAGACCAGACCTGCATAGGTCGTCGAAGTAGTGTCAAACGCGTGCAGGCGGCCTTCGGTGGCCCAGGCCAGCAACAGCAACACCGAGACCGCCAACAGGCGCTTCTGCGGTCCGGTCATCGGGCCGATGTCCACCAACGATTGGGCCACCGCTTCCTTGCCGCCAGGAATGCTGTCGGTTTCCGGCGGCAGCAACTTGATCACCAGCAACAGCAATACCGCCGACATGATCACTGCCCACGGCGCGCCGGCGATCAGCCAGTCGATCCACGACACGCGCTGGCCGAGCATCTTGTCCATAAAGCCCACGGTCAACAGGTTCTGTGCAGCGGCGGTCTGGATACCGACATTCCAGATGCTGGTGCCCTGGGCCACCACGATCATCAGCCCAGCGGCGATGTTCGAGCGTTTGTCGACGCCAAACGCGGCAACCACCCCCATCATGATCGGCACCACGCAGGCACTGCGCGCCGTGGCGCTGGGTACAACGAGGCTGAGCAGGATAGTCACCGCAATCGCCCCCAGCAAAATACCGCGCGTACTGGTGCCGACCCGGGTCAGGGTCACCAGGGCGATGCGTCGGTCCAGGCCCGTGTGGGTCATGGCCGCAGCTATGAACAACGCCCCCGCCACCAACGCCAGCGCCGGGTTGGAGAAGCCGGTGAGCGCCATGCTGATGGCCGGGCTGGAGCCGATCAGGTGCGTGGGATCTTGCAGCGACGGCGCGGTGCCCAGCAGAAACGCCATGAGCGAGGTGATCATGATCGCGCTGGCTTCATAAGACACCGCCTCGGTGATCCACACCACCACGGCAAACGCGAGGATCGCCAGCATGCGGTGCCCGGCCACCGGCAGGTCGGCGGGCAGCGGCAACAGCAGGACGCCGACCATCACCAGCACGCCGACCACCAGGCCCAGGGGTAATTTGAAGGATGCCGTGGTTATTGCCGGGGCGCTCATGGGGGGTCTCCGTCGGCCTGTTAATCAGGCAGACACCATGGACCCATTCGCCGCAGCAGGTGTTGACGGGCATCAACGCACCACGCCGCCGCACCACCCGAAGAGGTTCAGCGCAATGCGTTAGCCAGCATTCCAACCGCGACCACCACACACAGGCTGGCAAAACCCACCTGCAAGCTGCGTGCAGGGATCACCGAACACAGGCGTCGCCCGGCCAGCATGCCGACGATGCTTGCGCCGATAAACACCCAGCCTACAGGCTCGATGCTAACCCCGGCATGAAACGCCCCTACCACGCCGATCAGCGAAAGCAGGCTGACCACCATCAACGAAGTCGCCACGATCCCACGCATCTGCACGTCGGTCAGTTGCTTGAACGCCGGCACGATCAGGAAGCCGCCGCCCACGCCAAGCAACCCCGACACCGCGCCGGTCACCGCGCCCAATGCGGCCAGGGTGGCCGTGCATTTGGCCGTCCAGGCCAGGCGCCCGGTCTGCTGGTTGAGCATGCAGTTCTTCTGGCCCCACGAAGCCGAGCCATGGTCGCTTGGCCCGGCTTCGACTTTCTCGCGCCGCAACATGCGCCAAGCCACCAGCACCATCAAGGCACTGAACAAACCCATCAGCAGTTGCTCCGACAATTGGTGGGCGACGAACACGCCCAACGGCGAAAACAATGCGCCCAGCAATGCGATCAACAGCGCAGCGCGATAACGCACCAGCCCATGGCGCAAGCCATCAATGGCGCCCACTGCCGCCGCCGCGCCTACTGCGAGCAGCGACACCGGGGCGGCCTGGGTCATGCTCAAGCCCAGCCCCAGCACCAGTGCCGGCACCCCGAGGATGCCGCCACCGGCGCCGGTCAGGCCCATGACCAGGCCCATCAATACACCCAACACACTGGCCAGCAGCATTCAGTCCACCTTGCTCAGGCGGGTCAGCCACTCGCGGCCCTTGAGCATGCCGTTCCAGTAGAACCACGGCAGCAGCGTGGCCTTGAGAAACCACATAGAGCGGCGCGCCCGGGTCGGGTCGAGGGGAAAGGTCGGCAGCAGCTTGCCGCCGTAGCCGAACTCGGCGAGTACCACCTTGCCCTTCTCCACCGTCAGCGGGCAGGAGCCATAGCCGTCGTACTTGAGCGGCAGCGGCGCCTGTTTGCGCAGGGCCAGCAGGTTCTCGGCCACCACCACGATCTGCTTGCGCACCGCCGCCGCGGTCTTGGCGTTGCTGGTGCCGCACACATCGCCCAGGCCGAAGATGTGCGGGTAGCGCAGGTGTTGCAAACTGTGGGGGTTCACTTCGCACCAGCCGGCGGCATCGGCCAGCGGGCTCTGGCGGATAAAGTCCGGGGCCAGCTGCGGCGGCACGACGTGCAACATATCGAAGGTTTTCTCTTCGACGTTCACCTTGCCTTCGGCGTCTTTGACTTCGAACCAGGCCTTGCGCGCCGGGCCATCGACTTTCATCAGGTTGGAATTGAACGCCAGGCGCGCCTTGTATTTCTCGACGTATTTCATCAACGGCGGCACAAAGGTCGGCACGCCGAACAGCGCGGCGCCGGCCAGGTTGAATTCGACATCGATGTTGTTGAGATTGCCCTGCTTGAGCCAGTGGTCGCACGACAGATACATGGCTTTCTGCGGCGCGCCAGCGCATTTGATCGGCATGGCCGGCTGGGTGAACAGCGCCTTGCCGCCCTTGAGTTGCTGCACCAGTTGCCAGGTGTAGGCGGCATGCTCATAGCTGTAGTTGGAGGTCACGCCGTGGCGGCCGAGGGTGTCCTGCAGGCCCTCGATTTTCTCCCAGGCCAGGCGCAGGCCGGGGCAGACGATCAGGTTGTTCCAGGTCACGCGCTGGCCGCTGTCGAGCACCAGGGTTTGTTCGTCGGGCAGAAGCTCGCTGACGGCGGCCTGTACCCAACTGACGCCGTTGGGCAACACGTCGGCCAGCGGGCGGCGGGTCTTTGCCAGGTCGTAGGCGCCACCGCCCACCAGGGTCCAGGCCGGCTGGTAACAGTGGTAGTCGTTGGGTTCGATCAGGGTGATATTCAGGTGCGGGTCGCGCTTGAGCAGGCTGGCCACCAGGCCGATGCCTGCCGAACCGGCGCCGATAACGACGATATCGCCACTGATGGTGGGTCCCCAGTGTTGTTCGGTCATTGTCTACTGCCTTTTTGAGTCAATGCACACAAGGGTCGCTGCCGGATGGCGTCACGCCCAGCTTTTTATGACCGCGCCGCAATACAGGCCGGACAGGGTCTTCATTACTTGAATCACTTCGTGGCTGGCCAGGCCGTAGAAAATGTATTTACCTTCACGACGGGTTGCGACCAGCCCTTCATCGCGCAGGATGCCCAACTGTTGGGACAGGGTGGGCTGGCGCACGCCGGTCAAGGCTTCCAGCTCACCGACGTTACGCTCGCCCTGGGTCAACTGGCACAGGATCAACAGCCGGTCTTCGTTGGCCAGGGCCTTGAGCAGGCAACAGGCCTTGGACGCCGACGCACGCAACTGGGCGACTTCGCCCTCACTCAAGGTAGATTCCATTTGCTTCGGGTCCTTTATGTCACTTAAGCTCAAGACATTATGTTTAAACATAAACTGATTGTAACCACTTTTTTCTTCATCGGGGACAGCCGCCATGCCAGCGTTGATTCAAGCTTTTCTGGATGACGCATCGTCGACCTACACCTATATCGTCTATGAAGCGGATGGCGGCCCCTGCGCCATCGTCGACTCGGTGCTCAATTACGACCCGGCGTCCGGGCGTACCGACACCGCCCAGGCTGACAAGGTCATTGCCTTTGTGCGCGAGCACGGCTTGCAGGTGCAGTGGTTGCTCGAAACCCACGCCCATGCCGACCACCTGTCCGCCGCGCCCTACCTTCGTCGCACGTTGGGCGGCAAGATCGCGATCGGCGAGTCGATCAGCAAGGTGCAGGGCGTATTCAAGCACCTGTTCAACCTGGAGCCGGAATTTCGCGTCGACGGTTCACAGTTCGATCACCTGTTCGCACCGGATGAAATCTTTCATATCGGCGGTTTGAAAGCCCAAGCCCTGCATGTGCCGGGACACACCCCGGCCGACATGGCCTACTTGATCGACGGCCGCTTGATCCTGGTGGGCGACACGCTGTTCATGCCCGACGTCGGCACCGCCCGCTGCGATTTCCCCGGCGGCGATGCGCGGCAGTTGTACGCGTCGATGCGCAAGCTGCTGGCGTTCCCCTCGGATACCAAGCTGTACGTGTGCCATGACTATCCGCCTGAGGGGCGTGAGGCCAAGTGCCTGACGACGGTGGCGGAACAACGGGCGGGGAATATCCACGTGCATGACGGGGTGGATGAAGCGACGTTTGTAGAGATGCGCACCACCCGTGATGCCGGGCTGGGTATGCCGACGCTGTTGTTGCCGGCGATCCAGGTGAATGTGCGGGCGGGGAACATGCCGCCAGCGGAAGAGAATGGCGTGACCTACCTGAAGATCCCCCTCAACCAACTTTGAAATGCGGTAAAAAATGTGGGAGGGGGCTTGCTCCCGATAGCGGCGTGTCAGTCAACTTATGTGTAGCTGATCCACTGCTATCGGGGGCAAGTCGAATCGTCGCACCGCCCCTCCCACATTTTGTTCTGTGTTGAATCAGGAACCGAGGCTGATGCCATTGGCCGGCAGCGGCAGCGCGGTTTTGTAGCGCACTTGCTTTAACGCAAAGCTGGAGCGAATGTTCGCCACCCCCGGCACCTTGGTCAAAAAGTCCATCATAAAGCGCTCCAGCGACTGGATCGTCGGCACCAGCACGCGGATCAGGTAATCCGGGTCGCCGGCCATCAGGTAGCACTCCATCACTTCCGGCCGGTCGGAGATCGCCCCTTCGAATTGCTGCAATGCCAGCTCATTCTGCTTTTCCAGGCTCACATGGATGAACACATTCACGTGCAGCCCCAACAGGTCGGCATCCAGCAGCGTGACCTGCTCACGAATCAGGCCCAGTTCTTCCATGGCCTTGACCCGGTTGAAACACGGCGTCGGCGACAAGTTGACCGAGCGGGCCAGGTCGGCGTTGGTGATCCGTGCATTCTCCTGCAGGGCGTTGAGAATGCCGATATCGGTACGGTCCAGTTTGCGCATGAGACAAAATCACCTGTTTATTATGTTTATGCAGTTTTTTTATCCGCAAATGGTCCCGGGCGCAATGAAACACAGATAAATATTCTTCTACGCCACTCCTATGATTGTTGTATGACAGGATTTCTTCTACCCGAAGACTGACTGGCA
>Ga0160464_101124_pt1 | contig 11402 bp, 12 predicted proteins | sample HID1971I_E11MG_FD_108275 | JGI IMG/M metagenome (GOLD analysis project Ga0160464, IMG submission 108275) | Enriched millipede-associated microbial communities from UW Madison campus, WI, USA - HID1971I_E11 MG | ecosystem: Host-associated > Arthropoda: Insects > Digestive system > Unclassified ... | reverse complement strand
TTCTTGACCGTGAGGGGGAAGTACGTTCCGCCCTTGACCGTCGCGTCGTTGCAGACCACCATCACGTGTCGGCCGTGGACGAGGCCGATCCCCGCGATCACACCGGCCCCCGGTGCCTCTCCCCCGTACAGGCCGTCAGCGGCGAGCGGGGCGACCTCGACGAACGGGCTGCCCTCGTCGAGCACGCGCGCGACGCGATCGCGAGGAAGCAGCTTCCCGCGGGCGACGTGGCGTTCTCGGGACGCTTCCGGTCCGCCCCTGGCCGCGGTCGCGAGGCGTTCTCGCAGCGCGTACGCGAGGGACTCCTGGGTTGCCGGCATCGTGATGTCCTCCTCGACCCACGTCCGCGAAGGGGAACCCTGGCGCGGTGCATGCATTTTCGGTTAGTGTTCACTAACCCGTTGATTCAGGTTAGCGAGGATTAACTGAGATGACAAGCCCGGTCACCGCCCGAGATCGCGCCAAGGCCGAACGGTCGGATGCGATCCTGCACGCTGCTGCGCGTCTCTTCGCCGCGCGCGGCTACAGCGGGGTGAGTCTCGAGGACATCGGCGCGGCCGTCGGCGTGTCGGGGCCGGCGGTCTACCGTCACTTCGCCGGGAAACAGGCGCTGCTCGGTGCGGTGCTCGTCAAGGTCAGCCAAGACCTGATCCGCGGGGGCCGTCGTGTCTCCGAGGAGTCACCGACCCCGGACGAGCGGATGCGCGCGCTGATCGTCTTCCACGTCGAGTTCGCCCTGGGCAATGCTGAGGTCATTCAGGTGCAGGACCGCGATGTCGCCTTCCTGTCCGAGGAAGACCGGGCCGAGGTCCGCCGCCTCCAACGCGCCTATATCGAGCTGTGGATGGCCGCGCTGTCGCCGTTGCATGCAGCACCCGAGGGCGCCGACCAGGATGAGCTGCGCCTGCGCGTGCAGGCCTGCTTCGGGCTCATCAATTCCACTCCGCACAGCACGCGCGCTGCCGCCAGACGCCACTCCGCCACCGCGACCGTGCTGATCGCGATGGCGGATGCGGCATTGCGCGCGACTACCTGAGGAGCATCGCCCGCCCCGGCTCTTCGAGGATGTCGGCGACGTCCTTGAGGAATCGTGCTCCCTCCGCTCCATCGACCAGCCTGTGGTCGAACGAGAGGCTGAGGGTCATGATCTGCCGAAGGGCGATCTCGCCGTGGTGCTCCCACGGCTGACGACGCACCGCGCCGACGGCCAGGATCCCCGACTGTCCTGGGGGAAGGATGGGGGTGCCGGCATCGACGCCGAACACACCGATGTTGGAGATCGAGAACGTTCCGCCTGCGAGTTCGGCCGGTGAGGTCTTCCCCGAACGGGCGACTTCGGCCAGGGACTTCACCGCGTCCGCCAGTCCGACCAGCGTCAGGCGCTCGGCATCTCGGATCATCGGGACGATGAGTCCGCGTTCGGTCGCCGCAGCGATTCCGAGGTCGACGTAGTTGTGCTGGACGATCTCGCCCGCGGCCTCATCCCAGCGGGAGTTGAGCCCGGGAGTCCGGCCGAGGGCGAGGCACACGGCCTTCGCCACCAACGCGAGGGGGCCGATTCGATGCTCGCTGAGCCCGCGATCACTCCGAAGGCTCGACAGGAGGTCCATGGTGGCGGTGACATCGACCGTGTGGAAGACGGTGACGTGCGGGGCAGTGAACGCGCTCTGCACCATCGCCGCCGCGGTGTGCTTGCGCACGCCGCGGATCGGGATGCGGGTCTCGCGTTCCTCGCTGCCCAGCCCAGCGGGGGTCGACGGGACCGTGGAATGAGTGGCTGGAGCCGGGTCCACTCCCCTGTCAGTGCGGCCGATCCGATCGGCGTAGGCGTCGACGTCGCTGCGCGTGATCACGCGGTCCCCCACCTCCGCGGCGACGAGGACCAGGTCGATCCCGAGCCGCTTGGCGTGAGCACGCACGGGTGGCGTGGAGCGCGGGCGCTCGATCACCGCGTCGACGGCGGTCGACGGGGTGGCGTCGTGCGGCGCCGCCTCGAGAACCGCGGTATCGATGGGTGCGGGAGTCCGTCCGATTCGGCGCGCCCGTCGCGCAGGGCGGCCGGCAGAGGTGGGGGCAGCGCCGTAGCCGACGAGGTTCGGCTCGGCCTTCGCGCCGGGTTCGGATGCGGGTTCCTGGTCACCGTGCTCCTCGCCGACGACATCGAAGGCGATGAGAGGCGCCCCCACGGCGATGGTCTGGCCGGCTTCGGCGTGCAGTGTCGATACCGTCCCCTCGTAGGGCGAAGGCAACTCCACGACGGCTTTGGCCGTCTCGACCTCGGCGAGCGTCTGGTTGAGAGTGACGGTGTCGCCGGGGGCGACGAGCCAGGTCACCACTTCTGCCTCCGTCAGCCCTTCTCCGAGGTCCGGCAGACGGAACTCCGCGATCATGCTTCTGCTCCTGTCAGGCTGTTCGGCCGGTCCAGCACGCGGTCGACGGCGTCGAGCAGCCGGTCGAGGTCGGGAAGGTGATACTTCTCGAGCTTTGCGGGCGGGTAGGGGATGTCATGGCCGGTAACGCGCAGCGGCGCGGACTCGAGATACTCGAAGCAGCGCTCGGTGATGCTCGCGATCACCTCCGCGGCCACCCCCGCCTCTCGAGATGCCTCATGGGCCACGACGACGCGACCGGTCTTCCGCACAGAGGCGGCGACCGAGTCGTAGTCGACCGGCGACAGCGAGCGAAGGTCGATGACCTCCAGCGAGACGCCCTCGTCTGCTGCCGCGTCCGCGGCCTGCAGTGCGGTGGACACCATCGCCCCGTAGGTGATCAGCGTCGCGTCCGTCCCGGTTCGCACGACACGCGCCAGCCCCATCGGGGGCGCGTCGGCCAGGGGTGCTTCGAGGTCGACTTCGCCCTTGTGGTGGTAGAGCCGCTTCGGTTCGAAGAAGATCACCGGATCATCGGATGCGATCGCCTGCCGCAGACTGCGGTACGCGTCCTCCGGGTTCGAGACCGCGATCACGCGCAGTCCCGCCGTGTGCACGAAGTAGGCCTCCGGCGACTCGGAGTGGTGTTCCGCGGCCCCGATGCCGCCCGCCCATGGGATCCGGATGGTGATCGGCATCTTCACTCGACCCTGCGTGCGGTAGTGCAGCTTGGCGACCTGGGCGACGATCTGATCGAACGCGGGATACACGAAGCCGTCGAACTGGATCTCGACCACGGGCCGGTAGCCGCGGAACGCCAGACCGACGGCCGTGCCGACGATGCCGGACTCGGCCAGCGGAGTGTCGATCACGCGCGCCGCGCCGAACTCGTCGAGGAGGCCGTCGGTGATCCGGAAGACACCACCGAGCTTGCCGATGTCCTCACCGAGCAGCACGACCTTGTCGTCGTCGCGCATCGCCTGGCGCAGGCCCGCTCCGAGTGCTTTCCCGAGGGTGAGTTCGGTCATGCTCAGACCTCGCTCTCGAAGGAGGCGAGGTACGCGGCGTACTCGCTGCGCTGACGCTCGAGTCCGGTGTGCGGTTCGGCGTAGACACCATCGAAGACGGCGAGGGGCGGACGCGTCACCATGCCGAGGCACGCGGCGCGCATCTCCTTCGCGACCAAGTCGGCCGCGGCCTGGGTCTCGGCGAGGTGCTCTTCAGTCAGCTCTCCCGCGGCGCGCAGGTGCGCTTCCAACCGTGCGATCGGATCGCGGCGACGCCAGGACTCGAGTTCGCCCTGGTCGCGGTAGCGCGTCGGGTCGTCAGCCGTCGTGTGCGGGCCCATGCGATAGGTGACTGCCTCGATGTAGGCGGGCCCCTTGCCGGAGCGTGCGTGTTCGAGAGCCCAGCGCATGGCAGCCATGCAGGCCAGCACGTCGTTGCCGTCGACGCGGACGCTGGGGATGCCGAATCCGGGAGCCCGTCCGGCGATCGGATACTGCGACTGCACGGCGACCGGCTCCGAGATCGCCCAGTGATTGTTCTGGCAGACGAAGACGACGGGAGCCTGGTACGACGAGGCGAAGATCATCGCCTCGTTCACGTCCCCCTGGCTGGTCGCTCCGTCTCCGAAATAGGTCACGGCGACCTCGTCGGCCCCGTCGTGCTGGATGCCCAGGGCATAGCCGACCGCGTGCAGCGTCTGCGCGCCGATGATGATCTGCAGAGGTGCGACGCCGAGGGCGGCGGGGTCGTAAGCGGCCCCCTCTTCCCCGCGCCACATGCGCACGTAGTCGCCGGGCTGGGCGCCACGCGCATAGATGACGCCGGTCTCGCGGTAGCTGGGGAACACGAAGTCCTCCGGCGCGATGGCCCTCGCCGTGCCGATCTGCGTCGCCTCCTGCCCCTGACAGGGAGCCCAGAGGCCGAGCTGGCCCTGCCGCTGCAAGGCGACTCCCTCGGCATCGATGCGTCGGAGAATGACCATGTCCCGAAGCAGGGATCGCAACTGCTGGGCGTCGACGTCGGCGACGAAGGGGTCCAGCCGGGGGTTCGCGATGCGGATCCCCTCCGGGCTCAGGATGCGCTCCGAGAGCTCCAGATCCTGGGCGGTGTCTGCGATGGGGGTGATCTGCGGTGACATCGTCGTCCTCCTCGTCCTCGGCGGCCCTCGTGAGGCTCCGCGCACTGATGTCGGCGTCATCACCGGCATGGTCTGAGAGTACGTCTGCTCAACACCTCGCTCAAGCATTCTGAGAGCTCTTGAGCATGTTGCTCAATTTAGGCCGTTGGGGTGCTGCTAGGGTTTGGCACTATGCCAGGACTGGACCGCATCGATCTCGAGCTTCTCGCCGCTCTCGCCGACGACCCGAGGATCACCATCGTCGCGCTGGCAGAGAACCTGGGGCTTTCGCGCAACACCATCCAGGCGCGGATGGCTCGCTTGGAGCAGAGTGGGATCTTCCTGTCCTACGAGCGGTCGTTCTCGCCCGATGTTCTCGGGTTCCCGTTGCAGGCCTTCGTGAGCATCGGCGTCCGTCAGACCGAACTGCCCCGCATCATCAACGAGCTCGCCCGCATTCCCGAGGTCGTGCAGGCGCATGGACTCAGCGGATCGATCGATCTGCTCGCGCGGGTAGCCTGCCGCGATGCGCGTCACCTCTTCGACACCGACGCGCGCATCCTGTCGATCGAGGGCGTCGAGCGCACGGAGACCTCACTGGCGATGGGCGAGGTCATCCCGTTCCGGGTGGCCGGCCTCATCGGCCTCGCGCGACGGGAATCCTGAGGAAGCGTCGGACAGCCCCGGCGGCCTCGGCCGGTGTCTCGTAGTGGATCAGGTGTCCGACATGGGCGATCTCGACCAACCGCGCGTGCGGGAAGAGCGTCGCCAGTTTCCGCTCCGCCTCGATCGGCGTGATGTCGTCGCGTTCGGCGGCCACGAGCAAGGTCGGCACGTCGATCGCGGGCGCGAACTCTCGGACGTCGTGAGACACGCTCGCGATGAAGGCGTCGCGGAGCACATCCCGGTCGGAGAAACGCGAGAAGTAGGTGTCGTGCTGGTCGTGGATGAAGCGGCGGAGCTCGGTGTCTTTCGTCTTGGCCATGGTGATGCTCATGACGCGGACGATGACCCGGTTGCGCAGCAGCGCGGTCCCGAGCTTCTCCGGAAGCCGGGCACCGAGAGCGTAGTAGAACACTGCGAGGCGCGTCATCAGGCCCTTGGGTCCTTCGAGAGCCGGTGCCCCGATGGGGTTCAGCAGTATCAGGCGCGGAGTCTGCAGGCCGCGAGCGACGGCCGCGGCTGTCACGATCGACCCGAACGAGTGGCCGAGGATCACGGCGCCGGGCGCGACCTCTGCGGCGAAGTCGGTGAGCCACCCGGCGTACTCATCGAGATCGTGCCTGCGCCCGGGCAGCGGGGCGGACTCGCCGAAACCCGGGAGATCGGGGGCGATCACCCGCACTTCGGGCAGGTACGCGAGCACCGGTTCCAGACCATGATGCTCGCCGCGGAACCCGTGCACCGCGACGACCGTGGTCTCGGCGTCTTCCGCACCGTACACCCAGTAGGCGGTGTTCGTGCCGCGCACCGCGACCTCGTGACGCTGCACGGGGAGGCGACGAAGGCGGTCCGCATACGGGGAAGGCATGGTCATGCTGAGAGTCTACGAGCGGCGGCGCGTCTTCTCCTGAACGTCTACGCGGAGAGCGGCGAGGAAGGACCTGTGCGAGAGGAATCAGGCACCGTGGGATACGCTCCAGATGGTGCGCCTTCGAGTGGGATCGGGGTGCGAAGCACGAGGAGAAGCCCATGCAGTTCACGTCCGTCGATCTCGAGCAGGTCGAGTCCACGTGGCAGCAGTTCGTCCCCTCCTCCTCGCTGCAGAACGCTGATCCGCGGAGCTTTCGATTCGACTGGCGTGCCGAGGACCTCGGGGCCTCATCGCTGATCGACTATCGACTCGCTGCACAGGTGCATTCGAGAGCCGAGCCACGGGACCAGCTCCTCGTCTGCCGTGTCGACGCTCCCGACGCGCGCGTGTGGTCAGGACGACAGTCACTGGATCCGCAGTCCGTATGGATGTCGGACGGCGCCGAGGTCGAGGCGCGATGGGACCGGTCTGCTCGTGTCCGAGCCCTCGTCTTCGATCATCAGGCTGCCCAAGAGCGAGCGCGACAGATCACCGGCGACGATGGTCGGGAGCTCCGTGTCACGGGGCTCGTGCCGCACTCCGCCGCCGACGCCCAGCGTTGGGAGCGGATGTTCGCCTACATCGATCTGTCCCTCGGTGCCGGTGGCGCGGACCAGTTGCTCGTTGCCGAGCTCGAGCGCCACGCCCTGACCATGACGCTCTCGGCGTTCCCGACGACGTTCTCCGATTCGCTGCGGCGTCCGGCTCAGCGCGCCGGAGCACCGGCGTCCGTCCGTCGGGCGCTCGCCTATATCGACGCGAACGCGCACCTCGCCATCACGATCGACGATGTCGCTGCCGCGTCCTACATCTCCACTCGGGGTCTGCAGTACGCGTTCCGGCGCGCTCTCGACATCACGCCGGCGGATGCCCTTCGGCGGGCGCGCCTGGACGGCGCCCACCGAGATCTCCGCAAAGGCGAGGGGCGGACCGTGGGTGAGATCGCTCGGCGGTGGGGCTTCAGCAACTCCTCCCGGTTCGCTGCGGCGTACCGCGAGGCCTACGGAGCAACGCCCACTCTCCCGTCTTCGTGAGACACATCCCGGCGCTCCGTTTACAGGGAACGAAGACTCTCTTCGCACCGGGCGGCGGGTCGAGGCCAGACTCGCGGCCCCAGGGGCATCGGTGGCTAGAGTTCAAGTACCCCGGACCGCCTTCTCGGTCCTTCGAGCACGCCATCGAGGAGAACCATGGTCCGCGCCCCGCACACCTCCGAACGGTCTCCGCGCTGATGGGCAGCCTTTACTACGGCGACGCCAGAACTCCGATTCACATCGACGATCGGGCGCTCGCACACCTGAAGGTCGTCATCGCCACGAAGCTCCGCCGCAACGAGAGCTTCACCCTCTCCTGGCGCCACCCCGAAGGCGATGCACCGGGACGTTCCACGCTCTGGCTCCACCCGTCGATTCCGCTGCGATTCGTCTTCCAGGATGCGGAGACGCCCGACTTGAGCCGGCGATGGATCGAAGAGCTTGCGCACTCCGCGAGCTCCAGTGGGGGGATCACTCTGGTGGAAGAGCACCTGGAGAGCGTCACCGCTGACTGACGGCGCCCGTCACCCTCCGAGGTGGACGCCGCCAGCCGATGGGTCACACGGGTTCGTCGCCGCTGGAGCTCACCGAGCGACGAGTCGTCGGTTCTCCGGTCGCGGGATCGACGAACGTCCGCGACACCGTCTCAGTGCGACGCCGACGTGCGAGCAGCACGATGCCGATGAGGAAGATGACGACTCCCGCCCCCATCAGGATGTACCCGACCATGTCGAGGTCGACCCAGGGAACGTCGACATTGATCGCGAAGACGAGGATCGCCCCGATCACGAAGAGCGCGATTCCGCTTCCGATGCTCATGGTGCCTCCCATTCCGCGGCGAGGTGCCGCACCTCGAAAGCATGGCGTGGCGTCGCGGCGTCGAGGAGGGGGTTGACATCCGCCAAGACGTTCCCCTCCTCGATCCCCGCTGCTCGCTGCTCAGGCGGCGTCGCTCGAGGGTTGCTGCAGCCAGAGATCGGGACCGAAGACCTCGTATGCGATCCGCTCGGGCGGCACACCTCGGCTGAGGAGGGTCGCTCTCGTGGTCCGCATGAACTCGAGCGGCCCGCACATGAACACGACCGCATCGTCGGGCAGCTGAACGTCCGCGAGGTCCATCCTCCCCGGGAGTGCGGGGTGGATGGTCGGGGCGGCCTCGGCATCGGTCGCGTACCAGTTCTGCGCCCTGGCGTCGTCCATCGTGAGCACCTGTCGCCGCAGTGAGGCATACAGCGCGTGCGCGTCATGGGCGCGATCGGCATGGAAAAGGCGCACGGGACGTGCGGGGGAATTGCGTGACACGTCGTCGAGGATCGCGGCTATGGGAGTGATACCGATACCGGCGGAGATCAGGACGAGGGGCCGCTCCGCATCGTCGAGGACGACGTCTCCAGCGGGTTGCGACACGTCGAGCACGGTGCCGGGGCGCGCCTGCTCGTGCAACCAGGTCGACACCTGGCCGTCGGGGAGCTCTCCTTCTCCGCGCACGCGCTTCACGGTCACGCGGAGCGAATCCGCACCCGGTCCGGACGAGATCGTGTACTGGCGCGGCTGCCGGGAGCCATCGGGAAGGTCCACGGCGATGGCGACGTATTGACCGGTGCGATGAACGGGTAGCTCTCCTTCTTCGGGTACGAGGAAGAGGGAGATGACGTCGTCCGCCTCCTCTACTCGCTCCACGACCCTGTACGTGCGCCACGGTCGGTCGGGATCGGTGCCGCCCTGCGCGTAGAGCTTGGCCTCTTCCGCGATGAGCGAGCAGCCGAAGAGCCAGTACACCTCGTCCCATGCGGCTCTGACCTCGGCTGTGACGGCATCGCCCAGCACCGTCTGCACCGCATCGAGGAGGTGGTGTCCGACGATCGTGTACTGGCGCGCCTGGATGCCCAGCGATACGTGCTTGTGCGCGATCCTCCGCATGACCGGCGCGAAGTCTGGGGCGTCGGGATCGATGAGATGGACGGCGAAGGCGACGACCGATGCGGCCAGTGCCTTCGGCTGCTCGCCGATCGCCTGATTCGCCCGATTGAACACGCGAAGCAGTTCCGGATGCGCGGCGAACATCTCCCGGTAGAACAGCGTCGTGATCTCGTCTGCATGCTGCGCGACGACTCCGGCGGTCGCACGCACGACCTCCTCGGACTCCGATGAGAGTTTCATGACTTCCCTTCTCTTCTGCGTCATGGTTCTCCCACCTTCGCGACCGCCGGCGATGCGCGCCCTTCCTTTCACCGGGTTAATTCCGGTCGAGAAGCGTCCGAGCCCCATTGCGCGCGCCTATTCTCGCCACATGCCCCGCCGTGCCCACGACTTTCGAGGATTGACCCAACCGGGTCGACTCCGGCTGCTCTACGCGATCCAACAAGCTCCGGGTCGCCGCGCCGGTGCGCTGGCCGAGGAGTGCGCGATTCCGCTCAACACGGTTCGTGATCATCTCCGCGTGCTCGAAGTCGAGGGGCTGATCCGCAGCGAGACCTTGCACCGCGGGAGCCGCGGCCGTCCGCCGGTGGTGTTCCATCCCGTCCGCGACGCCTCGTCGAGCGCCGTCGCACGAACGCGGGTCGAGGGAGCGAGCGCGAGAGGGCGGATGCTCCGGGCCGTGACGGCCGGAGCATCACCCACGCTCGGACCTGAGGCGCTGCGTCAGATCGATGCGCTGTACGAGCACCTCGAAGACGCCGGACTGAGTCCGGTCGTCGGCGAGGAAGAACTGAGGTTCGATCTCGCCCCGTGCCGCTATCACAGCGTGCTCGAAAAGGATCAAGCACTCGTCTGCGGGGTGCATGCGCAGCTGGTGCGCGACGTGCTCAGGCACAGCGACGGACCTCTCGAGATGCAGCGCCTCGACCCGTTCGTCACGTCTCACTCCTGTCGATTGCTGCTCTCGATGACCAGGACAGCCACGTCACACAGGCTTTCGGGATCCGACGAGGTCGACGATGCCGATCACCGCGACGAGGACGGCGACCACGGCGGTGAAGACGAGGCCCGCAGGGCGCAGGCCGACGACGGTCGCGAGGACGCCGACGCCGATGGCGGGCACCGCGAGCATGAGGTAGAGGCCGGTGAAGAACGAGGATGATACCTCCCCACGCTGAGCGGGTGGCACCCGCTCGACCGTGGTCGCGATGCCCGCGTTCAGGCACAGGCCTGCGGAGATTCCCAGCGCGACCGCCGAGCCGATCAAGGGCGCAAGGGTCGCCTGCCCGAGCGCGAACGCGAGCACCGCACAAGCGAGGACGAGGCCGGCGCAACCACCACGGAGGGCGACCTGCGGGGGCATCCTCCGAGCGATCAGCTGCCCGAGGGCCATACCCGCGAAAGCGAGGAAGACGACGAAACCGGAGAGCAGATGACTGTCGAGGTGCAGATCGTGCGCCAAGAACATCGCCGCGACGGCCGTGAGCACACCGGTGACCGCGAACCCCGCTCCCGCCGCGAGCACGGCGCGGGCGAACGCTCCACGGATCGAGGCAGGAATCCGCAGGCGGTGCGCTCGGATGCGGATCCTGCCACGGGCGACGGGTCTCGGCGCCCAGGCCAGGAGTCCCCCCGCAGCGACGACGCAGAGAACGGCGTGGACGATGAACGGCGTCCTGAGGGGCTGGGGTGCCGCAGAGGCCAGTGCCCCGGCGATGAGGGTGCCGAGCGCCAGGCCCCCCGTGTTGACCGCGACGGCGAGCGTTCCGGCCGCGGCCTTCCTCGCCGACGGGAAGAGGTCGATGACCGCGGCAGTACCGGCGCCGCTCATCAGTCCTGCCCCCAGGCCTGAGATCACGCGGGCGCCGACCAACAGCGGGAGCGACGGCGGCAGGACGAAGAGGATCGCACTGAGCAGCGCGAGTCCCACCGCCGCCAGCAGCACCGGGCGACGACCGAGGTCGTCCGACAGTCGACCGAACATCGACAGTGCGCCGACGACGCCGATGGCGTAGACCGCGAAGAGCACCGTGACCGTGAGAGGTGAGAAGGACAGCTCCGCCGAGTAGATCGAGTAGAGCGGGGTGGGGATCGTGGTGCCCATCATCGTGACGAGAAAACCGAACGCCGTGGCGATGATGGCGCGACGCGATCGGGATGGTGTGGGATCGGTGGATGCCGAAGTCATTGGTGATGCTCCTGAGATGTTGCGGTCGATGTGCAGAGGGGAAGAGAAGCCGATGTCGTGCGTCGTCGCGACTTCGCCGCGAGGCTTCGAGGCGCGTGGATCACTCGCGGTAGTCACGGACCCCCTGGCGCCAGTAGCCCTGCACGTGAAACTCTGCGACTTCGACCCCGCGCAGCATCCGACGGAACACCTG
>Ga0160464_101115_pt1 | contig 11499 bp, 9 predicted proteins | sample HID1971I_E11MG_FD_108275 | JGI IMG/M metagenome (GOLD analysis project Ga0160464, IMG submission 108275) | Enriched millipede-associated microbial communities from UW Madison campus, WI, USA - HID1971I_E11 MG | ecosystem: Host-associated > Arthropoda: Insects > Digestive system > Unclassified ... | reverse complement strand
GTTGACCATCTCCACCACCAAGAAGCTGCTCGGCGTCACCGTCGCCGCTGGCGTCGTCTTCGCACTCGCCGGTTGCGGTCAGGCGCCGACAGACAAGCCCGCCGGCTCCGGCGAGCCGGTCGCCTCCGACTTCCTTCCCTGCCTCGTCTCCGACGCCGGCGGATGGAACGACAAGTCGTTCAACCAGTCCGCCAAGGAGGGCATGGACAGCGCCGCCGAGGAGCTGGACATCAAGCCGCTCGAGTTCGAGTCGGCGAATGACAACGACTACGCGCCGAACCTCGAGACCGCGGTCTCCGAGGGCTGCTCGCTCATCGTCTCGGTCGGCTTCAAGCTGTCCGCAGCCACGGTCGAGTCGGCTCTCGCGAACCCCGACATCGACTACGCGATCATCGACGACTGGGCGGACAACGACTTCGACGGCAACGTCGACGCCCCGAACATCAAGCCCCTGGTCTTCGACACGGCTCAGGCCGCATACCTCGGCGGCTACGCTGCCGCGTCATGGTCTGCCCAGAGCGGTGTGAACAAGGTCGGCACCTTCGGCGGAATGCAGATCCCGTCGGTCGCCGTGTTCATGGACGGCTACCAGCTCGGTGTCGAGAAGTACAACGAGGACAAGTCCGCAGCCGTCGAGGTCTTCGGCTGGGACGAGGCCACGCAGAAGGGCTCGTTCACGGGTGGCTTCGACGCGAACGACACCGCCAAGCAGACCGCACAGGGTGTGCTCGACCAGGGCGTCGACGTCATCCTCCCGGTCGGTGGCCCCGTCTACCAGAGCGCGGCTGCGGCGATCGCCGACAGTGGCAAGGACACCCTGATGCTCGGTGTCGACAGCGACCTCGCCGTCGCCGACCCCGAGGTGGCCGGCATCACGCTCGTCTCGATCATGAAGGCGATCGACGTCGCCGTGAAGGACGCGACCCTGGCCGCCGCCAAGGGCGAGTTCGACCCGGCCCCGTACGTGGGCACGCTCGAGAACGAGGGCGTCAAGCTCTCCGGCTTCGGCGACTTCGAGTCGAAGCTCCCGGACGGTCTGACCGACGAGCTCAAGGCTCTGCAGGAGCAGATCATCTCAGGCGACATCACGGTGGAGTCTCCGAACTCCCCGACCTCCAAGTAAATCCGTCGCAGTTCCCGCACGGGGCGAGTGGTGAGCAGGCTGCCACTCGCCCCGTGTCGTGGACGGACGACGATTCTCCTCGATGACTCTTCTGGATGACTCTTCTGGATAAGGTGCAGATATGAAGCTCGAACTTCGCGGCATCACCAAGCGATTCGGCACCCTCGTTGCCAACGACCACATCGATCTCGTGGTCGAACCGGGTGAGATCCACGCGCTGCTCGGTGAGAACGGCGCAGGCAAGTCCACCCTCATGAACGTGCTCTACGGCCTGTATCAGGCGGACGAGGGCGAGATCCTCCTCGATGACGAGGTGCAGCGCTTCCGCGGTCCCGGTGACGCGATGGCTGCGGGGATCGGCATGGTCCACCAGCACTTCATGCTCGTCCCGGTGTTCACCGTGGCCGAGAACGTGATGCTCGGACACGAGCAGACCAAGGCCCTCGGCAGGCTCGACATCGCGAAGGCGCGAGAGCACGTGCGGTCGGTCGCGGCCCGCTTCGGTTTCGACATCGACCCCGACGCGCTCGTCGGAGACCTTCCCGTCGGCGTGCAGCAGCGCGTCGAGATCATCAAGGCGCTGTCACGCGACGCGAAGGTGCTCGTGTTCGACGAGCCCACCGCGGTGCTCACACCGCAGGAGACCGACGAGCTGATGAGCATCATGCGTCAGCTGCGCGACGAGGGCACGGCGATCGTGTTCATCACGCACAAGCTGCGCGAGGTCCGCGAGGTCGCCGACAAGATCACCATCGTGCGTCTCGGCCGTGTCGTCGGCGAGGCGTCTCCGACCGCGACCAACGCCGAGCTCGCCTCGCTCATGGTCGGCCGGGCCGTCGAACTCACCGTTCACAAGGAGCCGCCGCGCCTGGGCGAGGGCGGGTTCGAGGTCAGGGGCCTGCGCGTGCTCACTCCCACGGGGGCGATCGTCGTCGACGGCGTCGACTTCGTCGTCCGCCCGGGGGAGGTGCTCGCGATCGCGGGTGTCCAGGGCAACGGCCAGACCGAGCTCGTGGAGGCCATCGTCGGTCTCGCCGCCCGTGTCGAAGGCAGCATCGAGCTCGACGGCAACGAGCTCGTGGGCAAGAGCGTGCGGGCGATCCTCGACGCCGGTGTCGGCTTCGTACCGGAGGACCGCACGGAAGACGGCCTGGTGGCCGGATTCTCCGTCGCGGAGAACCTGATCCTCGACCGTTCGGACGACCCGGAATTCAGCCGCGCGGGTACCCTGCGTCGCTCGGTGCTCGACGAGTTCGCCCGTGCGCGCATCAAGGAGTACGACATCCGCACCCAGGGTCCGGAGACCGCCGCAGGAACACTGTCCGGCGGCAACCAGCAGAAGGTCGTCATCGCCAGGGAGATGAGCCGCGATCTGCGCCTTCTCGTCGCGGCACAGCCCACCCGCGGCGTGGATGTCGGCTCGATCGAGTTCATCCACAAGCGGATCATCGAGACGCGCGACGCGGGCGTGCCCGTGATCGTCGTCTCCACGGAGCTCGACGAGGTCGCAGCTCTCGCCGATCGGATCGCGGTCATGTACCGCGGCACGATCGTCGGTATCGTCCCCGGCGACACGCCTCGGGAGACGCTCGGACTCATGATGGCCGGAGCGGCCGAAGGGGAGGTGGCCGCGTGAGCGGAGCGACACCCGGCGCAGGAGATGTGACCAAGGGGATCCCGCCGCAGGAGCTCGCCACGAGCACCGGCACCGTCCCGCGCGACCCGTCGGACGTGCCGCCGCCCCCGCGCGGCAACGTCATCCTCAAGGAGATCCTCCGCGGCAATGCGGTCACCACGATCCTCGCGATCGTGCTGGCGCTCATCGTCGGCGGTGTCCTGATCGCCTTCACGAACGAAGACGTTCTGGAAGCATCCGTCTACTTCTTCGCACAGCCCGGTGACACGTTCGTCGCCGCCTGGAACGCCGTGTACAACGGCTACGAGGCGCTGTTCCGCGGCGCGATCTTCAACGCACGCGGAGCGGACTTCGCGGCGCAGATCCGCCCGCTGACCAACACTCTCGGCTTTGCGGCACCACTCATCGCGGCCGGCCTCGGCGTGGCGCTGGCATTCCGCGTCGGCCTGTTCAACATCGGTGCTCGTGGTCAGATGCTCATCGGTGTGGCCGTCGCCGCGCTGCTGACGTTCTCGCTCGACCTGCCGATCTGGCTGCACATCCCGGTCACCCTCATCGCCGGTATCGCCGGCGGTGCGCTCTGGGGTGCGATCGCGGGACTCATCAAAGCGCGTACGGGTGCGCACGAGGTGATCCTCACGATCATGCTCAACTACATCGCGTACTACCTGCTGCTGTGGATGATCCGCACCCCGGGGCTGCTGCAGAAGCCGGGGACGAACCAGGCCCTCGGCTCGGCTACCCCGGAGAGCGCCCAGTTCCCGACGTTGCTCGGACCGCAGTTCCCGCTGCTCGACCTCGGCTTCGTGATCGTCATCGTGGCGACCCTGTTCGTCTGGTGGCTCATCGAGCGCTCGTCGCTCGGCATGCGGATGCGCGCCGTGGGCGAGAACCCGCATGCGGCACGCGCCGCAGGCATCAGCGTGCAGCGCATCTATGTCTACGCGATGCTCTTCGCCGGCGGCCTCGCGGGTCTCGCCGGGATGAACCAGATCCAGGGTGCGGTCACCACGGGCGTGACCGAGACGATCGATGCCGGCATCGGCTTCGACGCGATCACCGTCGCCCTCCTCGGCCGCAGCCGCGCCTGGGGCACGTTCGCCGCGGGCATCCTGTTCGGCGCGCTCAAGGCAGGGTCCTTCTCCATGCAGGCGCAGGACATCCCGGTCGACATCGTGCTGGTCGTGCAGTCGCTCGTGGTGCTGTTCATCGCCGCGCCTCCGCTGCTGCGCACGGTGTTCTTCCTCCCGAAGACCGATATCGAGAAGGCGGCCAGGCTCAGAGCCAAGGCCGCGAAGAAGGCGGTGGCGGCATGATGTCCCTCGTGCAGACTCAGGCCGCCGACGGCACGGTGCAGCTGGCGACCGTGAAGGAACGGCACCTCAAGGCGCCGATCGTCCTGGCCGGAGCCACGGTGCTCCTCGCCCTGCTGTTCCTGCTCGTGCCGCGCGACGGCATCAGCACGTTCCGCCTCTCCGACCAGTCCTCGGCGCTCGCGCTGCCGGATGTGGCACTGCCGACGGCGTCGACCTTCTGGGTCGTGTTCGGCATCCTCGTGGTGCTGACGGTCGGGGCCTTCCTCCGCGCCTGGACATACCGCTCGCCGTCGCTCTGGCTCGTCATCGCCTTCAGTGTGCTGGCCGTCTTCGCCTTCCTCGTCTGGGCTTCGGCCGGCGGACTCGTGCCGGTCACGAGCCTGCTGTTCGGCGCGGTCTCGCTCTCGGTGCCTCTCGTGTTCGGTGCTCTGGGCGGCGTCATCGGCGAGCGTGCCGGCGTCGTGAACGTCGCGATCGAGGGGCAGCTGCTTCTCGGCGCGTTCTCCGCGGCGCTCCTGTCGAGCATCACCGGCAACCCGTTCGTCGGCCTGGTCGGCGCGATGATCGGCGGCGTCCTGGTGGCGAGCGTCCTCGCCGCGTTCGCGATCAAGTACCTCGTCGAGCAGGTCATCGTCGGTGTCGTGCTCAACGTGCTCGTCACCGGTCTCACGGGCTTCCTCTACGGCGCGCTGCTCGCGCCGAACGAGGCGACGCTGAACAGGCCGGTGCGCTTCCCGCGCATCGAGATCCCGGTGCTGAGCGACATCCCGATCATCGGACCGGTGCTCTTCAACCAGACGTTCATCGGGTATCTGATGTTCATCACGGTCGCGGTCGTAGCCTGGGGCCTCTACCGCACCCGGTGGGGTCTGCGGCTGCGTGCCGTCGGCGAGCATCCGCAGGCGGCCGACACCGTGGGCATCAAGGTGAACCCCACCCGATTCTGGAACGTGCTGCTCGCCGGCGCGATCGCCGGCATGGGCGGTGCCTACTTCACGCTCGTCTCGGTTCCGCAGTTCGGCAAGGATATGACCGCCGGTCTCGGCTTCATCGCCCTCGCCGCGGTGATCTTCGGTCGCTGGGACCCGATCCGCGCGACGCTCGCGGCACTGCTGTTCGGTTTCGCCACCAACCTGCAGAACCTGCTGTCGATCCTGAAGACACCCATCCCGGGTGAGTTCATGCTGATGCTGCCGTACGTGGTGACGCTGCTGGCGGTCGCCGGGTTCGCGGGTCAGATCAAGGCGCCTGCCGCCGACGGCAAGCCCTACATCAAGTCGTAGCCCGCCGGGAAGAGAGAAGCATCGCAATGACGGACATCGACTGGGATGAACTGCGCCAGGTCGCAACGGACGCCATGACCAAGGCCTACGCGCCGTACTCGCGCTACCGCGTGGGGGCGGCCGCCCTCGTCGGCGACGGTCGCATCGTGGCCGGCTGCAACGTGGAGAACGCCTCGTACGGCGTGACACTGTGCGCGGAGTGCGCTCTGGTCGGCGACCTGCACATGTCCGGCGGCGGCCAGCTCGTCGCCTTCGTGTGCGTCAACAACGAGGGGCAGACCATCATGCCGTGCGGACGCTGTCGCCAGCTTCTGTTCGAGCACGCGATGCCCGGGATGCTCCTGGAGACCGTCTCCGGAATCCGCACGATCGACGAGGTGCTGCCCGATGCGTTCGGGCCGCGCGACCTGGAGGAAGCACGATGACCGCTGCAGAGGCTCAGGGAGCCATCGAACCGTTCGACGCGATCGATGTGATCCGTGCCAAGCGCGACGGCGGTGCCGTACCGGAGCCGGCCCTGCGGTGGATGGTCGACGCCTACACCCGGGGCTACGTCTCGGACGCGCAGATGGCATCGTTCGCGATGGCGATCTTCCAGCGCGGCATGGAGCGCGACGAGATCCGCGTGCTGACCGACGCGATGATCGCGTCGGGGGAGCGGATGAGCTTCGCCTCGCTCGGCAAGCGCACGGTCGACAAGCACTCCACGGGTGGCGTGGGCGACAAGATCACGCTGCCGCTCGCCCCGCTTGTCGCCTCGTTCGGCGTGGCCGTGCCGCAGTTGAGCGGTCGGGGCCTCGGTCACACCGGTGGCACGCTCGACAAGCTCGAGTCGATCCCCGGCTGGCGCGCGGCCCTCAGCAATGAGGAGATGTTCGCGCAGATGCAGGGCGACGTGGGCGCGGTCATCTGCGCTGCGGGCTCCGGCCTCGCCCCGGCCGACAAGAAGCTGTACGCGCTCCGCGACGTCACCGGCACCGTCGAGGCGATCCCGCTGATCGCCTCGAGCATCATGTCGAAGAAGATCGCCGAGGGCACGGACGCTCTCGTCCTCGACGTGAAGTTCGGATCCGGCGCCTTCATGCAGGACATCGACCGCGCCCGTGAGCTGGCGCGCACGATGGTCGCCCTCGGTACGGATTCCGGCGTTGCGACGACCGCGCTGCTGACCGACATGAACGTGCCGCTCGGACTCGCGATCGGCAACGCGAACGAGGTCCGCGAATCGGTCGAGATCCTCGCCGGAGGCGGACCCTCCGATGTGCGCGAGCTGACCATCGCCCTGGCACGCGAGATGCTCGCCCTCGCCGGGCAGCCGGACGCCGACGTGGAGGCCGCGCTCGACGACGGTCGTGCGATGGACACCTGGAAGGCCATGATCCGCGCCCAGGACGGCGACCCGGATGCCGCGCTCCCGACGGCCCGCGAGACCCATCAGGTGCTGGCCCCGGCCGACGGCATCCTCACGCGCATGGACGCCCTGCCCTTCGGAGTCGCCGCGTGGCGTCTCGGCGCCGGACGCGCCAGGGCGCAGGACCCGGTGATCTTCGAGGCGGGCATCGATCTGCACGCCAAGCCGGGTGACCGCGTCGTCGCCGGACAGCCGCTGTTCACGCTCTCCGCTGCGGAGGAGGCACGATTCGGCAGGGCGCTCGACGCGCTCGAGGGCTCCTGGGAGATCGGCGACGAGGCTCCGGCGACCGGTCCCATCGTTCGCGAGCGCATCACGGCGTGACCTCGGACCGCTAGCCTGAACTGAGCACATCCGCGACCGAGAGGATCACCATGTCGATCGATGCGAACGGCGACGTCACGCTTCAGGGGGTCTCCCTGCGGAGCCTGCCCAAGGTGTCGCTGCACGACCACCTCGACGGCGCGCTGCGGCCCGCGACGATCATCGAGCTCGCGGACGCGATCGGCCTCGAGGTTCCGGAATCGGAGCCCGCGGCCCTGGGATCGTGGTTCGCGAAGCAGAGCGACTCCGGATCGCTGGTCGAGTACCTCAAGACCTTCGACCTCACGACAGCCGTGATGCAGACCCAGGAGGGGCTCACGCGCGTCGCGCGCGAGTTCGTCCAGGACCTCGCGGCCGACGGCGTCATCTATGGTGAGGTGCGCTGGGCTCCCGAGCAGCACGTGGCCCGCGGGCTCACGCTCGAGCAGACCGTCGAAGCCGTGCAGCAGGGCATCGAAGAGGGCGAGGACGCTGCAGACCGCTCCGGCCGCAGCATCCGTGTCGGTCAGCTGATCACGGCGATGCGGCACACCGATCGCGCCCTCGAGATCGCCGAGCTCGCGGTCGACTTCCGTGGACGCGGTGCCGTGGGCTTCGACATCGCCGGCCCCGAAGACGGCTTCCCGCCGTCGAACCACCGCAAGGCTTTCGACTACCTCGCCGAGAACTTCTTCCCCGTCACGGTGCACGCGGGAGAGGCGGCAGGCCCTGCCTCCATCCGCTCGGCTCTGCTGGACGGACGCGCGCTGCGGCTCGGCCACGGTGTGCGCATCGCCGAAGACCTCGAGGTCATCACGCAGGAGGGCGACGAGGTGCAGGTGCAGTTCGGCGACCTCGCGCGCTGGGTCCGCGATCGTGAGATCCCGCTCGAGCTCTCGCCCTCGTCGAACCTGCAGACCGGTGCGATCGCCGCGTGGGGCAACACGATGGTGGATCACCCCTTCGACCTGCTCTACCAGCTCGGATTCGCGGTCACCGTGAACGTCGACAACCGCACCATGAGCGCGACGTCGCTCACCCGTGAGCTCGCGCTGCTCGTCGAGGCGTTCGAATACGATCTCGACGACCTCGAGACGTTCCAGTTCAACGCCGCCGCGGCCGCTTTCCTCCCGGTCGAGGAGCGCGAGGAGCTCGTGGAGATGATCGCCGAAGGATTCGACGCCTGATCATGGCTTCCGGGGGGAAGAAGCGGCGCGGACGCACCGCCGTCATCGTCAGCGCCATCGCGGCAGTCGTCGTGCTCGCGGGTGGCACCGCGGCCTTCGCGTGGCTGAATCGCACGCCGGAGAACACCGTTCCGAAGGCGCAGACCGCGACGATCGAGCATCCGCTGACGCCGGCGGAGCAGATCGTGGCGGATGCGGACGATCCGCGTGCCTGCGCGGTCACGTTCACGGGCGAGGGCGCCCCCGCCGACCCGATGCTCCAGTTCCAGGATGCTCTGTACCAGGGGCTGCCGATTCCGCAGCTCGAGGGTCGGGTGTTCGCCGGCTGGTATGCGACCGCGGCGGACGCGGGAGCCTTCACAGACGCCGCTCGTGTGAACGGCGCCGACCCCGTCGTGTGCGCGGACCAGCAGGTCGAACTCTTCGCGGCGTGGAAGACCCCGGAGGAGAATGCAGCGGCGAACGTGCGCGTGCCCATCCTCATGTACCACCAGTTCACAGCCAACCCCGAGGGGGAGAAGGGCTGGCTGCGGGGCAACTACGCGTACATCGGAGACTTCGACGCGCAGATGAACCACATCGCGACGACGGGCTTCTACCTTCCCACCTGGGATGAGCTCAGTGCCTTCATCGACGGTCGGCTCTCGCTTCCGGCGAAGAGCGTGATCATCACCGACGACGACGCCGACCAGTCGTGGTTCGACCTCGCGGTGCCGGTCGTCGACAAGTACAAGCTGCTCAGCACGTCCTTCATGATCACGGCCTATCGGCAGGATCTGGCACCGTCGATCTATGTGCAGCGCCGATCGCACACGCACGACATGCACCAGGCCGGCGACAACGGCAAGGGCCGGATGGTCAACTGGAGCGCCGACCAGATCGCTGCCGACCTCAAGACGTCGGCCGACATCCTCGGTGTGGGGCAGGTCGTCGCCTACCCGTACGGGCACTACAACGACACGACCAAGCAGGGTGTCGCCCAGGCCGGCTACGAGATGGGACGCACGATCGAACCCGGCTACGTCAAGATCGGCACGGACAGGTTCGCTCTTCCCGTCGTGCGCATCGACTACGGCATGGGGCTGGACGCGCTGGTGTCGCGCATCGGCTGAGTATCGATCACGCGGCAGGATGGTGCGCATGTCCTCCGTGCCCGAACCTGTGCCCGCTTCCGTCTTCATCGTCGGCCCGGCCTCCTGGAACAGGATCGTCGTGCTCGACCGGCTTCCGGAACCCGTGCCGCACATGCAGTTCGCCGAGGACACGTGGGAGACGGTCGGAGGCACGAGTGCGGGCAAGGCGCTCGGACTGACCGCGCTGGGCCGGACGACGCTGCTCCATGCCCTGGCCGGGACGGACGCGGAGGGCATTCGTGTGCGCGAAGCGCTGCAGGCGGCCGGGGTGCAGACGCACTGGGGCGACGGCCTCACCGAACGGCATCTGAACCTCATGACACGCGAGGGCGGGCGCGTTTCGCTGTATCTGTCCACGCCCGAGGCGACGGAAGGCGAGCAGGACGCCTGGGTGCGCGACGCGATGAGTGCGGCAGACGCCGTCGTGCTCGACCTCGCGGCGGAACCCCTGCGTCTGCTGCCCCTCGCCCGATCGACCGGCACACCGATCTGGGTGGACGTGCACGACTACGACGGCACGGCGGATTTCCATCGGCCGTTCCTCGACGCCGCGCACACGGTGTTCTGCAACGCCGATCAGCTCGATGACCCGGTGGCATTCCTGCGTTCGCGCATCGCGGCGGGCGCAAGCCTGGCCGTGTGCACCCTGGGGGCGGAAGGGGCGGTCGCAGTCGACGAACACGGCGCAGTGCATCGGATACGCGCAGAGCCCGTCGAGGTGGTCGACACCAACGGCGCGGGCGATGCCTTCCTGGTCGGCGTGCTCGATGCGCGTCTCGACGGGGTGGGCGTCACCGCCGCACTCGAAGCAGGGGCGCGGTCGGCGGCATCGGTCCTTCGCACGCGGCATCTGCATCCGCTGCTCGACCCGATCCTCGGGACAGCGGGGGAGTGATGCTCAGGGCACGAGAGGCGCGAAGAAGCCTTCGGTCAGGCGCGTGACTTCCGCGTGCATCTCGTCCTGCGAGATCGTCGGCGTGCCGTCGCCGTCCTGCGGGCCGTAGTCGCCGAAGGAGGCGTGCGAGGCCCCCTCGATCTCCTCCATGACGGCGTCGGCGGGCAGCTGGTCCCGGGCGCCGGCGATCTTGTCCGGAGTAGAGAGCCCGTCCTCGCTCCCGGACAGGCTCAGCACGGGAAGACCGCTCTGGGAGAGATCGTTCGCACAGTACGACGCGAACAGCACGAGCGCATCCGCGTCGGACGCGAGCTGGCAGGCGCGCACACCGCCCAGGGAGTGCCCGCCGACACTCCAGACATCGACGTCCGGAGCGGCCGAGGTGAAGGCGTCGAGCCCGCGCGGATCGAAGAACGCCAGGTTCAGCCACGGGCGTGTGATCACGACGGTCACCCCGTCTTCTGCCAGGCCCTGCAAGATGGCCGCGTAGGCCCACGGATCCACCTTGGCGCCGGGGATGAAGACGAGGCCGAGGTCCGATTCTCCCTCGGCCGGAGCGAGCACGATGCCCTGGGCGGCGTCGGTGACGGTGATCGCCGGGTTCTCCCGCACGGCCGCGAGCGGCTCCGGCGCCGCGCCCATGACACCGATCTGGGTCCACGCGAGCACTCCGCCGACGGCGAGCACCAGCACGATCGCGACGCTCCACAGCACGCGCTTCAGGATCCGGCGAGACTTCTTCTGCACGGGACAACGCTACTCCGCGCTGCGGGGAGGCACGCCGTCGGTCAGCGGGCAGAGGTCATGCCGGCGTCTCCAGGACACGCCTCTCGTGCCGCACAGCACCCCGGTAGGCATCCTTGTTCACGTAGTACGCCATCCGGTCGAGGCCCAGGTAGTGATAACCACCGGTCACATCGGGCCAGGGCGTTCCGGTCACCCGGTCGCGGAACCGGGCCGCGCGCGCCGGGTCCTCTTCGACGGCGGAGAGGTAGGCCGCGAGAAGCTCGGCCTGCTCGAAACGGCCCTGCCACCCGATGCCCGAGGCTTCGATCATCCCCATCACGTAGAGACCGTTGAACGATGCGGGAAAGACGTTGAGGAACAGTCGGGGCGACGCACCGCGCCAGTGCAGGTGCTCGCGGTCGACGAACGGGTAGTCGAGGGTGTACCCGGTCGCGAGCAGCACGAGGTCGTAGTCGTCGGCGGTGC
>Ga0160464_101114_pt1 | contig 11500 bp, 8 predicted proteins | sample HID1971I_E11MG_FD_108275 | JGI IMG/M metagenome (GOLD analysis project Ga0160464, IMG submission 108275) | Enriched millipede-associated microbial communities from UW Madison campus, WI, USA - HID1971I_E11 MG | ecosystem: Host-associated > Arthropoda: Insects > Digestive system > Unclassified ... | reverse complement strand
TCAAGGCCCTCACGCTCCCGACCCCCACCGGCATCGTGCAGCTGCAGGACATCGCCACCGTCGAGCAGCAGAACGGACCCACCTCGATCACCACCGAGCAGGGGCGTCGCACCTCGACCATCACGGTGCCCCCGGCATCCGACAACCTGGCAACGGCCACACAGTCGGTGAACGAAGCGCTCGCGGCGGTCGACCTGCCAGACGGTGCATCCGCGGAGGTCGGCGGCGTCGCATCGCAGCAGGCCGACTCGTTCTCGCAGCTCGGCCTCGCGATGCTCGCGGCCATCCTGATCGTCTACGTGGTCATGGTCGCGACGTTCAAGTCGCTGCGCCAGCCGCTGCTGCTGCTCGTGTCGGTGCCGTTCGCGGCGACCGGTGCGATCCTGCTGCAGATCATCACGGGCGTGCCGCTCGGCGTCGCGTCTCTGATCGGTGTGCTGATGCTGATCGGCATCGTGGTGACGAACGCGATCGTGCTCGTCGACCTCGTGAACCAGTACCGCGAGAAGGGTCTGTCGACCATCGAGGCGGTGAAGGCCGGTGGCGAGAAGCGTCTGCGGCCGATCCTGATGACCGCGCTCGCGACGATCCTCGCCCTCACCCCGATGGCCCTCGGCATCACGGGTCACGGCGGGTTCATCTCGCAACCTCTCGCGATCGTCGTGATCGGCGGCCTGATCTCGTCGACCGTGCTGACGCTGATCGTGCTGCCGACGCTCTACAACCTCGTCGAGGGCGCCAAGGAGCGGCGCCGTGCGCGCAAGGCCGGTGGCTCGGATGCCGGCGAGACGCCGAAGCCGGATGCTCCGGTCGGCCCCGGGACGTCGGGTGCCGCCGTGGCGACTGCTCAGCCGGTGCTGATCGACGCCTCGGGCCTGCCGCACGCACCGCAGCTCACCCGGCGCGAGATGCGCGAGCGCGGCGAGTAGGTCGCGCCCGTCAGCGCCGGCCATACCTCTGGACCGGTCACAACTCAGGAGAAAGGCCCCGGATCCGCATTCAGGTGCGTGATTCGGGGCCTTTCGGTTGCGTGCTCCTGAGTTGTGAACGGGGGAGACCCGGCGGCTGCGCTCAGCGAGCGGGGGAGAAGGTGATGCCCCAGTGAAGCGTCCAGGTCTCGTCGGGAGCGAGGCGACGGATGCCGCGGCCGCTGTTGAAGGCATCAGCCGGCGCAGTCATGGGCTCGATCGCGACCGCGAGGCTCTGCCCGGGATAGGCGGGCGTCGTGTACACCTGCACGTAGTCGAAGCCCTCGCCCTGCCAGAGCGTGACCCGGCGACCATCCGGGGCGGTGAGGGAGTGGCGCACGCGGCCGTCGGAGTCGCGCGTGAGATCGGTGAAGCCCGTGTCGAGGGTGACATCTCCCAGCCGGATGCCGTCGCGCAGGGCGGGCTCGACCGGACGGGTACCCGTGGGGAGCATCCGCTCGTCGGTCTCGAAAGCCGTATCGGCCGGGATGCGCAGGACGAGGTCGTGCGGGTCGACGTCACCGACCGTCACGAACGGGTGCGTGCCGAGGGCGACCGGCGCGGGCGTGGTCGAACGGTTCGTGAGCGTGTGTGTCACCTCGATGCCGTCGGCGGTGAGCGTGTACGTCACGGTCGTCTCGACCAGATACGGGTATCCCGTCTGCGGGAAGACGGTCGCACGCAGCACGGCTTCGCTGTCGTTGTGCGACACCTCGTACGCCGTGAACCGCAGCAGGCCGTGGCTCGCGTTGTTCAGTTTCGGCTCGGTGATCGCGAGCCTCCGTGCGGTGCCGTCGTCGTTCCATTCTCCGTCGCGCACGCGGTTCGGCCAGGGCGCGAGGACCACGCCGGAACAGGCCGGGGTGGGCAGGGCGAGCGGATACGGCGGTACGAGGTCGACCCCACCGATACGCAGCGAACGCAGGGAGGCGCCGACCTGAGCGATCTGCGCGTCCACCTCGCCGAGTCGGAGGGTGATCTGGGCGCCGGTGGGGGAAGCGGTACTCACCTCGACATCGTACGGCCACGATCGGGTCGGCACTCTCTCAGGAGCGTCGGCTACACTTGACCGGTCGGCTTCGGACACCCGCGCGTTGGCGCGGACGTTTTATGTGTGTGAAGTGTGAGTCCAGGGGCCGATGGTGAGCGTCGCTCGACGCTAATCAACCATCACATGAATGGCCCCGGCCGCTGACAGTCCGGAACCCCGCTGGTCGAGTTCGACCAGGCGCAGGGTGCTTGCGCGTGCGCGCGGCGCTGTTCTCGTGCGAGAACACAGAAAGACACGCAATGCCGAAGAACAAGAAGCCCCGCGGCGGACGTCCGTCCGCGAACTTCGAGCCGCGCTACGGCGCGAAGAAGACCTCCTTCCACGATCGCCACAACGGCGGCCCCGCCCGTGACGGTGCGCGCGATGAGCGCGGCGGACGAGCGGATGCCGGCGACCGCCGCACTGCTCCCGCCGCAGGCGGCTACGACCGTCGTCCCGGCAGCCGCAGTGCCGGTCACCGCGGCTACCGTCCGGCCGAGGCCGAGTCGGGCGCGCCCAAGCAGCGTTGGGGCGCCTCCGAGCGTGCCGGCCGTGACGAGGCCCGTGGCATCCGCAACCGCGCCGAGTCCGGTCGCCGTGAGGCGCCGCACCACCGCAACGACGAGCGCTCCGAGCGCCCGCGCTTCAACGACCGGCCGAGCGCCGGCGGCCGTTTCGACGACCGCCCGCGTCGGGACGATCGTGGCGGACAGCGGCCGACCGGACCGGGAACGTACCGCGACGAGCGTGGCGGCGATCGCCCCCGGTTCGACCGTGACGACCGCGCGCGTCGCGACGACCGCGGTGCCGGCAGCCAGCGTCAGGGCTTCCGCGACAACGACCACCGCGACGGCGGACGTCCGGTTCGCGACGACCGACGTGGCGCCGAGCGTCCCCGCTTCAACAGCGACCGTGGCGCCGAGCGTCCCCGCTTCAACCGCGACGAGCGTCCGCGCCGCGACGACCGTGCAGGTGACCGCACCCGCTCGAACGACCGTGGTGCCGAGCGACCCGAGCGTTCGTTCGACGCCGATCGTGCGCGCCGTGCCTTCGACCGCGACCGCACGCAGCGTTCGTACGAGGGTGGCCGCGACGAGCGTTCGCGTCCGTCGACCGGTGGCGCCTACCGCACCGAGCGTCCGCGCCCGCTGACCTCCGACACGCGTGGTCGTCCGGCCCGCAACGAGCGTCCGAGCCGCAACGACTGGAACGCCACCAGTCGTCCCGCCTCGACCGGAGCGAAGTTCGCACCCGGCGACGACGTCGTGCACGAGCGCCTGGAGGCGAAGTCCGTCGCGGCCGTCGAGGTCGATGGTGTGACCTTCGGCGACCTCGGGCTCGGCTCGAACATCGTCGAAACTCTCGTCGGCATGGGCGCGGCCACGCCGTTCCCGATCCAGGCGGCCAGCATCCCGGCCGTCCTCGCCGGGCGCGATGTGCTCGCCCGCGGCCGCACCGGCTCCGGCAAGACGATCGCCTTCGGTGCGCCGCTCGTCGAGCGCGTGCTGCAGTCGCAGGCCGGCAAGCGCCGTGAGTTCGGACGGTCGCCGCGTGCGATCATCCTCGCTCCGACGCGCGAGCTCGCGCTGCAGATCGACCGCACCATCCAGCCGATCGCCCGCAGCGTCGGCCTGTTCACCACGCAGATCTACGGTGGTGTGCCGCAGGGCCGCCAGGTGGGTGCGCTCAAGAAGGGCGTCGACATCGTGATCGGTACCCCGGGCCGTGTCGAAGATCTGATCAACCAGGGCAAGCTCGATCTCTCGGACTGCCGCATCGCGGTGCTCGACGAGGCCGATCACATGTGCGAGCTCGGATTCGTCGAGCCCGTGCAGCGCATTCTGCGTCACACCGCCGACGGCAGCCAGAAGCTGCTGTTCTCGGCCACGCTCGACCGTGAGGTCGCGGCTCTCGTCGACGAGTTCCTCGTCGACCCGGCCGTCTACGAGGTGGCAGGGGAAGACCAGGACTCCAGCACGATCGAGCACCGCGTGCTCGTGATCGAGCACCGCGACAAGGCCGACATCCTCACGTCGCTCGTCGACCGTGACGGCAAGACCCTGGTCTTCGCCCGCACCCGCGCCTACGCCGATATGCTCGCCGAGCAGTTCGACGATGCCGGCATCCCGGCCGTCTCGCTGCATGGCGACCTGAACCAGGCCAAGCGCACGCGCAACCTGGAGCGTCTGACCTCGGGTCGCGTGAACGTGCTCGTCGCCACGGATGTCGCCGCCCGCGGCATCCACGTCGATGACATCGACCTGGTCGTCCAGGCCGACGCCCCCGACGAGTACAAGACGTACCTGCACCGCTCGGGTCGCACGGGCCGTGCCGGTCGTTCGGGCCGCGTCGTCACGCTCATCACGCGTCAGCGTCAGCGTCGCATGACCGAGTTGCTCGACCGGGCCGAGATCGACGCACCGTTCGAGAACGCCCGTCTCGACGATGACGTGATCGAGGAGATCGCCGGTCGCGTGCCGACCGCGGCGGACCTCACCTCCTGATTCGGTCGGTCGCCGACCGCGACCGCGCACGACTCAGGACGAGCCTGCCGAAAGGCCCCGGGAACGCGGTTCCCGGGGCCTTTCGCCGTCGTCTCTCGGGAGTCGCGGTGTCGTCCCGGGTCATGCGAAGCTACCCTGAGAGGGTCTCGGAACCTGACCTCTGCGGTCGGTGCGGGCGCGAGAGGAGGAACACGATGGGCGTCGTATTCCCAGCGGAGTCATTCTCGATCACGACCGCAGACGGAGACATCGTCATGCTGCGTATCTGCGATCTGTGCGGTGCGGCTGTCGTCGAGGCCGACGGCACCGATCTCGCGTTCCACAAGCGCTGGCACCGGATGACCGGTTCGGGCAACTGGATCGACCCTGATACCCGCCGCCACCACGGTCCCACGAGCCCGTTCACTCCACACGGATCCGTCTGACGGGAGGCCAGGGGTGCGGTCTCATCGCGAGCCCGCAGCAGGGAGCGTCGGTCAGGACAGCTCGTGCATGTGCACGGTCGAGGTCAGGCTCGTGCCGTTGAGGTCGAGGTAGATCACGCCCTCGGCCCGCGTGAGGGTCATGGTGTTGCGACGCTCGATCAGCGCGGACGCGGTCTCGATGAACCCGGGGTCGAAGCTGTACACGCGGATGTCCTCGCGGCGATGGATGCGCTTGTCCGTCCACTGCGCCATCACCTTGGCGGGGTCGCGGTGGGTGTAGACCACGGTGCGTTCGGCGAGTCTGCTGCCGTAGTGCAGTCGCTCGGCGTCGGGCGCCCCGATCTCGACCCAGGCGGTGATGAGACCGGTGAGGTCGCGCACGAGCACGGCAGGCTCCTCGGTCGAGGAGATGCTGCCACCGAACGCGATGCCGTCCGCGAACTCGAGTCCGTAGGCCAGCACGCGGGTGAGCATGTAGGCATCGGTCTCGGACGGATGCCGCGCCGCGCGCAGCGAGTAGTCCTCGTAGACGCCGCGATCAGTGTCAGCGAGCTGCACCTCGAATGTGTGGACTGTCGAACCGATCGCCATGATCCCCGAGCCTACGCGGCTGCGGGAGGGGAGCCCGACCGCACGGTCAGAAGAGCATCGGCTGTGCGGGCGGTGCCTCGGCTCGGGCACTGGGTGTGAATCTCACCGCTGCTGCCGCCGCAGCCGCGGTCGCCGGACTCGTCTGCACGTGGCCTTGCCCCGGTCGGAACCCGCGGCGGGAGTAGTCGTCTTCGTGGCGGCCGTCCAGTCCGTGGGCGCGGATGAGCGGACGGGTCCGCTTGGCGAGCCACTGTCGGTACCCCTTGGGTGCCTCGGCCGAAGCTCCCGGATACAGCCCCCGGTACGACGAGACGAGGTCGGGGCGATTCGCGTCGAGCCATTGGAAGAACCACGGCTTCACACCCGGTCGCAGGTGCAGGGCTCCGTAGATGACGTTGCGCGCCCCCGCCTCTTTGATGCGCACGAGGGCGCTGTCGATCGCGGCGAGCGAGTCGGTCATGTGCGGCATGATCGGCATGAGGAACACCGTCACGGGGAATCCGGCATCGGCCAGCGCCCGCACGGTGTCGAGCCGGGCCTGCGTCGTCGGCGCCCCGGGCTCGATCGCCTTCTGCAGTTCATCGTCGTACATCGCGATCGACATCTGCACATCGATCGGCACCCGCTTCGCGGCCTTCACGAGCAGCGGGATGTCTCGGCGGATCAGCGTGCCCTTCGTGAGGATCGAGATCGGGGTGCCGGATGCCGCGAGCGTCTCGATGATCCCCGGCATGAGCTTGTAGCGCCCCTCAGCCCGCTGATACGGATCGGTGTTCGTGCCCAACGCCACGGTCTCGTGCTCCCAGCTGCCCTTGCGCAGCTCGCGTGCGAGCACTTCGACGACGTTCACCTTCACGACGATCTGCGAGTCGAAGTCGGACCCGCCGTCGAGGTCGAGGTACTCGTGCGTGCCGCGGGCGAAGCAGTTGTGGCTGATCACGCCGTTCGCGATGAAGTCGCCGGTCCCCGTCGTGATGTCGAGGAGGTCTTGCGATTCCCCGAGCGGGTCGATCGCGGTCACTCGCAGATCCGATGCCGTCTTCACGGCGGTGCCGATGAGCGTCATCTTCCGGGTGATCGCGGGTGCTGTCATCGCGAAGAACCGCTGTCGGCTCGGCAGTCCGCCGACGACACGGACGTTGTGAACTCCATTGGGGCGGACGGGCTCGACGATGTGAGGAATGCGAAGCCTGCTCATGCCGTCATCGATGAGCCCGATGATGTCGGCGTCCTTGTTCGAGATTCGAAGTACCCCGCGGGAACAGCTTCCCTCGGCGTCGAAGACGCCGGCGAGGAACCCGGCGAACCAGTGATCGTCCGGTTCATCGGGGGTGATGATGAGCCGCTCGATCTTCGTCACGCCCGCTCGCGCGGCGGTGTGTATCGCGTCCGCGGGGCTTCGGTTCGCGCTCTCCGCAGTGAAGGGGCGCAGTCTCGTGGGCACTCCTTCCATGTCGAGATACTCGCGGGTGCGCTCCAACGCCTCCCGGTCGATCAGCGCGAGTCGGAACATGTTGATCTCCCGAGTCCGGGTCGTGCTCGGGTAGGTGCCGTGGAAGATCATCCCATCGCCCCGAATCATGCCGGCGAGGTACCCGCGGCGATACTCGACGGAGGCATGGTCGATGTCTCCATGCGCGCTCCCGATCCCGAGACCCATCAGTCGATTGTTCGTCGTGAGATGAGGGCGCTGTCCCGACTCCGTATCGGAGACGTGCTTCCACCCGCGTTCCGTCAAGAATCGGTGGTCACCGCTCGCGACGATCTGAGTACCGTCGGCGAGGGTCACCTGATACGCAGGTTTCCGCGTAGACCACTTTGCCTGGATCGATGTGCGCACGTATCGCCGGTACCTGCCCACCTTCTCGGTGCCGATGATCTCGTCGCCGATCTCGAGGTCTCTGAGCGGACGTTGGCGGCCGTCAGCGCAGAGGATCATGGTGTCGGGCGATACGCAGTAGACGCAGGCATGCGAGCATCCGCGATAGGGGTTGATCGTCCAGGCGAACGGCATGCGCGAGGCGCCGGGTACATGATTCAGGGCCGACTTCGACAGCACCTCGTGGAACGTCATGCCGGCGAACTCGGGCGTGGTCACCGACCGCAGCACGCTCGACCGGTCTTCTAGACCGGGGAGCGCCGCCGCATCCGTCTCTCCGAGTTTCTGCCCCTGCCACCTCATTCGACAATTCGAACAGAAAGACGAGGTTAACGCAAGCGACTCTGCGACATATCTTCGAATGAGAAGATGGACCAATGCCCTTCCTGCCGCACGCTCAGCATGCGGCTCCGCGGTCCCCGATCCGCGGACCCGCATTGCCGATCGGCGTCGCCGTGACCGCAATCGGCGTCCTGCTGTCGATCGGTTCCGGTCCGGTGCCGTCCTCCGGCGCCGACCCGATGCCGGTGCCGGTCGCGGTCATGCAGGTCCCGCCGGTCAAGGTCGCTGCGACGACAGCCGCCGATCCCTGTGCCGAGCCGTCGGTGCGGCAGGCGATCGCGAACGGTGACGATGCGGGCACGATCGCGGGCTTCGGCGGCGGCGTGGCTTTCCGCGACGCGGTCGTCGCGGGGAATGCTCCCTGTATCTCGCTCACTGATCCTGCGCGCCTCTGGGTCGTGGTGAACAAATCGCTGCCGTTGAACCCGCCCGAGTACGAACCGGCGAACCTCGCCTCGATACCGTTGCAGCTGACGACTCCGTCCGGACGCGTGCGCTCCGACGTCGCCGACGCCGTCGGCCAGATGGCGGATGCGGCGGCCGCTGCCGGCGTCGGACGCATCGGTGCGAACAACGGCTACCGCTCCTACGGGCTGCAGGTGACGACCTACGGCTCCCACGTGCGCTCGCAGGGGCAGGCGGATGCGGATGCCGGCTCAGCGCGTCCCGGTCACAGCGAGCATCAGACGGGTCTCGCGCTCGACGTGGTGGCATGCGGCTCGGCGTGTGGCGGGCTCGACGGCTTCGGCGGGACGGCACAGAGCGATTGGGTCGCAGCTCACGCCTGGGAGTACGGATTCATCGTGCGCTACGAGCAGGTCGGCACTCCGGTCACGGGCTACGCGCCGGAGCCGTGGCACCTCCGCTATGTCGGGGTCGACCTCGCCGCGGCGTATCACGAGGGCGGATTCCACACGCTCGAGGAGTTCTTCGCGTTGCCCGCCGCCCCCGATTACTCGCACTGAATCGGGGAGGAACGCTCCGGTTGCGGCATCCGACAACCGCGGTACCCAGTGTCACCGTTTATGGGATGCATTCTCACAACGTCCTGTCCTCGACCCCCTCTGCGACATAGAATCGCCGGAGCAACGATGCATGAGACGTTCAGGAGGACGGCATGGAACGCGACATCTACGACGAGGATCACGAGGCATTCCGGGACCTGGTCAAGGACTTCGTCAAGCGCCACGTGACGGGCGAAGCGATCGAGCGGTGGGATGCCGCGGGAGAGATCGACAGGGCCACCATGTTGGCGGCCGGCGAGGCCGGTCTGATCGGACTGTCGGTCCCCGAGGAGTTCGGTGGCGCCGGAATGCTGCAGGACTACCGCTTCCGCACGATCGTCATGGAGGAGGTCATCGCCTCCGGTGCGGGTTCGCTGGCCGGTGCCTTCGGCATCCAGGACGACCTGGCCGTGCCCTACCTCGTACACATGGGAACGCAGGAGCAGAAGGAGAAGTGGCTGCCTCGCATGGCCACGGGTGAGGTGCTCGGCGCGCTCGCCATGACCGACCCGGGCGCGGGGTCTGATCTGCGTGGCATCAAGACCAACGCCAAGAAGGTCGACGGCGGCTACATCCTCAACGGTGCGAAGACGTTCATCTCCTCGGGCACGACGGCCGACGTCGTGGTGACCTTCGTCAAGACCGGTGAGGGCAACCGTCCCGACGCGTTCAGCCTGCTGCTCGTCGAGAAGGGCATGGAGGGCTTCGACCAGGGCAAGAAGCTCAGCAAGATGGGCTTCCACGGCTGGGACACCGCGGAGCTCAGCTTCACCGACGTGTTCATCCCCGACGAGAACCTCATCAGCGGCAAGGAGGGTCAGGGGTTCATCCAGCTGATGCTCAACCTGCCGCTCGAGCGTCTCTCGATCGGCGTCGCCGCGGCCGCGGCCGCGCAGGCCGCCCTCGACTGGACCGTCGCCTACACGAAGGACCGCGAGGCGTTCGGCGAGCGCATCGCCGACTTCCAGAACACCCGCTTCCGGCTCGCCGACATGGCGGCGACCACCGACGCGATGTGGGCGTACATCGACCGCGCGCTGCTCGCCTACAAGAACAGCACGCTCACCGCCGAGGACGCCGCGAAGGTCAAGTTCTGGGCCACCGAGCGCGAGTGGGAGGTGCTCGACACCGGCGTGCAGCTGCACGGTGGCTACGGCTACATCATGGAGTACCCGATCGCCCGCGCGTTCACCGATGCTCGGGTGCACCGCATCTACGGCGGCACGAACGAGATCATGCGCGATCTCGTCGGCCGTCAGATCGTCGGCAAGCGCTGACGCCATGATCGTGAAGAGGCCCCGGATGCGATGTCCGGGGCCTCTTCTCGTCTCGGGATCGCCGTCGAGGCGTGGACAAGGGCGGTGCGGCCGGGTTCAATCGAGGACATGACACACGCGCTCCCGCAGATCCTGGATGACCACGTCGCGCGAGGCACCGCTCCGGGGATCATCGGTGTGCACGGAGACCCGGGCGGGAGGGTCGAGATCGTCACGGCCGGCGATCTCCCGGCGGATGCGATCGTTCGCATCCAGTCGATGACGAAGCCGATCCTCGCGGTCGCGGCCCTGCGTCTCGTGCAGGAGGGGCGGCTCGGACTCGACGACCCCGTGGAGCGGTGGCTGCCCGAGCTCGCCGCCCGCCGGGTGCTGCGCGCACCGGATGCTCCTCTCGATGCCGCCGAGCCCGCGACGACGTCGATCACGCTGCGGCACCTGCTCACCAACACCTCCGGGTACGGCGTGCAGGTCGTTCCCTCGCCGCTGGCGGAGGCGATGATCGGGAACCGGACGGCTGCGGGGCAGGAGCCGGTCGCGATGGGGGCTCAGGAATGGCTGGAGGCGCTCGCCCCGCTCCCGCTCGCATTCGAACCCGGCACCGGATGGCGGTACCACCACTCCTTCGGGATCCTCGGGATCCTGCTCTCGCGGGTGGTCGACGGTTCGTTGGAAGATCATCTGCGACGCGACCTCTTCGCCCCGCTCGGCATGGTCGACACCGGGTACACGGTGCCCCTCGACCAGGCGCACCGGCTGCCCGCCGCGTATCGCCACGATGGCGGGACACTGGTCGAGATCGAGCCCGCCGCCGGGGGATTCTCCGTCGCGCCCGCTCCGTTCGACCTCAGTCATTCGGAGCTCGTGTCCACCGCGGCCGACAATGCGGCTTTCGCGGGGATGCTCGCCGCAGGGGGACGGCATGACGGCAACGTCATCATCGACCCCGAACTGCTCGCTCCGATGCGCACCGACCAGGTGTCGTCGAGCGCGAAGACCGACGACAGCTTCTTCCCGGGATTCTGGGAGGGCACGGGATGGGGGTTCGGCGTCGCGGTGCAGACCGAGGGGGAGAACGCGGGTCGCTACGGCTGGTCGGGCGGGCAGGGGACGGACTTCTGGGTCGATCCCGACGGCTCCTTCGGAGTCGTGCTGAGTCAGGTCGAGATGGGCCCGGAGATCATGGGGCTGTTCGCCGACGTGCAGTGACGGTCTGGGGCACCATCGGGCATCCGACGCGATTGGCGCACTGTTGCCGGCGCGGCGTCGCTCGGTGTTTTCGGGATGCTGGTGCACCGGTATTCATTCGAATAAATCTTCGAATGTCGGTCGTGGTCGCGGTAAAATCAAGTATGTCGAAACTGACCGCGTTGCACGAGGCGATGTCCCGTCTCGATGAGGCGTGGTCTGATGCGGGTGACTCGGGAGAACTGTCGCGGGAGCAGTTGATCGAGGTGAGTGAGTCGATCGGGGTGTTGCGGCG
>Ga0160464_101112_pt1 | contig 11514 bp, 10 predicted proteins | sample HID1971I_E11MG_FD_108275 | JGI IMG/M metagenome (GOLD analysis project Ga0160464, IMG submission 108275) | Enriched millipede-associated microbial communities from UW Madison campus, WI, USA - HID1971I_E11 MG | ecosystem: Host-associated > Arthropoda: Insects > Digestive system > Unclassified ... | reverse complement strand
TCCCGAACACGACCGTTAAGCCCTTCAGCGCCGATGGTACTTGGACCGCAGGGTCCTGGGAGAGTAGGACGTCGCCAAGCACAACGAACCCACGATTCTCGAGATCGTGGGTTTTTTGTTGTGTGGACCTCTTCGCTTATGACATAATACGATTATCTAAGGCGCGATCACAAAATCGAAACCGCTGTTTTGGATAGTGCCTAATGAAAGTAGGTGGTTCATCTGGAGCTGCGATCTTTAACGTCAAGCGAGGCCGAGGCAAGTTTGGATTTGTCATTTTACGCGTTTCAGATTCAACTAAGCGAGCAGGAGTATCAAAAAGCAGTAACCCGATTCAAGCCGGATCGGGTCATCGGTGCATTTGACGATGGCGAGTTGGTGGCGCAGCTATCGTTGCTGCCGCTTGCGACATATGTCGGCGGCAAGCCATTTGCGATGGGCGGCATCGCCAACGTCTCATCCTGGCCGGAGCGACGCCGTAAAGGAGCGGTGACGCAGCTGTTTACGCATGTATTGAAACGGATGAAAGACAACGGACAAACGCTCTCCTTTTTGGCCCCTTTTGATTTTCCATTCTACCGTCGATACGGTTGGGAGATGTATGTGGAATATAAGGCCTATACGATCGAAAAAGCGTTGCTTCCGCCAAGGCGGGCTGTCGAGGGGACTGTGAAGCGGATAAGTAGGCTGGATGAGATGCTGGTCCAGCAGATCGCGCCCCTTTATGATGCGTATGCCCGCCGCTACAGCGGTACTCTGTCACGCTCGAAGGATTGGTGGTTCGATGAGCTCTTCCGTCGCCGTCAAGGGCAAGTAGCCATCTATACGACAGCGAATGGCGACATGACGGGATATGTATTTTACCAAGTGAGCCAACGCGAGATGACCGTCCATGAGCTTGTCTATCTCGATGAGGAGGCGCGTCAAGGGTTGTGGAATTATATCTCCAATCATGACTCGATGATCGATCGTGCCCATGTGAAGGCGCCAGCTGACGATGCGTTGGCTTACATGACCCCTAACCCTCGTTTTGAACAGAAGATTATTCCTTATTTTATGGGACGTATCGTCGATGTGGAGAGTTTCCTGGCTGCTTATCCATTCGAGACGTCGACAGAGCAGATCGCGTTGACCATCGCTGTAACCGACGAATACGCGCCTTGGAACGAAGCGATATATGAGCTGAAGGTAAATGAAAAAGATGCGCTTGTGACAAAATATAAGGAGCCTAAAACGGGTAATCCGGCGTTGTCTTGCTCCATTCAGACGTTGACGGCGCTACTGCTCGGTTTCAAACGACCGTCAGAGCTATGGCAGCTGCATCAGCTGCAAGGCGACCATGCTGGCGTTCAGCAATTGGAAGCCTGTGTGCCGAAGCAAACAACCTATCTGTTGGACTATTTCTAAACGTATGGCATGCCGCTGGAGTTGGCAGTTTTATTACCCAAGCTTTCCGGCGGCATGCTCAAAATTTTGGGCTCGAGACTTGACGTTTTTAGAAAATTGCGTATAATAAAATTAAAGTCAAAGAAAGTCAAAGTCAGTTGAGAACTGAAATACAATGGCAACAACTCGGGGAGGTTGGTGATATGCGTAACATTTCCGATACGCTGGAGCATTATCTGAAGCAGCTGCTGCAGGAAAGCGCAGAAGGCGCCGTCGAGATCCAGCGCAATGACCTTGCCGACCGGTTTTCCTGTGTTCCGTCGCAGATTAATTATGTGATCAGCACACGCTTTACGTTGGAGAAGGGGTACTTGGTCGAGAGCAAGCGCGGCGGCGGCGGTTATATTCGTATTCAGCGAGTGGAGCTGCCTTTGCTTAAGGCGATCCAGGGCTATATTAACAGCACGATCGGCGACCGAGTCGAACAGAGCGCGGCAGAAGGTCTGATTTATCAGCTTCGTGAAGCCGATATGATCTCTTCGCGCGAGGCCAATTTGTTGAAGGCGGCTGTCTCACGGGATGCGATTACGCTCGTATTGCCGCTGCGTGACGAGATACGGGCCAAAATACTCAAGTCGATGCTTATATCCTTGCTTGTGAAATAGCTGCAGGCGCGAGAGGAGGAAATGCGATCCATGTTATGCCAGGAATGCGGAGCCAAACAAGCGACGCTTCATTTTACCAAGATCGTGAACGGTGAAAAGACGGAGTTCCATATTTGCGAGTCATGCGCTCGCGAAAAGGGGGAAGGGATCCCCGGAACAGCAAATGGCTTTTCGATTCACAGTCTCTTGTCCGGTCTCCTGGAATTCGAGCCGTCGGCCGGATTGGGGCCGAAGCCGCAAACGATTCGCTGCGATGAATGCGGGTTAACCTATTCCCAATTTCGCAAGATCGGGCGCTTTGGATGCAACTCCTGCTACAAGCATTTTTCGGACCGGTTGGACCCGCTCTTCAAGCGGGTGCACGGCAGCACGAGCCATGTCGGCAAGATCCCGAAGCGTACGGGTGGACAGATCGAGTGCAGACGCAAGCTTGATTCGCTCAAAAAAGAGCTGCATCATCATATCGAGCAGGAAGAATTCGAGCAGGCCGCCAGCATTCGCGATCAGATCCGCGAGCTTGAGAGCAAAATCACGGATGTATAGCCTTACGCATAGTATACGAAGCTTAGGCCATGTTCATCGGCCAGGCGACTGCTTGGAGGAGGGTTAGAGATGGAAAAGCGACGGTTCGCTCAGGATGCGCTGAGCGAATGGATGAAAGAGGATGGCCCCGATTCCGAGATTGTCATCAGCAGCCGGATTCGCATAGCCCGCAATCTGCGTCATCATCCGTTCCCGATGCTAGCGACCAATCAACAGTCCCGCGAAGTGATGGAGCAGTTGACTGAAGTATCGCGTTCTGGACAACTGGATGATCTGGGCACCTTCGAGACGTTTGACCTGAGCGAGCTTAGTGAGCTGGAGAAGCGTGTGCTGGTCGAGAAGCATCTGATCAGTCCCAATCTGGCCAATGAGTCCCGCGGCGGCGCCCTGGTGCTAAGCGGCAGCGAGTCGGTTAGCATTATGATTAATGAAGAAGATCATCTTCGCATCCAGTGTCTGTATCCCGGATTCCAGATTCGGGAGGCTTGGCAGCTGGCCAGCGAGATTGACGATAGATATGAGGAACAGGTCGATTATGCGTTCAGCGAGCGGCGAGGTTATCTGACGAGTTGTCCGACCAACGTCGGCACCGGCATCCGCGCATCGATCATGATGCATCTGCCAGCGCTTGTCCTGACGCAACAGATTAATCGCATCCTCTCTGCAATTACACAGGTTGGGCTTGCCGTTAGAGGATTATATGGCGAGGGTAGCGAAGCTATAGGCAACCTGTTCCAGATCTCGAACCAGATTACGCTGGGACAGTCCGAAGAGGAGATTATCGACAATCTCTACAGCGTGGCCCGTCAGATCATCGAGCATGAGAAGGCGGCCCGAGAGCGGCTATTGGCAGAATCAAAGATTCGTATCGAGGATCGCGTACAGCGTTCCTACGGCATCCTGCTGCATGCGATGATCATGGATTCCAAAGAGGCTGCGCAGCGGCTGTCCGATGTCAGACTGGGAATTGATCTGAACCTGATTCAAAGCTTGTCCCCGCAGGTAATGAATGAATTAATGGTACTCACGCAGCCCGGCTTCCTGCAGCAAGTATTCGGCGAGAAGCTAAATACGGAGGAACGGGATGTCCGGCGAGCCGAATTGATCCGTCGTTACTTGTCCCCCAAAACTTAAGCACGGAGGTGTATGAACATGATGTTCGGAAGATTCACGGAACGCGCACAAAAGGTACTGGCACTGGCTCAGGAAGAAGCCGTCCGACTCGGACATAACAATATCGGCACAGAGCATATCTTGCTCGGACTGATCCGCGAGGGAGAAGGGATCGCTGCCAAGGCGTTGATCGGTCTGGGCTTGGGACTGGAGAAGATCCAGGACGAGGTCGAGTCGCTCATCGGTCGCGGACAGGAGCAGCCGACCAATATCGCTTACACGCCAAGAGCGAAAAAAGTCATCGAGCTGTCGATGGATGAGGCGCGGAAGCTTGGTCATACTTACGTTGGCACAGAGCATATCCTGCTCGGATTGATCCGCGAGGGCGAGGGCGTAGCGGCTCGTGTCCTGAACAATCTCGGGATCAGCCTGAACAAAGCGCGTCAGCAAGTGCTGCAGCTGCTCGGAAGCAGCGAGGCCGTCTCCAGCAGCCACGGCACGCCGGCCAATGTCAGCACGCCTACGCTCGACGGTCTGGCACGCGATCTGACGGCCATCGCACGGGACGGCAACCTCGATCCGGTCATCGGCCGCAGCAAGGAGATCGAGCGGGTCATCCAGGTGCTGAGCCGCCGTACCAAAAACAACCCGGTTCTGATCGGGGAGCCGGGGGTCGGCAAGACGGCGATCGCCGAAGGCTTGGCTCAGAAGATCATCGCCAACGAGATTCCCGAAACGCTGCGTGACAAGCGCGTCATGACGCTGGATATGGGCTCGGTTGTCGCAGGCACCAAATATCGCGGCGAGTTCGAGGATCGACTCAAAAAAATTATGGACGAAATCCGTCAAGCCAATAACATCATCCTCTTCATCGATGAGCTCCATACACTGATCGGCGCTGGCGGCGCAGAAGGCGCGATCGATGCCTCCAACATCCTGAAGCCGTCGCTCGCACGCGGCGAGCTGCAGTGCATCGGCGCGACGACGCTGGATGAGTACCGCAAATATATCGAGAAGGATGCCGCGCTCGAGCGCCGGTTCCAACCGATTACGGTCGACCAGCCGTCGCCGGAGGAGGCGATCCAGATCCTGCATGGATTGCGCGACCGCTATGAGGCGCATCATCGGGTCAAAATTACCGACGAAGCCATCGAGCAAGCGGTCAAACTGTCGGATCGCTACATCACGGATCGCTTCCTGCCGGACAAAGCGATCGACTTGATCGACGAGGCGAGCTCGAAGGTAAGGCTGCACTCCTACACCGTACCGCCGAACCTCAAGCAGTTGGAAAACCGGCTCGAGGATATCCGCAAGGAAAAGGACTCCGCTGTGCAAAGCCAGGAGTTCGAAAAAGCTGCTGCGCTGCGTGATACCGAGCAAAAGATTCGCGAGGAGCTCGATATCACCAAGAACCAGTGGAAGGAAAAGCAGGGCCGCACCGATTCCGAGGTGACGCCGGAGGATATCGCTCAGGTCGTCGCGAGCTGGACCGGCATTCCGGTCAGCAAGCTGGCCGAGGAAGAGTCGGAGCGGCTGCTGAAGATGGAAGAGATCCTGCACAGCCGGGTGATCGGCCAGCATGAGGCCGTCAAGGCTGTCTCGCGGGCTGTACGCCGCTCGCGGGCGGGTCTGAAGGATCCGAAGCGTCCGATGGGCTCCTTTATCTTCCTGGGCCCTACAGGGGTCGGCAAAACCGAGCTGGCGCGGGCGCTTGCGGAAGCGATGTTCGGTGAGGAAAACGCGGTCATCCGCATCGATATGTCGGAGTATATGGAGAAGCATTCGACCTCTCGTCTGGTCGGCGCGCCTCCGGGATATGTGGGCTACGAGGAGGGCGGCCAGCTGACCGAGAAGGTTCGTCGCAAGCCGTACTCTGTCGTCCTGCTCGACGAGATCGAGAAGGCGCATCCCGAGGTGTTCAACATCCTGTTGCAGGTGCTCGAGGATGGCCGTCTGACGGACTCCAAAGGACGGGTCGTCGACTTCCGCAATACGTTGATCATCATGACCTCCAACGTCGGTGCGGATCAGATCAAACGCAACTCGACGCTCGGCTTCACAGCTGTGCATGATGCTGGCCATGAGTTCAATCAGATGAAGGACAAAGTGCTGAACGAGCTGAAGAAAAGCTTCCGCCCAGAGTTCCTGAACCGGATCGACGATACGATCGTCTTCCACTCGCTGGAGCAGGAGCATATCAACGAGATCGTCTCGCTCATGTCCGAGGAGCTGCGCAAGCGGCTGCTGGAGCAAGAGGTGGCCTTCACGCTCACCGATACAGCCAAGGCGTTCCTGGCCAAGGAAGGCTTCGATCCGCAATACGGCGCGCGTCCGCTGCGCAGAGCGATCCAGAAGCATATCGAGGATCGTCTGTCCGAGGAATTGCTGATGGGCAACATCTCCAAAGGCGACTCCCTGACGATCGACGAAAAGGATGGCCAGCTCGTCGTCCTCAAAGAAAATGTCGAGCTGCAGCCTAGAACTTAAGACTGGATGCTGCTCCTCTAAATGAAAACCAAAGGAACTCTATCCCTGACCGGGATGGGGTTTCTTTTTTTGCCCGCCTATGTCGCAGTTCCAGATTCTCGTTGCGTTAGGTAATAGGCGTACTCCATCGGGCTGCTGTAAATATGATGATAGCCCTTTAGCTGCTGCTTCAAATCGGTGTAAATCGATTTTTGCGGCTTTCCGTTTATTTCAATCATCCATAGCTTTTCTTCTTCATCCAGGACAAAATCCACGCTTATTTCTCCCAATCCACTGTATAGCTGTTCAGCCTCCTCGGCAAATGCCAAGCTAAGCCCATGAAGTTCTTGCAAGGTCTGCTCCGTCCGGGCTGCGGTTATGACGTTTTGGAGAAATGTGGATGCTTCAAAAACCTGCTTGCACATACTCGTATTAAAATATTGCTTGAATGCCATTCGGCAAATGATGGCTGTAACCGACCAGGTTCCACCTAAGCCTTTCTGAACCAAGGCGCGGATATCAAAATAATGATGATTAGATTGCTTGACCGTAATGCCTTGCTGAATCAAATAGGTAGATCCTGTAAGTAAACGACCCAGCTTCTGGCGGATATCTTCGTATGTCCTGCAGATCATCAGGGGGGACAAGCTGTGTTCTGAAACATAAACCTCCCCCGTGTTCTTCATTTCCACCTGATATACGTGATTGCCTTTAGAACCAAATAGAGGTTTAATATAGAGCAATTTATGTTGTTCCAATAGTGCAGTAATATTAGCCTCCTCATATAAACCGGTATATGGGAGATGAGCTTTAAGAGGGGACTGAGCCAAATGCTCTGTCAGCTCCCATTTATTGAAATGATTGATGGAGTTAAAGCATCTGCCCTTGCCGATCAGTTGTTCCAGTCGTTGAATTGTGAGGGACTCCTTACTGTAACAGCGATTGTAGACGGCGCGAGGGAATGGAAGCTCCTGTTGTTTCCAACGTCCCTTTTTGAGCTGGAGGCCAATAATTCGCTTTTTATCCCATAGGATATCTTCCGATGAAAAAGCATATAAGTTCAGCTTTAAATTAACATAGCGCTGATAGAGTTTTACGTTCCTTCGCCTGTATCCTCGTTTTTGTACTAGAATACCGATAAATGGGTAGTTGTCCATTCTGAGTTCACCCTTGCTTATCGTTTTCTATTAATGAATGCGCGTGAGGTGATGAAAGATTGGACAAATATAGCCTATTTTTTTTGACGGGCAAGCTATGTAGAGGGAATATCTGCTTTAACTTCTAATAGGATAATGAAGAGTCCCATCGCAAGAAATGTCGTTTTTTGAAGAAGAATTCGACAGCCAGATTCTAGACTGCAAAAACGGGAGATGTTCTTATGGGAAGAAATGACTTTACTCCAGGACCGCCAGGTCCACAAGGCCCTCAAGGCCCTGCAGGCCCGCGAGGCCCTCAGGGGCCAGCAGGCGCCAAAGGAAATACCGGGGATCCAGGGCCAAGAGGTCCTGTCGGCGAACGGGGGGCGACCGGACCTACGGGTGCCGGCACAGCGGGAGTGACTGGCGCGACTGGTGTCCCAGGCGCCACCGGGCCGACTGGACCTAATAACGGCATAACAGGAGATCCTGGGCCAACCGGAGCGACGGGCGCAGCAGGCGTTACCGGAGCGACCGGACCTACGGGCGGGGGCATAACGGGAGTGACCGGGCCGACCGGAGCGACAGGCGTGGCCGGGGCGACCGGAGTGACCGGACCTACGGGCGGTGGCATAACGGGAGTGACCGGGGCGACCGGAGCGACTGGAGTGACCGGAGCGACCGGAGCGACCGGACCGACGGGCGGTGGCATAACGGGAGCGACCGGGGCGACTGGAGTGACTGGAGTGACTGGTCCGACCGGAGTGACCGGACCGACTGGACCGACAGCTACAACCTTCTTCGCAGATTTTTATGCCCTGATGCCAACTGATAATCCCAACCCGATTGCAGTTGGTGCCGATGTCGCCTTCCCGCAAAATGGGCCTACAGGCGGGACCGTAATTACTCGCACCGACGATAGTACGTTTAATTTGTCTGTCCCCGGCACGTACCAGGTATATTTTCAAGTGGGCGTCACAGAATCGGGACAACTGGTCTTAACTCTTAATGATACTGAACTGCTTTATACCGTAGCAGGGCGTAATGCACTTGACTCACAAATTATCGGTATGTCCCTCGTCCAAACGACAACTGCCGATCAATCCCTCACGGTGCGAAATCCTGCTGGAAATGCTGCTTCACTTACCATCACAGCTAATGCAGGTGGAGTAAGCCCAGTATCGGCACATTTGATTATTACACTGCTTACATAAACATTTATAAAGAAAGGGCGGTGCCAGGATTACCCTGGTACCGCCCTTTTGGGGTATGCTGCGGAGTATACAAATTCAAGTGGAGCCAGTACAAATGGATGCCTCTCGTTTTCGGGCGCCTTTATTTAAGGATATGAACCGCAACTTCGGAATGCTTGACGATATAGCTGCTAACACTGCCAAGGAACATCTCGCGGAGCCCGCTGAGACCTCGGCTGCCGATGATGATCAGGTCAGTCTGCTTCTCCTTGGCGGTTTCGATGATCCGTCTTCCGGGATCGCCCTGCAGTACAGTGACCTCTGCTTGCATATCGGCAGCGCTCAGGATGGACTGCGCTTCGGCGGCCAGATTATCCGCCTCCTGAGCGATGGCGACCGAATTTTCCACCGGAGGGGGAATCATGGCCTCGCCGACGATCAGCATCGGGATATCAAAGACATGCACAACCTCCAGCGTGGCGTTCCAACTCCTCGCCATCTCAATACCTGTTTTCAGGGCGCGAATCGATTGCTCCGAGCCGTCATAGGCAACCAGAAGATTTGTATAGGCCATCCTCATCAACCCCCATTAGTGTTGGATTCTTCTCATTATCCTTATTACCCGTTGCCCCGCATTACGAATCTGTGGGATAGATGAGGTCTAGCTTTTCCAAACACAAAAAAGACCATCCGCGATGGATGGTCCTGTATGTATGGTTTGCTTGCAATTGCATCATCAGTTGGACTGAAAGCAATGTAGTGGTGCCGTCGAGAGGACTTGAACCCCCAACCTACTGATTACAAGTCAGTTGCTCTACCAGTTGAGCTACAACGGCGAAGTATCTTGCAAACCCTAAGAAAGATAATAGCATGGACTTGCGGAAACTGTCAACAACTTTTATAAAAAATGTGCATTAGCTTCAAGGGACAGGAAGGTGCAGTAGATGCTCACAGCCTAGCCTGTAGTCTCATAGACTAGGGTGTATGCTATTCGCACAAGAAGGGAGCGATCATTAATGCCCGCAATTCCGAATTTCCCGTCGGAGCTGATGGCGGAGCATCGCAATTGGCATCGCGCCAGGCACCAAGTGGATACGAATAACCCGCCGCCCGGCTATGGCCGGGACTTCCTGCAATTCCATCGGCAATATATTGCCAAGGTCAGACAATGGTATCTGCAGCAAGGCTATGATCCATCCTACATCCAGCCCTGGACGCTGCCGCCCGAGCCGATCCGTCAATCGCCGTGCTACAACCTGGCGGCTGAGCAGCGGATTACGATGAATCCGAGGTCCTTTGCCAGCGCGGACGAACTGGGATGGTTTATCGAATCCTCGGGCTTGCATAACTGCATCCATCAACAATCGGCGCTCTATTACAACGAGCCTGCGCTGAACAACCTCGATATCGCGCCGGGCAGCACGGTGTTCTATCAAATCCATGGCATGATCGACCGATGGTACAGCGAATGGGAGGCGGCGACCGGCATGTCGACAACGCCGGCCCAGCGCACCGTTCGCCGGTCGGGCAGCAAAGGGAGCGCGCGCAATTCCCGGGCAGGCTTGCGCAGCGCAAGTGCAAAACGTAGTCGGCCGCCGGGGAAGCGCCCCCTCAGCCTCTCCTCAGCGCCTCGGGGCTCCCGAGGGCCCAAGGCGACGCAGGTGAAGGGCAGGCCTGGACCGGCCCGGCGTCGCCACGGAGCGCGCCAGTAGTCAGTTGCTTCGCGCAAAGTAACAGTTGCTAGGTTGCCGGGCTGCTCTTGGCCTCCAGATGAGAGGTGCAATGCGCGCAACGCGTCGCTTCCAGCGGGATCGTCGACAGGCAATAATCGCATTTCTTGTCCGTTGGCGCCGCTGGCGGCTCTTCTGGGGCCTCTTGCTTGCGGCGCAGCGCATTCGCGACCTTGACGATCAGGAATACGCACAGCGCGACGATCAGGAAGTCGATGACCGTGCTGATGAACTGGCCGTAAGCGATGACCGCATGGCCGGCCTGCTGAGCTTCCGCAAGCGAGGTGACGGGCTGGCCGTTCAGCAGCTTCTCGTCATCGAGATTCAGGTACAGATCGGAGAAGTTCATGCCTCCGAGCACCTTGCCGATTGGCGGCATGATGAGATCGTTCACGGCGGAAGTGACGATTTTGCCAAAGGCGGCGCCGATAATGATGCCCACTGCGAGATCGATAACATTGCCTTTCACTGCAAATTCCTTGAACTCCTGAAAAATCTTTTTCAAATTCTCGTCTCCTTCCTAGGGCGATTCACACTAAGTATACCTGATTTCTACAAAAATATCAGGAGGCTAAAGGAATGAGAGTTGTCGATTTTTGCCGTAAAAAACGTTACTTGAAAAAGGATTTTATGGTAAAATGTCGAATTTTAACAACGATAGTGAATTAGCAAGCGAATGAGGGACATCATGGGCGCGTATTTTGAGACCAGCGAGCTGTTTTTGCTGGCATTGGCATTATCCATCGGCGTTTTATCATCCTTTTTATTTTTGTACCGTATGGGCGATCTTCAGGAACGAGCAGAGCGGCAGTGGCATTCGATCGTGTGGCCGGCGCTGTTCGTATTGGGCAGCGCTGTGATGCAGTTGCTGATCCAACTGGTGTCCGACTCCCCGGTCGAACTGGATGTCGGCCTGTTGGCATCGTATCTAGTCGCTGTCCTGCTCGTCAAGGTAGGCCTGCTGCTGACGCGCGGCCAGCCTTCGGCTCTGCTGAGCTGGCTCATCCTCAGTCTGATGCTGACGTTGGCCCAACTGGTGCTGCAATACTGGCCGTTGTTGTGGTCTCTGAACAGGGGATATGCCTTGCACGCGGGACTGGCTGTTGGCGCGTTGGCGATCCAATGGACTGGCAGTATGCTGGCCTTCTATTTGCATGAGCGATGTAAGGATGACAGTCCGCTGCCTGGGGCGCTCCTGCTCGGCGTCTCGGCCATGGCCATGCATCTGATCAGCACCGAGGCGCTCGCGATCGAATACGGGCAGGTCATGACAGCGGATCTG
>Ga0160464_101110_pt1 | contig 11540 bp, 13 predicted proteins | sample HID1971I_E11MG_FD_108275 | JGI IMG/M metagenome (GOLD analysis project Ga0160464, IMG submission 108275) | Enriched millipede-associated microbial communities from UW Madison campus, WI, USA - HID1971I_E11 MG | ecosystem: Host-associated > Arthropoda: Insects > Digestive system > Unclassified ... | reverse complement strand
TCTCGCAAACCCTGGTGGTGCATATGCTGCGCACCCGCAAGATCCCGTTCTTCCAGAGCACGGCTGCCTGGCCGGTGCTGATGATGACCTGCATCGTCATCGCCCTGGGTATCTATGTGCCGTTCTCGCCACTGGGCACCCTGGTAGGCCTGCAACCGCTGCCGATGGCGTATTTCCCATGGCTGGTGGGCACCCTGCTGGCGTACTGCTGCGTGGCCCAACTGATGAAGACGATCTACATCCGCCGCTTCAAGCAGTGGTACTGATCACCCCGCCGTTCAAACGGTGGCGGTCGCCCGGCCGTCACCGTGCAATACAAGGATGCTCCCTATGCGCGTCTTGATCTGTGCAGGTCGTCATTACGCCGACACCAAGAAGTCCCGCCATGTGCTGGACGCTTACCACCGCCTGCGCCCGGTGCAGGTATTGATTCACGGCGGCAACCAGTTCCTCGGCAGCGAGATCGAGGAATGGGCGCGGGACATCGGCATCGACGTGGTGCGTTACCCACCCAATTGGCAACGCCACGGCAAACAGGCGGAACGCCAGCGCAACCACTTCATGCTGGCCGACAGCCGCCCCGACGTGATCATCGCCCTGCCCGGTGGCGACGACACCTTGGAGCTGGTGTCCCAGGCCAAAGCCCGCGGCATTTCGGTGCTGACTGTAGAAAGCTGAATTCAAACGAGGTGCATCATGCACAAACAACACACCCCAAAGCGGCAGGACGGCTTTGCCAAATACCGTGCGCGCCACTATCGCGGTGCCCGCCACACCTTGCTGTTGTTGCCACCGGCCAAGCGCCGTGCATTGCAGCGTAACCTGATTTTTATCGGCGTGAGCCTGGGCGCGGTGTTGCTCATCGCTCTGTTTTCCAAGGCCCATGCCGCCGGCGGTGCTTATGTGGTCGATGACGGCGCCGTCAATGCCCCGGGAGAATGCAATGTCGATGCCTGGTACAGCGCCAATCGACACGCGGGCAGCACCCATAACACCACTCTGTCGCCGGCGTGTACGTTCAGCGCCATGCCCACCGTGCAATGGGGCGCCGTGTTGTCTCGCGCTACCACCGCAGGCAAAGGCGAGACGCAGATCAGCCCGCAGGTAAAGGCGCAGGTGTTGTCACGGCAAGACGTGGGGCTTGAGCTGGCGATTGCCGCCGGGGCGCATATGGCCCTGGATCGCCAGCACGGGTTTGACGGGGCCGATTTGAATGTCCCGTTGACCTGGCAGCCTCTGGCGCCATTGCGCCTGAACCTGAACGTTGGCTGGAGCCACGCCTATAACGACGGTGATCAACAGCATCGCCTGACCTGGGGCACGGGGTTCGAATATCAGTTGGCGGAGGGACTGACCCTGATCGCCGAACGCTACGGCCAGGAAGGCGGTGAGCAAGCGTGGCAGGCCGGGCCGCGATTCCACATCCTCAAACTGTTCGATGTGGACGTGGTGGTCGGGCGCAGCCTGATTGGGGAACGCGCCCAGTGGCTGACCACTGGGGCGACGCTGAGGTTCTAGGCTTTTGCCTGCTGTTCCAGGTGCAGCTGCAACTGCGGATCGATTTGCAGCTGCCCGGCCAGATCGTCGAGATAATTGCGCTCGGCGTCCTGCTGATCATTGACCAGCATCACGCTGGCCAGGTAAATCTCCGCGGCGAGCGCCGGGTCATGGGCATACTCGGCAAAATCCGAGGCATCCAGGGGCTTGGCGACTTCAGCGTCGAGCCACTGCTGCAACTGGGGGTCGTCGGTATGACGGCCGATCTCGGCAGAGATCATCTGCTGCTCTTGCGCATCGATAGCCCCATCGGCCTTGGCCGCCGCGATCAGCGCACGTAATACGCCATGGCTATGGGCTTCGGCTTGCGCCCCTTCAAGCTGGTCAACGGTCTGGATGGCCTGCTGTGGGGCTGTGGCCTGCTGGCGTTGCCAGGCTTGATAGGCCTGGAAAGCCGCCATCCCCAGGGACGCCAGCGCCGCGTAATTCATCCCGCCGCTTTTACGCGCCTGAGTGCCGCCGCCGGCCGGTGCACCGCCCAACAAGCCACCCAGGCCACCAAGCAACCCACCCAAGCCACCGCCAGCTGCAGCACCACCGGCACTGGTGCCCTTCAATAAACCACCGAGCAACCCGCCCAGGCCGCCGCCCGAAGCGCCGCCGCCTTGCTGCCCTGCACGCAACAGTTGTTCCAACAGATCGCTGGTATTCATGGTGTCGCCCTCCCCGGACGCAAAAGTGGCGTTAATCAAACATAGTCCGCCTGCGATGGAACACCATGACCGCCGGGCGGGCAAGCTTTATGATGGCGCCACTACACCGCCAAGGGAGAAAATATCGGTGAACCGCATCGAGCAGATCGCGCTGATGGCCAACTACAACCAGTGGATGAACCGCAAGGTCTATGACGCCGCCGGCACGTTGACCGACGCGCAATTAATCCTGGACCGGCAGGCGTTCTTCGGCTCGATCCTCGGCACCTTGAACCACCTGATGCTGGGCGACACGGTCTGGCTCAAGCGCTTTGCCGAGCACCCGGCTGACTTTTCGGCACTGGCGCCGTTGAGTGCCATCGCTACCCCCGCCGACCTCAAACAACTGGCCTTTGCCGATCTAAGTGAACTCTCGGCCCATCGCGCCTGGCTGGACCAACTGATCGTCGAGTGGGCCCACAGCCTGCACGAGTCCCATCTGGACCAGCATCTACGCTACCACAACATGCGCGGTGCGGCCGCCGAGAAACCCTTCTTCGGGTTGCTGGTGCATTTCTTCAACCACCAGACCCACCACCGGGGGCAGGTGACAACACTGCTGACCCAGGCGGGGGTGGACGTAGGTACTACCGACCTGCTGGCGCTGATTGACTGAGCGCGGCGTAGGCTTGCCCTAATGCCGATCAGTCAGGCTTGTGAGTACACACCCGCCACGGCCCGAAACGGCCAGGTCACTTCACCTTGTTGCTCAACGTCTCAACGCTGCGTTTCAGATCATCCAGGCTGCGTTTAAGGCCGTCGATCTCGCCTTTCTGCCGGTCTATGGTATTTTTCTGCTCATCCACTGTGCGCTTGAGACTCGACAGCTGACTGTCACTGCTGCTTGAACTCGACCCGTCCTTACGCTTGAACTCGTCAAATGCTCGATCCTGACCATCCACTTTGGTTTTCAGGCTTTGCAGCTCGCTTTCGCTACGCTTTTGCGCCGCTTGCAACGCCTCGATATCGCCGACGGAAATACTCGACGACTTCAGCACATAGGTATTGCCCGCCTCTACCGAGGCGCCCGTCAATCTGTCTGTCGACGATGCACTGAACTCTCCCCAACGCACCGCACCCGCCGCCTGCGCCTGGCCGACCATGGCCACACCCAACAAGCCCGCTACACCAAAAGCCATCATCCAAGAATGCTTACGGACACTGAGCATCAATTGATTCCTTTGCAATTTGCCGGGATGGCATATCGCTATGACTGTCATTTATGAGGCTTGTTCCTGCGCCGCATAAATTCATCAGGACTTAACTCGGCGAACATGTAGATGACTGATCTGCCACGCTTTTTCATGCATACCTTCGTGCACGAATGCGCGTTTCGAGGTTGCGCCGAAGCGACAGGATCTATATATTCCCAACCCTGCTACACCGCGCTACCGCCCGAATGGCGAAACTGGTAGACGCATGGGACTTAAAATCCCCCGCTCGTAAGGGCGTCCCGGTTCGATTCCGGGTTCGGGCACCATAGATATCAAGGGCTTGCCAGGGAAACCTGGGCAGGCCCTTATCTTTTCTGTTCCGCAATTCTTAGATCTGTTCCGCAACTCCCTTCCCACCGGTGTTCTGCCGAACAAATACCTGTCCCTACTTGCAAGACACCGACCATAGCTGATCCAACCTTGTCGTATAGCTCTGACTCATCATTTCCCGGCGCATCCCCCAGAGGGGATTCGTCGGCACGCTAGCAGATCGCAGCGTCCCCCTTCCCCACCGTTCGTTGATCTGGTCGAGTACAGCCATAACCTGGGTCGCCTCGGTCGGCTGCGATATTGCGAAAAGATTGTCGGTGTATTCGCCTGGCTGGCACAGGTTTAGCAGCATCACTTCAGCCTTGCTGTACTTGAAACCTGGCCGGAAGATCTTATCCAGAGCATCAACCGCGGCCTTTGTGAGCAAGCGCACGTCGTCGGTGGGATAAGGCATATCGACTACCACGCCGTTGGCGTACTTCGCCTCTTGCGGGTTGAACATCCCGGTTCGGATGCAGACACGGACCTTCTTGCAGAGTGACTTTTGCGCACGCAGCTTTTCCGAGGCTCGCAACATGTAGGTGGCCACCGCTTCCCTAATCGGTGACAGCTCGGTCAGCCGCATGCCAAACATGCGGCTACAGCAGATTTCTTGCTTCGGCACATCGGGATCGTCCAGCTCCAGGCACGACGTGCCGGCCAGTTCACGCGCCGTCTTTTCGATCACTACGCTGAATTTCTTGCGCAGCGTCCAAGGATCCGCCTTGGCGAGGTCCATCGCTGATTTTATGCCCATTGCGTCAAGGTGGAGTTTCATTTTGCGGCCCACGCCCCACACTTCGCAGACGTCAGTATTGCGCAGTACCCAATCGCGCTTGACCGGATCGGTGATGTTCACCACGCCACCTGTCTGAGCTTGCAGTCGCTTTGCCGTGTGGTTGGCCAGCTTGGCCAAGGTTTTGGTGCTCGCTATTCCAACCCCCACGGTGATGCCAGTGCAGCGCAGCACCCGCTCCCGGATCTGACGACCCAAAGCATCCAGCTCGGGAATACCCGATAGGTCAGCAAACGCCTCATCGATACTGTAAATCTCGACGGCAGGAACCATCGATTCGATCAGAGTCATCACTCGCTCGCTCATGTCACCATAGAGCGCGTAGTTGGATGAAAAAGGAACGATGCCATGCTGCTTCAGCTTGTGTTTGATTTGGAAATACGGCTCGCCCATCTTGATAAACGGCTTGGCGTCGTAACTGCGAGCGATGACGCAACCGTCGTTATTGCTCAATACAACGATGGGCACCTTAGCCAGATCCGGTCGAAAGACCCGCTCGCAACTTGCATAGAAGCTATTGCAGTCAATCAGTGCAAAGACTGGCGCGTCAGACATGACTGCGCACCGTGCTGGTAATCACGCCCCAAATTGATAGCTCGTCACCCTCCAAAACATACCTCGCTGGGTATTTCGGATTTTCTGACAGGAGAATCACCTCCTTCCCGCGCTTGCACAGTCGCTTACAGACGGGATCATTGTTCAAAAGAGCGACAACGACGTGCCCGTGGGCCGGCTCAATTGACCGGTCAACAACTGCCAGGTCTCCCTCAAAAATTCCCGCCCCTTGCATGCTTTCTCCAGTAATAGCGATGAGATAGACGTGCGGCGCCCTGATATTTAGGACCTCATCCAATGAGATATGCTGCTCGATGTGATCGGCCGCCGGTGACGGGAAGCCAGCGGGCACACGAAACGAGCAGAAAGGCAGCTTCGTGCCGCCTTCGGATATAGGACCTAAAATGGTGAAGCTCATGATGCAGCCTTCTACATATACTGTACGAATGTACAGTTAACTTTGAAGCCGGCTTGCGGTCAATTTTTCTGTAGGAGATTTCGACAGATGGAGAGGTGCCTATGTGCGGAAGACTTTCACAATACATCGGACGGAGGACACCATGTCCACCCTTCAAAGGCCTGGGCTACACCAAGCGAGATACAAGTGGTCGAAACTCCATTTTTCTAGCGTAATTCGTAAACCAAAACTGCTTGGGCTAGTTCGACGTCGCTGACTGAGCTCGTTTCATTCTGAGTACGCAAAACCTCGAATGCAGCCTCCAGGCCCACGCCTCTAATAACTCCATCACTCGCGACAAAAGCTGCAGCATCATTGCGTGCGGCAAGTACCTTTCGGTCACCCTTCTTTGAACTATTCTGACTACTTTCTTGACTGTCTTCGGTAAGCGAAACGGGGGAAAGGGTCACAGCAAGGCTCGATGAGACAATCGCTCCAAAGGCCGAAACCTTGACCGGCCTGCCATCACCAGCGATTACGGGAAAACTGCACGAAAAACCGAGCATAAGTACAACAATCAGTTTGCGCAAAGATCCACTCCACAGGTATGCATCATCCTTTAGGGGCTGAATCTACCTTCTTCCACGCCAGGCATCCAGCGTGGATGGAATGCCAGTGGCGCACATCGATTGATCAGTTGTAGCTTTTGACGTCCACCCCATAAGGAACTGAGCACACCAAAGGGCGGATCAGCATGGAGTGCAGCGGATGTAGCACTGTTACGTAAGCTGGCCGCAGGCAATACTCCGACCCGCGTCATCGGTTTGAAGCTCCCCCTCGTCCGGCGTCCTGCCAAATCCATGCTCCCTCCTTAAATCTCAACCGAACTACCCGCGCATTCAAACGCTCTACCGAAAGACGCCTGAACATCTCCAGGCCAACCCGCAGGAGTGGACTATGTCTGACGATCTGAAAAACCGTGGCCCTCAAGACCGTGCTCGAGTGAACACTTCAGAAGCTTGGGAGTTGAAGTATTGGACGAAGGAGTTTGGCGTGACTGAGCAACAGCTCAAGGATGCGGTAAAAGCCGTCGGCCCGATGGTTGCAGATGTGCGTAAGAAACTCGGCAAATAGCATAAAACTCGCCCTGCGCTTCTGCGGGGCGCTTTAATGATCGTCGCCCATCTGCATTAAGGCATCGGCCGTACTCTGGATATGCTCACGCATCCACACCTTGCCCAGCCAATCCTCGGGAATACCTTGCACACCATAATAGGCGCCGGCCACCTGCCCAACGATTGCTGCGGTAGTGTCCGCATCGTCTCCCAGGTTCGCAGCCATCAGCACGGCCTCGGCAAAGCTATCCGTCTGGTGCAAGCACCACAGTGCCGCTTCCAGCGAAGCGACTGCATAACCTGAGCCGACAATGTCAACGCAGGCCTTTTCTCGATAGTGCCCTTGGGCAATGGCTATCACTTTTGGCTCGGTCAAGCCGGATCGGCAGCGTCAAAATCACCTTTGTGCAGCAGGCTCTCAGCCAGACAGGGCGCCATGGAGGTGTCGTCAGTCCATTGACCAGGCTGGAGATTAAAAGGGCCTGCGCCGATCATGCCAGTAACAGCCTCAAATGAACCACGCGGCATAAACTCAACCGTGGTTCCTACGGCGTCACCGCAGGCCAGGCCCAGCAGACAGCCACGAAAACGCTCCGACAGAGAGATGGGCATTTGTAATCAGCTCATAGATAAATCAGGTCGCAGCACTATTGCAGTCCCACTCTGCTCGGTATGTAAGAGGCGACTGACTAATGTGTGTGACGTGCAGCACTGTAGTAGCTACGAGGATAGCGTCCGCCGCAAGACAAGCTGATGACGCCAACACCAATGCTCCGTTAACAATCGTGAATGACTTCCCCGCAATCACATCCGCCACCTGACTCATCAGCCTAAGGCGTCCCTGCTGTTTTATAACGATATATCAACTAGTTATATATTATATTTAATTTTCAAATAACACTAAATCCAATAGTCATTTATAAAGACAAGCATAACAAGAAAGCAGCGAAAACGTGATAAGCATATAACACTCCAAATCAATGGACACGAAGGAATGTACACGTATGACTATCTTGGCGAAAAATCTTGTTAGCCCATTCACCACGTCGGCGCAATTCCGAACAAGTGAAGATTACCAGGCACTCTATAATTTTTCACAAACCTATGATCGAGGAGGATTTAATTCCTTACAGGGGAAGCCGTCTTACACTATTGCGCAGGCAGCGGATGAAATAACTCGAGGAGGTTACTATTGGGGTGACAACGACCACAATGGGAAATACAACTTCACCTACAGCTTTCTGACTTCAGAAAGTCAAGCATTCGCCTCCGAGAATGTGTCTGGATTCAGCGCATTCAACGCTCAACAGAGATCCCAAGCAGCCCTTTCTTTCCAATCCTGGTCAGACGTCGCCAACATTTCATTCATCGAATCCAGAAGCGGAGGTGACGCACATATATCGCTGGGCAATTATAGTAATGACCTGCAGCATGGTGGTGCCAGATCAGCGTTTGGATTCTATCCAAATAACAGCGGAAATAGCGATGCGTTGTTTTATACCAATCAAAACTATCAAGAAAATTTAACACCGGCAAACGGCAATTACGGTCGTCAAACCTTGACCCATGAAATTGGTCACACGCTTGGACTGCAGCACCCAGGTTCGTACGACGCCAGTGTGGGTCAACCGTCGTATTCGGATGCGAAATATGCCGAAGATACACATGCTTACTCCGTGATGAGTTACTGGAGCGAGAGCAACACACACCAGAACTTCAGTAAAGGGGGCGTCGAAGCCTATGCTGCCGGCCCGCTGATCGACGACATCGCCGCGATCCAGAAGCTCTACGGTGCCAACTACAGCACCCGCGCGGGTGACAACACCTACGGCTTCAACTCCAACACCGGGCGTGATTTCCTCAGCGCTACATCCAATGCCGACAAGCTGGTGTTTTCGGTCTGGGACGGTGGTGGCAATGACACCCTGGACTTCTCTGGCTTTACCCAGAACCAGAAGATCAATCTCATTGAGACCTCGTTCTCTGACGTTGGCGGCCTGGTGGGCAACATCTCCATCGCCAAGGGCGTCACCGTAGAAAACGCCTTTGGTGGTGCGGGCAACGACCTGATCATTGGTAACCAAGTGGGTAACCTCATCAAGGGCGGGGCCGGAAACGACCTCATCTACGGCGGCGGCGGCGCAGACCAATTGTGGGGCGGCGCCGGCAACGACACCTTCGTGTACGGTGCCAGTTCCGATTCCAAGCCACGCACTGCGGATAAGATCTTTGACTTCACCTCCGGTTCCGACAAGATCGACCTGTCGGGTATTACCAAAGGTGCAGGCTTGTACTTCGTCAATGCATTTACCGGGCATGCCGGCGATGCTGTGCTGAGCTTTGCCTCGGATATCAACCTAGGCACCTTGGCCGTGGACTTCTCCGGACACGGCGTGGCGGATTTCCTCGTCACCACCGTCGGCCAGGCAGCCGTCAGCGACATCGTGGCGTGATACAAAGCGCGGCGCTTCGGCGCCGCGCTTCACACGGGTTGTCCTTGTTCTAGTGGTGTGTGTTCGCAACTATCACAGTAGACCAAGGGCGGCCTTTTTCAATTTTTTCTTAGCAATATCAGCTGGTTAGCTGCCAAGCAAATGCCATTCAAATCTGCCACCTTTTTTAGCCTCAAACCAACTCGTGTCGCAGCTTAGCGCTCAGGAAACTCCCTTATGACCTTTTCAACAGAACGGATCAAGTTAACTAAGATTTTATTATCAACCTTGAAACACAATGAAAACTCTCTATCGCTTGAGTAATCATACGCTGCACCTTTAGGGTGAAAGTTAAAGTCAAGTATCACTGCAAGCTGCATATCGTCCGAATACGAAAATGCCAACTCCCCTTCCGTGAACGCAATACTTGAAGGCAGCCCTTCAGTTGTTAAACTTCTCAACCACTCTAACAATCTCAATAATTCATCAGTGCGCAGATAGGGCCCGCACGCTCTCCATGCCTCCCCACCCTTATGCTCGACATCTATACTGACAACCAACCAATTAGCGTCTAGCTCATCCCGCGCACGGGGAAATTCATAGGCTTTCACTCTGAGTGAAAACTTATTGCTCTTATCAAATAAGTCAATCATATTTCACTCCCTATTTTTCGCCGGCCTAAAGGTAACAACCTTCTTGGTTGCTGGGTTAATAATCACCTCAAGCCCTTTGTACCCATATCCAACGGCACCATTACCAGCATCAAATTTAGTGCCATCATTGAATATTTTGGCAATGTCATTGGGTGTTTCAAAACCAATATTTTTCGTTCGAGAATCCTTGAGCCTAGTAATGGCATGGTTGGATAGATCAATCCCAGCTGTACCGAAAATCCCAAGCAGCTCCTGATGAGTGAGATCCTGCAAAGGTCTATTTTGTGCTAGACCTTTCAGCTCCACTCTATCACTGTACATATTCCCCGGATCAAGTCGATGCTCCGGTGTCACATACTTGCCATCATCCTGCCGCCCGTCCAGCTGCGTCCCCCCGGTATGAACCGTCGGAGCAACCACGCCGCCATCACCAAACCCGCCACTGCTCGGATGCACGGCGATGTCCGTGAGGATCGGATTGACCAGACTGCGATTGCTAGGATCAAGCAGGTGGATCGGGAATGCCGTACCGACAATAACATCCCATATCAATATGCTGCTTTTCATGTTTTGCGCAGCATTTTCTCCAGTTTTGGCTGCCGCCTCAACCATTGAGTTTGCCGCATTACGCAAGTTCTCTTGAGTGGTTGGCTGTGCTGCAACCAAGGCTGCCCCTATGGCAGTGACGCCTGCCATAGCGAGAGGTATGGCCGGTAAGAAGTTACTTTCCCCATGACTGCTGTTATTTAAGCTCTTCAGCAACGTCAACACCCGTAAGGCTTCTTTCGGGTCATTCCCTGCTATCTGAGTGATCTTATCTGCCAGTGCTTGAGTTTCAGGGGACTGGTCGTTGTTTGTAATATTGCCAAGCGCCCGGCTGACGATAGCGGACCTTTCCTCTTGGTGACGACTGCCTAGCTGCCGCAGGGCGGCCTGCCCTTCCATCTTGACCCCGACCAAGTCAGGGTTTATACCTTGAGCAATCTCCGAGCCAGCGCCGAGCAGATCCACCATCTGGTAAATCGTCTCTTCGATTTTGTCACCTGACTTGGCTGCGCCGGTTTTCCATTGTTCTAACGTTGCCGTTGGGGATGTTACAGCCTTCAACGAAGAGTCAGTCACATACAGATCGGTACGTTTTTCCTGGTCCTTGGTAACTTCGTAGGCCTTATCAACATCGCGATTGAGCCCCGTCACTGCAGATGTAACATCGCCCACATCACGCACAACGATCTCACCCGCGCCCACCGTCGCGCGGACTGATTGCTCGCGTTCCTTATCGTACTTCCAGCCCGTAACACTCCACCCCGTCTGCCCCGTCTTGCCTTTACCGACCTGGCTCGGGTCCTGGGTAGTGCTTTCACCGTTCTTGTAGGTACCACCGACGTTCAAGTAATACCCGTGCTCTCTATCTTCTCCAGAGAGGTCTCTGAACCCCAGCGTGCCGGTGTCCAGTTTCAAGTTGCCATTGTCGGAAGCGATTAAAGCGCCATCCAGTTGTGTGTGCTTCTCCGTACGGATATCCACCTTGTCGCTGGCGGTAATACGCGTCTGATCCTGGACCCAATTGGTTTTTCCAGAGGTCTGACCGTAACCAACCGAACCGCTGACACCGGCGCCCGGACCGATGGTGACGGTGACACTCAGATCAAATTCTTTGCCTTTGACTTTGCCTGTGTCGGCGACAGAAGAAACATTCAGGTCACCGCCGACTCGGCCAATGACTTTATCTCCCCGCAAGTCGGCACCTGCAACCTGGGTATTGCGGCCACTCTCGAAGCCCAAACGATCTGCCGCATAGAGATAAGCATCCTGTTGAC
>Ga0160464_101109_pt1 | contig 11542 bp, 10 predicted proteins | sample HID1971I_E11MG_FD_108275 | JGI IMG/M metagenome (GOLD analysis project Ga0160464, IMG submission 108275) | Enriched millipede-associated microbial communities from UW Madison campus, WI, USA - HID1971I_E11 MG | ecosystem: Host-associated > Arthropoda: Insects > Digestive system > Unclassified ... | reverse complement strand
ATCTGCGGCACGCCGCGCGGCGCGACCGGGATGTCGCCGAGCATGAAGCGGCCGAGCGTTTTGTTGTCCTTGGCCATCGAGCGCTCGCCTTGGAGGACGTGGATCTCTACGCTCGTCTGGTTATCCGCATAGGTCGAGTAGACTTGCGATTTGCTCGTCGGGATCGTCGTGTTGCGATCGATCATCTTCGTGAACACGCCGCCAGCTGTCTCGATACCGAGGGAGAGCGGAGTGACGTCGAGCAGGACGACATCCTTCACATCGCCGGTCAGGACGCCCGCCTGTACAGCAGCGCCGAGCGCCACGACCTCATCCGGATTTACGCCTTTGTGCGGTTCTTTGCCCGTCAGCTTTTTGATCGCCTCTTGCACTGCAGGGATCCGCGTCGAGCCGCCGACCAGGACGATCTTGTCGATCTGGCTCGTCGACAGACCGGAGTCGCTCAGCGCCTGACGTGTTGGTCCGAGCGTACGCTCTACCAGATCCGCGGACAGCTCCTCGAATTTCGCGCGAGTCAGCGACATCTCCAAATGCTGAGGCACGCCGTCAACCATCGTAATGAATGGCAGCGAGATCGAGGTCGTCATAACGCCGGACAGCTCTTTTTTCGCTTTTTCGGCCGCATCCTTCAGACGCTGTACTGCCGCTTTGTCCTTGGACAGATCAGTGCCATGCTCTTTTTTGAACTCGCTGACGAGATGATCGATGATCACTTGGTCGAAGTCATCGCCGCCCAGCTTGTTGTCGCCGCTTGTCGCTTTTACTTCGAAGAAGCCGTCGCCCAGCTCGAGGATCGAGACGTCAAATGTACCGCCGCCCAGGTCATAGACGAGGATCGTTTGGTCTTCGGATTTTTCCAGACCGTAGGCCAGCGCTGCCGCTGTCGGCTCGTTGACGATGCGGAGCACCTCGAGACCGGCGATCTTGCCCGCATCCTTGGTCGCTTGACGCTGGCTGTCGTTGAAGTACGCCGGCACAGTGATGACCGCCTGCGATACCGTCTGACCGAGATAAGCCTCGGCGTCTGCCTTCAGCTTCTGGAGGATGATCGCAGAGATTTCCTGCGGGGAGAACTCCTTGCCGTCGATCGATTCTTTATGGCTGGTGCCCATGTAACGCTTGATCGAAGCAATCGTGCGGTCCGGGTTCGTAATCGCCTGACGTTTGGCCGGCTCGCCGACGATCCGCTCGCCGTCTTTCTTGAAGCCGACGACGGAAGGCGTCGTCCGGCTGCCTTCGGGGTTCGGGATGACGACAGCCTCGCCGCCCTCCATGACCGCAACACAGGAGTTGGTCGTACCCAAGTCAATACCGATTACTTTACTCATTTGTCTATTCCTCCTTATATGATTACAGCAGGTTAATTGTTCTTGTTAGCCGCTAACCTTGACCATTGCCGGCCGCAGCACTTTTTCCTTGATGACGTAGCCCTTCTGCACCTCTTCGACGACGATGCCCTCGTCGTGCTCCTCGGACTCCACCTGCATAATCGCCTGATGGAACTCGGGGTTAAACGGCTGGCCGACTGCGTCCATCGCCTTCAGCCCTTCCTGCTCAAGCACTTGCATCAGCTGGCGGAAGATCATATCGACGCCTTTGGCCAGCGACTCCTTGTCGCCGCCGCTCTCGGCGGCCGCGAGCGCTCGCTCGAAGTTGTCGACGACAGGGATCAGCTCGCCGATCAGCTTGCTGGAGGCATACTTCGCCAGCTCTTCCTTTTCCTTGACGGTGCGCCGACGATAGTTGTCAAAGTCCGCCTGGGCGCGCAGCAAGCGCTGCTGACCATCCTCCACTTGCTTTTCCAATTGGGCGAGGCGAGGGTCCTCTGCGCTCGGCTCCTCCTCAGGAGCCGTTCCTTCCGCTTGCTTGGCTTCCTCTACTGGAATGTCGGCGGTTGGCTCGTTATGCTCATCCGCTGGGGCAGCGTTCGGTTGCTCGATATCGTTATGTTCCACTTGCTCGTCATGCGTTGGTTGCGTATGTTGGTCGTTCGCCTTCACGAATGAATCACCTCCTTATCATACTTCAGGCCGCAGCCTAATTATCCTTCATTAACTCGGGGGGCGGTTACTTGTACCAGCGCGACAAGGTAGACACCATATCCTTGGAAAGGGCGTCCAGCAGGCTGATGACCTTGCCATACTCCATCCGGGTCGGTCCCAGGATGCCGATCGTGCCTAGCGAATGGCCGTCCAGCGAATAGCTCGCGGTGATGAGACTGCAGTTGCTGATCGCCTGATGTCCATTCTCCGTGCCGATCTTGACCTGGATGCCGTCGGGCAGCGAGCTGACGAGCTTCATCAGCGTCGGCGTCTCGTCGAACAGATCGAGCAGCGACTTCACCTTGTCGACGTCCTTGAACTCCGGCTGCGTCAGCATGTTGGTCGTACCGCTCACATAGACGCGCTGATCCTCGTCGCGGGCCAACGCTTCATCCAACACGTGGAGCAGCTGCTCGCAATGCGTCACATAGCGGCCCAGCTCGGCGCCGACCTCGGAGAACAGTCGCGATCTCAGGCGCGTCAGCGGCACGCCGGCGAGCTTGACATTGAGGATGCGGACGACCTTCTCCATCTCGGACATATCCATCCCCTTGGGGATCGAGATGGTCCGGTTCTCGACGTGGCCGGTGTTGGTGACGACGATCGCCACCGCCGTATCCTCGTTGAGCGGGATGAGCTGGAAGTGCTTCAGCGAATTGGTGAAGATCTCCGGGCCGAGTACAATCGATGTGTAATTGGTCAGGTTGGAGAGGATCATCGCAGCATGCTGGATGACTTGCTCCATCAGATTCATTTTGTCAGCCAGGAATACCCGGATTCGCTCCAGCTCCTGCTCGTTGACCTCGCCGATCTTGACCAGATGATCGACGTAGTAGCGATACCCCTTGGTGGAAGGGACGCGCCCTGCAGAAGTGTGCGGCTGTTCCAGAAAACCCAGATCCTCCAGATCCGCCATCTCGTTGCGAATCGTCGCAGGCGAGAAGGCGACATCGCCGCGCTTGGAGATGCTCCGCGAACCAACAGGCTCGGCTGAGCGGATGTAGTCATCTACAATTGCATTCAAAATCATCCGTTGGCGTTCCGTCAACATCCTAACTCCTCCTGACACAATCGATTCCCGCAGCCGCTGCTAAGCGCTGCTTTGGTTGTCGTTAGCACTCCAATCCATCGAGTGCTAATCCGTAATACAAAAATACCAAACCGACTTGACGATTGTCAAGTCAGTTCAGCATTTTGAGGACAGCAATCTCGTCGCAGCAATGCTGCTTGGCGCAATTGACGCAATCGGTCCATACCTTCTCCGGGAAAATGTCCTTGTCGACTACGTCGTAGCCGTTCTTGCGGAAAAAGTTGACCTCGTAGGTAAGCGCCATAATCTTGGGCAGCGACTGCTCTCTTGCTTCGCCTTCGAGGTAGCTGACCAGCTTGCTGCCGATGCCCTGGCCCTTGTGACCCTCCGAGATGCCCAGCGAGCGGATCTCGACAAGCTCGGCGCCGAGCTGGCAGAGCGAGCCGCAGCCGACGATCTCGCCGTCGATCTCGGCGACTACGAAGGAATCGATCTGGCGTGCCAGCACCTCGCGGGAGCGCGGCAACATGATTCCCTTCTCGGCGTATCCCTTGATCAGCTCATATAATGAATCGACGTCTTCCAACGTCGCTTTGCGGCATGTCGTCGTCATGAAGCACCCTCCGTCATCTTGCGAACCCCGGCCCCGCGGTCGTGTCGTCGTTCGAATACGAATAAATATACAACAATAGGAATGAATACTCAACCCTATTTTTTTGCAAAAAGGCTGACTCGCCTGGGGTTAATCCTCGTGAACGGTGATGAAAGCGCCGAACACCTCGTTGCCGAGCAGCACCCCTTGCTCTGTCAGACGATAGCGATCGCCCGACAACTCCAGCAGACCGTCATCCCGCAGTCTCATCACGATATCGCCGAATTGGCCATCGATCGTCCGACCAGGGAATTGGCGGGCGAAGGCGGCGTTGCTGACGCCCTCGAGCAGCCGCAAGCCGACCATCATGAAGTCCTCCATCGCCTCCGTCTCCGAGACATCGCTGCTTTCGAGCCGCGGCAGCCCGCGAAGCGTAGCGTCGATGTAAGGCTGCACGCCCTTAATATTGACATGACGATGGCGACGAGCATAGCCATGCGCCCCCGCGCCCAGTCCATAATAAGGCTCATTGCGCCAATAGATCGTATTGTGCCGACTTTCGAAGCCCGGCTTGGCGAAGTTGCTGATCTCGTACTGTCTTCTGCCGGCTGCCTTAAGCTGGTCCATAATATAGAGGTACATCTCGAGCTCCTCTTCCTCTTCCGGCAACGGCAGCTCATTGCGCTCGTACATCCGATGGAACAGCGTATTCTCCTCGACCTTAAGCCCGTAGAGCGAGTAATGGGGCAGGTCAAGCGCCAACGCGCGCGCCACGCTGTCCTGGAGCGTCGCCACCGTCTGGCCCGGCAGGCCAAACATCAGGTCGATCGACAGATTGTCGAAGCCGGCGGCCCGCGCATTGTCGATGCTGCGGTACACATCGTCGACATCATGGATGCGGCCGATCCGCTCGAGCAGCGCATTGTCAAATGACTGAACGCCAAAGCTGATCCGGTTCACGCCGCCCTCCCGCATTGCCCGCAGCTTGTCCGGGTCGGTCGTGCCAGGATTGGCCTCCATGCTGAACTCGGCGCCTTCAGCAAGCGGGAAATGCCGATGCACCGATGCCAGAAAACGCGTCATCTGCTCGGGCGTCAGCACTGTTGGCGTGCCGCCCCCGACGAATACCGTATCGATCCGCTCTGGCGGCAGCAGCTGACAGGTGGCCGCCATCTCGCGCTCGAGCGCCTCCAAATAATCGTCCACCGGCTGTCCTTTCAGGACAAAGGAATTGAAGTCGCAATAATGGCACTTGTTGGTGCAAAACGGAATATGAATGTAGACGCCTCTGGGCGCATGTTGTTGAATCATCGCTGAACCTCCCTCCCTTGCCTCACGAGAAGAGGGAGAGCCGTAGCTCTCCCTTCTCGCATAAAATGCAGATGAATCCAAGGAGCTAGTCGTCGATCTTCAGAACGGCCATGAACGCCTCCTGCGGCACCTCGACGCTGCCGACCTGCTTCATCCGTTTTTTGCCTTCCTTCTGTTTCTCGAGCAGCTTGCGCTTCCGGCTGATGTCGCCGCCGTAACATTTGGCAAGGACGTTTTTGCGCATCGCCTTGACCGTCTCGCGCGCGATGATCTTCTGACCGATCGATGCCTGGATCGGCACCTCGAACATCTGGCGCGGGATCAGCTCCTTCATCTTCTCGCAGATGATCCGGCCGCGGTTGTACGCGCGATCCCGATGGACGATGATGGAGAGCGCATCGACCTGCTCGGCGTTGAGCATGATGTCCATCTTCACCAGATTAGATTGACGATATCCGGAAAGCTCGTAATCGAAGGAGGCGTACCCCTTCGTGCTCGACTTCAGCTGGTCGAAGAAGTCGTAGACGATCTCCGAGAGCGGGATATCGTACGTAATGGTGACGCGGTTGGCGTCCAGATATTCCATGTTAATAAATTCGCCGCGTTTGTTCTGGCACAGCTCCATAATCGCGCCGACATAATCGTTGGGTACGATAATCGCCGCCTTGACGTAAGGCTCTTCGATATATTCGATCTTGCCGACCTCCGGCAGATTGGACGGGTTGTCGATGTCGAGCGTCTCTCCGTTGGTCAGCGTCACCTTGTAGACAACGCTAGGCGCAGTCGTAATGAGCGGAATGTTGAACTCTCGCTCGATCCGCTCCTGGATAATCTCCATATGGAGCAGGCCAAGGAACCCGCAGCGGAAGCCAAAGCCAAGCGCGGTCGAGGACTCCGCCTCATAGCGCAAGGAAGCGTCATTCAGCTCCAGCTTCTCTAGCGCCTCGCGCAGATCGTTGTAATCCTGCGTCTCGATCGGATACAGTCCGCAGAACACCATCGGGTTGATTCGGCGGTAGCCGGGCAACGGCTCGGGCGCCCGCCGCTTCGCCTCGGTGATCGTATCGCCGACGCGCGTATCCTTTACATTCTTGATGCCGGCGATGACGAAGCCGACGTCGCCGACGGCCAGCTCCTGAACCGCCGTCATGCGCGGCATGAAGGCGCCGACCTCGATCACCTCGAACTCGGCCCCGGTCGCCATGAAGCGGATCTGCATGCCGGGCTTGATGCTGCCATCGACGACCCGGACATAGACGATAACGCCCTTGTAGGCGTCGTAGTGCGAGTCGAAAATGAGCGCCTTCAGCGGATTGTCCGGATCGCCCTCGGGCGGCGGCATCTTCGTGACGACCTGCTCGAGGATCTCCTTGATGCCGATCCCTGCCTTGGCGGAGGCGTGCACCGCCTCGCTGGCATCGAGACCGATCACATCCTCGATCTCCTGCTTCACCCGCTCCGGCTCGGCGCTGGGCAGGTCGATCTTGTTGATGACCGGGATGATCTCCAGGTTGTTGTCTAGCGCCAGATAGACGTTGGCGAGCGTCTGCGCCTCGATGCCTTGCGCTGCGTCGACGACGAGCAGCGCGCCTTCGCACGCCGCCAGCGACCGCGACACTTCATAGGTAAAGTCGACATGCCCGGGCGTGTCGATCAGGTTGAGCAAATACGTTTGGCCGTCGTCGGCTTTGTAGCTTAGCCTGACGGCTTGCAGCTTGATCGTAATGCCCCGCTCGCGCTCCAGGTCCATCTTGTCGAGCACCTGGTCCTGCATCTCACGGGAAGTCAAAGCGCCGGTATATTCCAGAATACGGTCCGCCAGCGTCGACTTGCCGTGATCGATATGGGCAATTATAGAAAAGTTGCGAATCATCTTTTGTCGGTTCCGAACGTCAGTCATGCCTAACCCCCACGCGAGTCCATAATGCAAATCATCCTGTTATTATATCAGTTGGCGGGCCGGCCATCAACGCATACTTACTTGGTCAGCGAGTCGAATATCGATACGACCATGCGGATGCCGTCGTTGGAGAGCGATTGCAGTAGTCCGGCCGTCTGCTCGGCGACGCGATTGACCGAGGGCTCCCGTCCCTCGCCGAAGCTTAACTGCGGCGGCAGCGGGCGATAGTCGGAGGAGCCGATGACAGCGCCGCCGAGCGCGCTGCGCTCCGGCACCGATGCGGCGGCGGCTGGGACGCGTACCCGCTCCTGCTCGTCCTGCGGTGCTTGCTCGTATCGCGGCGCTTGCTCATACCGAGGCGTCTGCTCATACTGGGGCGATTGCTCGTACTGCGGCGTCTGCTCGGCGAGCCGGTCGTTGGACGATGCTGCAGGCCAGCTCTCCGAGATCTGCGCAGGCTGGCGCGCCCCGTCGATCGGACCGTAGACGGCGCCGATGCCGCTGGTCGCGACCTCGATGCCGTACAAGATCAGGAATACGGTGACGCCGCCCAGCACGGCCCATTTCATGGCATCCTTTTTCTTCATCTCACCCACGCTCCTCTTAGCTCAGGATGCCGACTGCGTCGGCTTGCCGTCCACGCGCTCGGCCTCCCAGATGATATCCGCGATTACTTTGGACAGCGCCTCTACCGTCCGATAAGACTCTTCCAATGTATTGTCCACGCCGCCGATCTCGATGAGCGCGCTGGTCGGCGAGAGCGACTGATTGTATTCGCCGTTGCCGTTGGCGGACGACTTGCCCCAGATGCCGCGCGAGATGCCCGGATACTCCGCCTCCAACGCCTCATGGATACGGGTGGCGAACGCTTCGTTCTTCTTCCAATCAGGATTGCCATGACCGATGATAAAAAATACCTGGGCATACGTCTCGCCGCGAATCGTCGCCGTCGTATGCTTGCGGCGATTGGAGTCGCGATGCAGGTCGAACAAATAAGTAATGTCGCTGTTTGTCGCCATAGCATCCTGAATCGTCTTCATCGAATATTTGTACAGCAGCTCCCAGCGGTAACCGGGAATCGTCGTTGCGTAGTCCTGCTTCGACACTGTCGCTCCTATGCCCAGCTCCTCGAGACGCTCCCCGAGACGCTTGCCGACCTGGGTAATGTTGACCTCGGCCGAGCTGGGGTCCTTGGTGCCCTCCGGCAGCTCGGGATACCACGATTCGCGATTATGCGTATGATAGATGAGCACAGTATTGCGCTTGGGCTTGTCTTGGGCTTGCGGCGGCTTCGGCGATGTCTCCGAGGTATCCGGCGGCGTAGCTGGCGGCTCCTCGACCGTCTCGCCGGGCTCCGGAATCTCCGCCGGATCGACAGGAATCGGCGTCTGGTCCTTCGGCGCTACGCCGTCCACCGAGCCGCCTCGGAGCAGGAACGCTTGATCGTTGCTCATCCCCGGCAGCTCGCCGGCGATTAGTGAGCGCGGATCCTGCGGATTGATATCAGTCAGCAGACGCATCAGGAACGCTGCGGTCTGGATGCCGTTAATCGTGCCCGGCGGCCGGCTGCTCTCAAATGACGGCAGCTCCATGCTGATCATCTCGGCGAACAAAGAGCTGGACACGGCGGCCGCGAAGCCTTTCATCGAGCTGACAGGGGAGCTGGCGGTATGGCGCTGCACGATGCCGCCGAGACCAAGCAGCACAAAAAACACCATCGAGCACAGGGACAGGATTGCAAAGGTGCGGCCGGTTACGAGCCACTGACGGAGTCGTTCGCTGCGTCTGCTGCCATCGAACCGGGCAACGGGCTTTCTCATGTTTTTCCTCCCTACTTTCTCCTTACGCATCGGTAGGCTGCGTGTAGTCTGCTACCAAATATATGAGAGAGTAAGTAGTGATAGAACGAGAATAGACAATCTTTTGCTAGATTGGGGACGCCCGAAATCAAAAATGCCCTCGCATCCTGAAAGGATGTGAGAGCATCGCAATCCTTATACTGTCGCTCTTCAAGCTAATGCGTATACGCGCCGACATTGTGCGTGTCGACGGCATCGTGCAGCGCCGCATTCAGCCCGCTGGCGAGGATGTTGGCGATATCCTCGATGAACTGATCGACCTCCTTGGGCGTGACGAGCATGTCCTTGCCCATCGGCTCGAGCACCTCCTTGACGAGCATCAGCCGCTCCTGCTCCTGCATCGACGGCAGGAGACCGAGGATCTGCCCGGTCTGGTCGGTGTGCGTCTCGAAATGCCGCTGCATCATCTCGATCGTATTGTTGACGATGGTCGAGGCATAGACGACGGTAGGGATGCCGATCGCGATGACGGGCACGCCGAGGATCTCCTCGGTCAAGCCGCGCCGTTTGTTGCCGATGCCTGAGCCGGGATGTATGCCCGTGTCGGCGATCTGAATCGTCGTATTGACCCGCTCCATCGACTTGGAGGCGAGAGCGTCGATCGCGATGATCAGCTCCGGCTTGGTCCCTTGCACGATGCCAAGGACGATATCGCTCGACTCGATGCCTGTCGTCCCCATCACGCCGGGCGAGACCGCGCTGACCGGGCGATAGCCCGGCGCCACATCATCCGGCATCAGCTCGAAGAAATGGCGGGTAATCATCACATTCTCGACGACAAGCGGTCCAAGGGAGTCGGGGGTTACATTCCAGTTGCCGAGGCCGACGATCAGCACTTTCGCATCGGTCCGGACGCCGAGCCGTTGCAGCAGCGCCTCGAACTCCCGGGCGAAGATCGTCGCCACATGATCCTGCAGCCCGGTATCAAGTCCCCGTAGACCGGGCGCCTCGAGCGTAACATAACGACCCTTCAGCTTGCCGATCGCTTGAGCGCCTTGCTCGGTTTCTACCGTCATTCGCGTGATGACGACGCCTTCCTCCTCTATCGTCTCGCTCAGCACACCCGGCACCTGGCCGCCTCCCGACTCGGCCAGCTCCTTGGCCTCCAGCGCAAGGTCCGTACGCACCATGAACTGTTGCAGATCCAACGGTTTGGTCATTTCTTCCCACTCCTCCACCCTTTTTGTAAACAGCTAGCCTTAGTGTGGCGCGAGTCTGGATCGTTTATGCAATATAACCAAGCCGCTATTGATTTTTGGGGATGGGCGTGATAATATATTTTAAGTTGTGTACCTGATTTACAGTTGTTTTTTTGCCAGGAGGTGAAAGCTATGCCAAATATCAAATCCGCTATCAAACGCGTCAACACGAACGAAAAACGTCGCGCGCTGAACGCTTCGCAGAAATCTGCCCTTCGTTCCGCAGTGAAAAACGCTGATCAAGCGATCGCCAGCAACGATGCTGCTACTGCAGCTGCCGCTCTGGTTGCAGCTACGAAGAAGCTGGACAAAGCCGTAACGAAAGGCCTGATCCATAAAAACGCTGCTGCTCGCAAAAAATCCCGTCTGGCGAAAAAGGTTAACGCCCTTTCCGCTCAGGCTTAAGGCATGGGACACTAACGACAAAATCCTGCTCCGCCCTCAGATGAGGACGAGCAGGATTTTTTTGTGCGACGATAGCTATCGCGCCCTCAGCGGTTTGAAGCCCTCAGGCAGGCCGACGGCCACTCAGCGAGATGAGGAACAGCTCCAAGCCGAGCACCTTGTCGATCTGCCCGGTCTTCATCCGATAATCGAGATCGGCCAGCTCGCTGAGCAGTCTGCCAAGCGTCCGCACGTCGAACCGACCGGCCTTGTCAAGCGACAGCTTCACCACATAGGGATGCAACCCAAGCTGACCGGCCATCTGCTGCGGCGAGAAGCGTTGCGCGCTCAGCTCCTTGATCTGCAAGAAAATGCGGAACTGCCTGGCCAGCAGCGCCGCGATCTTGATCGGCTCCTCGCGCCGCAGCAGCAGCTCGCGGTAGAGCGCAAGCGCCCGGCCGCTCTGGAGCGTCGCGATCGCATCGACAAGCGCGAATACATCCTCCTCCGTGGAGGCGGCGGTCAGCAGCTCGACATCCGGCTTGGCGATCGTCCCCCCGTCTCCGGCATAAAGACAGAGCTTGTCTACCTCCTGAGCGACCCGATGCAGATTGGACCCGGCGCGCAGCACCAGCAGCTCGGCTGCATCCTCCGTGATCGTCCGGTTCTGATCCTTGGCGCGCTTGCCGATCCAACGGTACAGATCCTTGCCCTCCAGCTCCTCGAAGAGCAGCAGCGCGTCCTGTCCCTTCAGCTGCTTGACCAGCTTGCGACGCTCGTCGAGCTTGTCCGCATGGACGACGAAGACGATCGTGCTCGTCTCGAGCGGCTCCTTCAGATAGCGGAGCAGCTCCTCGGGGCGATGCGACACTTTGCCCTCCTTGCCAGCGGCGAGCAGCGACTGGTCGCGGACGATCAGCAGCTTGCGCGATGCAAAGAACGGCAGCGTCTCCGCCTCCAGCACAACCTCCTCGATCGGCGTCTCCGCCGTATCCACCTTGACGACGCCGAGGCTTCGCTCCTCCTCGCTCAGTAGCGAAGCGGTCATATAATCGACGAAGCCTTGCATCCGGAACCGGTCCCGGCCATAGAGTACATAGACAGGCTTGGCCTGGCCGCTCTTGATCTCTTGCGTAGCCGTCTTCAGATCCATCGGTTACCCTCTCCTTTTCACTGCCCCTCGCAGGCGCAACAAAGGGATGAAGCCGCTGCTGGCATCATCCCT
>Ga0160464_101102_pt1 | contig 11640 bp, 3 predicted proteins | sample HID1971I_E11MG_FD_108275 | JGI IMG/M metagenome (GOLD analysis project Ga0160464, IMG submission 108275) | Enriched millipede-associated microbial communities from UW Madison campus, WI, USA - HID1971I_E11 MG | ecosystem: Host-associated > Arthropoda: Insects > Digestive system > Unclassified ... | reverse complement strand
CGAGGCGGCCGACAATCGTTATACCGAATATGTGCAGCTGGAACAAGAGTATTTGCAATCTAGCCGAGCCCTGCGGGATAAAACGTTCTGGAACGATAAGCTGGCGCAATTGCCTTCGCCGTTGCCGCCTAAAAATTTCGATCGGCTTGAAGGCAAAAGAAAAACGTTTTTGATGAACGATTCACTGTTCTCTGGCGTCAAGCAATGGGCCTTGGACATGAGAGTTTCTATTAATTCCTTGTATATGGGGTTATTGGCGATTCATGTGAACAAGACGACGTTTCAGACGGATATGATCATTGGGTCGCCGGCATTAAACAGAGTAGGCCGCAGGGAGAAGCGTATGTTCGGTATGTTTACCAATACATTGCCGATCCGTATCCGCTTAGATAGCGAAGCGACAGCGAAGGTCTTTATCAAGCGAGTGCATGACGAGCTGACAAGCTGCTATAAGCATCAGAAGTACCCGGTTGACCTGCTGCTGCAGGATCTTCATTTTGCACGCAATCATGGGGAGAGCCGTTTATTTGATCGTTGTGTCAATTATTATCGGACAAGGCTCAAACGGGACTTTGACGGGATGAGCGTCGACAACGTGGAGTTTTATAATGGTCAACAGCCCTATGCGTTGCAGATTATTATCCGGGAGTGGGGGGAAGGCGATACTGCAACTATCGAATACGATTACCAACAGCAATCGTATCACGCATCGGACATCGAGAGCTTGCACAACCAACTGACTCATCTGCTCGAGCAAATCATGGAAGACCCGGACAAGCCAGTCTGCAAACTGTCCCTGTTATCCAAACTGGAGTGGAATCGGCTACTGGAAGACAGTCGACATGCCAAGAGAGCAAGTGCTCCGGATACGACGGTCATCCAGTTATTCGAAGCGCAGGCGGCAGCGACGCCTGACCGCAAGGCAGTCTTCCTCCAGGAGCAGAGCCTGACGTACAGCCAATTAAATGAAGCCGCCAACCGGCTGGCAGCTTACTTGGCCAAGCGCAACGTTGCGCCGCAGCATTTGGTTGGAATCTTGACAGAGCACTCGATGGAGACGCTCATCGCTATCCTTGCCATATTGAAAACCGGAGCCGCCTATGTACCGCTCGATACGGGCCTGCCCCGGGAGCGAATCCATACGATTGTTGAAGATTCGGGGCTTTCCGTCATGCTCGTAAATGAAGATCGCTTTTTGGATGCGACGTTGAATGTCCAGACGGTGATTGATGTTCGCGATCAGCGACTGTGGTCCCGGGAGTCTGCTAACAACCCGTTCGCAGCGATCGATCCATCGGAAAGCGTAGCTTATGTCATCTATACTTCAGGCTCGACGGGCAAGCCCAAAGGCGTCGTAATCAATCACCAGGGCCTGTTCAATTATATCCAATGGGCGAAACGGATGTATGTCAAGCAAGATATCGAAGTGTACCCCTTGTTTTCATCCTTGGCGTTTGATCTTACCGTGACGTCTATTTTTACTCCTCTGGTGAGCGGGGGCCAGATTGCCGTATACCCTGGATCGGCGCAGGAGCACCCCTTAGTGACGGTGCTGCGGGATAATTATTGTACAACCATCAAGCTTACCCCGTCCCATCTTTCTATGATTGCGACACATCACGATCCGAATGCCAAGGTACGACGATTCATTGTCGGCGGCGAGCAATTAAAGGTGAGTGTTGCGCGTAACATTATGCACTCTTTCGGGTCGGATACAGAAATTTATAACGAGTACGGTCCTACAGAAGCTACCGTAGGCTGTATGATTCATAAGTTTGATCCCGAGCGCGATGACGGAGTCGCCGTTCCAATCGGCCTGCCGATCGCCGAGACTCGGATCTACATTCTGGACCCTCATCTGTCGCCAGTGCCGCTTGGCGTAACCGGCGAGATCTATATTGCGGGCCGAGGATTGGCCAAGCGCTATTTGAATCGGCCGGATTTGACAGCGGGGGCTTTTATAGAGCATCCCGAGCTTGACGAGCGGCTGTACAAGACTGGCGATCTGGCTTATGCGATGCCGGACGGAGTCGTCGTCTATGAGGGCAGGGCTGATCGGATGGTCAAAATAAGAGGGTATCGCGTCGACTTGGAGGAGATCGAATACCATCTGTTAAGCAACCCTTATGTTCGAGAGGCGGTCGTAGTGCCGATCCAGGGCGTCCGTGACGCCGCTCGCTTGTGCGCCTATATCGTCGCTGTAAGCCCGTGGTCGGCCAGTGAGTGCAGGTATGATCTGTCGGCAAAGCTCCCCGTATATATGATACCGGACGATTATGTGCAGATAGCCGAGATTCCGCTGACGCGCAATGGCAAGGTTGATATCGGACAATTGCCAAGGCCTGAAATGCCGTTGTCGCCTTCGAGTCCTGTCGGCGGGCGCAATGAAAAAGAGAAACTGCTCATTCGGGTGATCGAAGAAACGTTAGGTGTTGCGAATGTCGGCGTGCATAGTCATTTCTTTCATCTGGGCGGAGACTCGATCAGCGCGATTCAAGTCTCGACAAGAATGAAGGCGTTGGGACGCTCCATAGCCGCAAGTGATATTCTGAAGCATCCTGTTATCGAAGAGATGAGCGCGTCGGTGCATGAAGCGGCCCAAGTCATAGAAGCCCGGGAGGAGGTCGCGGGGCGGTTGACGAAGACGCCGACTATTTTATGGTTCTTTTCGCTGACGCTAAGCAAGCCGGAGTACTATCATCAGACGATTGTTGTCGACATTTCGCCGGCAATTTCATTGCAAGAACTTAACAGATGTTATAACGCAATGATACGCCACCATGACGCATTGCGACTAAACCTGGATGACCAGGGCGAGCTTTATTTTAACCCGCTCCATCTGCGCCGGGAGCACCGGGTCGATTATCTCGATCTGGCCGCTATAGCCCCGAGCGAGCAGGACGAGCGGATCGCAGACACCGCCATTACAAGGAAAGGCAGCACACGGCTAGGGAGCGATCTGTTGATTCAGGCCGTACTATTTGCACTTGGCGAGCGAGGTCAACGGCTCCTGCTGACAGCGCATCACCTCGTAGTGGACGGAGTGTCCTGGCGCATCCTCCTGGATCATCTGTATCTCTTGCTCAAGCAGGCCCAGCAAGGGCGACCGTTAGCATTGCCGCCGAAGACCGATTCCTATAAGGCCTGGGCGGAGGAGATGCGCGTGCAGAGCTATTCGTTGCCGGAAGCGGAGCTGGACTATTGGCAAGAGATAAGCCGTCGGCCGTTCCGGTATCCGCAAGCGCTGCCGGAGACAGACTTGGTTCACGAGCCGATGAGCGCATACCGGGAGTTGACGGAGCCAGTGACCATCAGCCTCTTATCCGATGCCAATCGGGCCTATAACACGGAGACAAGACAAATCCTGCTGCTCGCTTTGGTCCGTGCGATCAGACAGATGACGAATATGGCGGGCATTGCTCTCGAGCTGGAGGGACACGGCAGGGAGGCAGGCGGCCGACTCGATGTAACCGAGACGGTAGGGTGGTTTACCAGTTTCTATCCACTCTATGTCGAGCTGAACAGCGAGAAGCTAGGCGAGCAGTTGAAGCAAGTCAAGGAGCTCGTCAAGGGCATTCCTCAGGAAGGGCGCAACTACGGCCGTTATAAATACATTTGCGGCGCCATTCATGAGCTCGAGCGGGATATCATTCGCTTCAATTATTTAGGGGAATTTTCAAAAGCGGTCGACAATGAATTTTTTCGATTGCGGCTTGCGGAGACAGGACCGGAGTCCAGTGCAGCGAATCGATTTAGCAGTCTGTTCGAGGTGAACGCCTTGATCGTGTCGGATCGCTTGGTCCTTCAAGCATTGTACGACGGCGCAAGAATCAGCGCGGCGCATATGGAAGCTTTGCTTGAAGCACTCGAACACAACATCGTGGCGCTCGTCGAGCATTGCGTTGCCAAAGACGAACCCGAATTTACGTCCTCGGATTTTGAACTGGCTGGCTTGTCAACCGCAGAGTTGGATCATCTATTTAAGTAAATCAAATTAAGTAACTCAGAATCGGAGTGAGGACATGGGGCTGGACTTGTTGGGCTGGAGACCAGGTTTTGAACCGTATTATCTCCCCTATCGACTGCAAGGGCTGCAAGTCGGGAGAGTCGTAGAAGAGCATCGTTATGTCTATACGATCATGACCGGGGCTAAGCGTGCGCTGCAGGCTGCGGTGTCCGGCAAATTTCGTTATGCGTCTGAGCACAAACGGGATTATCCGGTTGTCGGAGACTGGGTCGTCTATCGCCAGGCCGAGGATATGGCGCAAGGGACAATCCATGCTGTCATCCCCAGGTTCAGCCAGGTTTCGCGGAAAGCGGCAGGCAACGTAACGGAGGAGCAGGTGCTGGTCGCGAATATCGATACGTTATTTCTGGTGAACTCCTGCAGCACGATTTTAATCTCCGCCGATTGGAACGGTACCTGGTCATGGCGCAAGAGAGCGGCGCAGCTCCCGTCATCATCCTGAACAAAGCCGATCAATGCGAGGACACGGAGCAAAAAATAAGCCAGGTGCAGCAAATTGCCGCCAATGTACCCGTCCATGCCATCAGTGCGGCGCAGCAAATAGGCATTGATGTATTGGCTGCTTATTGCAGACCGGGGCAAACCATCGCCATGCTCGGGTCCTCCGGTGTGGGCAAATCAACATTGGCCAATACGCTGAGCGAGCAAGAGAGGATGTCCGTGGGCGCTGTGCGAGCGCATGATGGTTTGGGCCAGCACACGACGACCCATCGCCAATTGATCATGCTGCCTCGGGGCGGCATGATCATCGATACGCCAGGGCTGCGGGAATTACAGATGTGGAAGAGCACGCAGATGGACTATAGCTTCCAGGATATCCAGGATTTTGCGGTCGAGTGCAAGTATCGCGACTGCCTTCATCAGGGAGAGCCTGGTTGCGGGGTGCAACAGGCGATTCAGAGCGGCGAACTGAGCAGCGAACGGTTCGGCAGCTATGTCAAGCTTACGAAGGAATTGCAGCATCTGGAGCTGAAGGACAACAAAAGGGAACAGCTTGTACAGAAGGAAAAGCGGAAAAAGCTGTTCCAGGCGATCGATCGAAGAAAAAGGAGCTAATAACGTCGATATTCCATGAGGAGAGGATGAGAATGATGAAAATTGAGCTGCTTGCAGGGAAAAAGGGCTTTGAGGTCTTTGCCCGGATCGTCGGGTTTAGCGAAGAGGAGAAGGAGGAGCGGCGCGCGCTGCTGGAGCAATCGTACATGCCGTTTAAGGTGACGGAGTATTATGCTCGCCTGATCGCAGAGCAGACGGAGCCCTATCGCACACAGATGATTAATGTCGTGCTTCCTCCGCCAGGCGCGAAGCCGTTCCAGGGAAGATTCGACCCGTATGGCAACCGGGCCTACAGGCAAGACGATACTTCGTTCCTGCAGCACAAATATAAGAAAACGCTCTTGCTCCATATCGATGACTACTGCATCGCCAACTGCCAATTTTGTTACAAAGTAAACGAGATCCGGCATGAAGAACATGAGCACAAAAAAATAAACGACAAGCTCCACATGGCGCTCCAGTATTTGGAGAAGCATCCGCATGTCGACAACATCCTCCTTACCGGCGGCGACCCCGCATCGTTCCGCAAAACAGCCGAGCTGAATGAATTGCTTGGCGCCTTGCTCGATGTGCCGACGGTGCGATTGGTGAGGTTCGCTACGAAGGGCCTGGCTTACTACCCGGAGCGGTTTTTGGACGAGGAATTGCTGGCTTTTTTCCGTCAGGTGAAGGATAGAGAAGGCAAGCAGGTGAGCGTCATTTCGCAGTTTAATCATCCGGGCGAATTCAGCGCGATCGCCGTCAAGGCTACCCGGGCTTTGCAAGAGGCAGGGGTGCAGGTCAGAGGCCAACCGGCTATCATTCGGGGTGTCAATGAAACGGTCGATACGCTGGTCGAGCTGCAACGGAAGTTTTTGGATCATCAAATCATCTCCTACTATATGACGGTGTTTATGCCTGTCCGCGGCGTGGAGCAATACGCCTTGACCCTGGATGAAGCGTTCCGCAATGTTGCGGAGTCCAAGCGCAACCTTGGCGGACTGGAGAAAAAGGGCGTGCTGCTCACCTCGCATGATTTTGGCAAGTTCGAGATTTGCGGATTTTACCCTAACAGCCGACAGCCCGAGAAGATCGTCTTGAAGTGGCATCAGGCCGTAGCGCCGCAATATTTGCCCGATCGGTTGAAAGAGCTGGTGCCTACCTTGCCGGAAGATATTTTGTTGCTCGACTACAAGCCGGGCGAGATGTATTGTCTGGACCATGTATTCAAGCATAATGGGCTGCCCTATATTGATGAACGCGGCGAGGCGGCCGACCCCGTCGGCGAGCATCATATCATGTCGCTGTAGAGTACGGATGACGAGGAGTGAATGATGAAAACAAGTAATGTTGCCGATATACTCCCGCTCAGCCCGAGTCAAGAGAGCATGCTGTATCACTATCGTCTGGACCGCACTGCGACCATGTACCATGGTCAGCATGTGCTGCACCTCGCCGGCCCGCTTGATCTCGATGCCTTCCGCCAGGCGATCGACAGGACAGTAGAGGCCAACGAGATGTTGCGCGCTGTCTTCCGCTGGGAGGGTATCCAATCGCCGGTTCAGATTATCGCCAGGCAAAAGCGAATGGAAACGGCTTACGAGGATTGGTCTGCGCTTGGCGAGGAGTTGCAAGCTGCAAGGCTGGAGCAACTGCTAGGCGAGGACATGAAGAGGCCGTTTCAGCTCGATTCCGGCGATACGATGCGGATTTGTACGGTGAAGACCGCGCAGGACAAGTATAAGGTGGTCTGGTCGTTTCACCATATCATTATGGATGGCTGGAGCTCTGGTGTGATGCTGCATGAGCTTTTCGCCAACTATGGTGAGGCGGTCAAGGGTCAGGAGACGCGTCTTCGGCCAAAAGCGAAGTATAAAAGCTATTTGATGTACCTCAGGGAAGCGAGAGAAAACCCCGGGATTGCATCGTATTGGAAAAAATATTTGCATGATTTTACTGCGCCGACCGCGCTTCCCTTCCATACGGAGCAAGCTAAGGCAAGCTTTTATCGCTCTTTGCGAACGCGTCTCTCTACAGAGACTACGGAAGCACTCGAACGTCTTGCCCGCACATGCGAGGTGACGCTGGGCATCGTATTGCAGCTCGGTTGGTCGGCGCTGATCAGTAATTATAGCGGGTTGAAAGATGTCTTGTTCGAGGTGGCGCATACGGGCAGAGCTGTGGCGGTGGACGGAATAGAGGACATGATCGGCTTATTTGTCTCGACTTACCCGCAGCGGACCAGATTCGATGCGACGACGACGATAGTCCAACTGCTTCATTGCATGAGCCGGGAGCAGTACGAGCGAAGTCCATTCCTTGTCGCATCGGGCGCCGAGTTCAAGCAGTATTCGGGTGTAGACGCCCGGAGCGTGCTTGCTCACAGCTTGTTTCTATTTCAAAATTACCCGCTCGACAAAGCGCTTGGCGGTTTGAACCTCGACCTTGCAGTGGAGAAGATCGATTCCTATGAGTCGGCCAACTATCCGCTCATCGTAGAGGTCAAGCAGGATGAGGAAGGCCTGGACATCCATTATAATTATGACGCTTCGCTGTTGCAGGAGACGACGATGAATCGCATGCTGCAGCAGTACAAGCATGTATTGACGGGTATGGTAGATCAGCCGGATCGACGGATGATCGATCTGCCCTTATTTACGATGGAGGAGGAGCCGCGATTGTTCGCAGGTTATCGGGACATCGTCCGTGTACCGGCGGATCGTTGCGTGCATCAGTTGTTTGATGAGACGGCGGACCGGTTGCCGGATGCTGTCGCGCTCATCGACAGCGCCCATCAGTTGTCCTATGCGAAGCTGAAGCAGCGGGCGGACCGGTTGGCGCACGTCATCACAGGCCGCGTTAGCGGCAGCCATCAGCCGATCGCCGTGCTATGCGGGCGGTCGACGGAGATGATTGTTGCGCTGCTCGGGATTATGAAGAGCGGTTCCTTCTATATCCCGTTGGACCCTGTCATGCCAATCGCGAGGATGCAGCAGATTATCGCACAGATGCAGCCTGTCTTGCTCATAACGGACGATATGAACTACGAGCGGGCCGGTGAGCTCGGGATTCCGCGACTGAATGTGCAGCAATCAAGCTTGTCGAAGCAAGCAGCGGACCACGCGATAAAGACGGTGTGCTCCTCGTCGGCGGCGCCTGCCTACGCGATGTTCACCTCTGGCTCCACCGGCGTACCCAAAGGCGTCGTCGTCCATCATGATCAGCTAGTCAATTCCTTGTGGTGGCACAATGATTTCGTGGGCATCGATGCCGCTACGCGAACGCTGCAATGCGCCACATTAACCTTTGATGCGTCGGTTGTGGAAATTTTTTGTACGCTGCTCGGCGGCGGGACGTTGGTCCTCCCGCAGGATGACGACAACAAATCGCCGGAGAGGCTGGTCGAGTTGATCCGGCGCCATCATCTGAATCTCATCCTTGTCGTGCCGACGATGTATCGGGCGCTGCTTGAGCATGTGGAGCAGGAGGCGAGAGGGGCGTTGGCCTCCGTTACGAGAGTGATCTGCACCGGCGAGATGATGACGGCTAGCCTGGTCCGGCAGCATGACGCCACTCTGCCGCAGGCCACGCTCTACAACCTGTACGGTCCGACAGAGAATAGCATCTCGGCCTCCGGCTATCGCGTGCCAAGGAAGGCGCACTTCACTGGGCCGATCCCTATAGGCAAACCGAGCTATAATGTGAGCGTGTATCTACTCGACGAGGACATGCGATTGCTGCCCAGAGGCAGTACGGGAGAGCTGTACGTCGGCGGGATGGGGGTAACGGAAGGCTACATCGGGGATGAGGCTGGGACCGCGGCTGCTTACTTGGAGACGCCTTATGGCCGCTTGTACCGTACAGGAGATCTGGCGCGCTGGCTGGAGGACGGCAACCTGCAATACTATGGTCGGAAAGACTATCAAGTGAAAATCCGTGGCAACCGTGTCGAGCTCGAGGAGATCGAGGCTGTCGTACGAGCATTTCCTGCGGTCAGGGAAGCGGCTGCGCTAGCCGTCGCGGGAACGGGGGAGGAGCAGATGCTCGCGCTCTGTTATGTGGCCAGCGCAACTATCAATCTCCAGCAGTTACGGGAGCATGTGGCTGCGCGGTTGCCCGACTATATGATTCCCTCGTTGTATAAACGACTGGACAGCTTGCCGTATACGACCAGCGGCAAGGTCGACAAAACCCAGCTGCGGCAGCTCGGATACACGTCAAAAGAGTCGAGGCAATCGGAGCGTGTCGAAGACCCGATCGAGGCGGCGCTGTCGATGATCTGGCGCAAGCTGCTAGGCGTAGACTCGGTGGGTCGAGAGGCTCACTTCTATACGATCGGAGGACATTCGCTGAAGGCGGCGCAGTTGATTACGCGTATTCAAATGGAGCTGTCGGTGAAACTGACGCTGCAGGATATTGCGCGATACCCGACGCTCCGCGAGCAGGCTGCCGTTATAGCGCAGCGAAGCGAGCATCGGCAGCCTGCGCTTGAGCCGATCCCCCAGGCAGAGGCTCAGACCTATTACCGGGCTTCGCCGGCACAGACAAAAATGTATATTCTGCGACAGCTTGAAGGTGAAAACACAAGCTACAACATGTCGGGGATTTTAGCCGTTGTGGGCTCGTTTGCTCCAGAGAAGGCGACAACTGTCATCCGGCGGCTCATTGACCGTCATGAGGCGCTGAGGACCTCGTTTTTCCTTGAGGGCGAAGAGGTGTATCAACAGGTGCATGCTACGGTCGTATTCGAGCCCGATCAGGTCCCGATGAAGGGGAGGACAATCGAGCAGGCGATGCAAGCGTACATTCGTCCCTTTGATCTGTCGCAGGCGCCGCTGATTCGGGTGGCGATCATCGAGGCAGCCCCTGAAGAGCATTATTTGCTGTTCGACTCGCATCATATCGTGCTGGACGGGATCTCGCTGAACTTGCTGATGGAGCAATTCAGGCAGATGTATGAAGGAAGGGAGCTGCCGCCTGTACACCTGCAATACAAGGACTACACCTCCTGGTTTTGGCAGCGGGAGGGCGATGAGAGGTGGCTGGCGCAGCAAAGCTATTGGCGCAGGCAGTTCGAAGATCGACTGCCGCTTCTTTCCTTTCCGACAGATTATGCTAGGCCGTCTGTCAAGACCTTCGAGGGCGACCATCATGTCTTCCGGATTGGGGGCGATCTGGCCGAACGGCTGACACGCTTCGCAAGCCAGCGAGGCAGTACCGTCCATATCATCTTGTTAGCTGCGTATTACGTGCTGTTGCGCAGCTATACAGCGCAAGAGGATCTTGTTGTAGGCTCGCTAGTAACGGGTAGAGATCATCCGGATCTGGATACGATCGTCGGCGTATTCGTGAACTTTTTGCCGATTCGCTGTTATCCCAAGGGCTCGAGCACGATTCGCGACTTCCTCGACGCTGTCGAACAGTCCGTATGGCAGGCCTATGATCATGCTTCATATCCGTTCGAGAACATCGTCGAGCCGCATGGCAAGGCGATCCCGCCCGGGAGAAATCCGTTGTTCGACACGATGCTGATCTATCATAATCAGCGGGAGCAAGCGGACGATCCGATGGCGGGCGAGGTGCAGCTGATGCAGATGCCATACGAATCTGCTACGTCGAAGCTCGATTTCAAGATTGATATTACGCCTGCCCAAGGGGCTTACCGGTGCGTGCTGGAATATAACACGCAGCTGCTCGCGCGGAAGACGATGGAGGCATTCGCAGATCATTTCCTGTACGTATTGAACGAGGTCCTGGCGCATCCGGAGCAGCGGCTGCAGGAGGTCGAGCTTCCTTGGGCCGAGAAGGGGAGGCTGAAGCGTGCGGAAGAGCAGATAAGCTTGCATCATATCGGGATTGCCGTACCGAGTATTGAGGCCGGGAGCGATCCCTACCGGGCCCTCTGCATCGATATGGGCGCCCCGCTCATAGACCCGTTGCAGCATGTTCGACTGGCGATCGGGGGCATGGAGAGGGGGCTTCCGATCGAGCTGGTCGCGCCTGTAGATTCGACATCCCCGGTGTATAGCCTACTGACCGAGCGCGGGCCGGGGCCGTATCATTTATGCTTTGCAGTCGCGGACATCGACGCTGCTTGTCAACGGCTGCAACGCGATGGGATTGCTTACGAGGCGATAAGCGACAAGAAGCCGGCTGTGTTGTTTGACGGCGCGGCGGTCGCCTTTTTGTATATGCAAGGACTAGGACTGATCGAGTTGGTGGAGACCGGCTCTGCCGCCATCGCTGGGCCGAGCGAGGATACAGATGTCGCCCCGAGCGTTCGCGTACGAACGGAGGCGCCGGAGGCGGCCGTGCGAGGCTTGCGGTCGTTGGGCTATACCGTCGCCGAATATTACGTATGCATGCGCAGCCACGAGACGCGGGCGGTGCTGCGTCATCGGCGAGGGATGTTGATCGAGCTGTTGATGCTTCGGGGCGGAGCAGCCAAGCAATTGCTGAAGACGCAGGGCAATGGTGTTGCAGAAGTGATCTATTCGGTGCCCGACCTGATGCTTAGTATCGATCAGCTTGCGGCAGCGAAGATCGGCTATCGCTTTGCAGACCGACAGGGCAGCGGG
>Ga0160464_101101_pt1 | contig 11677 bp, 10 predicted proteins | sample HID1971I_E11MG_FD_108275 | JGI IMG/M metagenome (GOLD analysis project Ga0160464, IMG submission 108275) | Enriched millipede-associated microbial communities from UW Madison campus, WI, USA - HID1971I_E11 MG | ecosystem: Host-associated > Arthropoda: Insects > Digestive system > Unclassified ... | reverse complement strand
TCTGAGCCCCTCCTCGTCGCGGAGTCCATCGTGGGCCGAACCGCCAGCCACAGGAGACACGCAATGACCACCCCCGCAAACGGTGCCGATTCCGCACGCCGCAGGACTCTCGCAGAGAAGGTCTGGGACGACCACCTCGTCGTCAAGGGCGAGAACGGTGAGCCCGACCTCATCTACATCGACCTGCACCTCGTGCACGAGGTCACCAGCCCGCAGGCCTTCGACGGTCTGCGCAGCGAGGGAAGGACGCTCCGCCGCCTCGACCTGACGATCGCGACCGAGGACCACAACACCCCGACGCTGGAGATCCACAAGCCGATCGCCGATCTGACCAGCCGCACGCAGATCGAGACGCTGCGCCGCAATGCCGCGGAGTTCGGGGTGCGTCTGCACTCCCTCGGCGACGCGGAGCAGGGCATCGTGCACGTGGTGGGTCCGCAGCTCGGACTGACGATGCCCGGCATCACGGTCGTCTGCGGCGACTCGCACACCTCCACTCACGGTGCGTTCGGGGCGATGGCGTTCGGTATCGGCACGAGCGAGGTCGAGCACGTCATGGCGACGCAGACGCTGCCGCTGAAGCCGTTCAAGACCATGGCCATCAACGTCGACGGCACGCTGCGTCCCGGTGTCACAGCCAAGGACATCATCCTCGCCGTCATCGCGAAGATCGGCACCGGCGGTGGACAGGGCTACGTGCTCGAGTACCGCGGCAGTGCCATCCGCGCCCTGTCGATGGAGGGCCGCATGACGATCTGCAACATGTCGATCGAGGCGGGCGCCCGCGCAGGTATGGTCGCGCCCGACGAGACGACCTTCGCCTATCTCGAGGGCCGTCCGCACGCTCCGAAGGGGCAGGACTGGGAAGACGCCGTGGCCTATTGGCGCACGCTGCCGACCGACGAGGGCGCGACGTTCGATGCCGAGGTCTTCATCGACGCCGACCAGCTCGAGCCCTTCGTGACGTGGGGGACGAACCCCGGCCAGGGCAGCTCGCTCTCGGCCTCGGTGCCGAATCCCGCGGAGATCGTCGATCCGAACGAACGCGCAGCCGCGGAGCGCGCGCTGGAGTACATGGATCTCACACCGGGAACGCCCCTCAAGGAGGTGCCGGTCGACGCGGTCTTCATGGGGTCGTGCACCAACAGCCGTATCGAGGACCTGCGCGCCTTCGCGTCGATCATCCAGGGCAAGAAGAAGGCCGACGGCGTGCGCGTCATGGTCGTGCCCGGGTCCGCGAGGGTGCGCCTGGAGGCTGAGGCGGAGGGACTGGACAAGGTCATCAAGGACTTCGGCGCGGAGTGGCGTTTCGCCGGATGCTCGATGTGCCTGGGCATGAACCCCGACCAGCTTGCTCCGGGTGAGCGCTGCGCGTCGACCTCCAACCGCAACTTCGAGGGCCGCCAGGGCAAGGGCGGACGCACACATCTCGTCTCGCCCCTCGTCGCCGCCGCCACCGCGATCCGCGGCACCCTGTCCAGCCCGAGCGACCTGACGGAAGGGTTCTGAATCATGGAGAAGTTCACCACTCACACCGGCATCGCCGCCCCGATGAAGCGCTCGAACGTCGACACCGACCAGATCATCCCCGCGGTCTTCCTCAAGCGGGTCACCAAGACCGGCTTCGAGGACGCGCTGTTCCACGGATGGCGTCAGGATCCCGAATTCGTCCTCAATCAGGCCCCGTTCCAGGGCGCCTCGGTGCTGCTCGCCGGACCCGACTTCGGCACCGGATCAAGTCGTGAGCACGCAGTCTGGGCGCTGCGGGACTTCGGGTTCAAGGTCGTGCTGAGCCCCCGCTTCGCCGATATCTTCCGGGGCAACTCGGGCAAGCAGGGTCTGCTCGCCGCGACGATCTCGGAGGAGGATCTCGAGCGATTCTGGGCTGAGATCGACCGGAATCCCGGGGTGCAGATGACCGTCGACCTCGAGGCGCGTACCGCATCGATCGGTGACGTCCAGGCCGAGATCGGGATCGACGATTACACTAGATGGCGGCTCCTCGAAGGGCTCGATGACATCGGGCTCACGCTGCGCAACGAAGACAAGATCGCGCAGTTCGAGGCCCGTCGCGAGTCGTGGCGGCCCCGAACCCTTCCCGTTCAGTAGACGGTGGGGGCGGGGGAGCCAGGGGCAACCCGCCCCCGAAATCCGTAAATGAAGTGAGGCTCCGAATGACGACACCTGTGCGCGACGCTCTTCCGGACGGAGTCCCTGCACTCACCGGAGACGTCCTCGCCATTCGAGGCGGACGCCCGCTTCGTGGTCGCGTCGACGTCAAGGGCGCGAAGAACCTGGCCACCAAGGCCATGGTCGCCTCGCTCCTCGGCGAGACCGTGAGCACCCTGCGCGACGTGCCGGCGATCAGCGATGTCGCCGTGGTGCGCTCGCTCCTCGAGGTGCACGGCGTGCGCGTCTCCGAGGGTGATGAGCCCGGTTCGCTCGTGTTCGACCCGAGCGATGTGGAGTCTGCGCACTTCGAGGAGATCGACGCTCACGCCGGTGCCTCGCGCATCCCGATCCTGTTCTGCGGCCCGCTGCTGCACCGGCTCGGCCAGGCGTTCATCCCCGACCTCGGCGGGTGCCGCATCGGCGATCGTCCCATCGACTTCCACCTGGACGCCCTGCGCAAGTTCGGCGCGATCGTCGAGAAGCTGCCCAGCGGCATCCGGCTCTCCACCGGCGGAACCCGCCTGCACGGTGCGAACATCCACCTCCCGTACCCGAGCGTCGGTGCCACGGAACAGGTGCTCCTCACCGCCGTCCGCGCGGAAGGTGTCACGGAACTGCGCAACGCGGCCATCGAGCCCGAGATCATGGACCTGATCGCCGTGTTGCAGAAGATGGGCGCGATCATCTCCTATGAGCCCAACCGCGTCATCGTCATCGAGGGCGTCGAGAAGCTCCGCGGCTACGACCACCGGTCGATCTTCGACCGCAACGAGGCGGCGTCCTGGGCCTCCGCCGCGCTGGCCACCGACGGCGAGATCTTCGTCGGCGGGGCCAAGCAGCAGGAGATGCTCACGTTCCTCAACGTCTTCCGCAAGGCAGGCGGCTGGTTCGACATCCAAGAAGACGGCATCCTCTTCCGTCGCGACGGCGAGATCAAGCCCGTCGTGATCGAGACCGATGTGCACCCCGGCTTCATGACCGACTGGCAGCAGCCCCTGGTCGTCGCACTGACTCAGGCGCACGGCCGCTCGGTCGTGCACGAGACCGTGTACGAGAACCGGATGGGCTTCACCGATGCACTCGTGAAGATGGGCGCCGACATCGTCGTGCACCCGCGAGGGCTCCAGGACGGCCCGCGTCGCGTTCCGCGTCGGGACCTCGAGCAGGCTGCCGTCATCACCGGCCCGACGCCTCTGCACGGCGCCGACATCGTGGTTCCCGATCTTCGCGGCGGGTACAGCCACGTGATCGCCGCGCTGACGGCCACCGGCGAGTCGAAGGTGTCGGGCGTCGACATCCTCAGCCGCGGCTACGAGAAGTTCCTCGCCAAGCTCGACGCGCTCGGCGCCGACTTCGACGTCATCCGGTGACCGCGGTGACGCCCCGGTCATCGGAGACGAAGCGCCCGAGCATCTTCTGGCCGCTCGCGGCACTGGTGATCCCGCCGGTTTCCCTGATCGCGAAGATCCGCGTCCGCGGGGCGGAGAAGCTGCCCCGCGAAGGGTCATTCGTCCTGGCTCCGAATCACTACTCCGAGTTCGATCCGCTCATCGTCGCGGTCGCCGTCTGGCGTGCGGGTCGTGCGCCGCGCTTCATGGCGAAGGAGAGCCTCTTCACGGTGCCGGTGCTCGGCTGGTTCCTGCATCGCACCGGCATGATCCCGGTCGCGCGAACCTCGTCCGCCTCCTCGGCGCGTCAGACGATGAAGCAGTCGGAAGAGCTCGTCGAGCACGGTCGTGGCGTGATCGTCTATCCCGAGGGCACGCTCACGCGCGACCCCGACATGTGGCCGATGCGCGGCAAGTCGGGAGCGGTGCGGCTGGCCCTCGCCGACGGCATCCCGCTGATCCCGATGGCGCAGTGGGGCACCCAGGCGATCATGGGGCGCTACCAGAAGGGGCTCAGCCTCTGGCCACTGCGCAAGCCCGTTCGGGTCCTCATCGGCGACCCGGTCGACGTCTCGGACCTGCGCGGACGCGCGGGGGAGCCCGCCGCTCTCAACGAGGCGACCAATCGACTCATGAATGCGATCACCGCGCTGCTCGAAGAACTGCGCGACGAGAAGGCCCCGGCAGAGCGATGGAACCCCGCGAGCCATGGGCAGAAGGAGACCGGACGCCTTGACTCCTAAGAGAACCGTTCCGGTCGGTCCTCGGGCCACGGTCATCGGCTCGGGCAGCTGGGGGACGACCTTCGGCAAGATCCTCGCCGACGGCGGTGCTCAGGTGACGATGTGGGCGCGCCGCGCCGAGCTCGCGCAGGAGATCAACGAGGGCAAGCGCAACTCCCGCTACCTGCCCGGGATCAACCTGCCGCGCACGATGGCGGCGACGCACGAGCTCGCGACCGCGCTCGACGGGGTCGACCAGATCTACCTGTCCGTGCCGAGCCAATCGCTGCGCGAGAACCTGAAGGCGCTGCGGCCCCTGCTCGCCGACAGCGATGCCAAGATCATCAGCCTGATGAAGGGCGTCGAGCGTGGCACCGGGCTGCGCATGAGCCAGGTGATCCAGCAGGAGCTGCGCTGCGACCCCGATCGCATCGCTGTCGCCTCAGGGCCGAACCTCGCCCTCGAGATCGCCCGTGAGCAGCCGACTGCCGCCGTGATCTCCTCGCGCAGCCAGGAGACGGCGGAGATCGTCGCGCGGGCGGCGCGCAACAACTACTTCCGCACCTTCGTGAACACCGATGTGATCGGCACGGAGTTCGGCGGAGTCCTGAAGAACCTGATCGCCGTGGCCATCGGCATCGTCGACGGGGTGGGCTATGGCGAGAACACCAAGGCGTCGATCATCACCCGCGGCCTCGTCGAGATGACCGACTTCGCCGTGGCGAACGGTGCACATCCGGAGACGCTCCAGGGGCTCGCCGGACTCGGCGACCTCATCGCTACCTGCCAGTCGCCGCTGAGCCGCAACAACACCGCCGGGCGTCTGCTCGGCCAGGGGTACAGCTTCCATGACGTCGTGAAGCAGATGCAGCAGACCGCAGAGGGATTGGCTTCGGTCGCGCCCATCCTGCAGCTGGCTCGCGAAGCAGAGGTCGACATGCCCATCGTCGAGCAGGTGAAGATGGTGCTCGACGGCAAGATGGATCCACGGGACATCGCGCCCCACCTGACGACGGACGACGACACCCCGCAGGGTGAGAGGACCAACCATGGACAAGCAGACGGTGGTGGTGCTCTTCGGCGGGCGCTCCAGCGAGCATTCGATCAGTTCCGCAACGGCGGGGGGCGTGCTGGGCGCGATTGACCGCGACCGCTACGCCGTGATCCCTGTCGGGATCACCCGGGAAGGGGCCTTCGTCCTCGAGGAAGACGACCCCGCCAAGTTCCCGCTCGACGCGGAGCACCTCCCCGAGGTGGTGGACAACGGCACGCGTGTGCTGTGGCCGGAGCCGGGTGGAGATCGCACGCTGCGAGTGGTGCAGACCGACGGTACCGTCGAAGGTCTGGGCGAGATCGACGTGGTCCTGCCCATCCTCCACGGACCGCATGGCGAGGACGGCACGATCCAGGGGTACTTCGACACACTCGAGGTTCCATACGCCGGCGGTGGAGTCCTGGACTCCGCCCTCTGCATGGACAAGCACTTCATGAAGATCGCGCTCGAAGCGGCCGGCATCTCGGTGGCGCCGTGGGTGACGGTGCGCCGCGGGGACTGGGACCGTGACGCCGAGGCCGTGCGTTCCCGGGCAGCCGAGCTCGGTCTCCCGGTGTTCGTGAAGCCTGCGCGTGCGGGTTCGAGCGTGGGCGTGTCCAAGGTCGAGTCCGCCGACGAGCTCGACGCAGCTCTGGCCGTCGCTTTCGCCGAAGACGACAAGGTGCTGATCGAGACCGGCGTGAGCGGTCGCGAGATCGAGGTCGCTGTCCTCGAGAGCGCCGACGGCGTCCGTGCTTCGCTCCCCGGCGAGATCGTGCTGACCTCGCGAGGCTTCTACGACTTCGAGGGCAAGTACCTCGGTGGCGACGGCGTGGATGTCGTGTGCCCTGCCGAGGTGACGGAAACGGAGCTCGCAGCGATCCAGGCGGCGGGCGTTCGCGCGTTCGAGGCGGTCGACGGTCGTGGCCTGGCTCGTGTCGACATGTTCCTGACGCCCTCGGGGGAGCTCGTGGTGAACGAGCTCAACACGATGCCGGGGTTCACGCCCATCTCGATGTTCCCCAAGTGCTGGGTCGCCTCGGGTCTGAGCTACGGCGATCTGATCACCGAGCTCGTCGAAGCGGGTCTGCGCCGCTGAGCGCGGAGTTCCTCGCGGCGGTCAGCCTGCGGGGAACTCGACGCGGTCGGTGCACTGCCCGGTCGCCGGCTGGAGTCCGGACTGGATGCTCGCCGAGATCTTGTCGACGATCGCCTGGAAGTCGATCTGCTCTCCCCGGCGGATCGTCACCTCGATCGCGGGGTCACGTCCGAACGTGACGAGTCGCTGACGATCCTCCTCCTGGTCGAGGACCAGCCAGTCGACGCCGCCGAGAGTGGTGCATACGAGCGCCGACGGGGCGGGTGGTTCGACACCGCAGCGCAAGACGACGGTGGGGTCGCCCCAGGCGCCTGTCGCCTGCGCGTCGGTGAAGACGCGATCGAGTCCGCCGACGGACTCCGGCAGCAGGACGGAGACGTTCGCGCACGCAGGGTTGTTCGCATCCGCGGCGGGTTCGAGGTGCACGGTGGTCGAGCATCCGGCGAGCACCGCGGTGAGGGCCACTGCACCTGCGAGGACAGCGAGGCGACGGGAACGGGGCATGCTTCCAGGCTACCTTTGACAGCATGCCCTCCCGACCCGAAGCCGACGATCCGCGCCTGGGAGATGTGTCCGAGGGGCGCATTCTCCAGGCGATCCTGACGCGGACGCCCTCGGCGTCGCACGCGCTGATCGGTCCGGGCGACGATGCGGCTGTGATCGCCACCCCGTCCGGCTCCGTGGTGGCGACGACCGACACGCTCGTGCACGGGCCGGACTTCCGTCTCGCGTGGTCGAGCGGGTACGACCTCGGATGGAAGGCCGCGGCCGTGAACCTCGCGGATGTCGCGGCGATGGGTGCGCGCCCGACCGCGCTGCTGGTTGCTCTGGCCGTGCCGCGCGATCTGCGGCTCTCCTTCGTCGAGAGGCTTGCCGACGGCTTCCGCGACGCCTGCGCAGCACTGGCGCCCGGCTGTGCCGTCGTCGGCGGTGATCTGACGGTGTCCGACGTGCTGACGGTGGCAGTGACGGCCCTCGGCGACCTGGAAGGACGCGCTGCCGTGACACGGAGCGGCGCCCGCCCGGGCGATGTCGTCGCCGTTGCGGGGGAGCTCGGTCATGCCGCTCACGGTCTCGCCGTGCTGTTCGGGAGATTCCGGGATGGTGAGGTGCCCGTGCCGGTGGATCCGGCCGAGCTCGCGACGGGCGAGAGCGCGGCGCTGTCGGCACAGCTGCGACCATCGCCGCCCATCGGCCTCGGCGCGGTGGCTGCGACAGCGGGTGCGACGGCGATGATGGACATCTCCGATGGGCTCGCGCTCGATGCGCGTCGGATGGCTGCGGCGTCGGGCGTCACGATCGCTCTCGACCGAGCGAGTCTCGGAGACGATCCGGAACGAGCGATCGCCGGGGGAGAGGACCATGCCCTGCTCGCGACGTTCCCCGAGGGGATCCTTCCCCCGGGATTCCGCATCATCGGCGCCGTGCGCTCTGCCGGCGACGAGGATCTGCTCTGCGACGACGTTCCGGTCGACCTCAGCGGCTGGGACCCCTATCGGGACTGGGACTCGGTAGCCGGCTGATCGAAAGCCTGCTCGTCCTGCGCATCGGTCACTGGCTCCGCCCACCACAGCGTGGTGTCGCCGTAGGACTTCTCGCGGAACTGCTCCAGATCCGCCGCTCCGAAGTTCGGGGGTGTCGAACGGCGGGCCCGCTCGACGACCACAACGGCGTCGGACGACAGGAGAGGGGCGAGGGCGATGAGATCGGCGGTCATGGCGTCGTCGTCGAGGTCGTACGGCGGGTCGGTGAACACGAGGTCGAAGGGCCCCGTGGCGCGCTGCAGGAACGCCTGCACGCTGCTCTCATGGACGCGCCCTGGCGGCAGACCTCCGGCCTTGGCGACGACTCCGACGTTGCGTCGGACGATGGCGGCGGCCTGGCGCCCGCGCTCCACGAAGTCGACACTCGCTGCTCCGCGGCTGAGGGACTCGAGACCGAGGGCACCAGACCCTGCGTACAGGTCGAGCACCCGCGCACCGGCGATCGCGCTCAGGGACTCCAGGGCGCCGAAGAGCGACTCGCGCACCCGATCACTCGTGGGGCGTGTGCCGGAGCCCGGCACCTCGAGTCGGGCTCCTCTGGCGCTGCCTGCGATGATCCTCGTCACCCGTTCACGATACGACAGGCCGGATGTCTGCCGTGTCCGTCGCGTTCCCTAGACTCGGAACATGTCGCTCACGCTCGATTCCGCGTTGGAGGATGCGCTCGGTGCGGCGTCTGCCAAGACGCTCGGTCGCGCCTTCGGCATGAAGAGCGTCGGTGACCTTCTCGCCCACTACCCCCGCCGGTACGCCGATCCGGGCGAGCTCACACCGATCCGTGATCTCCCGCTCGGCGAGACGGTGACGATCGTCGCGGAGGTGCTGTCGTCGAGCTTCCGGCGCATGCGCAACCGCCCCGGCGCCATGGTCGACGTCGTGATCGGCGACGGCATCGGGCGCATGTCGCTGACCTTCTTCGCCAAGAACGTCGGCGCGGCCGAGTGGCGATCGAAAGACCTGGCCGTGGGGCGACGCGGCGTATTCTCCGGCAAGGTGGGGGAGTTCAACGGCGTGACCCAGTTCGCGCACCCCGAGTACGAGCTGTTCGACGACGAGGATTCCGCTCGGCGCAGTGCCGACGCGCGAGCCGCGGTGCCGATCCCGATCTATCCGGCGACCTCGGCCATCCAGACCTGGCAGATCGCCCGACTCATCGGACGCGTGCTCGACGACCTCGCCGACGCACCCGATCCGTTGACCGACGAGATCCGGGAGCACGAAGAGCTGCTCACCGCCCGCGAAGCTCTGGAACTCGTGCACCGCCCGCGCACGCGCAACGACATCGATCCGGCGGTGCGAACCCTGCGCATGCACGAGGCGCTCACGCTGCAGACCGCGCTCCTCCAGCAGCGTGATGCCATTCGCGCCCTCTCCGCCACGTCGCGACCGGCGACCGCAGGTGGACTGCTCGAGCGGTTCGATGCGAGCCTTCCCTACACTCTCACGCCCGATCAGGAGACGGTGGGACAGCAGATCGCCGCCGATCTCGTCGGTGCCTGGCCGATGAACCGCCTCGTGCAGGGTGAAGTCGGCTCCGGCAAGACCCTGGTCGCCCTCCGAGCGATGCTGCAGGTGGCCGAGAGCGGCGGACAGGCCGCACTGATCGCTCCGACAGAGGTCTTGGCTGGCCAGCATCTGCGGTCGATCGCGAAGATGCTCGGCCCCGATCTGTCGCCCCTGCTGATGCCCACCCTGCTGACCGGGCAGATGCCCGCGGCCGAGCGCCGCAAGGCCGCCCTGCGCGTCGCCTCCGGGCAGGCCTTGATCGTGGTCGGAACGCATGCGCTGCTGGGGGAGAAGACCACTTTCGCCGATCTCGGACTGGTAGTGGTCGACGAGCAGCACCGATTCGGCGTCGAACAGCGCGAGGCGCTGCGGGCGAAGGGGTCGAGTCCTCACGCCCTGGTGCTGACGGCGACGCCGATCCCGCGCACGGTCGCGATGACGGTTTTCGGTGACCTCGACACCTCCGTCATCCGCACCATGCCGGCCGGCCGGGCGGGCATCGAATCATTCGTGGCGCCGCTCGCGGAGCACCCGGGCTGGTTCAACCGCGTCTGGGAGCGCGCTGCGGAGGAGATCGCTCAGGGACGGCAGGTGTTCGCCGTGTGCGCGGCGATCGACACGGCCAAGAAGACTGCTGAGGCGGGCGAGCAGCCGATGCTCGCACCGGAAGGCGCTTCCGGTCCGCGCTGGGGCGTCGTGCAGCTGGACGAGGCGCTCGCCACTCATCCCACACTGGGCGGTCTGCGACGAGCCGTGCTGCACGGTCGTATGCCCTCGGACGAGAAAGACGCCGTGATGCAGTCGTTCGCACGGGGCGACATCGACCTGCTCCTGGCCACGACGGTGATCGAGGTCGGCGTGGACGTGCCCAATGCGTCCACGATGATCGTTCTCGATGCCGACCGGTTCGGCGTCTCGCAGCTGCACCAGCTCAGAGGTCGAGTCGGCCGTGGCGGTGTACCGGGACTCTGTCTGCTCGTCACCGAGGCCGAAGCGGGGTCGCTCGCTCGTGACCGTGTCGACGCGGTCGCAGCGACTCTCGACGGCTTCGCCCTGGCGGAGGTCGATCTGGAACTGCGCGGCGAGGGTGACGTGCTCGGTGCGGCGCAGGCGGGCGTCCGTTCCTCGCTGAAGCTTCTCCGCGTCGTCAAGGATGCGGGGCTCATTGCACGGGCGCGAGAGGTGGCCGAAGGCATTCTGTCCACCGACCCCGACCTGGTCGACCATCCGGGGCTGCGTGAGGCGATCGGGCGACGGGTGAGCGACGAGGATCGCGCGGCGCTGGCGAAGAACTGACACCGAACCGGCGTGCCCTAGGCTGGAGCCATGAGCAGCCGGATCGCCGTCGTCCCGGGTTCCTTCGATCCGCCTACCCTGGGTCACCTCGATGTGATCCGGCGCGCGGCCGCCCTCTACGACGAGTTGCACGTGCTGGTGGTGCACAACCCGGGCAAGGAGGCGATGCTGCCGATCGCGCAGCGCCTCTCCCTTCTGGAGCGGTCGATCGCCGACGACGGGATGCAGGGAAACATCGTGATCGGCTCCTGGAGCATGGGACTCCTCGTCGACTATGCGCGCGACGTGAACGCGGGGGTGCTGGTGAAGGGCATCCGCTCCCAGATCGATGTCGCCTACGAGTCTCCGATGGCGATCGTCAACAGGCATCTTGCGGGCATCGAGACCGTGTTCCTTCTCCCTGACCCTTCGCACGCCATGGTGTCGAGCTCCCTCGTGCGGCAAGTCGCCTCGCTCGGGGGCGACGTGACCCCGTTCGTCCCCTCGGCCGTCGCCGCGTTCCTGGACACGGGTTCCCGCGGGATCTGAGATCGTTCCCTGAACACGCGGTCAGAGCGTCTCCCGGTGCTGGCCGCTACCATGGAACGGTGCGCTCCCGAATGAACGGCCCTTTTGTGCTCCCTGTCCGCGACATCGTCCGGCGTCCGGGAGAGATGCGCGAACACGAGTTCACCGTCGCTCTCTCCGAAGCGTGGGGGGAGGGGATCGTCTCGTATGAGGCAGGCTCCGAACTCGATCTCGATGTGCGGCTGGAGTCCGTCCACGAGGGCATCCTCGTGTCGGGAACCGCGGATGCGGAGTACGTCGGCGTGTGCGGAAGATGCCTGATCGACATCACTCGGCCCGTCGAAGTCGAGTTCCAGGAGCTTTTCGCGTATCCTGGTGAGGAAGAAACTGACTTCGAGGTTCAAGACGAC
>Ga0160464_101100_pt1 | contig 11680 bp, 14 predicted proteins | sample HID1971I_E11MG_FD_108275 | JGI IMG/M metagenome (GOLD analysis project Ga0160464, IMG submission 108275) | Enriched millipede-associated microbial communities from UW Madison campus, WI, USA - HID1971I_E11 MG | ecosystem: Host-associated > Arthropoda: Insects > Digestive system > Unclassified ... | reverse complement strand
TTCGTCCCTTCGACATCGTCGCAGGTCAAGTGCTCCTCACGACGGGCGATCTCGAGAACCCGACGTCGCGCTCCAATGCCCGTCGCGCGATGGAGCGGCTGCTCGGTCTGCGCACCCTGCCGATCGTCAACGAGAACGACACGGTGGCGACGCAGGAGATCCGTTTCGGCGACAACGACCGGCTCGGTGCGCTCGTCGCCCAGCTGATCCAAGCCGACGTGCTCATCCTGCTCAGCGACATCGAGTCGCTGTACACGAAGCCCCCGACGGATCCCGGCGCCGAGCCGATCGACGTGGTGGCACCGGACGCCGACCTCACCGGGCTCGAGTTCGGGGCGACCATCGTCAACAGCGTCGGGACGGGGGGAGCAGCCACCAAAGTCTCCGCTGCTCGTCTCGCCGCCGCATCCGGTATCGGTGTGCTCGTCACCAGCGCGGACCTCGTCGAACAGGCTCTCGCCGGTGCCGAAATCGGAACCTGGTTCGAGCCCGCCACCTCATAAACTGGGCGGATGACCGACCAGACCCCGCAGGTGCGTCTCGAGCGCGCCAAAGAGGCCTCCCGCGCTACCGCCTCGCTCACGAGCGACGACAAGGCGCGTGTGCTCGAGGCGATCGCCGTCGCCCTGCTCCAGGCCGCGCCGCGCATCATCGAGGCGAACGGGCGCGACATCACCCGCGGACGCGAGGATGGCATCGGCGACTCGCTGATCGACCGGTTGCGCCTCGACGAGAAGCGGGTGGCCGCCCTCGCCGCCGCCGTGCGCGAGGTTGCCGCACTCGCAGACCCGGTCGGGCGCGTGGTCGGGGGACACCGGATGCCGAACGGCGTCGCCCTCGAGCAGGTGCGGGTGCCTTTCGGGGTGGTCGGCGCCATCTACGAGGCCCGCCCGAACGTGACGGTCGACATCGCTGCGCTCGCACTGCGCTCGGGCAATGCCGTCGTGCTGCGCGGGGGGAGTGCCGCCCGCGAGTCGAACACCGTGCTCGTCGACGTCATGCGGCGTGCGGTCGAAGACGCCGGGCTGACCGCCGAGGCGATCCAGACCGTGGACGACTTCGGTCGCGAGGGGGCGAAGGCGCTCATGCACGGCCGCGGTCTCATCGATGTGCTGGTGCCGAGGGGGAGCGCCGGCCTCATCGAAGCCGTCGTGACGGAGTCGACAGTGCCCGTCATCGAGACCGGAGCGGGCAACGTCCACATCTTCCTCGACGAGACGGCCCCGGACGACTGGGCGAGCGACATCGTCGTGAACGCCAAGGTGCAGCGCCCGAGCGTGTGCAATGCGGTGGAGACCGTGCTGGTGCATCGTCAGGCGGCCCCGCGGCTCATCCCGCTGGTGGCCAGCGCACTGCAGAGCGAGGGTGTCGCGATCCACGGTGACGACATGGTCGCCGGCCTCGTCTCGAACGTCATCCCCGCTGTCGAGGAGGACTGGGAGACCGAGTACCTGAGCCTCGACATCGCGATCAAGGTCGTCGACTCCCTCGACGAGGCGCTCGATCACATCCGTCGGTACAGCACAGGCCATACCGAGTCGATCATCACGACAGACTCGCGCAACGCGGAGCGCTTCCTCGCGGAGGTGGATTCCGCCGTCGTGATGGTGAACACGTCCACCCGTTTCACCGACGGCGGTGAGTTCGGCTTCGGTGCGGAGGTCGGCATCTCGACCCAGAAGCTGCATGCCCGGGGGCCGATGGGCCTGTCCGAGCTGACCAGCACGAAATGGCTCGCGCGTGGGTCGGGGCAGACCCGCGGCTGAGGGCTAGACTGGGGGACGCTGTACCTCACAGGATCCCGAACAGCACGCCACGAAACGGAGTCAGGATGAACCTCGTCGCACAGATCGCGATGGCCGCTGCCGAAACCGAGCACCACGGCAACGTCGCGCTCGAAACGGTGATCTTCGGAGCCATCGCTGCGGTCGTGTTCGCCTTCCTCGGGCTGGTGACCTTCTCCTACAAGAACGTCGCCAACCGCCACTCGGCCAAGGCCGAGGCCTGGGCCGCGCAGCACGGCAAGGACGGCCACGAGGCGGGACACGGCCACTAGGCCCCCATGAACGACGCTGCGACCACGCGCACCCCGCGCATCGGCGTGATGGGCGGCACGTTCGACCCCATCCATCACGGCCACCTGGTCGCAGCCAGCGAGGTCGCGAACTCCTTCGACCTCGATGAGGTCGTCTTCGTGCCCACAGGGCACCCGTGGCAGAAGTCGGGCGTCTCGCCCAGCGAGCATCGCTATCTGATGACGGTGATCGCCACCGCCTCGAACCCCCAGTTCACGGTGAGCCGGGTCGACATCGACCGCGAGGGCCCCACCTACACGATCGACACGCTGCGCGATCTGAAGCGCGATCGACCGGATGCCGACCTCTTCTTCATCACGGGAGCCGACGCCGTAGCGCAAATTCTCAGTTGGAGGGACCATGATGAGTTGTGGGAGTTGGCCCACTTCGTCGCGGTCTCACGCCCCGGACATGTCCTGAGCACCGACGGCCTCCCGAGCGACAACGTCAGCCAACTGGAAGTGCCGGCGCTGTCGATCTCGTCGACGGACTGCCGTGAACGCGTTCGCGACGATCAGCCGGTCTGGTATCTGGTCCCTGATGGGGTCGTTCAGTACATCGCGAAGCATCATCTGTATCGGAGCAAGGCATGAGTACATCGGATCAGCAGGAGCAGGGTCCGCTGACGCGAAAGCAGCTGCGGGAGATCCGGCTGACGGGTTCGACCCCGGTCATCTCCAGCGAGGAGGCCGCTGCGGCGGCTGAGGCGGCACCGCCCGCGCCGCCACTGCCGCGCGCTGCCGACCCCGTGGAGGTCGCACCGGCACCGTCGGCGCCCGTCGTCGACGACGAGAGCGGCGACGCCCCGTTGACGCGTCGTCAGGCGCGCGAGCTGGAGAAGGTCCGCACGGCGTCTGTGCCCGTGATTGCTGCCGAGGGTGCCGCGGGCGATTCCGACGACGTGGAGACCGATCACGACCCGGATGAGTCGACGTTCGAGGCGGCCCCTGTCGTCGCCGAGGGCCCGGCGGAGATCGCGCCGGACGTCCCGAACCCCTCCAGGAACGAAGAACCCGGCGACGACGACGACGATGACGTCGACGACGAGGTCTCCGTCGCGCCCGTGCGCGCATCCGTCGTCGCCGACTCGGTGGGCGAAGTGCCGCTGGACGCCGTCGAGGAGCCCGCAGAACAGGCCGCGGACGAAGACGACGTGGCCTCGGCTCTCGGTCTTGCTCCCGAGGTCGCCGACGACGACGCCGGTGACGCCGACGATGTGCTCGCCGACGTGGACGATGCCGATGACGACGATGTGACCGACGAGCGTCCCACCGTCAACTCCGCTTTCGGGGAGGGGCTCCTCGCTGATGCTCCCGACCCGCACGCCCCCTTCCGCCCGTCGTTCGACGAGCTGCTCACCGTGGGCGACTCCACCGGTTCGCAGCACTCCGCGCCGAACGCCCTGATCTTCACCCCCTCTCCGGGCGAGGGGTCCCTCTCGGGCCCCGTCGCATCCACCGGCGAGATCCTCGTGACCGGTTCCTACGAACTGCCGCAGGGTATGGGCTCGCAGGGCCATGCCCTCGGAACCACCGACGGCAAGGATGTCGACGCCGTTCTCATCGACGGCGAGCTTCCCCCCGCGTCGTCGCCTACGCCGATCGCCGCCAGCTCGGCGGTCAGCACCATCAAGCCCGCCGGCGAGGTGATCCGTCCGCCGGCGCCTGAGAAGGGCAACCGGCTGATGATCACCCTGGCGATCGTCGCCGGAGGCCTCGCCCTCGCTGTCGGTGTCGTCGTCATCATCGCCATCACCACGAATGTGTTCTGATGCAATCACCTGAAACTGCCGAAGAGATGCTGCGTCTCGCAGCACAAGCCGCCATCGACAAGGGCGGTGAAGACCTCGTCGCACTCAATGTCTCCGAGCCGCTGCCGCTCGTCGACATCTTCCTGCTCGTCACCGGAAACAGCGAGCGCAACGTCGCCGCCATCGCCGACGAGATCGAGGACCGGCTGATCGAGTCGGGCCACAAGCGCGTACGGCGCGAGGGACGCGCCGAGGCCCGATGGGTGCTCCTCGACTTCGGTGACCTGATCGTGCACGTCTTCCATCAGGAGGAGCGCGTCTACTACGGCCTCGAGCGCCTCTGGAAGGACTGCCCCGTCGTGCCGATCGACGTGGCAGAGCCCGCCACCACAGACCCGAGCTGACATGCCCACGCACCTGATCACCGGTGCGGGTTCCGGCATCGGCGCAGTCCTCGCACGCCGTCTGCTGGACCGTGGCGATGACGTGGTGGTGCTGGCCCGCGACGCCGGACGCGCCAGACAGATCGCAGAGAGCCTTCCGGGAGCATCCGTCCTGGTCGCAGATCTGGCTCAGCCGGGTCGTCTGTCGTGGGCACTGTCGAAGCAGCACCTGCCCGACCGGATCGACTCGCTCGTGCACGTCGCCGGGGTCGTCGACCTCGGTGACGTGGCCGACCTCGCTCCCGCGTTGTGGGAACAGCAGCTGGCCGTGAACCTCGTCGCTCCTGCCGAGCTCACGCGCCTTCTTCTGCCCGTTCTGCGCGTGTCTCAGGGTCAGGTCGTGTTCGTGAACTCGGGGGCGGGACTGCGTGCCAACGCCGGGTGGGCGGCATATGCGGCGTCGAAGCACGGTCTCCGGGCCCTCGCCGACGCGCTGCGGGCCGAGGAGGCGGGCCACGGTGTGCGGGTGACGTCGATCTACCCCGGGCGCACCGCCACTCCGATGCAGGAGCGTGTGCACCAGCAAGAGGGACAGGACTACGACGCCGGTCGCTTCATCACGCCCGATGCCGTCGTCACGACGATCCTCACCGCCCTCGATCTTCCGCGCGACGCGGAGATCACCGACCTCACAGTGCGTCCGGGCCGCTGAGCCGGGGGCTCGACGGACTCGTTCCGCCCCGCCTTCCGGGCGAAAACCTCGACGGCACCCTCCGCGCGTGGTGTCAAGGGGCTTCCCCGGCCGTCGTCCGTGGCGCACTCTCTATGGAGAGAGAGTCCTGGAGGGCCCCACATGTCTGAACTTCCGGATCCGCGTTTCATGCTGAATCGCATCACGACCTCGGAGTGGGTGATCAACGACCTTCGTTACTCGCCCAACGATCCTCGCCACGTGGTCGCATGCGTGTACGAGCTCGCCGACACCGAAGTCGAAGTGACCTGGTTGCGCGACCTGCCACTCGCCACCCGATATGGGACGGCTTTCGAGGTGCTCGAGGATGTCGAGCGGATGCGTGGCTCGAGCAGAGCCACACGTCCGATCTCCATTCCGCACCGGCCGCCGCTGATGGCGACCTAGCCGATCGGGCGGCTCCGACCGCCACGGAGAAGCGCACCCCACGAGCAGCGTGGGGTGCGCTTCTGCGTCTCCGCGGCGTCGACCAGCCGAGCGGGAGCCACCGGTCGGAGCAGAGGAGCTGCCGATCAGAGGAGCTGCCGATCAGAGCAGCTGCAGGTCGGTGATGCAGGTCCGGTCATCCGGCGACGTGGTCGACAGAGGCACGGTCCCGGTGAGGCCCTCGCTCTCGATGGTCAGCGTGGCGCCGACGTCTCGGGGCACCCAGATGCCGATGAAGCCGTTGTCTTGAGTGCGCCGCTTCTCGTCGACGAGCCCCGTTCCGTCATCCGCGGTGACGATGACCCGTACCTCGGTGTCGGAGAGTTCGCCGAGGCACGTCGTAAGGCTGTGGAAGTGGCACTCGTGCGTCTGCTCGCGGAACGGTGCGATCGAGACGTACACCGAGTCTTCGGGCATCGGCAGTCGGCTTTCCCGGCCGTTCTCGTCACGCAGCACGAGCGCATCGGGTTGCACGGATGCGAGCAGATCGTCCGGTCGATCCGTGACGGGCATCGCGTCGAGTCGCTCGATCACCTCTTCGACGTCGAGTCCCGCGAGATCATGCGATGCGAGCAGTTCCTGCGCTGCCGCCATCGAATCGCCGTCGGCGGTGGGGGTGAGCGCGGCGCATCCGGCCAGGGCGATGCCGGCGACGGCCAGTGCGGCGAGCGCTGCGGACAGCTTCCCTCGTCCCGTCGACGGGGAAGAAGCGGGCAAGGTGTGTGGGGCGGTGTGGTTCATGGTGTGGTCCTTCGGGGGAAGCGGGGCCGGTGCCGGTCGAGATGCGGCGGCACCGGCCCCGAACGGGTCAGAGAGCGGAGAGGAGGTCCTTCATCTCCTGGATCTCGCCTGTCTGCGCGTCGATGATCCTCTGGGCGAGTTCGACCGCTTCCGGGTCGCTCCCATCGTCGACCTGCGTCTGCGCCATCTCGACGGCGCCCTCGTGGTGCACGATCATCTGCTCGAGGAACAGCCGAGACGCTTCGGGACCATCCGCATCTCGCAGCTCGGTGAGGTCGTCTTCGCTCATCATCCCGTCGCCATGGTCCATCCCGCTCGCGTCACGATCGTCCGAGCCGACGCCCCACTCGTCCAACCAGCCCTCGAGCTGTTCGATCTCCGGGCCCTGAGCAGCCTTGATCCGCTGGGCGAGCGCGGTCACGGCGGGGTCGATCCCGCTCGCGGCGAGCACGATGTCGCTCATCTCGATCGCCTGCTCGTGGTGGACGATCATCATCGACGCGAACATGACGTCGGCGTCGTCGACTCCGGCGGACGGCGACGACGAGCCGTGGTCCATGCCGGGCATGGCTCCGTCGTCGGGGCCGTCCGCACAACCGGACAGCATGAGGACGGCGGACAGGGCGAGTGCGGCCGTTGCCGCAACACGAATCTTCATGGGTGTTCTCCAATACGCAAAGTCGTTGCGCGCACGCCGGACGGCGCGCGCATGTGTGTGAGAGGCGGGGAGCCGGGCGCGAGAGCGCAGGCTCCGGGCTGCTCAGGTTCGACTGATGCAGAGAACGTGGAGTGAGGGGGCGCGGGCGAGGAGTCGTGCCCTGACGCTGTCGGTGAAAGGCGGCCGGAACATCGCTCCCGACCAGCGACGAAGCGCAGCGGGTGCGATGAGGAGCAGGAGGGCGAGCAGAAGCGCGAGCACGCACATCATCGCCATGCCGGCGTGGTCGTCGGTGCCGCAGCCCGCGCAGGAGGTATCTGCCGCGCTCGTGGAGCTTCCGGACGGGTGGGCCTGCGGCTGTGCGTGTGCGGGTGCGTGCGCCTGAACCTGGGCTGTGCCGTGATGCGTGGATGCGGGTTCACTCACGGACATCGCCACCGTCGCCGGAGCGTCGGCCGCTGCGGTCCCGTGCAGATTCACGGTGTGCATGCCGAGCAGCCCGACGATGATCGCGGCGACGAGCAGCACGCCCGCCAAGACGCCCCGGAAGATGCTCGATGAGCCTCTTCCGTTCCGCGTCGCCGCCACCGGTGCCATGAGAGCAAGTCTAGGCGGGGAGAGCCGAGGTGACCGAGATGGCAACTGCGGCGGGGACGTGCTCAGACGTCGCTCTCGTCGTCCTCATCCGCCCCTGCCGCGACACGGTCGGCCTCGGCGCTGTCGACGAGCGCGTCATCGACATCCGCGTCGAGCACGCGGTCGCCGTCGACGTCTCTGGTCGGCACGCCGGCCGGGTCATCATCGTGGGGGATCGGAGGCACCGGAGGAATGACGGGGTTCGACATGATCGCATCCTTTCGTCGAGGTGCGTTCACGGTAGAACGGGCAGTGGGCGAGCTGAATCGGGTTGACGCGCGCGACGACGCGCGCTAATGCGAGCGGTGCAGCGTCCTCAGCCCTCGGCGGATCGGGGGTGGGGGTGATACACCGACTGGGCCTCGACGGCGGCGGTGGCGAAATCACCGTCGCCGTTGATGACGTGCCCGCGCGCCACCGCTACCCCGGTGGCGCGCCCTCGGCCCTTGAGCACGGCACCGCGGAGATCGGGATCGGCTTCGCGGTGGCTTCCCCCGCCGGTGAGTGCGACGTTCACCGCGCTGATGTCGCCGAGGATCTGCGATCCGTCCTCCAGCGTGGATGCTCCCGCGACGTCGATCGTTCCCCGGAGCCGGACCCGGTTTCCGACCGTGATCGTCGCATCGGGACGATTGGCGAGGAGAGCGACCGCGTGCGGGCCGAACTCGTTGGTGTCACCGATGTCCACACGTCCGCCGCCGGTCGCGTCGATGCGGGTGCCCTCGAAGAAGCGGTTGTCGTCACCGATGCGGAGGGAGGAGGGGACGGCGTCGATCCGGACGTTCGGGTAGAACACGTTGCCCGTGCCGATGTGCGCGTGATCGGAGATCAGAGCGGAGTACGGGTCGAGGAAGACGTTGTCGTCGTCCGCGATGAGGCGGCTCACCGTGCGGTACCCCTGGAGCGCGCGGGCTCGGTCCGCGTAGGTGAGGGGTGTCTCCGCCATGAGGCCTCCTGGTCGCATCTGCCGGGCAGTCGTTTCCGTGCGCGCACAGCCACCACCGCCCGAGACGAAGAAAGCCCCCGGAGAACCGGGGGCTTTTTCTGTGGACCTGAGGGGACTCGAACCCCTGACCCCCTGCATGCCATGCAGGTGCGCTACCAGCTGCGCCACAGGCCCAGACGCTGTTCCGAACCAGCCGGAGCAACTTGAAAAGAGTACTACACGAATCGACGCGAGCACCAATCGGAGCGGGCATCCCGGGCGCGTCATCGCGGGGAGCGCGGTGCGGAGGGCAGCGTGGAGGAACAAGCCCGTGGTGCGGGGCGTTGAAACCGGCGTGAGCATCCTCGACAGTCTGGTGATCGGCGCAGGGCAGGCCGGCCTCTCGGCATCCTTCCACCTCTCGAGGCTGGGCATCTCGCATGTGGTCCTCGACGCCGACGAGCAGCCCGGGGGTGCCTGGCAGCATCGCTGGGACGCGCTGACGATGCGTGACGTGCACGGAGTCGCGGAGCTGCCGGGCGACACCCCTCCGCCCCGTGACGGTGCGCGCGCCAACGAGGCCGTGCCGGCATACTTCGCCGACTACGAGAAGAAGCACGCCCTCCCTGTGGTCCGCCCCGTGCATGTCGATCGGGTGGAGGACCAGGACGGGTTGCTCGTCGTCCGGGCCGGCGAAGGGGAGTGGACGACCCGCACCCTCGTGAATGCGACCGGCACCTGGTCGCACCCGTTCCTCCCGCATTTCCCCGGCATGGAGACATTCGTCGGCGAGCAGCTGCACACCGTCGACTATCCGGGACCGGAGCACTTCGTCGGCAAACGGGTGCTCGTGGTCGGCGGGGGCGCATCCGCCGTGCAGTTCCTCGGTGCGCTCGCGCCGATCACCGACACGCTGTGGGTCACCCGCCGTGAGCCGGTGTGGCGCAACGACGATTTCACTCCGGAGGCGGGAGCTGCCGCTGTCGCTCTCGTGGAGCAGCGCGTCGCCGCCGGGCTTCCTCCGGAGAGCGTGGTCAGCGTCACCGGGCTCATGCTCCGCCCGCAGGAGCGGGAGGCGGAGCGCCTGGGCGCCTACGCCGACCGGCGTCCGTTGTTCGAGCGGATCGAGCCCGACGGCGTGCGCTGGGCCGACGGCAGCTTCGAGCAGGTCGACGTCATCCTGTGGGCCACGGGTTTTCGCCCCGCGATCGGTCACCTGGCCCCGCTGCATCTGCGCAGCGCCGCCGGGGGCATCCAGCTCGACCGGAACGGACGGGGAACGACTGCCGTCGTCGATCCCCGCGTGCAGTTGGTCGGCTACGGGCCGTCGGCGAGCACGATCGGCGCGAATCGGGCCGGTCGCTCGGCGGCGAAGGGGGTGCAGCGGGCGTTGCAGTCCGCGGACGTGCGGGTCACCAGCGGTTGAGCACCTCTTCTGCGAAGCCCTCGATGCCGTCGACGTGCACGCGCGTCCCGGTGTCATCGAGCACCCAACCCGACCAGATGCCGAACAGCTGATCCGTCGTGCTCGAGATCACCAGCGCGTTCGTGCGCGAGTGCTTGTCGTAGAACGGGGTGAACGTGAGGTCGGCGCTCGTCCCGTGCACATGCCACGGGCGCATGAAGCGCTGAGGGTCGTAGTCCCATACGAGCTCTTCACCGATCTTCGACAGGCGCCCGTCGACGAGAAGCGCGTTCTCGGTCGCTCCCGAGCCGTCGGTCCACTTCGAGCCGAGCTGCAGACCGATGACGCGGCCGTCGACGGCACCGCCCGCCGCAGCCCAGTTCCAGTGCACACGGTAGGGCCAGCGGCCGCGTCCGTGGTCGAGCACCGCCCAGCTGCCCGCGGGCACGTCGTGCGTGACGCCGTCGACGGTCACGCTTCCGGTGGTCGGGCGCGCCACATCCTTCACCGTGTACTGGAAGCGGGGGATGTCTCCACCCTGCCGCCACGGCACGACGACGCCGAGGGACTCGTGACCGGCGGGACGCCCGGCGAGCAGGTCGAACGACACGCGGGGAGCGGTGCCGCGCAGACGGGTTCCGTCGAACGTCTCGTCGATGTCGATGGTGATCCGACGGGTGCGTGCTCGTGCCGGGCCCGCACCCAGAGAGCTCGGCAGCGTCGCGCTGCGACCTCCTGGCGAGATCACCGTCGTGCCGATGTCGTCACCGGTCGCACGATCGAGCACCCACACCTCGTGCAGCGCCATGTAGTCGACGCACGAGACCGTGAAGGCGATGATGTGCGACGGCGTCATCACATTCCAGTACTCCCACCGTTTGTTGCGCCCCCAGTGCCCGCGGCCGGGAATGCCCGAGGTGTCGTGAACGGGGGTTCGCGACCAACCCAGAGCATCGGGGTTCAGCGCTCCGTCGGGTGTGGTGAGCGACACGTGCGCGGTGATCTCGCGCTCGATCAGCGGTGTGGGCATCGTCGTCCTGCTGTCGGAAGGGACACCGTCTCGGGTCGGCGTCGTTGACCCGAGTGTAGAGGACGGGGTCTCGAACGATGCGGGACCCGGTACAGAACCTGTGTTCGGGAGGGAATCGGCGCCTGGATACCCTGAGTGCATGCTCCGCATCGTGTTCATCGTCGTCTGGCTGGTGCTGTCCGCCTGGCTCGTCATCTGGGCCGGGGAAGGTCTGTTCGGAGTCGACCAGAGACAGTCGATCCTTCCCTTCTCCGGCGAGGACACCCTCGGCGCCCCGATCATCATCGGCGTCGCCTGGGGGCTGCTGCTGACCTTCGGAGGGATGCTGTCGGGCCTCGGACGCCGCAAGACGGTCCGTGGAGAGGCGCAGATCGGCGTGGGCACGATCGTCGAGGTCGACCGGACCGGTCTGACCGTCAACGACGTGCCGCAGTACGACCTGTTCATCCGGGTCACCCCGAGCGCAGCAGAGGAGTTCATCGCACAGCTGCGGATGCTGGTCGAGCCCTCGGAGATCTCGAGCCTGCAGGTCGGGCTCCCCGTCCCGGTGCGATACAGCCTCACGGACCAGGACACCGTGGAACTCGCGGACCTGACGGATCCTTCGGTGCGCGACGCGATGCTGCAGTGGCGCATCGAGCGGGGGCTGATCGATCCGTCGCAGGTGCGGGCGCGCACGAGCGGGATCCCGGTGACGGCGTCCGTGCTCGAGGTGCGGCCCACCGGACGACGCCGTGAGGGGCAGAGCGAGCTCGCCCTGAGCGTGCTGATGGCACCGGAGGGGGCGGCGACCTGGGAGGCCGACACCACCGTCTTCGTGTATCCGCAGGCCATCCCGTATCTGCAGGTCGGATCGCCCGTGTGGGCGTTCTACCGGCGTGAGGACCCGCAGACCGTCGC
>Ga0160464_101098_pt1 | contig 11715 bp, 11 predicted proteins | sample HID1971I_E11MG_FD_108275 | JGI IMG/M metagenome (GOLD analysis project Ga0160464, IMG submission 108275) | Enriched millipede-associated microbial communities from UW Madison campus, WI, USA - HID1971I_E11 MG | ecosystem: Host-associated > Arthropoda: Insects > Digestive system > Unclassified ... | reverse complement strand
GGGGCAGCGGGCGCACGTCACGGTCGACGGCGAACGACAGGCCGATGGGATGCCCGGGCGTGGGATACGGATCCTGACCGGTGATGAGCACGCGGACGTCGGAGAGGGGGCGACGGAACGCTCTGAGCACGTTCTCCCCGGATGGCAGGTAGCCGTGGCCCGCCTCGACTTCAGCGCGAAGACGGTCCCCCAGAGAACTGATCGTGTCCTGAACCGGGGCCAGCGCCTCCGCCCATCCGACATCGATCTGCCCGTCCGCCGCGAGCTCGGCGAGGGTCTGCGCCATCGTCAGTCGATGGATCGCACACGCAGCGGACCGCGAGCGAGCAGGTGCTGTGCGGACTGCGCGACCGGTCGCATCGTGATCAGGTCGAGGTTCACGTGTCCGGGTGACTCCAGCGCATACGCGATCACGTCGGCGACGTCATCGGCCAGGAGCGGGGCGTCGACCCCCGCGTACACGGCCTCGGCTGCGACGGAGTCGCCGCCGAGGCGGTTGAGCGTGAACTCCTCGGTGTGCACCATTCCCGGGGCCACCTCCACCACACGGATGGGCTCGCCGTTGAGCTCCTGACGGAGCACCTTCACCAGCATCCCCTCCGCGGCCTTCGCGGCGTTGTACCCCGCGCCCCCGGCATAGGCGGTCTGCGCGGCCGTCGAGGTGACGAAGATCGCGTCGGCGTGACCGTCCGCGGCTGCGGCACGGCGCAAGAGCGGAAGCAGGCCGGCGACGAGACGCTGACTGGCCAGCACGTTGGCGTCGAACATCCACTGCCAGTCCTCGACCGAGGCGTCTTCGATGCGGTCGGTGCCGCGGGCTCCGCCGGCGACCTGCACGAGAGCGTGCACCGGGCCCGACCTCTCGAGCTCCCCTACCAGCGCCTCGACGGCGGCGGAGTCCGTGAGGTCGCAGGCGATGGCCGATGCCCCGGTCTCCGCGGCGAGCGCGGACAGTCGATCCTCGCGCCGAGCGACTCCCACGACCTCCCATCCCCGGGCACGGAGCGCACGCACCGTCGCTGCGCCGATGCCCGAACTCGCACCTGTCACCACTGCACGTCTGTTCACCATGCCTCCACCGTACGGCGTTCTCCACGGATTGCGGACTCCCCCACGGGGCTGTCGCAGATCGCCTCAGCCGCGTGATTCCGGGCCTCGGCTCTGTTACGTCACATTTCCCGTGTGTTGTTGACACGGACCGATATTCCGTACTCTCGCTGCAACGGCATCCGCCATCCCACCTTCCGACCACTCCTGGGGGAACACATGTCCGCACCCGAGTCCTGGCGCTTCGAGACCAAGCAGATCCACTCGGGCGCTGCCCCAGACCCGGTCACCAAGGCGCGTGCCACGCCGATCTACCAGACCACCTCCTACGTGTTCGACAGCGCGGACCATGCCGCCAACCTCTTCGCCCTGGCGGAGTTCGGCAACATCTACACCCGCATCCAGAACCCGACGCAGGACGTGCTCGAGCAGCGTCTCGCCGCGCTCGAAGGCGGCACCGGAGCCCTCGTGCTCGCGAGCGGCCAGGCAGCATCGACCTTCGCGGTCCTGAACATCGCCCAGGCCGGCGATCACTTCGTGGCCTCGAGCTCGATCTACGGCGGCACCTACAACCTCTTCAAGTACACACTCGCGAAGCTCGGCATCGAGGTCACGTTCGTCGAGAACCAGGACGACCCCGAGGAGTGGCGTCGCGCGGTCCGCCCGAACACGAAGCTGTTCTTCGCGGAGACGATCGGCAACCCCCAGATCAACATCCTCGACATCCGCACCGTCGCCGACGTGGCCCACGAGAACGGCGTCCCGCTGATCGTCGACAACACGATCGCCACCCCGTACCTGATCCGTCCGTTCGAGTTCGGTGCCGACATCGTCGTGCACTCGGTCACGAAGTTCCTCGGCGGCCACGGCACCACCATCGGCGGCGTCATCATCGACGGCGGCACGTTCGAATGGTCCAAGAACGTCGACAAGTTCCCCGGCCTCACGGTGCCGGACCCCTCCTACCACGGCGCCAGCTACACCGCCGCGGTCGGAGACCCTCTCGCGTACATCATCAAGGCCCGCGTGCAGCTGCTCCGCGATCTCGGATCGGCGATCGCCCCGCAGAGCGCCTGGAACCTCATCCAGGGCGTCGAGACCCTGTCGCTGCGTATCGAGCGCCACGTGCAGAACGCCCAGGAGATCGCCGAGTGGCTCGACAGCCGCGATGACGTCGCGACCGTCAACTACTCGGGCCTGCCCTCGTCGCCGTGGTACGCCAAGGCGAACGAGTACGCCCCCAAGGGCGTCGGCGCCGTGCTGTCGTTCGAGCTGAAGGGCGGTGTCGAGGCCGGACGCGAGTTCGTGAACAGCCTGTCGCTGTTCAGCCACCTCGCCAACATCGGCGACGTGCGCTCGCTCGTCATCCACCCCGCGTCGACCACCCACGCCCAGCTGACGCCCGAGCAGCAGCTGACCGCCGGCGTGACGCCGGGCCTGGTCCGTCTGTCCGTCGGCATCGAGAACGTCGACGACCTCAAGGCCGACCTCGAGCAGGCTCTCGCCGCGGCTCGCGCCGTGTCGGAGGCCGCTCGCGCCTGAAGCACACACCGCGAGGATGCCCCGGAACCGTGGGTTCCGGGGCATCCTCGCGTGCGGGTGACGACCTCACCCGGCCGACCCACAGGCAGTTCCATCCAGAATGGGATTCCGCCGTGAGGAGAGCATGATCGACGTCGAACACCGACCACCGCGCGCCCGACGAGGCCCGACCGCCGCCGCGCGATGGCTCGCCGTAGGCAGCGTCGTGATGCTGCTCGTCGTCGCCTGCGGGTGGATCCCCGGGACCGTCGGCACCGCGGTCGCTGCTGCGCTCCCCTGGCTCGGGCTCGTCCTTCTCTCCCTGCTGGTCGCTGCAGTGTTCCTCGCGCGCCGGGTGATCATCCTGATCCTCGTCCCTGCCCTGCTGTGGATCGTCGCGATGGCACCGGCGCTTCCCACCCTTCCCGGACCGACGGGATCGGAGTCGGCATCCGGGGCCGAGCTGACGGTCGTGAGCCAGAACGTGCGGGCACGATCAGGTGGGGCCACCGCGTCGGCGACCGAACTGGCGCAGAGCGATGCCGACGTGATCGCCCTCGTGGAGCTCGACGGAGACAGCCTTTCCGCGGCGCAGGATGCCCTCGCCACCGAGTACCCGCATTCGTACACGGTGGGGACCGTCGGCGTCTGGAGCCGGTATCCCCTCACGAACGCCGAGCCGCTGACACTGGGGCTCAGCTGGAAGCGGGCGCTCCGCGTCGAGGTGCAGGTTCCGTCGGCTCCGGTCGCCGTCTACGTGCTGCATGCGGCGTCGGTGCGGCCGGGACATCAGCAGGACCGCGACACGATGCTGAGCGGCATCGCGGAAGAGATCGCCGCCGACCCTGCGGAATCGGTCATCGCCGTCGGCGACTTCAACGCGCCGTCGACGGATCCGAGTCTGGCCGCTCTGCGCGCGGAAGCCGACGGGGTGCGTCCGACCGATGGGACGCTCGGGTTCACGTGGCCCGTCGCCTTCCCGCTCGTGCGAATCGACCAGGTCTTCGTGCGCGGACTCGATGTCGTCACGTCGAGCACCATGCGGGCCGGGAACAGCGATCATCTCGCCACGGTCACCCGAGTGCGCTGACTCATATGCGCTGACCCGGGTACAGGGATTCCGCCCTCCCGATCGGCCGGGTCCGCAACGCCGGACGGACATCGGGTCGTAACCTGCCACCGACCGATCCCGGACCAGGCGAGAATGGAGACATGGACTGGCAGACGACCTCCGAGGACACGGTGCCCTCAGCGCCCGTGGCGGAGGCCGACCTCAGGTTGCTCCGTGCCCGCCCGCCGGCGACGGGCGCGTGGCGCGACGGAGACCCCGTGGGCGGTCGCCGCTTCGCCGCGTTCGGCCCTTTCGCCACCGAGAGCGGCGTAGAGCTCCCCGGCATCCGCATCGCGTACGAGTCCTGGGGCGAGCTGAATGCGGCGCGCGACAACGCGGTCCTGGTGCTGCACGCCCTCACCGGGGACAGCCACGTGCGCGGCGCCGCAGGCGCAGGCCACCCCACTGCGGGCTGGTGGGAGGACATCACGGGCCCCGGCGCTCCGCTCGACACGGACCGCTGGTTCGTGATCGCCCCGAACATGCTGGGCGGCTGCCAGGGCTCGACGGGCCCCGCGAGCGTCGCCCCCGACGGCTACGAGTGGGCCTCCCGCTTCCCGTACCTCACCATCCGCGACCAGGTCGCCGCCCAGGTGCGCCTCGCCGACGCCCTCGGCATCGACAGCTGGGCCGCGGTGATCGGTGGCTCCATGGGAGGGATGCACGCGCTGGAGTGGGCGGCCACGCATCCCGAGCGCGTGCGGCGCCTCGCGGTGCTCTCCTCTCCCCCGGTGACGACCGCCGACCAGATCGCGCTCAACACCGTGCAGCTGGAGACCATCCGGATGGATCCGCGGTTCCAGGGCGGCGAGTACTACGACCTCGGCGACGGCGACGGTCCGCACCGTGGGCTCGCGCTGGCTCGGCGCATGGCCCTGCTGAACTACCGCAGCCCGATCGAGCTCAACCAGCGCTTCCAGCGGTCCTGGCAGTCGGATGTGTCGCCCCTCGGTCACGGCGGGCGCTTCGCCGTGGAGTCGTACCTCGACTTCCACGGCAACAAGTTCACGCGCCGCTTCGACGCGAACAGCTACATCACCCTCGTCGAGGCCATGAACTCGCACGACATCGGTCGCGGTCGGGGCGGCGTCGAAGAGGCTCTGCATGCCGTCACCGCGACCACGCTGGTGCTCGGCATCGACAGCGACCGCCTCTTCCCCGTCGACGGACAGCAGCGCATCGCCCGCAGCATCCCGAACGTCATCGACGACGAGGCCGTGGTCATCGCCAGCGACTTCGGGCATGACGGCTTCCTCATCGAGACCGAGGCCGTGGGCTCGAACCTGCGACGTCTGCTCGACAGCTGAGCCCGACCGCTCAGGTCTCGACGAACCGCCACGGCAGAGCGCGCGCCTCGAGGCGCCCCTGCGCCCAGGCGAAGTCGCGGCCGGATCCTGAGTCGAGCACCCGCGTCTGGAACAGCTGGGCCGCACCACCCGACGAGAGTGCGGCGGCGACGTCGGTGAACACCGACAGCTGATGCAGCGTGATCCACGTCGGCGGGTACAGCGTCCACTCCCCCGCCGCATGCCTCGCGAGCGCCTCTGCCGGCCGCACCCAGGCGATCTCCACGACCTCGTCGGCGGAGGGCGAAGGCTCCGCCTCCGTCGCCTCGGCGAGGAAGAACCAGGTCCGGATGCGCGTGGGGGCCTCGATAGGCGGCTGCCACTCCGAGATCACCACGAGGTCGCCGACGGTGAGTCCCACCTCCTCGCGGGTCTCCCTGATCGCGGCACGGCGTGCGTTCTCGGACTCGTCGTCCCCGTCGTGGACGTCGCTCGGTTCGACCTTGCCCCCGGGAAAGACCCATGCGCCCGCGAACGACCCGCGATCGGGCCGACGCATCAGCAGCACCTCGAACCCTGGGTCCGACGCCCGCAGCACCACGACGGTGCCGGCGACGGGCAGGGACGACTCGAGGGCGCTCATCCCGTCACTCTACGACCCGACCGACGACGACGCGACGAACGACGACGCGACCGACTACGACGCGACGAGCTCCGCTGCCGCGGGGCGACGCCCCTCGACGCGATACGACAGCAGTGCGATCAGCAGACCGGCCACGGCGAGCGCGGCACCCGTCCACGCCGGTGCGGTGAATCCCCATCCCGCGGCGATCACGACGCCGCCGAGGAAGGCGCCCAGGCTGTTGCCGATGTTGAGGGCCGAGTGGTTCATGGCCGCCGCGATGGACTGGTTGTCGCCCGCCACGTCCATGAGCCGCGTCTGGATCGTCGGGCTCAGCACGGAGGAGACGAACCCGACCACGAGCACCACTGCGGCCAGGCTGACGATCCAGAACGAGAGGAACGCCAGCAGCGCGAAGACGACGGCCATCGCGGCGAGGCCGAAGAGCAGCGTGCGGCGCAGATCGATGTCGGCGAGGTGACCGCCGACGAGGTTTCCCGCTGTCATCCCGAGCCCCATCAGCACGAGGACGATCGGCACCACCCACTCCGGCGAACCGGACACCTCCGTCACCAACGGGGCGATGTAGCTGTAGACGGCGAAGAAGCCGCCGAAGCCGATCGCGCCGACGCCGAGCGTGAACCACACCTGCGGGATGCGGAACACCCGCAGCTCCTGTCGCATCGTGCGCCCGGGGTCTCCCGGATGCTCCGGGACGAAGAGCGCGATGCAGAGCGTGGCGAGGGCGAACACGAGTGCCACGACGGCGAAGGCGGAGCGCCAGCCCCACTGCTGCCCGAGGAATGTCCCCAGCGGCACCCCCACGACGTTGGCGACGGTGAGGCCGGTGAGGATGAACGCCACGCCCTTGGCGCGGTTGCCCGGCCCCATCACATCGGCGGCGACGAGCGCTCCGATGCCGAAGTAGGCGCCGTGCGGGAGCCCGGCGAGGAAGCGTGACGCAGCGACGAGTTCGAACGTGGGCAGCACCACCGTCAGGGCGTTGAACAGCGTCAGGGCGAGCGCCAGCACGATCATCACCCGATGGCGCGGAAAACGCGCGACGAAGCCGGCGATGGTCGGCGCACCGACCACCACGCCGAGCGCATACAGCGAGATCAGCCAGCCTGCTTGGCTCAGCGCGTCTTCCTGGCTGGTCGCCCACAGCGACGGCAACAGGTCGGCGGCGATGTTGGGCAGCAGGCCCATGACGACGAACTCGGTCATGCCGATGCCGAAGCTGCCGATGGCGAGAGAGAGGAGCGCCCACTTCGCCGCACCCCTCGATTCAGTCGAGGGATTCACCGGATCAGCTTAGCGGCCGTCGGACCCCTCGCCCGTCCGTCTCGCACTCGTCTGCCCCGTGCTCGTCTGCCCCGTGCGGTCGAGTGTCATGAAGACATCCACGTCGTCCTGCGTGTCGAGGACGAACCCGTGGCGCTCGTAGAGACGGCGCGCCGGACTCCCCCTGAGGACGTTCAGCCGATACGGACCGGTGTCGTCGAGCACCATCCCGAGCACTCGTCCGCCGACACCGCGCCCCTGGTGCGAGGCCGCGATGTAGAAGTGCTCCAGCCAGCGGATCTCGCCGTCGGAACGGAGAGCGACGGAGCCGACGTCGACGGCGTCCACGACGATGATCCGGGTCTGCGCAGGCTCGAAAGCATCTCGGAACCGCTGCCGGACGCGAATCTCGTCGTAGCGCCCGAGACGCTCCAGATCGGCCCGGAGCACCTCGGCGCGCAGCTCGGCGATCCACTCGACATCATCGGCCAGCGCCGGGCGAAGGACGACCGATGCGGACGAAGGGGAATCAGTCACCGGACCCGTCGTTCCCCGCTCCTTCGATAGCCGCCTCCAGACGCTCGATCTTCGCTTCCAGCTCTCCGGAGTACCCCGGGCGGATGTCGGCCTTGAGCACGAGCGAGACCCGCGAACCGAAGGGCATGACGGCCTCGGTCGCGCGCTTCACGACGTCCATGACCGTGTCCCAGTCCGGGCCTTCGATCTCGGTGAACATGCTCGTGGTGCGGTGCGCCAGTCCGGACTCGCGCACCACGCGCACGGCTGCGGCCACGGCGTCGTGCACGGAGTCATCGGTGCGCTCTGCTCCCGCGGCGGGGATGCCGCTCGGGGCGACGGAGAAGGCGATCAGCATGTTTTCACTCCTGGGTTTTCGGGTGACGGACGGGCACGCGCACGAGAGCGCGGATGCCCAGGACGAGCAGGACGACGAGCAGGACGTTGCGCACCGTGAGCACGGCGACGGACAGGGCATCGGCCCGCAGCAGGGCGTCGTAGCCGATCGGATACACGAGGCAGGTGAGCAGGCAGAGCGCGAGGACGACGACGGCCGGGACGCGCGCCCTGACCCGATCGAGCACCAGCCACAGGATCACGGGCGCGATCAGCCAGGTCTGGAACTGCGGCGAGCCGACCTTGTTGGTGACGATCAGCAGCGCCACCAGGGTGAGGGCGAGCGGAGGGAACAGGCGGGGGAAGGTCGCGCCGCGCACCGCCTTGAGGGCGCCCACCGCGGTGACCGCCAGCACCGCGATCGCCATCAGGGGTGTGACCACAGCGGCGACGATGTCGACCCCCGGCGCGGCGATCTGGAACGTGAGGATCTCGAAGCTGTACTCGATACGCGCGGCCCCGGCGACCGCGAGCCACAGGAAGGGGGTGGCGGCCACCGCTTCGATCTGCAGCCCTCTTCCGGTCTGCTCGGTCAGGAAGCCGATGATCTCGGCATCCGCCCCGAGCAGGAACAGCGTCGCGACGACCCCGACCGTGACGAGCGCCGCTGCGAGCAGCACCCGCATACGGGCTCGGAGCGCGATGACCGCAGCGAGGACGAGTGCACCGGGCCAGATCTTGATCCAGGCGCCGACCGCGAGGAGAGCGGCGCCGACGGCCGGGCGAGACACGAGCCAGAGCCCGCCGATCACGGTGATCGGCACGGTGACCGCATCGATCCGGTAGAGCGCGATCGGCCCGAGGAGCAAGAGCGCCGCGCACCAGAACCAGGCCGCGACACGGCGCGCGTGCGAGGGCGTACGACCGACGAGCACACCGAAGGCGACCGCATCGAGGATGACGACCAGAGCGGCCCATCCCACCAGATACGCGCCGGAGACCCCGAGCAGAGGCACGAGCGGCGCGGAGAGTGCGGCGGTGATGAGCATCGGCACGAGCGCGAGCTGGGGATAGACCCACGTCTCGGTGACCCCGACGATCGGTCCCCCGCCGAGCGCGGAGGTCGCCCAGGGCTCGTACACGAGCACGACGTCGCCCATGGGCTGGCTGGGATAGACCCAACCGAGCCACGCGGTGAGCAGGTGCACGGCGAGGAAGACGCTCCACAGCACGACCACCCTGGCCGTCGACGCGCGATTCACGCCAGGACGTCCGCGATCGCGAGCGGGAGGGCTTCCGCGACATCCATCGCGACGATCGGATGACCTGCCCCGCCGTCCCTCATCCCCGCGGCGATCCGGCCGGCGTGACCGTGCACCCATGCCCCTGCTGCGGCGACCTCGGCGATCGGTGTCTCGGGGTTCGCCGCAAGCATCGCGCCCAGCACTCCGGCGAGCACATCGCCCGTTCCCGCGGTCGCCAGCCATCCGGTCCCGGCCTCGACGGCGATGACGGTGCCGTCCGGAGCAGCGATCAGCGTTCGTGCCCCCTTGAGCAGCACGGTGCCGCCGAGCGTGTCGGCCATCTGCCGCGCGGCCTGCGCCCGGTCCTCCTCGGTCGACGACACTCCGAGCCTCCCCTGAAGCCGGGCGAACTCCCGTGCATGGGGGGTCACGAGGAACGGTGCCGTCGCCCCCTCGGCGAGATCGAGCGCGCCGGCATCGATCACGACGGCAGCGCTGCCGGAGAGAATCTCCCGCAGTGCGCGGGACTCCGCTTCACCGCGATGCGTCGGGTCCGTCCCCGAACCGATCACCCAGGCGTCGACTCGTGAACGCCCCGCATCCGCCCCGGTGACCGTCTCAGGACGTCGCGCGAGCACCGCATCGGCCACCCGCGCCGCGCCCACGTAACGGACGAATCCCGCCCCGGCTCGCCAGGCAGCCTCGACGCCCAGCACCGCGGCCCCGGGATAGGCGGACGACCCGGTGCGAAGGGCCACCACACCGCGGGCGTATTTGTCGTCGTCGACGGTCGGCGGACGGAAGAACCGTGCCGTGTCACCGCGTGTCCACTCGCGCACCTCGACCATGACTCCACGTTAGTCCGACGGCCCGTCCTGCACCCACGCGGCGGTACCGTCGAACCGTGAGTCTTCTCTTCTCCCCACTGCGCATCCGTTCCGTCGACTTCCGCAACCGCCTGTGGGTCTCGCCGATGTGCATGTACAGTGCGGCGGATGGTGTGGCGCAGGAGTGGCACCTCACCCATCTCGCCCAGTTCGCATCCGGTGGCGCCGGACTCATCATCGCCGAGGCGACGGCCGTGGTCCCCGAGGGCCGGATCTCGCCGCGCGACCTGGGACTCTGGAACGACGAGCAGCGCGATGCCCTGGCACCCGTCGTCCGGGCGATCCACGACCGCGGGTCGCACGCCGGTATCCAGCTCGCCCATGCCGGTCGCAAAGCTTCGACATGGTGGCCCTGGGCTCCCGAACGAGGATCCGTGCCGGCCGTCGACGGAGGATGGGCGACGACCGCACCGTCGGCGATCGCCTTCGACGGCTTCGAAGCCCCCGTCGCTCTCGACCTCGCAGGGATCGACCGCGTGGTGGAGGCGTTCGCGGCCGCAGCGCGCCGCGCGGTCGACGCCGGGTTCGACGTGCTGGAGATCCACGGCGCGCACGGCTACCTGCTGCACCAGTTCCTGTCTCCGCTGTCCAACCTCCGCGAGGACGAGTACGGCGGCTCGCTCGAGAACCGCGCCCGGCTGCTGCTGCGTGTGGTCGACGCCGTGCGCGACGCCGCGGGCGCCGACGTGCCGCTGTTCGTGCGCATCTCCGCCACCGATCACGCCGAGGGCGGCTTCACGCCCGAGGAAGCGGCGATGGTCGGCGATTGGGCCACGCTGCGGGGTGCGGACCTGATCGACGTCTCGAGCGGCGGTCTCGTCGCGCACCAGCGGATCAGCGTCTTCCCCGGGTACCAGGTGCCGCTCGCCGAGACCGTGCGTCAGGGTGGTCGGATCCCGGTGTCGGCAGTCGGGCTCATCACTGCGGCTGCCCAGGCCGAGCAGGTGCTCGTCGACGGCGCGGCGGATGTGGTCTTCGCCGGACGGGAGTGGCTGCGCGATCCGCACTTCGGGCTCCGCGCCGCGTACGAGCTCGACGCCGAGATCACCTGGCCCCCGCAATACGAGCGCGCACGCCCTCGCTGAGCCTCCTCGCGCCACCCCTCCTCCACACGACGAAGGCCGCCGATCCCCTACGGGTTCGGCGGCCTTCGATGTTCGGGTCGACGATCAGCGTCCGCGGAAGCGACGCGTCGCGTCCTGCACCTCTCCGACCAGCTCCTCCAGGATGTCCTCGAGAAACAGCACCGCGGTGGTGTTCCCCTGCGCGTCGCGCACCTTCGCCAGGTGCCGACCCGCGCGGCGCATGACCGCGAGAGCGTCTTCGAGATCCGTGTCCTCCTGCACCGGCACCATGTGGTGGATGCGCTTGGCAGGAACCGGCTCGATCATCTTGACCTCCGCATCCGGGCCCTCGGACGCCCGGAGGATGTCCTTCAGATGCACGTATCCGATCGGCACGGACTCGTCGTCGACGATCACGTAGCGCGAGAACCCGTAGCGGGCGACGGCCTTCTCGATGTCGTCCGGAGTCGTCGACTGCGGCAGCGTCACCAGATCGCTCAGCGGCACAGCGACATCCCGCGCCTTCTTGTCGGTGAACTCGACCGCCGCAGCAACCGTTCCCGCGGTGTCCATGAGCACACCCTCGCGACGCGACTGGCTGACGATCGTCGCGACCTCGTCGAGGGTGAACGTCGATGCCGCCTCGTTCTTCGGCTCGACGCGGAACAGACGCAGCACGCCGTTCGCCGCCGCGTTCAACACCCAGATCACCGGCATGAACACCTTCGACACCCACACCAGCGGCGGGGCGAGGATCAGCACGGCCCGGTCCGGCACCGAGAACGCGAGGTTCTTCG
>Ga0160464_101095_pt1 | contig 11779 bp, 6 predicted proteins | sample HID1971I_E11MG_FD_108275 | JGI IMG/M metagenome (GOLD analysis project Ga0160464, IMG submission 108275) | Enriched millipede-associated microbial communities from UW Madison campus, WI, USA - HID1971I_E11 MG | ecosystem: Host-associated > Arthropoda: Insects > Digestive system > Unclassified ... | reverse complement strand
TCGCTCCAGTGCGCCCGGAAGTTCCGGAGCTGCCGTAGCGCCGGGTGGGCGGTGCGGATCTCGTTGAGCCTCCGCAACAGGGGAGCGAGGGACTCCCCACGGGCTTCGGCGCCGCTCCAGTCCCGGAACTTGTACTCGTACTTCTCGTTGTCGATGTTCTCTTCGGAGCCGGGCCGCGCCACGTTCTCGAACAGCTCGTACCCCGCATAGACGCCGTAGACGGGACCGGCGGTCGCCGCGATGCACGCTCGGATCCGGTACGCGGCTCTGCCTCCGAACTGCAGATACTCGGTCAGGATGTCGTGGGTGTTCACGAAGAGGTTCGGCCGCATGTAGTCGGCGGTCTCATGGGACACCGACGTGAGGAACTCCTCGAGTTCCGCCTTGGTGTTGCGCCAGGTGAAGTAGCTGTAGCTCTGCTGGAAGCCCACCGCGGCGAGCGCACGCATCACGGCCGGTCGGGTGAAGGCCTCGGCGAGGAAGATCACGTCCGGATCGACGGCGTTCACCTCGGCGATGAGCCACTCCCAGAACTGCAGCGGCTTGGTGTGCGGGTTGTCGACGCGGAAGATCTTCACGCCCTGTGCGACCCAGTGCTGCACGACTCTCCGCATCTCGGCATAGATGCCGATGGGGTCGTTGTCGAAGTTCAGGGGGTAGATGTCCTGGTACTTCTTCGGGGGGTTCTCGGCGTAGGCGATCGTGCCGTCGGGGAGAGTCGTGAACCATTCCGGATGCGCACTCACCCATGGATGGTCGGGGGAGGCCTGGAGAGCGAGGTCGAGCGCGATCTCGAGCCCTTCCTTCCGTGCAGCGCGCACGAAGGCACGGAAGTCCTGCGCAGTGCCCAGCTCCGGATGGATCGCGTCGTGCCCACCGTCCGCGGCGCCGATCGCGTAGGGGGATCCCGGGTCGCCTGCCTCGGCGGTGAGGGTGTTGTTGCGCCCCTTGCGGTGGGTGGTCCCGATCGGGTGGATCGGCACCAGGTACACCACATCGAACCCCATCGCCGCGACCTCGGGCAGACGTCTCGCCGCCGAGCGGAACGTGCCGCTCTTCACCGTGCCGTCTTTCAGGCGTCTGGCGCCTTCGGAGCGGGGGAAGAACTCGTACCAAGCGCCGACACCTGCTGCGACGCGTTCGACGTTCAACGTCTGTGCCGGAGCGACGGAGCGGATGGTGCTCACGGGGCGCTCCCGGAAGATCTGCGCCAGCGTGGGATCCGTCGACACTGCGATGGTCGTCGCAGCATCGCCGTGGCGCAGCGAGACGGCATCGGCGAGCAGTCGTTTCCGTTGCGCCGCAGGACGATCCTTCTCCGCGGCGGCTCGTGTGAGCAGATCGGCACCGAGCGCCGCCATGACCGGCACATCGACGCCGGCGGCCACCTTGAGCTCCGCGGCGTGTGCCCAGGTCGCGAAGTCGTCGGAGAACGCCTCGAAACGGAAGAGCCACGCGCCCTGCTCGTCGAGCGCGATGTCGGTCGACCAGGTGTCGGTGCCGTCATTGCGGGGAGACAGCCGATGCAGACTCTCGTCTCCCGACGGCGACGTGAGTCGCGCGTGTACCCCGATGGCGTCATGTCCCTCGCGGAACGCGACCACGCTGAACGGAACGACCTCGCCTACGAATGCCTTCGGCGGGAACCCGCCGGGAACAGTGGGTGAGGGGTGGAGCAGAGGGATGCGGGTCGTCAGCAGCGAACCGGGCGCATCTGCGTCGCCGAGCGCGCGCGCCGGGATCTGAGCGGGGCTCCGAAGAGCCGAGGACCGAGTACCAGCACGTGCAGCCACACCCCGAATGTACCGCGCTGACGAGGTAGCGGGTAGCGCGCCGCGAGGTGCGTCGGAGGCAGCCCTCATTCGATGCGGAACAACCTCATCGAGGTCCCGGAGACCGGTAGCACGTCACCGGGCGCGAAGACCTCGTGTTCGTCGGAAGGACGCTCATGAGCGCTCGACCACAACGACACGAAACGGGTCGCGCCTTCGATCTCGTCCGGAAGTCTGACATCGATGGGCGACTCGGTTCCGTGGACGATGAGCAGGATGCGGTTGTAGGCCTCGGTGTCCGGAGTGGAGGCGGCGACGTACTGCAGCGTCCTGTTCCCGGGGTCGGCCCACTGGCCCTGCTCCATCGTCTCGCCGTTCTGGTCGTACCAGTCCATCACCGAGGCGTTGGGGATGTGCTCGCCGAGACGGGCGTAGCGGCTGGGGCGCAAGGCAGGGTTCTCCTGGCGCAGGCGGATGAGCCGGGAGACGTGCGCGCGCAGATCCTCCTGCCAGGGCTCGAACTCCCAGCCGAGCCAGGTCAGCGCGGAGTCCTGGGCATAGGCGTTGTTGTTGCCGCGCTGGGTGCGTCCGACCTCGTCGCCGGCCGTGAGCATCGGAATGCCCGCCGACAGCAAGAGGGTCCCGAGCAGGTTGCGCATGGCCTTGCGGCGCGCGGCGAGGATGGTCGGGTCATCGGTCGGGCCTTCGATGCCGTGGTTGAACGCGCGGTTCATGTCGGCGCCGTCGCGGTTCTGCTCGCCGTTCGCCTCGTTGTGCTTGACGTCGTAAGAGACGAGGTCGTGCAGGGTGAAGCCATCGTGCGCCGTGACGAAGTTCACGCTGGCGAGGGGTCCACGGTCCTCGCTGAACGTGTTCGACGATCCGGCGAGCCGAGTCGCGAATCCACCGATACCGACCGGGGCGGAGGCACGGCGTGCATAGTCGATGTCACTCAGCCAGAAGTTCCTCACCCGGTCACGGTAACGATCGTTCCACTCGTGCCATCCGGCCGGGAAGTTGCCGGTCTGCCAGCCGCCGAGACCGACGTCCCATGGCTCGGCGATGAGCTTGGTGTCGGCGAGGATCGGATCGTTCGCGATCGCGGCGAGAAGCGGATGCTCCGGCGTGTAGGTATGAGCGCCGTCGCGGGCGATGGCGGTGGCGAGGTCGAAGCGGAATCCGTCGATCTGCATCTCCTGCGCCCAGTAGCGCAGCGAGTCCAGCACGAGTCGCGCGCCGGCGTCGGTGGCCGTGTTCAGGGTGTTGCCGCATCCGGTGGTGTCGACGTAGACGCCCGACTCGTCCTGGCGGTAGTAGTTCGCGTTGTCGATGCCGCGCAGACTCGAGCGCGGACCGCCGATCCCCTCCTCGGAGGTGTGGTTGTAGACGACGTCGAGGATCACTTCGAGCCCGGCCTCGTGCAGCAGCCGCACCATGCCCTTGAACTCGGCGAGCACGGCCTCGGGGCCTTCCTTGCGCGCATCCTCTGTGGCATAGGCGGTGTGGGGGGTGAAGAAGTTCAGGGTGTTGTAGCCCCAGTAGTTCGTGAGGCCTCGTTCGAGCAGACGGGGCTCGGGGACGAAGGCGTGCACGGGGAGCAGCTCGATCGATGTGATCCCCAGGGCATGGAAGTACTCGATCATCGCCGGGTGCGCGAGGCCTGCATAGGTGCCGTGCAGCGCAGGGGGAACATCGGGATGACGCTTGGTGAGCCCCTTGAGGTGGCCCTCGTAGATCACCGTGCGGTCGAGCGGTATGCGGGGCTTCTGCGAGTCTCCCCAGTCGAAGCCGTCGACGATCACGACCGAGCGCCATTCCTCGTAGCCGTCTCCCTGGGCGAGGCCGCGGGCGTAGGGGTCGAGCAGGAGCGTCTCCGGGTTGAACGTGTTGCCCGGTCCGTGCGGACCGCCGACGCGGATCGCGTATCGGACGCCGGGCTGGAGCAGCTCCGTCGTGACCTCCCAGATGCCCCCTGCGAGGCGCTCCAGAGGCACTTCATCGGTCGCCCAGTCGAGGTCGGTGGCGTCGAAGACGACCAGCTCGATCGACGACGCGTTCTGCGACCAGACGCGCAGAGTTCCGACGCCGTCGTGCAGACGGACGCCGAGGTTGTCGAGGGGAGGTCCGCCGGGCACGGTGAGGTCTCGGGACGCGGGCATGTGTACACACTAGGCGTGATGTGTTGCCGTCTCATGTCAGGACGTACGCGGTTCCACGTATGAACGCCCCGCCCCAGCGGTTTCGCGAGAGAATCGAAGGATGCGGCACTATCTCGACCACGCGGCGACCACGCCTCTGCGCCCCGAGGCACGAGACGCATGGCTGGTCGCATCGGAGATGGTCGGCAACGCCTCTTCGACGCACGGTGCCGGGCAGGACGCCCGCCGTCTCCTCGAGGAATCCCGGGAGCGTGTCGCCGCCGTCCTGGACGCGGACCCGATAGAGATCGTCTTCACCTCCGGCGGCACGGAGTCGATCAACCTCGCTCTGCAGGGTCTCTGGCACGCCCGGCCCGCAGGAACGACGGCCGTCGTGCTGCCCGACGCGGAGCACCACGCGACGATGGACACCGTGGCCGCGCTCGTGGAGGAAGGTGCCCGGCTTCGGCAGGTGCACGTCACGCCTGAGGCGCGGATTCTCCCAGAGCAGTTCGCCGCTCAGCTGCCCGACGCGGCCCTCGCGACCGCGCTTGCGGCGAACAACGAGGCAGGCACGATCAATGACACGGGCTCCCTCGCTGCCGCCGCGGCAGGAGCCGGGGTTCCGCTGCACATCGACGCCGTCGCGGCGCTCGGGCACGTGCCGCTGTCCTTCCGCGCCCTGCGAGGGGACGCGGCCGGCGGCGTCGGGCTCGTCGCGATGAGCTTCGCGGGCCACAAGATCGGCGCGCCCGTCGGGGTGGGGGTGCTGGTCACGGCCCGCTCCGCCAAGCTCACAGCGCTGCTCCGCGGGGGCGCACAGCAGCGCGGCCTCCGCGCCGGCACCCAGGACATCGCCGGGGCCTCCGCCTTCGCCGTCGCGCTCGAACTCGCCGAGAGCGAAAGGGAGCACGAGGCCGCACGACTGCGCGCGCTGCGCGATCGCCTGGTGGCCGGCGTCCGTGCGGTGGTTCCGGCTGCCGAGTTGCTGGGAGACCCGACCGAGCGTCTTCCCGGGAATGCGCACGTGCTGTTCCCCGGCGCGGTGGGGGAGAGCCTCCTGTTCCTCCTCGACGTCGCCGGTGTGGCCGCCTCGACCGGATCCGCATGCCAGGCAGGCGTCGCCGAGCCGTCGCATGTCGTGATGGCGATGGGGCGCAGCGAGCGGGATGCGCGAAGTGTCTTGAGGTTCTCCCTGGGCCGCACCTCGACCGATGCCGACGTCGATGCGGTCATCGGTGCGATCGCGGATGCGTATGTCCGCGCATCCGGCGCCGGCACAGCCGCACGCTCGTAGACTGGTCGCATGCGGATACTTGCGGCGATGAGTGGGGGAGTCGACTCCGCCGTCGCGGCCGCCAGGGCCGTGGAGGCGGGGCACGACGTGGTCGGAGTGCATCTGGCCCTTTCCCGTGCCGGGGGAACCCTGCGCACCGGCAGCCGCGGATGCTGCACGATCGAAGACGCACTCGACGCCCGTCGCGCCGCCGACATGCTCGGGATCCCCTTCTACGTATGGGACTTCTCGGAGCGTTTCCGCGACGACGTGATCCAGGACTTCATCTCCGAGTACCAGGCAGGTCGCACCCCCAACCCCTGCATGCGCTGCAACGAGAAGATCAAGTTCGCAGCCCTCCTCGAACGCGCGATCGAGCTGGGTTTCGATGCTGTATGCACCGGACACTACGCGACGCTGATCGACGGCGACGGAGGCCTCGAGCTGCACCGCGCGTCCGACAACGCCAAGGATCAGTCCTACGTGCTGGGCGTGCTCACGGCGGAGCAGCTCGCGCACACCTACTTCCCGCTCGGCACGACGCCGTCGAAGGCGATCGTCCGTGCCGAGGCTGAAGCACGCGGTCTGAGCGTCGCGCAGAAGCCCGACAGCCACGACATCTGCTTCATCCCCGACGGTGACACCCGTGGCTGGCTCGCCGAGAAGGTCGGCACGGCCACGGGTGAGATCGTCGACCGCAGCGGAGACGTCGTCGGCTCTCACGAGGGCGCCCACGCCTTCACGGTCGGACAGCGGCGCGGTCTCAAGCTCGGAGTCCCCGCAGCGGACGGCAAGCCGAGGTTCGTCCTCGAAGTGCGTCCGATCTCGAACACCGTCGTCGTCGGGCCGAAGGAGGCACTCGCGATCGCCGAGATCGCGGGGGCGCGGTTCAGCTGGGCCGGTGCCGCGCCGACTGCATCGTCGTTCGATTGCCATGTGCAGATCCGCGCGCATGCCGAACCGGTCGCCGCGCACGCCGAGGTCTCGGACGTGGGAGTGCGCGTCGTGCCCGAGGTTCCGCTGGACGGCGTCGCACCGGGGCAGACCGCCGTGCTCTACGTCGGGACCCGCGTGCTCGGGCAGTTCACGATCGACACCACGGTCTCTGCCGTTCCCGTCGGCGCGTAGACGCTTCCGGTGTCGGTGCCCGCTCGTAGACTGGCGGGGTGCCGGAGAACATCTCGCTGGAAGACGCCCGAACCGAAGCCGAGGAGCTGACCACTCGCATCCTCGACGCGAAAGAGGCCTACTACGGCCGCGACACCTCCGTCGTCGACGACTTCACCTACGACGGATGGATGCGCCGGCTCGAAGAGCTCGAACGCCTGCACCCCGAGCTGCAGGGCCAGGACTCGCCCACGCAGATGGTCGGAGCAGCCGAGGCGACCGGGCTCGCGACCATCGAGCACGCCGAGAGGATGCTCAGCCTCGACAACGTGTTCTCCATCGACGAGTTGAAGGAGTGGGCGGCGAAGACGAAGGCTGCGGCCGGCCGCGAGGTCGCCTGGCTCACTGAGCTGAAGATCGACGGGCTGGCGATCAACCTCCGATACGAGAACGGCGTGCTGACCTCCGCGGCCACCAGAGGAGACGGACGCGTCGGTGAGATCGTCACGGAGAACGCGCTGCGGCTCGCCGAGATCCCGTACCGGCTGAGCGGAGAGGGTCATCCTCCCATCGTCGAGGTGCGCGGCGAGGTCTTCATCCCCGTCGCGGCCTTCGAGCGACTCAACGCAGCGCAGGCCGACTTCCGCGACCGCGCCTACGCCGATGCGCTGGAGCGATGGGAATCGCGCGGGGGAGCGAAAAAGCCTTTCGACGAGGAGAAGGCCCGTACGGCGGCCGCCCGCCGATTCCCGGCATTCGCCAACCCCCGGAACGCGGCGAGCGGCGGCCTCCGCCAACAGATCGACAAGAAGAACGGTCTCGAACTCGAAGCGGGCCTGCTGCGTATCGAGTCGCTCGCGTTATACGTGCACGGCATCGGAGCCTGGACGAACCCTCCCGTCGCGGCGCAGAGCGAGGTGTACGACCTGCTCGCGGAGTGGGGCCTGCCCACGAGCCCGCACACGAAGGTGTGTCGCACCATCGACGAGGTCGTGTCGTTCGTCGAGTACTTCGGTGAGCACCGTCACGACATCGAGCACGAACTCGACGGCATCGTGGTCAAGGTCGACGAGCTCGAGCTGCACGACGAGCTCGGTGCGACGAGCCGTGCCCCGCGCTGGGCGATCGCCTACAAGTACCCGCCCGAAGAGGTGCAGACCAAGCTGCTCGACATCGTGGTGTCGGTCGGTCGCACCGGTCGCGCGACCCCCTTCGCCGTCATGGCCCCCGCGCACGTCGCCGGCTCCGTGGTCCGCCAGGCGACGTTGCACAACAAAGACGTCGTCAAGGCGAAGGGCGTGCTGATCGGTGACACGGTCGTGCTGCGCAAAGCCGGTGATGTCATCCCCGAGGTGCTCGGCCCGGTCGTCGAGAAGCGCGACGGCACGGAACGGGAGTTCGTGATGCCCGTCGAATGTCCGGAGTGCGGCACACCACTGCGGGCGATGAAGGAGGGCGACATCGATCTGCGGTGTCCGAACGCGCGTTCGTGTCCAGCACAGGTGCGCGGCCGCGTCGAGCACATCGGCTCCCGCGGCGCCCTCGACGTCGAAGCACTCGGCGAGGTCACCGCGGCCGCGCTGACGCAGCCGACGTTTCCTGCGGTGCCCCCGCTCGAAACCGAGGCAGGACTCTTCGCCCTCACGCTCGAACAGCTCGTTCCCATCGAGCTGTTCGTGCGCGATGCCGAGACGGGATTGCCCAAGGAAGACCAAGACGGGATCGTGAAGACCCGCGCACCCTTCCGACGCAATCCCTCGGCGGCCGAGAAGAAGTCCGGCCTCGAAGGCCCACAGCCCTCGTCCCAGGCTCTCACCCTGCTCGCGGAACTCGAGAAGGCGAGGACCAAAGACCTGTGGAGGCTCCTGGTCTCCCTGAACATCCGCCACGTAGGACCGGTCGCCGCCAGGGCGCTCGCGCAGTGGTTCGGGTCGCTCGATGCGATCCGCGCGGCCTCGCGTGACGAGCTGGCTGCGGTGGAGGGTGTGGGCGGCATCATCGCCGACTCCTTGCTCGCCTGGTTCGAGGTGGACTGGCACCAGGAGATCGTGCAGCAGTGGGCGGACGCGGGCGTGCAGTGGGCGACGCCAGGGCATCCCGGCCCAGGCGCCGCCGTCGCCGCCGGAGGTGTTCTCGACGGGCTGACGGTCGTTGCGACCGGGTCCCTCGACGGCTACACGCGAGACGGTGCGCAAGAGGCCATCATCAAGGCCGGCGGCAAGGCGGCGTCGAGCGTCTCGAAGAAGACGGACTTCGTCGCAGCCGGCCCCGGTGCGGGATCCAAACTCGCGAAGGCGGAGGAGCTCGGCCTGCGGATCCTCGATGCGGCACAGTTCCACATCCTGGTGACGGAGGGACCCGGCAAGCTCACGCCCGCAGGCGAAGGAGCGTGAACCGCTACGGACCGCTGATCGTCGTTCCAGAGGCGCTCGCTGTCGGAGACCCCGGTCGGAATCATCTGCGGCTGACGCCTGACGCCGTGATCATCCGGGAGGGCGTCGAGAACCGCGGAATCGTGAGCTGGGCCGACGTCGAAGCGATCGTGATGGACGTCCCGACGACGAGGTTCCGTCTGCCCGGTCTCGTCGGCACGCTCCTGCTCGGTGCTCTGACCGCCGCGATGCTGACCGACCCCGGAGTCGATCCTGACGACGGCTCCGTGACGATGACCGTCGCCGGAGAGCCACGCATCCTGCCCCTGAGCCGACACCACGTCGGGGGCTACTGGGCGCCCACGGTGACCGGCGCGCATCGGCTGATCGCCCATCTCATCGCGCACCCCGAGCAGCGAGCGCTTCTGGCTCACCCGGAACCGCTGATCGACGTCGCGGTGCAGCTCGCGCGCGGAACGAGATGATCCGTTCCGCGCGCGAGTGAGATCAGCTCTTGTGACGCGGCTTGCGGAACGGCTTCTCGTCGCGGCTATCGCGTGCGGGCCGATCGTCGCGGTCCCGTCGTTCGAAGCGGTCACCACGGCCATCGGCATCGCGGCTCTCACGCGGACCACCGGCGCGTCGTGCGCCGGGGCCGCGGTCGGGCTTGATCTCGATCAGACGGCCCGAGATGCGCGTGTCGCGCAGCTTCTCGAGGACTGACGGATCCAGGTTCGACGGCAGCTCGACCGTGGAGAAATCGGGACGGATGTTGATCGCGCCGAAGTCGTCGCGTCCCAGTCCGCCCTCGTTGGCGAGAGCACCGACGATCTGGCGGGGCTCGACGCGGTGACGGCGGCCGACCTCGATGCGGTAAGCGGTGTAGTCACCGCGACCGCGGCGTTCGGTACGCGGTTCCCGTGCGTCGCGTCCCGTGCGCTCGCGAGGCGGACGGTTGTCTGCCTCGACCGCCTTGGTGAGGGGATCATTGGCCGGGTCGAGGAGCAGTGGCTTGTCGCCCTGCGCCACGACGGCGAGGGCCGCGGCCACATCGCCCTCCGGGACGTCGTGGTGGCGGACGTAGTGCGCGACGATGTCACGGAACGCCTCGATGCGGCCCGTTTCCGAGAGCGCGGTGGTGATCGCGTCGTCGAAGCGGTTCAGACGCGTCGTGTTCACGTCCTCTGTGCTGGGCAGCTGCATCTGGGCCGGCTGCTGCCGCGTCGCCTTCTCGATGTGCTTCAGGAGGTAGCGTTCACGCGGAGTGATGAAGCTGATCGCGTCGCCCGAACGTCCCGCACGACCAGTGCGGCCGATGCGATGCACATAGGACTCGGTGTCGGTCGGGATGTCGAAGTTGACGACGTGGCTGATGCGTTCGACGTCGAGTCCGCGCGCGGCCACATCGGTCGCGACCAGGATGTCGAGCTTGCCGTCCTTGAGCTGGTTGACGCTGCGCTCGCGCTGCACCTGAGGCACGTCGCCGTTGATGGCCGCGGCGGAGTAGCCGCGAGCGCGTAGCTTCTCTGCCAGGGTCTCGGTCTCGTTCTTGGTCCGGACGAAGACGATCATCCCGTCGAAGTTCTCGACCTCGAGGATGCGCGTGAGCGCGTCGACCTTCTGCGCATACGAGACCACGAGGTAGCGCTGCGTGATGTTCGTTCCGGTAGCGGTCTTCGACTTGATGCTGATCTCTTCGGGCTCGCGCAGGTACTTCTGGGCGAGGCGGCGGATCTGCGGCGGCATCGTCGCGGAGAACAGAGCGACCTGCTTCTCCTCCGGCGTCTGCGCGAGGATCTGCTCCACGTCTTCCGCGAAGCCCATCTTCAGCATCTCGTCGGCCTCGTCGAGCACCAGGTACTGCAGCTGCGACAGGTCGAGGGTGCCTTTGGCGAGGTGGTCCATGATGCGGCCGGGCGTGCCGACGATGACGTGGACGCCGCGGCGCAGAGCCGACAGTTGCACGCCGTAGCCCTGTCCGCCGTAGACGGGGAGGACGTGCACGCCCTTCATCTTCGAGGCGTACGACTCGAAGGCCTCGCAGACCTGGAGCGCGAGTTCTCGGGTGGGCGCGAGCACGAGCGCCTGCGGGGTCTTCTGCGAGACGTCGAGGCGCTCGAGCACGGGGAGCGCGAAGGCCGCGGTCTTACCGGTACCGGTCTGCGCCATGCCGACGACGTCACGGCCGGCGAGAAGGGTGGGAATGGTGGCCGCCTGGATGGGCGACGGGGTCTCGTAGCCGAGGTCCTTGATGGCCTTGAGAACGGGCCCGGTGATGCCGAGCTCCTCGAATCCGGGGGTCGCGGGGGAGTCCTCGGGGGCGTCGGTCAGTACTGCATCTTCAGGGGTCACTTCCCAAGGGTAGCGCGCTGCGACGCTCGGCGCCTGTGAGGGCGTCCTCAGGCACCGGTGTTCAGGGCGACCAATCTCTCCTTCACCTCGCGTCGGAGCACCTTTCCGATCAGGGACTTCGGCAGCTCATCGACCACGAAGATGCGACGCGGAAGCTTGTACGGAGTGAGGATGCTGCGGGCGAATTCACGAATGGCCTCGACGTCGACATCCGCTCCGGGATCGACGACGATCGCCGCGACGACCTCTTCGCCCGAGTGCTCGCTCGGCAGACCGACGACCGCGGCATCCGCGACCTGCGGGTGTTGGCGCAGAGCATTCTCGACCTCGGTCGGCGCCACATTGAAGCCGCCGGTGATGATGAGCTCCTTGATGCGATCGACGATCCGCACGAAGCCGGCGTCGTCGATCGTGACGATGTCGCCGGTGCGGTACCAGCCGTCGACGAAGACAGCCTCGGTCTCCTCGGGCTTGCCGTAGTAGCCGGAGAACACCTGCGGGCCGCGGACGACGAGCTCTCCGGCTGAACCCGCCGGCACGTCTTCACTGGGGTTCTCCGGATCCACCACGCGGCATTCGGTCCCGGGCAGAGGGAGCCCCACAGTTCCGGGCACCCGGTTGTCCGCCACCGGGTTCGCCATGAGGACGGGGGAGCACTCGCTCAGGCCGTAGCCCTCGACGAGATACCCGTGGGTGGCCTCCTCGAACGGGACGACCAGCTCGTGCGGCAGGGCCATGGCGCCGGAGATGGCGACCTCGATA
>Ga0160464_101094_pt1 | contig 11781 bp, 12 predicted proteins | sample HID1971I_E11MG_FD_108275 | JGI IMG/M metagenome (GOLD analysis project Ga0160464, IMG submission 108275) | Enriched millipede-associated microbial communities from UW Madison campus, WI, USA - HID1971I_E11 MG | ecosystem: Host-associated > Arthropoda: Insects > Digestive system > Unclassified ... | reverse complement strand
GGGCCATTCAGCCAATCGCCTGTGCCGCGGCCGGTGTGAAGTGCTTAGGCTGGGGATAGCTGTTTCTTTGGTTACTTTCTTTGCAGCAGCAAAGAAAGTGACTGCCGCCCCGCACAGGGGCAGAGCCAATAGACCGACACGAATTCAGGATTTCACAAATACTCAAACCGACGAATTCAGGATTCCCCAAAAGCCCAACCTAAAGAAAACCCATGAAAAAAACGATCGTAGTCTACAAAGCCTTGCCGAGCGAAATCGAAGCCTACCTTCGCAAAAACGCCGACGTGGTGAACGTCGATCCAAACGACCATGCGGCCTTCGTCGCCGCATTAAAAACCGCCGACGGTGCCATCGGCGCAAGCGTGAAAATCACCCCCGACATGATCGAAGGCGCCACAAAGCTGAAAGCCTTATCGACCATCTCCGTAGGCTACGATCAATTCGACGTCGACGACCTCACGCGCCGCGGCATCGTGCTGACGCACACGCCCGACGTGCTCACCGAATCCACCGCCGACACCGTCTTCGCACTGATCCTCGCGAGCGCGCGCCGCGTCGTCGAGCTTGCAGAATGGGTGAAGGAAGGGCACTGGAAATCGAGCATCGGCGAGGCGTGCTTCGGCGTCGACGTGCAGGGCAAGACACTCGGCATCGTAGGTCTCGGACGCATTGGCGGAGCGGTCGCGCGGCGCGCCGCGCTCGGCTTTCGCATGAACGTGCTCTACACGAACCGCAGCGCAAACGAGCAGGCGGAAAAAGAATTCGGCGCAAAGCGCGTCGGGCTTGACGAGCTGCTCGCGCAATCCGACTTCGTATGCCTGCAAGTGCCGCTCACGCAGCAAACACGCGGTCTGATCGGCGCAAACGAGTTGAAGAAGATGAAGCCAAGCGCGATCCTGATCAACGCATCGCGCGGGCCGACCGTCGACGAAAGCGCGCTCATCGAAGCGCTAAAGAACGGCACGATTCGCGGCGCGGGCCTCGACGTGTTCGAGCAGGAACCGCTGCCCGCCGATTCGCCGCTCATCGCGATGAAGAACGTCGTCGCGCTGCCGCATATCGGCTCGGCCACGCACGAAACGCGTCACGCGATGGCGCGCAATGCCGCCGAAAATCTCATCGGCGCACTCGAGGGCACGCTCACGCAGAACATCGTCAATCGCGACGCGCTCGGGCGCTGAAAGCGCGGCGTCGGGCGGGCATGCGCTAACATGCGCGATGCGAGGAGAACGATAATGACGGCATCGCGTCCCGCTTCAAGGCGAAGCGCGTGCCCACGACCACTATGTCCGACGATCCCACATTGACCAACCGCCCGGCCGCCTACGGCGCGCGCCGCGCGACGATCACCGATGTCGCCCGCGAAGCCGGCACCGGCAAAACCAGCATTTCGCGCTATCTGAACGGCGAGATGGGCGTGCTGTCGCCCGATCTGCGCGAGCGCATCGAGGCCGCCATCGCGAAGCTCGACTATCGGCCGAATCAGATGGCGCGCGGCCTGAAGCGCGGCCGCAATCGTCTGATCGGCATGTTGCTCGCCGACCTGACCAATCCGTATTCCGTCGAAGTGCTGCAAGGCGTCGAGGCCGCGTGTCACGCGCTCGGCTACATGCCGCTCATCTGTCACGCGGCCAACGAGATCGACATGGAGCGCCGCTATCTGCAACTGCTGACGACGTATCGCGTGGAAGGCGTGATCGTCAATGCGCTCGGCGTGAAGGAAGAACTGCTGCAAGGCTTCGCGCAAGGCGGCATTCCGGTCGTGCTCGTCGATCGTTCGGTCGATGGTTTCATCACCGACATGGTCGGGCTCGACAATCCCGCCGCCGTGCAGCTCGCCACGCGTCATCTCGTCGATGAAGGTTTCGACGAGCTGCTGTTCATCGTGCAGCCCGTCACGCACGTGAGCTCGCGGCGTCTGCGCGAAGCCGCGTTTCGCGAGACCGTCGCCGCGCTCGATGCAAGCGGTTCGACGCTCGTGATCGATCTCGCCGATGCATCGCCCGCACTCACGGAACTCGACACGCGCGTCGCGGCGGCGAAAGCGGCGGGCAGGCGCGTCGCGCTTTTTGCCGCGAACGGGCCGGTTGCGCTGCGCGTCGCGGTGCATCTGAAGGAGCGTCATGGCGCCGACTGGCAGGCAAGCGTCGCGCTGATGTCGATCGACGATTCCGAATGGGCGCAACTCGCGGGCATGACGACAGTGCGCCAGCCGACGTACGATATCGGCCGGCGTGCGGTCGAATTTCTGCACGAGCGGCTCGGCGGCGCCGCGATGCCCGCGCGCGAATGTCTGCTGCCGGGCGAGCTCGTCGTGCGCGCATCGACGACACGGGAAACGCAACAAGTGCAACAAGCATCACAGGGAATCTGAATGGTCAGTGTTTCGACGTTGCTGAGCCTAGCGCTCGCGACGCTCATCATCGCGGCGATGCCCATCGTGCTGTACACGAAGCTGCGGCCGCGTTTCGGCCTCGTGCCGCGCGAGGCGATTCTCGGCATCGCCGTGTTCGCGCTCTTCGCGATGGTCATCGAACGCGCGCTGCACGGCTTCATGCTGAGCAATCCGGTCACGTCGGCGTGGCTCGTGAATCCCGCGATATTCGTCATCTACGGCGCGATCGCGGCGGGTCTGTGCGAGGAAGTCGGACGCTTTCTCGCGATGAAATGGCTCATTTCGCGCGAGCCGGGCGCGCTCGATCGTCACGGGCCGGCGCTCGGCTACGGCATCGGGCACGGCGGGGCGGAAGCGTGGATCGTCGGCGTGCTCGTGCAGGTGCAATGGATCGTCTACGCGGTGCTCGCGAACCGGGGCACGCTCGACTCGCACTTCGAGAGCGCGCCGCTCGAAGCGCTCGCACGCATTCATCTGGTGTTGATGAGCCTGTCGCCGTTGTCGGCGGGCATCTTCATCGTAGAACGCGCGAGCGCCTTCGTGCTGCAACTCGGTTTTTCCGCGCTGATGTGGCAGATGCTGCGCGAGCGCTCGCGTCATGCGCTCGTATGTCTCATCGCCGCGCATGCGCTCGTCGGCTTGCCCGCCGCGCTGTTTCAGGCGCGGCTCGTGCCGCTCATCGCCGCCGACGCCGTGTATCTCGCGCTCGGCGTGATCGTCGCGGTGGCGCTCGTGCGCTACTATCGGCGCGCTGCCGCCCGGATCGCCTGAACGCGGCCGGGCGAGCGCTTCAATCGGATTTCGATATCGAATGGACGACTACCAATACGACTGTCCGAGCGCGGACATCGACATGCTCGCGCACGTGATCTGCGACCTCTTTCCCGAGCAGACGCAGTTCGCCGAACGTAAGGACGATGAGGGCCGGACCTCGCTCGTGATTCACTACGTAGCGATGCGCTTCGGGTCGAGCGCGCGGCGCATCACCATCGACGTGCGCTTCGATCCGGCCGCGCTCGCGCGTTATCGTGCGATGCCGCCGCGCATGCACGCGCGCAGTTACGCGGTGTTGCGCGCGTATGTCGAAGCGACGCTCGGATCGCTCGAAGAGATGTACGCGGACGGCCAGACCGTGCCGCGCGAAGTGGACATCGAGATGGGCGAGGACTTCGCTTAAGCTTCGCGATAGACCTTCGCGAAGCGCGCCGCCTTCACGACGCCATAGTCGCCCGGTGCGTATTGCATGACCCAGTCGCCGGCGTCGCCGGTGAGGATGTCGCCGGCCGCGGATCGTGCGATCGAGAAGGGCTCGCGCATCTCCTTCGCGAGCACGACGCTCGGACGGTTGCGATAGACGCCCGCCTCGCCATGCGCGATGCCGCCTTCGGGCACGTACTTGGCATCGAAGCGTTCGCGCGACACGACCCAGCGCTCGCCGCTGCTGCCCGTGACGATCGCGTCGCCGCTCGCATAGCGGTTCGGGCCTTCGAGGCTCATGAGTTCGCCCGATGCGGCTGCGAATTCAACGGCGACGGCTTCGTCTTTCACGACGCGGCGTGCGGCGGGATCGGCGGCGAGATCGAGCTTGGAGAGATTGAGCATGATGCGATCCGGAGTGACGTTGGCGGAGCGGGATCGTAACGGCATTCGCGCCATTGTGCACCCGTCGGACGAAAAAAAGCCCGCATCGCGCGATGCGGGCTTTCCGGTTCGACGGCCGTTCAGGGCTTGGTCGTCGATGCCGCGTCCGCACCCGCCGCATGCGGACGACGATGCGCGTGGGTGTGCTTCGCCTTGCCGTGCTCGTCGCGGAAGCTCGTATCGGCGAGCTTCTTCTGCTCGGGCGAAAGGCTCGCGTAAAGCGGCTCGAAAGCCTCGACGAGGCGCTTCGTGCCGTCCGCGTTCGCTTGCGTGATCTGCTCGTATTGCTTCATGTCGTCGAGCGCGGACATGGTGTCGCGCTGCGCGATGCGCTGGCGATACAGATCGGCCATCGTGCGGCCGTTGTCGCGCATCACGTCGGCGAATTTCGACCACTGATCTTCCTGCTGTGGCGTGATCTTGAGGCTCGAATGCAGATCCGCGATACGCTCCTCGACGCGCGCCTCGCGCTTGCTGGCGGCCGGAGCGGATGCCGCGGCCTGCGCGGCGGGCGCCGATGCCGCGGCGGGCGCGGACGTCTGCGCGAAAACCGGGCTCAAAGCGCAGAAAGCGGCCAATGCAACGAGTGTTCTTTTCATTCGGGTTACCTTCGATCGATATGGAGAGCGGCGTGCGTCGTAAGCTGCGCTGAAAGGCAGCGCGATGAGCACGCCATCGGCGGATATTAGTATCACGATTGCATGCGAATTCGCCTGCATTGCCACAACTGCTTACATTCGAAACGTCTCTGGAAAAAACGCAGTGGATACCTTGTTGAGCATGCGGGTCTTCGTCGCCATCGTCGAGGCCGGAAGCCTGAGCGCCGCGGCTGAGCGCTTTTCGATATCCGCGCCGATGGCGGGCAAGCATCTGCAGGCGCTCGAAGCGCGGCTCGATGCGCGGCTTCTCGTGCGCACGACGCGGCGTCAGAGCCTCACCGAGATCGGCCGCGAATACTACGAGCGCTGTCGTCGCATTCTGACGGAAGTCGATGCGGCCGATTCGCTCGCCGAATCGATGAGCGCGACGCCGCGTGGCGTATTGCGCGTGACCGTGCCGCTCACTTACGGCGTGCAGTTCGTCACGCCCGCGGTGACCGAGTTTCTGGCGGCGTTCGCGCAGATCAGCGTCGAGCTCGATCTGACCAACCGCATGGTCGACATCGTGGAGGAGGGTTTCGACGCGGCCGTGCGCATCGGTACGCTCGCCGATTCCAGCTTCGTCGCGCGTCCGCTCAAGCCGTATGCGATGACCGTGTGCGCGTCGCCTGCCTATCTCGCACGCGCGGGCACGCCTGCGACGCCAGCCGATCTCGCGGGTCACGAGTGCCTGGGTTTCGTGCATCTGGGCCGCGAGGCGGGCTGGCGGCTCGAAGGCGAGGATGACGCCATGCACGCGCATCGCACGCAGTCCGCACGCTTTCGCGCGAACAACGGGCAAGCGCTCAAAAAGGCGGCGCTCGCGGGATTCGGTCTCGTGCTTCAGCCGCATGCGCTCGTCGAAGACGAGCTGAAAAGCGGCGCGCTCGTCGCGGTGCTGCAGGATTGCCTGCCGAAACCGTCGCCCGCGCATCTCGTCTATCCACGCGATACGCGCGCGACGCCCAAGCTCGCGAGCTTCGTCGATTTCATGGTGACGAAGCTCGGCGTGTGATCGCGTGATCGGGATTCGCTTCACGACGTCTCGGCGATAATGCAAAACACAAAACGCCGAATGCCAGATGGCATTCAAAACGCATAACGCAAAACACAAGATGCCAACGGAGACGCACACATGAGACCGCCGCGCCTCGACCAGCTCGACGACATCGATCGCAATCTCGTCGCGCTTCTGCAGATGAACGCGCGCGAGAGCGTCGCGAATCTGGCGCGGCAACTGGGCGTCGCGCGAACGACGGTCATCGCACGCATTGCGCGGCTCGAAAAGAACAACGTGATCGCGGGCTACGGCGTGCGGCTCGGGCAGGACGTGCTCGATGCGAGCATCCAGGCGTATGTCGGCATCAAGCTCACGCCGAAGTACGGCCGCGATCTGCAGAAGCGCTTTGCGCGTATGCCGGAGATTCAGTTGCTCTGCGCGGTGAGCGGCGAGTTCGATTACGTCGCGTGGCTGCGCGCCGATTCGCCCGACAGGCTCAACGACCTGCTCGACGAGATCGGCGCGCTGGAAGGCGTCGAGCGGACCACGACCTCCATCATCCTCGCGCGGAAGATCGATCGCGTCGGCTGAGCGCTACATATCGCAGCGTTCGATCGTCGAAACGACGAAAAGCATCGTCGAAGCGCATCATTTTGTGTCTAGGATCAGTATTCGCGCGCTCCTAAACTGTGTGAAGAAGGGCATTGGATCGCCCGCCATCCGCACACATAAAGGAGATGAATATGAAAGTGGCCCTCGTCGGCGCCGGATTGATCGGACAAAGCATTGCCCATTTGCTGCGTGAAACGGGGGATTTCGACGTCGTCGCGTTCGATCGCGACGAGCACGCGCTCGCGCTTCTCGATGCGCAAGGCATCCCGACGCGCCGCGTCGATTCCGCCGACACGCCCGCGCTGCGCCAGGCATTGATCGGCTTCGATGCGCTCGTCAATGCGCTGCCGTATTACCTCGCGATCAATGTCGCGTCGGCGGCGAAAGCGGCGGGCGTGCATTACTTCGACCTGACCGAGGATGTGCGCGCGACCCACGCGATCCGCGCGATCGCCGACGATTCTGAGGTCGCGTTCATGCCGCAATGCGGGCTCGCACCGGGATTCATCGGCATCGTCGCGCACGATCTGGCGAAGCGTCTCGACGACGTGCGCGAGGTGAAAATGCGCGTCGGCGCGCTGCCCGAGTTTCCGACGAACGCGCTGAAGTACAACCTCACCTGGAGCATCGACGGCCTTATTAATGAATATTGCCAGCCATGCGAGGCGATTCGCGAAGGGCGCACGCAATGGGTGCAGCCGCTCGAAGGCGTCGAACATTTTTCGCTCGATGGCATCGAGTACGAGGCGTTCAATACGTCGGGCGGACTCGGCACGCTGTGCGAAACGCTCGCGGGCAAGGTCGAGTCGCTCGACTACAAGTCGGTGCGCTATCCGGGGCATCGCGACCTGATGAAGTTTCTGCTCGACGATCTGCGCATGTCATCCGACCGCGACGGTCTCAAGACGATGTTGAAGCGCGCGGTGCCATCGACGGCGCAGGATGTCGTGCTGATTTTCGTCACGGTGACGGGCATGCGTCGCGGGCAACTCGTGCAGGACGTCTTCACGCGCAAGATCTTCGCGAAGGACGTGTGCGGCTTGCCGATGAGCGCGATCCAGATCACGACCGCCGGCGCGATCTGCGCGGAACTCGATCTCTTCCGCGAAGGCGTGCTGCCGCAAAGCGGCTTCGTGCGTCAGGAGCAGGTGCCGCTCGACGCGTTCCTCAACAATCGCTTCGGCAAGCTGTACGAAGGCGCGAACGCGGTGGTGACGGCGCGGCAACTGGCCGCTGCCTGAGCTTGGTTACGTTGCGATCAGGCGTGCGAGCAATGCGTCGCGCGCCTGATCGGACGGAGCGGTGTTGTCGAACATGACGAGCGTCTGTGCGAGCGCCGCGTCCGGCACGAAGAGCCGCTGACGATATTCTTCCCAATGCGCGAGCTTGTACGCATCGTTCGGATCGCCTCGCGCGACGATGCGCTCGCGCGCCACGCTCTCATCCACATGCACCCAGACGACGCGAATGACGACATCGTCATCGATGCCGAGCCATGCGCGATCGAAGAGGCGTGCGCTGCGCACCTCGCGCGTGAGCGGCGCGACGATCACGACACTCACGCCGAGCGCGAGATTTTCAGCGGCGGTATCGATGAGACAGCGATACTCGGGATCGCGAAAATGCTCGATGAAAAGCGGGCTGTCCCGATCGTGCGGATCGCCGGTCAGCGCACCGATCGCCGCCGCGCTGTAGGCGCCGTAGAGCGTGTCCTTGTCGAGCAGGCAGAAGGGCTCGCCGGTCGCCTGCATGAGCGGCGCGAAAAGCTGCCTGGCGAGCGTCGTCTTGCCGGTGCCGGCATGGCCGCAGAAAAAAATCAGATGCTTCACGCCTGATCGGTCCTCGAGAGAAGTTGCAAACTCATTCATCCGGGCGCGCGCGCTGATAGCGGTTCATGAGCGGCGTGGCGGTGATGCCATGCACGATGACCGAAGCGACGATGGTCGCGATGACGAGCGGCACGAGCGGCGCGGCCACATCACGCGGCGCATGCTCGAGCGCATAAAGCAAATAATAAAACGAGCCGACGCCACGTATGCCGAACCAGCTCATGAGCCGCCGTTGCGCGCCTGTCGCATGCGAGCCGATGAGCGATGCCTCGACCGCCGCGGGCCGCAACACGAAGAATAGCGCGACGATGAGCGCAGCCGCTTTCCAGGTGAGCAGGTCGCGCCACATCGTCGCGAGCACGGCGCCGACCATCAGCATGACCGCCACTTCGGCGATGCGTTCCAGCTCGATCGTGAAGCCGTGCACGCGCTCGGCCATGAACGCGTGCGCGCGCGCCGGATCGGCAGCGGCCGCGCCGACATCCTCTGCATCGATGTTGCCGACCGCCTGGCGCGCGGACTTGCCGCCGCTTTCTTTCTGCTCGACACGGCGCATCGAGAGACCAGCCGCAAAGACCGCGAGAAACGCATAAGTATGCAGCAGCTCGGCGACGCCATACGACAGCGCGATCAGCCCGAGCGCGTAGAAACCTTCCGGTCCGAGCGCTTCGCCGTGGCGCGTGCGCAGATAGGCGACGAGCCGCACCGACAAGGCGCCGAGCAGCCAGCCGCTCACGAGCGCGCCTGCGATGCCCCACATCGCCTGCAACGCGAAGCTCCCGAGCGACGCCTCGTTCGGGGTCGCATCGACATTGCACACCGCGATGCCGAGCAGCGCGAAGGGCAGCGCAATGCCGTCGTTGAGCCCGCCTTCGCCCGTCAGCGAGAAGCGCAGCAAGTCGATGTCGCCGGGTGCTTCCACTTGCACGTCGTGGGCGAGCACGGGGTCGGTCGGCGCTAGCATCGCGGCAAGCAACAGCGCCGGTCCCCAGTTGAGGCCGAGCGCGTACGCGGCAAAGAGCGTGAGGACGGCGACCGTGAGCACCATCGCGACGAAGCCGAGCCGGATCGGCAGAATCCAGAGGCGGTCGATGGGCGGCACGCGCAGCCGCAGGCCGATCGCGAATAGCGACACGAGCATCGCGACTTCGGTGATGCGCCTGAGAACGGTTGCATCGGCCGCGAGGTCGAGCGTCAGCAGATTGGCTACGCCGGGGCCCATCGCGAAACCGATCGCGAGATAGAACATCGCGGTGCTGATCGGCAGGCGCTTGAACGTCGAGCTGGCAAGGCCCATGAAAATGAGCACGCCGCCGACGACGAGAAACCAGATCGTCTCGATCATGAATGCCTTCGGACTTCGTGTGCTGATGGTTGAGCGGACCGCGCGCCGTGACGCGCGTCACGTTCGTAACAGCGACAGCACGCGCCATGCCCGTTTGCGCGGGACACGCCTCGTACAGCGTGTCTGCCGGTTCATCGACTTGCGCGTAAGATGCATTTCGATGGCGGCATCGCGATTCGTCATCTGCTTCATTCGCACGGAGAACCCAGCATGGCACAGCATTTCGATGCAGTGGTCATCGGCACGGGGCAGGGTGGCTCCCCGCTTGCCGTGCGGCTCGCGCAAAGCGGCAAGCGCACGGCCGTGATCGAGCGGCATCTGTTCGGTGGCACTTGCGTGAACGTCGGCTGCACGCCGACCAAGACGTACGTGGCGAGCGCGCGCGCCGCGCATGTCGCGCGAACGGCGGCGCAGTATGGCGTGATGATCGGCGGCGATATCACCATCGACATGGCGCGCGTGAAGGCGCGCAAGGACGAGGTGATCGAAGGCTCGCGCACGGGCATCGAGAAGTGGCTGCGCGGGACGAAGAACGTCACGGTATTCAAAGGACATGCACGCTTCACGGCGCCGCACGCGCTTTCCATCGAGGCGGCCGACGGTTCGACGCAAGACATCGACGCCGATCTCGTTTTCATCAACACGGGCACCCGCGCTGTGGTGCCGAAGGTCGATGGTCTCGAACGTGTGCCGTATCTGACTAACTCGACGATTCTCGAACTGACCGAAGTGCCCGAGCATCTCGTGATCGTCGGGGCGAGCTATATTGCGCTCGAATTCGGGCAGATGTTCCGGCGCTTCGGCAGCCGCGTAACCTTGCTCGTGCGCGGCGAGCGCATTCTGACGCGTGAAGACGAAGACGTTGCGCGCGCGATGCAGGACGTGCTCGTGCGCGAAGGTGTCGTGTTCCGGTTCGGGACGCAGATCGAGCGCGTGGAGCCGTCGTCGGGTGGCATGCGCATCGTCTGCGGCGATGAAACCCTCGACGCGTCGCATCTGCTCTTCGCGACGGGACGCACGCCGAACACCGACGATCTCGGTCTGGAGCATGCGGGTATCGCGGTGAACAGACACGGCATGATCGACGTGGACGGGCAGTTGCGCACGCAGGTGGAAGGCGTGTATGCGCTCGGCGATGTCAACGGGCGCGGCGCGTTCACGCATACGTCTTGGAACGACTACGAGATCATCGCTTCGAATCTGCTCGATGGGGAGTCGCGAAGCGTCGATACGCGCATCATGGCTTACGCGGTGTTCGTCGATCCGCCGTTCGCGCGTGTTGGGATGAGCGAGGAAGAGGTGCGCAAGGACGGCCGCGAGGCGCTCATTGCGACCATGCCGATGTCGCGGGTGGGGCGCGCGAGAGAGCGCGGTGAAACCGATGGTTTTATGAAGGCGCTCGTCGATGCCAGGACGCAAAGGTTCTTAGGTGCGGCGATTTATGGCATCGAAGGGGATGAGGTTATTCATACGTTCATCGATATCATGAATGCGGATGCGCCGTTTATGACTTTGCAGCGGGCTATGCATATTCATCCGACGGTGAGTGAGTTGATTCCTACTTTGCTGGAGGGGTTGAGGCCGTTGGGGTGAGTTTTTTTGTTTTTGCTTTCGCTGGGTCCCGTATTCGTGTCGGTCTATTGGCACTGCCCCTGTGCGGGGCGGCAGTCACTTTCTTTGCTGCTGCAAAGAAAGTAACCAAAGAAAGCAGCTCGTTCAGGCCCGAGGTCACACGCACGTTGGCCATGCTTGCCAGCCCGCGGTGGCCCTCGCCTAAGTGTCGCCCTCACAGGCCCAATTGGGCTTGGCTCGCGCACGGTCTGCCGGCCCAAATGTTTTAGCGCGCTGGTTCAGCACGAAAGAGCTTCGGCACAGCGCTACGCGCTGCCGTTGGGTATGCTAGGGAAACCAACGAATCACGAATGCAGTGAGATGGAAGCGTAGCAGTACCCGTGCGCCCGCAAACCCGATTGACCCATCGGCCGCGGAGCGGGACGGAGCCGTTTGGTGCTGAACCAGTCAGTGAAGCGGTGCGAGGCGAAAGACCGTGCGCGAGCCAAGCCCGATTGGGCCTTCGAGGGCGACACTTAGGCGAGTGCCATCGACGGCTGGCAAGCATGGCCAACGTGCGTGTAACTGCGGGCGGTGAGAAGCTGCTTTCTTTTGTTACTTTCTTTGCAGCAGCAAAGAAAGTAACTGTGTAGTGGTTCAGTATTCTTGGACACCGATTACGCAGTTTCCACCTTTAAATCCTCGAACTCGGCCGGCGGCATGTGACGCGCGGCCGAGTGCAAGCGTTCCTGGTTGTAGTACATCAAGAT
>Ga0160464_101093_pt1 | contig 11781 bp, 13 predicted proteins | sample HID1971I_E11MG_FD_108275 | JGI IMG/M metagenome (GOLD analysis project Ga0160464, IMG submission 108275) | Enriched millipede-associated microbial communities from UW Madison campus, WI, USA - HID1971I_E11 MG | ecosystem: Host-associated > Arthropoda: Insects > Digestive system > Unclassified ... | reverse complement strand
TGCGTCGGCGGGAGCCGTGGCGCCAAGGCGTTTAATGAAGCGATCCTCGATATGGCGGGCCGTCTGGAGACGCTCCGGGACATCGAGCTCGTCTTCGTCACTGGCGAGATCTATTATGAGCAGACGTTGAGCCGACTGGAAGCAAGAGAAGGCGGGCAGCCGAACAACCTACATATTCGCCCTTATATTCATAACATGGCAGAGGTGCTGGCCGACACTGCGCTCGTCATCAGCCGCTCCGGCGCCTCATCCCTCGCAGAGATTACGGCGCTCGGCTTGCCGTCGATCCTCGTCCCCTCGCCCAACGTGACGGCCAATCATCAAGAAGCCAATGCCCGGAGTCTCGTCGATGCCGGGGCGGCAGAGATGATCCTCGAGCGCGAGCTGAGTGGCGAGCGGCTGCTGGAGACGATCCGCTACATCACCTCGGATCGTGCGCGGCTGGCGGCGATGAGCGAGGCCTCGCTTGGTCTGGGCATGCCGGAAGCGGCTTTGCGGATCGCTGCCGAGTTGCGGCGCATCAGCGGCCGCGCATGACGATATAGGCGTTTGTCACACTGCTATGGCCTCAGGCATAGGATAGGGTATAATCGCGATCGCTTCTGAAGGTTGCGCAGGCTCCCATAGCATGCGCGGCCGGGAGCGTACCGGTTGTTGCATGCCCAAGAGGCGTGGGATCCCAGAGCTCGGGAGGAGACCCTGATGGCGCAGTAGCACAGCAGCATGAAGGAGGCACAGCTTATGCAGCAGATCATCCAACTTATCCATGACAACGACTGGGGGGAAATCAGAATCAACGAACCGCTGGCCGCGCATACCACGTGGAAAATCGGCGGCCCAGCAGATCTCCTCATCCTGCCCTCCGGCGAAGAAGCAACGATCGCCATCGTCGCTCTGCTCCATAAGCACGGCGTGAGCTGGACAGCGCTCGGACGCGGCTCCAACATGCTCGTCAGCGACCGCGGCATCCGCGGTGTCGTCCTGAAGCCCGGGGCCGGTCTCGATTATGCACGCTTTGAAGACCATCTCGTTCATGCGGGGGCTGCGCATTCGTTTATCAAGCTATCGGTGCTGGCAGGCAAAGCGGGGCTGACCGGCCTGGAGTTCGCAGGCGGCATCCCTGGCACGGTAGGCGGCGCGGTATACATGAACGCAGGCGCGCATGGCTCGGATGTATCCCGTATCCTGCATTACGCGGATATCGTCCTGGGTACCGGCGAGCTGGTCCGCTACGACAAGGAGCAGATGAAATTCGCTTATCGGCACTCCATCCTGCAGGAGCAGGGCGGTGTAGTGGTGCGTGCCGGCTTCGCGCTCGAGGCGGGGGATCGCAAGGAGATTGCTGCGGCGATGGCGTCCTACAAGGATCGCCGGATGCGCACGCAGCCGCTCAAGATGGCTTCGGCTGGCAGCGTCTTCCGCAATCCTCCCGGCGACCATGCCGCACGCATCATCGAAGAAGCGGGATTGAAGGGGATGACCTGCGGCGGCGCCCAGATCTCCGAGCAGCATGCCAACTTCATCGTCAACATCGGGCAAGCGACCGCAGAGGATGTCCTCACCCTCATAGGGCAAACGCAGCGCATCATCAAGGAACGTTACGGAATTGAGTTGGTGCCGGAAGTACTGGTGGTGGGCGAGCGGTAAATCGGAGGTGATAGATTGGACAAATTGGTGATTGAAGGCGGGAAACCACTCTCAGGATCCATTGTTATCCAAGGCGCAAAAAACGCCGCATTGCCGATCCTGGCAGCCAGTATGCTGGTCAAGGGTGCTGTCACGCTTGACCATGTGCCTCGGCTGCTCGACATTGAAGTGATGCTGGAGATTTTGCGCGAGCTTGGCTGCCGCGCCGATCATAACGGTCATACAGTGTCGCTGGATACGACCGCGGCTCATTCCGCACACGTGCCGGAGGCGTTGATGCGGCAAATGCGATCCTCGATCTTTTTGATGGGGCCTTTATTGTCCAGATTCGGCAAGGTGGAGATCTATCAGCCTGGTGGCTGTGCGATCGGCGAACGCAAAATTGACCTCCATCTGCGCGGACTGCAAATGCTGGGCGCAGAGATCGAGGAGCAGGGCAGTCGGATCATCTGTCGGACGAAAGGGTTGATCGGCGCAGAGATCCATCTGGACTTTCCAAGCGTAGGCGCGACAGAAAATCTGATGATGGCGGCTGTACTGGCACGCGGCGTGACGACAATTAACAATGCGGCAAGAGAACCGGAAATCCAGGATCTTCAAAACTTCCTGAACCATATGGGGGCGAAGGTATCCGGAGCAGGCAGCGATACGATAACGGTCGAAGGGGTACAGTCGCTCGTTCCTGGCCGTTACAAGGTTATACCTGATCGTATCGTCAGCGGCACGGTGATGGTGGCGGCTGCTGTTACAGGAGGCAAGGTCGCGCTCCATAACACCAATCCCGCTCATCTGACTTCGCTGATCCATGTGCTGCGCAGGGCTGGAGTTGAAGTGACGACGGACGGTGATATAATTAAGGTCAGCAGCCGAGGGCGGCTGCGGTCGATCGATCGGATCGTTACCTCGCCTTATCCGGCCTTCCCGACTGATCTGCAGTCTCAGGTGATGGTGCTGCTGGCGTTGGCCGACGGCGTGAGTGTGATGAAGGAGACGATCTTCGAGGGCCGCTTCCGTCATGTCGATGAGTTGGCGCGTATGGGCGCGGATATCCGGGTCGATATGAACAGCGCGTTTATCCGCGGCGTGACGCGATTGTACGGGGCTGCGGTGGCGGCGACCGATCTGCGCGCAGGCGCAGCGCTGGTAATCGCGGGTCTGGCGGCCCAGGGCAAGACCATCGTTGAGCAGGTTCATCATATCGACCGGGGATATGATCGGATCGAGACGATGTTCTCCCGGCTGGGAGCGCAGATTACACGCTTCTCCTCGGTCAACAGCAACCAATCGGTGTCTGGCTGAGAGCCAGGCTCAGCAAGTGAAGCAAGAACAATTGTATGTTTGCCGGTTTCCTCTCACCAGCTTGACGGAGGAACCGGATGTTTTTTGGCGGCGCAGCGGCCAAGCCCTGACGGGCCGCAAACCTGCGACAGCAGGCGGTTGCCGCAGGTATTCATTCTACACAGCTAAAGGAGGAGGAGCGAGGTGTCCGAGCAGATCCCGATATTGCGCGAGCCAAAGGCAAGACGCCGCGGCAACCGCAAGCTGATTGCCGTACTCTTCCTGTTATTTCTTATTTTATTAACCGTCCTTTTTTTTAATTCTTCGATGAGTAAAATTTCTTCGATTACGATCTCGGGCAATTCTCTTGTCTCCAATGAAGAAATCTTGGCGGCTGCCGAGCTCCATGCAGGGGACGCTTACTTCGGCTTCAGCACAGAAGAAGTGAGTCTCCGCATCGCCGAACGGCTGCCCCCTGTACAGGAGGCGATCATGGCCAAGGCGTTCCCTGGCAAGGTCAGCATCCATGTCCAGGAATATCCGGCCGTCGCCTTCGAGATCTCGGAGCGCGGCGAGATGACGGCGATCCTGGCGGGCGGAGCTCAGGTAGAGCTCGCGGGCAAGGAGTATGTGGTGGACAAGCCGGTGCTCTCGATGTGGCAGGAGGACGACCCGCACAAGGCGGAGCTCAGCCGTCTGCTGGGCGAGATTCCGCCGGAGCAGCTGGCCGACCTGTCAGAGATTATTCCGGCGCCGTCCAAATCATATCCCGACCGGATCAAGATTTATACGCGGACGCAGTTTGAAGTGATTACGGCCATTTCGCTGCTTCGGGAGAAGCTGCCCACTCTTCACGCCGTCGTCGAGACACAGGAGCCCGGCAAGCTTTCGTTGCTGCTGGCGGACACCTATACGCCCTACGTTTCGGACGCCCCAGAAAGTGAAGATTCTAATGAAAAATAGACTACTCAATACCTTTAAACAATGGTAGAATTTTATTTATGGAGTTTGCGTGCTTTCCGGAGAGGCATGGAGAGCAGAAGCCTTATCTGTCGCGGGTTTTGCCCGCTCGGATGGCATAATGTTCCTGGGCAAAAATATTGTTGAAAAAAGAGGGATAATATAAAGCGCGTTGAATAAGTAGATTCAGTGTGTTGAAAACCGTAAATCATTCTCTAGCGAAACGGAGGTGCCGCAGTGAGCAGCAGCGACATCATTGTTAGTTTGGACATCGGTACATCCAAGGTACGTGCTATTATTGGCGAGATTACGAATGGAGCCATTAATATTATTGGTGTTGGATCTGCCGACTCGGAAGGAATTCGGAAAGGGGCAATTGTTGATATTGATCAGACGGTTCAGTCGATCCGCAATGCGGTGGATCACGCGGAACGTATGGTAGGGATTCAGATTACCGACGTTTATGTCGGCATTCAGGGCAATCATATCGGTCTGGCGACCAATCATGGCGTCGTCGCGGTCTCCAATGAAGATCGCGAAATCGGCGAGGACGATATCGAACGCGTGCTGCAGGCTGCCAAGGTTGTGGCCTTGCCGCCGGAGCGGGAGATTATCGGATTGGTGCCGAAGCAGTTTTTGGTCGACGGGCTCGACGGCATCTCAGACCCGCGCGGCATGATCGGCGTCCGTCTCGAGGTGGAGGCGACCGTTATTACCGGCGCCAAGACGGCGATACATAACCTGATGCGTTGTGTGGAGAAGGCGGAGCTGCATATCTCCGGCGTCATCCTGATGTCGCTGGCTTCCGGCCAGATGGCCTTGACCAAGGATGAGAAGATGATGGGGACGGTGCTCGTCGATGTTGGAGCGGGCTCGTGCACATTGGCCATCTTTGAGCAAGGCAGCCTGGTCGCTACCTCGACGCTGCCGATCGGCGGCGAGTACGTCACCAACGACATCTCCTACGGCCTGCGCACGCAGACGGAGCAGGCGGAGAAGATCAAGCTTAAGTATGGCTGTGCCTTGATCGACAGCGCCGCCGACGATCAGCACTTCAAGGTGATGCGTATGGGCAGCAATGTCGAGAAGGAATTTACCCAGGTCGATCTGGCCAATATTATCGAACCCCGCATGCAGGAGATCTTCCACCTGGTCCGCCAGGAGGTCCGCCGGCTTGGTTTCGGCGATAAGGTGGGCGGGTACGTATTAACGGGCGGTACGGTCTCCATGGCCGGCGTCCTGCCGCTCGCGCAGAGCGAGCTGGAGTCGTCGGTACGTATCGCGGTGCCCGACTATATCGGCGTTCGCGACCCGGCCTTTACGAGCGGCGTCGGTATGATTCAGTACGTATCGAAATACATGCGCAACCGCCCGGCCAATGCTCCGAAAAAATCGGGCCATCGAAAGGCAGCTCCCGCAGAGCCATCCAAGCCCGGCCTGTTTGAGCGGATTAAAAATATGTTTAGTGAATTTATTTGATCGGGGGAAACAGAATGTTGGAGTTCGATTTTGATATGGAGCAGCTGGCGCAGATCAAAGTGATCGGCGTGGGCGGCGGGGGCAGCAACGCAGTCAACCGCATGATCGACCACGGCGTCCAGGGCGTTGAATTTATAACCGTAAATACGGATGCGCAGGCTTTGCATCTGGCCAAGTCGGAGCATAAGCTGCAGATCGGGGACAAGCTGACAAGAGGTCTCGGAGCAGGCGCCAACCCGGAGGTCGGCAAAAAGGCGGCTGAGGAATCCCGCGATCTCGTCGCGAATACGCTGAAGGGCGCAGACATGGTGTTCGTCACTGCCGGCATGGGCGGCGGCACCGGTACGGGAGCGGCGCCTGTCATCGCCGAGATCGCTCGCGAATGTGGCGCGTTGACCGTAGGCGTCGTGACGCGTCCGTTCACCTTCGAAGGTCGCAAACGCTCGGGACAAGCCGAGTTCGGCATCGAGGCGCTGAAGGACAAGGTCGACACGCTGATCGTCATCCCGAACGATCGTCTCCTCGAGATCGTCGACAAGAAGACGCCGATGCTCGAAGCGTTCCGCGAAGCCGACAATGTGCTCCGCCAAGCGGTACAAGGCATCTCCGATCTGATCAAGGTGCCGGGTCTGATCAACCTTGACTTCGCCGACGTCAAGACGATCATGACCGAGCGCGGCTCGGCGCTGATGGGGATCGGCGTCGCGACTGGCGAGAACCGTGCGGCCGAGGCGGCGCGCAAGGCGATCATGAGCCCGCTGCTGGAGACGTCGATCGATGGCGCGCGCGGGGTCATCATGAACATCACCGGCGGCTCGAATCTGTCGCTGTACGAGGTTAATGAAGCGGCGGAGATCGTCATCGCCGCATCGGACCCTGAGGTGAACATGATCTTCGGCGCGATTATCGACGAGGAGCTGAAGGATGAGATTAAGGTAACGGTGATCGCGACCGGCTTCGAGCATAAAGGTCCGGACCCTGCCCGTCGCGCGCCAGGCCAGCCTGCCGCCGACACATCCGGCGAGCAGCGTCAGCCGTCGGCCACACCGAAGACGTTCGGCGGCCCGACGAGCAGCGATCAGTTGGACATCCCGGCGTTCCTGCGCAATCGTCCGCGCAACGACCGTTAATTTCAAATTTTCAACGTTAGAGCTGTGTTTTATTGGACCCCAGCCGGGTTCGATAAGGCCCGGCTGTGGTTTTGCAGGATAGATTGCAAAAAAACAGTGATGAGGGATAAGACGGGAAGGTGGGGGAAACCCCCGGAGGACGTGGGATTAGAGCGAAACTGTGGATGAATCGTGGGACGGGATAGTTTGCAAAAAAATGTGCGTTGATTGTGGATAACTTGAAATGTCGCGCGGCGCTGAATGTCGATATTAATGTGTTAAAAACCTTTAAAACCCGCTTAAATACTGCATTTGCAGACATTGAGCGGGTTTTAATGATTCCGGCAAATCACAGAACGCAGGTGCGAACGGTGCGAACGAGGTACGAACTTGGTTCGCACCTCTTAAAAAGATAGAAAAGCCTATCATTTAAACAGAAAATTAAACCGCTCTACCTGCGGCGTCCTGTCGCCCTGTACTCTTCGAGCGAGATGACTCTTTGCTCGAACTGCCAGCTTTACAATCTGACAACATTTCTTCGATTCGCCCCTCGATTATCCCTTGTTGTTTCTCGGGCAGTTGATGAAACTTTGCGAGCAGCTCGATGTCCTCTGGAGAAACCACTTTCTCAAGTAGATGTTCAGACTCCGCGATTTCAGATACATGAAATTCATTGCCTGTGACTATCCAATCGATTGAAACCTTCAGTACTAAACTTAATGGTATCAATACTGCGACCGATGGAGCGTATTTATCATTCTCCAGACTGCTCATCGTTCCTAAAGATATGCCTGCAACCCCTTTAACATCCTCGATGGTAAGTCCGAGTTCCTTCCTTCTTCTCCTGATTCGTTGACCAATCGTTTCCAATATACCCGCCTCCATTTCAGATTACTAATAATTTATTTTCAGTTTATAGATATTTTCGTTGACTATTTCATATATCTGAAATAGAATGATAGATAGAAAAACACATCACACAAAGTTTACCACACAACATGAAACGCACCAAGATCCCCTTAGCCGCCGCCTTGCACAGCGGGCAGGCCGAACGTTCTTTGATAATTGAATAGCTCCCTCGCTCCGTAAATTACGTGTGCAAGAAAGTGAGGTAAAAGATGATCGCCGGGCTTGAAGAACAGATTAAACGGATCGTGTCTATAAGTAATAAAACGTCAGTCGCTGTTCCGCAGGTATCAAAACAGGAATCCGTATATATATCGAATGTACAAGAGGAACTACTGGAAGCTTATGCGCTCGACTTGGAGAACAAGGAACGCGAACTCGTTGAAGCGCTGCGGCGTGCCACATTAGAATATGGTGCCCAGATATCCGTTATTCGAGATTTATTAAGGCAAATGGGCCGCGATATCGAAAAACGAGTCGTGTGGAAAGAAAAGCTCCTGGAAGAGAATGAAACTGACCGCGAGGCAATCCTCTAGTCGTAGTCTTGAGATCAGCAAGACAAATGGCCTTGGACAACAGGAGGTGAAGCCCTTGAAGAAACGACCACTAACACATTTGGGTGTCAAAATCAAAAATCGACTCACCGAGCTGAACAAAACCCAATATGAGCTTGCTAAAGAGATTGGAACAAGCAGCAATTATCTCTACCTGATTATGACGGGCGAACGCTCCGGTCGTAGTTACTTGCCAAAGATTGGCGAGGTTTTGGGAATCGAGGAATTAAAGTCCGCTTGAAGGAGGTGAAAACCGAATTGAACTGGAACGAGCAGCCTGCAACGCGCACAGATTTTGAACTTATTGCGCAAGTCTTGCGCTGCAATGATTCTTTACTTATTGAAGCTGTATATGGCACAAATCTTGAACGAGCAACGATTATGGCGGTAAGAACGATGCAGGGTTTGGGGTATCGAGCGGCTTACTTCATGGAAGAGATAAACGGACAGAAGGTAGCGTTTTTCCATAACGGCGCAGCCCTCCAGTTGTACAGGTACCTCCCCGTCGTCCATGCTATTCATTCCTTGGCTGCCGCCAGCGAAGTCACAATTACACCTGCTGATTACGATGACCGATACCTTGAGGTCACAGCAGATATTGTCAAAGCGATACGAGCGCTGGGGCGCAAAGTGATTGCAACCCCCTATGGAGAGGGATTCCAAATAACTTTAGAGGAGCTTGAGTCCGAATGAATCCAATCGAACAGGCCCACAAATTGCTGACTGCTTGCTATAACCTGCAGGCGACCGGCAAATATAGCGCGGATGTCATTTTCCACATGCAAACCCCCGCGCTGACGAATTCCGACTGCGTGTCCATCTGGATACACGCCGCCGAGCCAGCGCCGGCCAGTGAGCGGATCGCCGAGTATGTGGCGGTTCCCATAGCTGATACCGAGCAAATCTCACGAATCATACAATCCATTGAACAAATCGGGAGGGACGCAAGTGGAAAAAGTCAAGACGGTAGCTGAATACCTGAAGCAGCAGTCAGAACTGCAGAAAGCACAATTGCGGATGTCTTGGGTACGTAAGCGCGTTGCAGAGTATATTGAAACTCAGCTCGAAGTGAATTGCGCTCATTTGCCGGAGGAGTCTTATGGCGAGGCATTCCAGCTGCGATCCGGGAACTTTGACTTGGCCGCCTGGCCGCTACTGCCGGGAGCAATTGAAGTTCGCGACGATAGTGGCAAGGCTCTGTTTTACCTGGACTTGTTAACCGACACGGTCAAGATGGAAATTTCGGAGGGAGTGGTCAGCCAATGAAGGATATCGACACCCTTGAATGGTTGACATACCTTTGCGACGCGGACTTGCGCCATACGCCGGCCTTTACATGGGCGGCCTCCAAGATGTCCCTGGAAACGGCGACAGAGCTTTACGTGGCCTATAACACACGAAAAGCCACCCGGCACGGTGGCTAATCGAGAAGCGAAATATTAAATTGCTTAAATAGTATATCACGATTATCACGGAAGGGGGAGTACCTTGGAGGCATTACTATCGGTATCGCAGGCGGCGGAATTGGAAGGTGTTAGTAGCCGAGCGATACAAAAGAAAGTGAAGAAACTGCGCGCAGTAAAAGTTGAAGCTAACACATCTGCCCTTGGATATGAATACCGCATCCCCCTGAAGGAGCTGTCAGCCAAAGCCAAAGCTCGGTACTACGCGGAGCATCAGATAGCAGCAGCGCGCGAGATCGCAGCGCCAGCCAGCAAGCCCGCTCCTGCGGAGCGCCTGCAGGACAAGTCACTAGAGGACTTGACTGCAGCGCAGCGCGAGCAAGCGACACACTGGCGGCGCGTCCTGGACGAGTGGCGAGCTTACATCGCACAGCACCCCAAGCGCAAAACCGAAATGACAGCCGCATTTTTGGAGGAGTACAACCGCTGGCACCCAGAGCGCCCGCTTAGTGAGCGGACGCTCCGCCACAAGTGGAAGCTCTACCGAGACTATGGCGAGATCGCGCTGGCCGATGGCCGGGCCGATCGGCGCGCCAGCGACACGACGATCCCGGATGTGGCATGGTCCATCTTCCTCCAGTGGTGGCTCTCCGAGGGGCAGCCTGGCGTCTTGCACATCTACAACCTGCTGCGCTCATGGCTACGACTTGAGATGCCCGATATCACGCTACCAGCTGTCGACAGCTTTTACCGCGCGACAAAGCGCATTCCGCAGCCGGTGCTTAAGTTCTTTAGGGAAGGCAACAAGGTGTTCGAGGACGAGGCCCTCGTCTACCTCCAGCGCATGTATGACTGGATCGATAGCAACGATGTTTGGGTGGCCGATTACCACACGCTCGACCTGATGGTGCGCTGTGATTACACAGGGCGTATCTACCGCCCCCATGCTGTCGCATGGCTGGATGTGCGCAGCCGCAAAATCCTGTCCGTGACCGTTTGTGAGAGCTCCAACAGCGACGGCGTAATTAGCAGCTTTAGGAAGGCAGTCAAAAAGTACGGCGTCCCCAAGGCGGTATATCTGGACAATGGTCGCGAATTTTTGGTCTCTGACTTCGGCGGGCGCGGTAAACGGAGGTCTAGTGGTAAGGGCTACGGAGAAACGATGCTGGAGCGGATGCAGGTCGAGATGGTCAACGCGAGGGTTGCCAACGCGAAGGCGAAGATTATCGAACGGGCTTTCCGCACCTTTACGGAGCAATTTGCCAAGTTGGTCAACACCTACACTGGCGGATCACCGGATCGCAGACCCGAGCGGCTCGATGCGGAGCTGAAGCGCGATGACGTCCCGCTCCTCTCTTCGGTCATCCAGAAGCTGGAGCTCTATATTGAAGGCTGGTACAACACGCAGGCCAGTCGCGCCGCTGGTGTAAATGGCCTCACCCGCAACGAAGCCTACGAGCGGCATCTGGTGAAAAAACGTGTGGCCACCGAGGAGCAGTTAAATCTCATGATGCTGCGCACCGCCCGTTTGCAATCGGTTGATCGGGATGGCGTCTATCTGAAGTTCGGCGAGCAGAAGCTGTGGTTTTACAGCATTGACCTCGTCGAACATTACATGAAGCAAAAAGTGTTCGTGCGCTATGACCCGGAGGAGCTCTCCAGTGTCCGGGTGTACGATGAGCAGGACCGCTACCTCATGACGGCTGAATGGCTGCGTCCGGGCGGCTACGGCGGCGAAGCGGACAAAGAGGCGATTAAGCGCGCCAATCACCTGCAGAAGCAGTTACGCAAGCGAACAAGCGGATACATGGACGAGCATCTGGCCGTCGATGCACCGAGCGCGATGGATGCGATGATGCGCGTCGCGGAAGAGAATGTCAAGGTAGAGTCTGCCCGCTCCTACGACGCCCCTGTGCTAGAGCTGATCCGCACGCCGGAGCGCCAGCAGCTGCAGCGAGCTGCCGGGGCGGAGACCGACCCCGTTGTAGATATGAGCAAGATGATCGCTAATGCCAAACGAACGGAGGCCGAGGAATGAAAGCGAAATTGCAATTATATATGAAGGAACATGGATTATCTCAGTCGGAGACTGCGAAGCGGTTGGGATTCAGCGGCGCAGCGGTGAGCCAGTATCTGTCCGGCAAATACCCCAATCCTGAAACAATCGACGCTAAAGTTGTCGTGCTGCTGGAGAAGGAAGCAACGCGCGAGCGAGTGGCAGGAATGCAAGACATCCCGTTCGCCATGACCTCTATCGCCGAGAAGGTCATCGGCGCCCTTGAATACGCCCGCGCCAAGCGGAACATTACCCTGATCTACGGCGACGCCGGAGTCGGCAAGACCAAGTCGACCGACGAATGGCGGCGCGGGAAATCGGATGTGGTGAAGCTGACCGCCTCCCCCGCCCTCGGCAATCCGAAGTCCTTTTTCAAGTATCTTGCCCGC
>Ga0160464_101091_pt1 | contig 11809 bp, 9 predicted proteins | sample HID1971I_E11MG_FD_108275 | JGI IMG/M metagenome (GOLD analysis project Ga0160464, IMG submission 108275) | Enriched millipede-associated microbial communities from UW Madison campus, WI, USA - HID1971I_E11 MG | ecosystem: Host-associated > Arthropoda: Insects > Digestive system > Unclassified ... | reverse complement strand
GCCAATTTTCATCTTCCTCATGCTTCCATACCCCTACAATGCTAGGTGTAGTTCTAAGCAGGCCTTCTTTGGATTTTATCTTCAGCGTTGTTGATACTGTATGCTTATGAGTATCTAAAATGGAGTAAAAGATCTTTGCCAATACAAGAAGACTAGATAACACAACGGCTACAATTACAAAGTTTGATTTCATATTAATACTGAATACCAGTTTTTACAGGCTCATCGTTGGTGTAATCTTTGACCAGCACATTGGTAACAATGAGCGTATTATAAACTGCGATGATACTTTGTATAGTTCCGAGTTGTCCAACAGCGGGATAAAATACAGGAAAAAGTTGCGCATAGGGAGGTACACTATCGAAATCTACAATGATAAAATGTTGTTTATCAACTGACCGTTGTAAATTGAAACAGAAACTCACTGATTTTCCGAAATTCGTTTTCCCCTGCAATCCGCTTCCTATAGCATGTACAGGTTGCATTTTCAGGCTATCCAGTAGAACTGAAAGCGGCTTATTAACAAACAAGCTTTTCTTATTCTCTATTTCATGAATCAAGTAATTAGCTGTGTCGGCATAATTGGTAAATGTTTGAGCTTTCACTTTAGCAAAGCTCAAACAGATAAGTAATAATATGATTGATTTTTTCATTTTTAATAATTACTTGAATATACTAAATCCAACACCTATTTTGAAATTACCTCGTAGTGCTAAGTTTCTATGCGACGGGACGGCATAAGCCAAGTCAATATTTAAGTTATTGGATGGAAAGTTTTTAATTAAACCTAAACCAAATGTAAAATATCCTCCATCACTAATCTGTATGCCTTGTGAGAAAAACCCCGTTCTGATTAGAAATTGGTTGTTAAAACAAAGTTCTGCCCCTGTGCCGACCCCGAACTCTTGAATTTCACCAGATAATCCATACGGACTATCAGAAAATGATGAGAAAATTGCTGAGGGGATACTTTTTTCCGTATCCTGGCCCTTTTCAATATTTCCGTGGTTATCGTAAACTGGACTGGAAGGAAATAATGGCTTGCTTAGTTCAAGGCCTGTTAGAAGGTAACTGTTCTCATTAAACCGATACTTATAACCGCCTCCTAATTTTACATTCATTGGTAGATATCCGGTGTAAGAATTGTTGGAATACGATATTTTCGTCCCGATATTAGACAAGGTAAACCCATATATGATATTTGACTCAGTTTCACCGTAGAGCCCATAATCTACTGCAACGGCTATTCCGGGCTTGGTATTTGGTCCGCCGATTTGATTACCACCATTTAGAGAAGAGACAACTACCTTGGCCGTCAGTCCCATGGATAAAGTGCTGTTGAATCTTTTTGCATAAAACACGCCTGCAGCATATTCCTGCAACATAGCGGATCCAGATTCAACGGCCAACTCGTCATAAAATTTTGTTTCTCCTAAACTAAAATACTGCACATTTATCCCTAGATAACTGTTGTTACTCATGGCTTGATGACCTGTAATGTTTATAGCTTTAATATTTTTTGAAATATTTGTGGCTAATGGTGTGTAAGATATATAGGCATTGGTTAGGGCAGCTTTTTCTCCTTGTGCTAAGGCTGCCCTTCCAGGATTATTGAATGATGCGGCATACTGATCTGTCGAAATAGATGTCAGGTTCCCCATGGAAAACGATCCGGGAGATGCAGGGATAGTTAAAAACATCGCTCCTACCGGTGTTACACTTTTGTAACTGCTTTCGCTCTGTGCTATACTAAAAATTGGCGACAAGAATAGCACCACCAACAAAAATCTCATGGATTAGTGAACAATTTTGTTTTCATAATTTTGTCTATCTATTAGTAGATATGACTACAAAAAGGATATGTTCATATCCTTTTTGTAGTCAATTTAACCTAGTCGTTTATGCAGGGAATCTGGTTTTTCCTATTAATACTGAATAGCGGGATTCACCGGTTCATCATCTGAATAATGTTTTACGCCTACATCTTTTACAATAAGGGTATTGTAAATGGCAATGATACTTGTTATACTCCCTAACTGACCAACAGCAGGATAGAATACAGGAAAAAGTTGCGCATAGGGTGGTACACTATCGAAATCTACAGTGATGAAGTGCTTTTTATCGAATGCACGTTCCAAATTAAAATAGAAACTTACAGTTTTTCCAAAATTTGTTTTCCGCTGCAATCCGTTTCCTATAGCATGGACAGGTTGCATTTTCAGGCTATCCAATAGAACTGAAAGCGGCTTATTAACAAACAAGGTTTTCTTATTCTCTATTTCATGAATCAGATAGTTGGCGGTATCCGCATAATTATTAAAGGTTTGAGCTTTCACTTTAGCAAAGCTTAAACAGGTAAGTAATATTATGATTGATGTTTTCATTTCTTTATATCTATGTTAATTAGGACAATTTACGGTTTTTACCTCTATTTTTTCATATCTGGAGTTGAGTACATTTCCGCTACCGCCTAATTTTGTACTACTACCAGTCATATCTCTATATTCTGCAACTACATCCACGGGTTGGAATTTATTACTTTCTGCATTCCATTTTTGCAGGGTGGTCCCCATTTTAAACTCTTCCATTAAATGTAATTGCGCAGGATAAGCGCCATCATCACCGGGATTCATCTTAGCATAATCTTGACTAAATGATTCATATTCATCGTATATTCTTGAATCTTTTTTCCACCCATTTTCAGAAAATCTATCATAATATCCATTACTAGTGCTTTTTGTAATAAATGCATTATACTTAGTGCGATCAGTGACACTCAACAGATACATATCAGTCCCATGTAAAATGATATTGCCTTTAAAGCCTGGACCATAATTATTTAATCCATATATGTCCGTAGATGAAGGTGCAATTGATTTGTCGAGCGTATGCACATGAACAACAAACTCAACTTCCGTGCCGGAGGGATATGTAAACTCAACGTTAGACCCTGTGCCTTCCACAATCGGTAATGCCGTATAGCCACTGGAATTTTTTGTAATCAGAAACCCATGTTCAACACTTGAATTTACCATGAGTTTCAAGCTATCCATCCCGTCTTTCACGCGTTTTTTCGCCAACGCAGCATTTAATGCATTAGTCAGATCTTTTGCTTCCTGGCATGGAGTCTTTTTACCAGGTGGTTGCCCGGTGTTTGGCTGACTGACATATCCTATAATGTTAGGAAACGTCCAATTGTCAGGATTGGCTGCAGGTGTATTGGGAGGGAACAGGTCAGGAAAATCGTCAATGATTTTAGTTTTATATCCAATAATTTGTACCTCATCTAGATTTCCTGAATTTGGATTCCACAGCGTACCATCACGGAGTACATAAACTGTTTCACCCCCGTACTGTGTAGTCCCAACAATGTCTAAATCCAATGTATTGGATAGCGAAGCTAAAATGGGATCCCCACCACCACCGTAATCGCCGCCACCGCCCTCATCTCCCCAACTATCGGCCATGCTAATAGCTACCCCAAAGCGTAATTTACCCTGTTCTAATATGGGGTATAGTCCGAAAGTTAAAACTATTATTAATAATAGTGTTTTTTTCATGATAATTTAGATTTTAATTATGATAAGAGACTTGATTTTTTGGTTGTATTGCAGTGTTAAAACATAGTTTCCTGGTCTTTGATTAAGAGTGAGGGGCATGGTATAGTCACCCGCCTGCTTCAGTCCCTGCTGACTGCGGTATACTGTCCGTCCGGACAGGGCATCAGTAACCAATATGCTTACATTAGCCGCCCTGCGCAGTGTGTATTTTAAGTTAGTAGATGTAATTATTGGATTGGGATACGCTATAAAATTCAGTGCCAGGGCATCTAATCGTTCTTCTTCTGCACTTACAGCGGCTATGTCGGCACTGTCTGTACTTAGTGGAACTACATTTGCCGCCGCACCCGCTCGCACGAGCATAATTAGCCTGGGTTTCTCAGGTTCCTTAGCCTTTGGTGAGTATACAGTTACGTTACCGCTAAGAAATATCGTATCTTGACTCTGTACAACATGCAGCTGACTTTGTTGAAAGTTTACCAGCTGTTTCTTATCACGGTGATAATGGTCGCTTTGTGCTTGCTGCGTTTGGTTAAACACTAATGCGGTATCTGTAATTTTTGCATTTATAAATACCATGTCCTGACCGTCTTCTTCCCAAAGACCTGTTAACAAATCTTTTTTCTGTTCAAGGTTTAGGCGAAGGTTGCTCTGTGAGATGATATGCTTCCCGCTCCAGTCGAACTTAATGATATGCCCCGTATATTCGCCGGTAACCACTGTATTCCTGGATACGTTCTGGCTTACCTTCTTAAACCCTGTTTTTAGATCAATAGGTTTTGCCAACTTCGAAGGAGCCTGAAGTACATCAAAGACGGCCATGTTTGTGTTTTCGGGTGCTAAAGTCCTTAATTCCGCTATTGCTCTCTGGTCTTTAGCGGCCGCAGCTTTGCCTAGGTAGTATTTCGCACTATCCGGATTTTTGATGATCCCGTATCCATTACGATAGCAGAGTCCCAGCATATACCAGCTGGATATATTGCCTATACGAGCACCCTTTTTAAATAACTCTGCTGCTTGCGTATAATTTTGCTGGGTACCAAAGCCTTTATAGTGCATATAACCCAATCCATATAAGCTGGATCCATCATTCAAAGCGGCACCTTTGCTAAAAGCAAGGTATGCTTTTTTAAAATCCTGAGTGGTGCCTATACCTGATTTATACATGTTTCCCAAATTGAACCATGCACCCGCATATCCAGCGTTCGCTGCTTTTTCATACCAGCTCAGTGCTTCTGTTTCATTGACGGCCGTGCCCAAGCCTTTATTATAGAGATTCCCCAAGCCATTCATTGCCTTCGCATTACCTTTGCCGGCATATTCCTGATAAATCTTAAAGGCGTAATTGGGGTTATAGGTCTTCGCTTTGGGGTTGAGTAGCAACTTGGCGCTTGCCAAATGGATCACGGAAGGATCTACAAATCGCGGCGCTGCATTCTGTGCACAAGCAAGACTACTAACAAATAACAACCCCACTAGAATTTTATTTTTTTTCATGTTGATAATTTTATAAGGTGACAATTTCATCGGTGTTACCATGCCATACTTCTTTTTTGGTCACTGTTGGTCATCGCTGTATTTTTTTTCCCCTCAAGGGCAATCAATATCTCTGGCTTTGACGCTTCGGCTCTCTTTGCCTCATAAGCCGCTTCTCTTGTGCGTGAGGTATTGCTTTTAACTTTGCTAATGACTTTGTTCAATTCGTAAGCTGTCAGCTCTTTTAATACTTTTTTCTTGTCCAGGCCGGTTATGAGATTGCTCTTCTCCAGTTCTGCCCAGGTAGCCAGGGCATCTCCCTCCGCACGTGGCGAGTACCTGATCTGAAGAAAATTATCAAATTGCTCCTCAGTCAGGATACGCGACATTGTCTTGTATTCAAATCTCCTGGACGGATAGCTTGCAGACCGGGGTGTTTTGTTGTAATCCAATATCAATGACATCAGTTGATAGGTACAGTTGACCAGAGAGTCGACCTGTGCCCCGTTTAGTTTTAATGTTGACCGGGCCATCATCAGATCAGTAAAGAGCGTGTTCTCAGGGGCTGTGCCTTCATAAAGTTCCATTTTCCGCATTAAAAAAGGATTCTTTGAATAAAGGAGCATATCGACGGTTTCTTTTCGTCCTGTCGATTTTTCTACTTTGAGTTTAATCTTTGCATGACTCCTTTTAAATTGATAATCAAGGTAATCACGTTTAAATTTATTGCTGTCTACACCTTTAGAAAGTTCCAGCTTCACTAATTTATGCCATTGCAGGCTGGCCTGCTTATCATACTGCTTCTTTTCCGTTTGTTTAATCAGTGTATACAGTTGGTCATTACTAAGGATAGTGAACAGCTGCCTCTCTTCCCAATCTTTCGCAATACCCGCGCTAGAAGCAACTGACAATGCGGTATTGTACCAGCGTAATAGCGTGTCAACTTTACTGTCGCTAAGACTGAGTTCGCTATGCAAGGCTATGGCCTTCAGCAGCATTGAATTGCTGGAGGTGGCTACCATGTAATTGGCAAATTCCTTTGGGCTAAGAATCTTCTGCAAATCCTGATCTTCAATATTATATAATGAAGTAATTTCAGCAACAGGAGTTTGCCGTTTGATCATATCCTGCACCTGCTTGTCCCGATTCTCAAAATAGTTCGCTATTTTCAAAATCTTTTCATCATTCAGCTGATTCGCTTTAGCAACTGCATAAACCCGGTACTGGATGTAACCCGGATAATTTTCAAGTGTTGCCTGCGCATAGATTGCTGGAATACCCATGACACAAAGTGTGAGTAGGATGGTTATTGTTTTTTTGAGCATTTTTTTATCTTTTAGTATTTATTTTATTCATTCGATGACGGTGTTGTTTGGTGCTATCATTAAAACCATATCCGTTCGCCCTTCGGGGTTATAATAAATGGCCGTTCTTTACCAATGGGCCGGTCCGGGATCATAATATAGAGCGCATCTGAGGGTACAGAATTGAATTGCATTTGCTTCGCCATGGGTTTTACGGCTTGTTTGTCGGCTGGAATCCATTGTTGATCCCAATAATACAGGGTGTAGTACATGCCCGGCTTGAAGCGCAGGTAACCTTCCTGTTCGGCCATTATAATGGAGATCATTTTACTCTTATTCGCAACCAGCTGCTTCGTGTTGTTGTAGCCCATAGCCACAGGCGGGCCGGCGCCTCTCATTCTTCCTTTTTCATATATGCTAGGAAGATAGACCGCACCTTTTGCCATCTTAGTAAATTTGTACGCCCCGTTTACTACTTTTGACCACCAGATGGGACGCCAGTTCATCCCATTGAATACACTTGAATATACAATCCGGGCATCGCTGTCCCGGCTGTACACCTTTCCAGAGATATCTGCTACCGGCCAAAATTCCGAAGTGACATCCACGTAGTTTTTCATTCTCAACACCCCATCAGGAATTGCGTCCTTTTTTTCAAGACTTGCCAGGGTTCCGCCCTGCGAAGCAAAGGTAAGCCGGAGTACTTTGCCTGGTTCCCGAACCAACTGGCCCTTAAGCGGTGTTCGATCATTGAACTGATCGTAGGTAATGGGTTTCATTTTAGTGTCGTACACGGTCGTAAAAAAATGACCTCCAGTTGATGTAGCCCAATAAGGAACGATATTCTGCGCACATGGAATACCCTGGGAGCGGAGGCTCAACATACTGAAAGCCACACCATCTTCGCACATCCCTTTTTTTCTGAATAGAAGCTGCATCGCACCCAATCTGGGCAGCGGATCCATTCTTCTTTCTTTGCCCCAGGTACTTTCAAAAATACTGCGCTGGTCCGCTTTCAGTATCAAAAGCGTAGACAGCAGGCCTCTACTTTTTAGTGTATCGGCTACCCACTTATATTTCTGCTGATAAAAAGATCTCCAGGGTTGAAAAGGTTCTACACTAACTCTGTAGGGTAAGATATGCGCGCAGAAATCTTCAAACGAGATCGCCTTATAAGGCGACCGTTGCCATGCCTCAAATGCCTTGTCTATATTGTCAATTAATTCAGAGGCTTTCATGGTTTCCAGATCGCTGGAAACATATGACACCGCGCGCATGTCTGGGTTTGATTTTTTTAGTTTATCCAAAGCTGTCTGTGCAGCCGCTTCGTCCTTGTAAGCGAGCTCATTAAATGGAATTTTCTTACCTAATTTATTTGTCCAAAAGTAATTGGCGGAGATTTGATCGTCCATATGTTCAATGAGATAATACAGAGCCTGCAGTTTCATTGGGTTACCAGCCTTCTTAAAATGCTTAACAGCCATTTCCAGCTGGATGCTGTTGGCACTAGCCTTTTTTAAATTTTGGGATACGGCAGCAGGAGTCTGAGCTTGTAACTGGATCGAAATAATAAGAAAAAAGAGTGAGAGGTATTTGAGCGCCATGATGAATTTAAAAAAGTGAAGGGATTTTCAATTGTTTAGCAGATGGTATATTATACTTGGTGAGGATACTCTGTGCATAAAGCTGATAGGTCTTACTTTTCTCATTTTCTACTTTTGGTGTAATGGACAAAATCTCCTCTGCCATGGTGACGGATTTATCGCTATCACCCTTCTGCTGATAGATAGTTAATAAAGACACCCTAGGCAATAACCAGACAGGCTGCATATTTTTTAAAAAAATATAGCATTTTTCGGCGCCTTCAAATTGGTTAAGCATCTGGTAGCAGTATGCGATGTTTAGATATAAGTCCTGGTCGGAACTCATTTGCCGGGCTATCTGGTATTTTTGGAGCGCACCAGCAAAATCCCGTTCCTTAAGCAGCATATCACCATAGCTTATCCAGTAACTTTGCATACCAGATAGCTTACTTTGAATGTCGTCCATTTTTTCCCGCCAATAAGGCACATTTGGATGATGCATCTTAATTTCTTTATTGGTCATGGCCAATGAGGCTGTTTTTACTACATCATAACCAACTAATGAGCTAGCCAATATTAACAACATGCCAATAACCATAGACCCTGATCTATTAACCGACCATTTTTTAGCGGCAGCTTCGTTTTTTATAAAGACGGCCAGGTATATGACAAATAATGCCATTACAGGAATAGCCTGCATTGTAAAATTAAACAGGCCCATAGTCAGAAAGGATATTATCCCGCTGTAGGCCATAACAGCCGCCTGATGATTGGAGTCGGGTGAGCTTGTGTCACGCCGAATTTTCTTTGGCCTTGCAAAAAAAACGGCTACAAATATACCAGCATACAATACCGCACCGATTATACCACCTTCAACACCGTGCTGGATCAATTCATTGTATGCCATATTTACATGTCCTGCCTGCTTCCGTTCGGCGGAAGAGCCGTGTCCAGATGCAAAATATCCCGACTGGTATATATTGTATTGTTTTTCAAACAGCCCGTAGCCAACGCCCCGTATAGGCTCTACAGCGAACAATTGAGCCGCGAGTTTCCAAACCAGTATTCTTCCGTTTGCTGAAGCTTCTTTACTTTTATAACCCTGCAGACAAAGCGCTATCAGAAGTAGCCCACCGAAAATAACCGCCAGAACACTCAGCGTTGATTTGGTATAAAGTGTAAAAAGCTTCCGAAGGTCATAGCGATAATAGAGCTGAATAATTCCGGCAACACACAGACCTATCCAGGCCGTACGGCATTGTAGTAACCACAGCGCAACCAAAATACAAACTATAATTACCATTGTTCCCTTCTTTAAGGAGGAGCTTGCATTACTTACAGCCATAGGAACTGCACATAAGGTCAGACTTAGAAACATAGCGGTGATATTAGGATTGCTGAAAGTTCCTGTAACTTCGAAATAAGTGCTAAATGACGGGAGAATTTGTACGGACTGTAAGATGCAGATCACTGCAACCAAAAATGCAATATAAGTTATTACACGGGCAACCTTGACAGCATTATCCAATACAACCGATAGCGAGATGGCCAGCAGGCTAGATATTAATAGGTATTGATGATAAGAGTTTAAATTCGGTCCTCGCCATATTCCATTTGAGATTACATAAACACCGTAAATTGCAATTGCAGATTGAGTCCATGTTGGGAACGCAATCCTACTTTCGGACAAGCAAATTTTTATGCCAGAAACGGCAATAAGCAACAATCCGGTGAATTGGTAAAGATATAACGAAGTATATTCGGGGTGCAAAAATGCACCTCCAAATCCAATAAGGGAACCTATTACTAAACAGGCGGTCAATAGAGGTAAAATAAAATTAAAGATACTTGTAGTCATTGATGAGCGTCTAGACCAATATTATAGCACATACATCGCTATACTATTGACTCAGACAAGGTAGATGTCTCCGGTGTAACCCACGTACACCGTAAAAAAATCTAATTTATTTTCTATTCCGAACTTCTATGGGCTTTTGCTTCCAGAATGAGATTTAAAGGGCATTTTCAGACTAAATTTAAAAACGCAAGTTATAAACTTTCGATCCGTTCGGTGTAATTTAACCATATACTTCAACACGCTACGGTGAAGTGTAGGAGATAAAATATGTCTAGATTTCTATGAGATATCCGATATATGTATCTTCTGCATTGTTTTGTCCTGCCATAGCTTGTCAAAAGCGGCAGAGACCAGCTAGTGATCCAAGTCGATAAAAAAGGAAGAGAACACCTACTTCATTCAGTTAAATGATTTTGTGGGGAAATAAGTGGCTGATTTTATGGAGTAATCTTGCTTCGAAAATTTCCGGCAATAAAAAAGCAGCTTAAGATTTCTCCAAGCTGCTTTAAAAATTATGATGATGCTATCTGCTACAGGGCTTCGATTTCTGTTATGGAGAGGCCGGTGTATTCTGTGATTTTTCGTAAAGGTTCTTTTGCTGTCAGCATCTTACGAGCCATTTGAATTGCTATTTCTTTCTTTTCTTGTTCAGCTTTGGCTAGCGCCGCCTTTGCTTTAGCACGCTCACGCTCTGTAGCTGCTTGTTGTCCTTTAATATAAAAAGGATCCTTTTCGATTTTAAAAAAACTTCCTATTGCTTCCATAACTGTTTCTAAATCTGTTGTAAAATTACGTAATTGTACCAAAACATGCAACTGCTTCACATACCGCTCTGCAGACAGTTCATCAACAGCTGTATCTTTTATAGTTAATAAGATCTGTTTCAATAACCCATCCGGGCTTTTATGATTTAAATTGCCTAGTATAGCCAGCATTTTCTCTTCAATCTTATCCGATTTTAAAAATAATTTGTAATCAATGGATGATAAGGCGATTAAATTGTATCGGAACTGAAGATCCTTGCTGTTAATAGCGTTGATCATATTAGCTTTCCCCTGCCCGATATAAATAACGTACTGCAACACTGGCAATTTATACTTTCGCTGAAGCATGATCGAATATTCAGCCATACGAAAAACCATTTTTCTTTTCTGGTTGCTTTGCTGAAATTCTACATGCAATATAAATACATTACCCTGCTTGTCCCTGACTTTTTTTAGCAGATCAGTTTCCCTTTCTTTGGTGTACTGAATATCATCCTTCAATTCTTCAAGTGTAGTTACCTCAAGGCCTAATACATGCTCAACGATACTTGGGTAGTTTTTACTCATATTTTCGCGAAAAATTTTATCAAATTTACCTCCTTGCTGATAATTACTTGTTTGATTCAACATAAATAATTTAGTTTTTACATGGCGAATGTAACTACTCCAGACCAGACCCCGTGAAACGCAAAAATCCTTGTGTGAGGAGTCTAAAATTTAATTTTCAGCAACTTAATTTAGTGAATCAGTCAAAAAAATGGATTGGTTATTACTCCCAGATCAGCAGGTCTTCTAATCGGCATGATTTGCGTAAATGTAACCTAAAGATTGATACTAGAGGGGTTTATATATCCTTATGAGTCACTTTATCCGAATCTATGGCATTTGCCTCTTAAAAACGAAGATATTATGGTTTTCAACAGGAGTAATAGAAAGGATTGAGTCGGTAATACCATTTATATCATAACACTGTATGTCATCTAAATCATGTATATTAATAAGTTGAAGATAAGAACTGTAGGACGTTACAGGCACACTAATTCCGCACTGCGGTGAAGTGTTGGAAATAGAATACGTACAGGTATCTGTGCCAATACCAATATATATATTCATACACGTACCGTTGCGCAGAAATTTAAGCTGCCAATTTTCATCTTCCTCATGCTTCCATACCCCTACAATGCTAGGTGTAGTTCTAAGCAGGCCTTCTTTGGATTTTATCTTCAGCGTTGTTGATACTGTATGCTTATGAGTATCTAAAATG
>Ga0160464_101090_pt1 | contig 11820 bp, 11 predicted proteins | sample HID1971I_E11MG_FD_108275 | JGI IMG/M metagenome (GOLD analysis project Ga0160464, IMG submission 108275) | Enriched millipede-associated microbial communities from UW Madison campus, WI, USA - HID1971I_E11 MG | ecosystem: Host-associated > Arthropoda: Insects > Digestive system > Unclassified ... | reverse complement strand
GGAGAAGGGCATTCTGCTGACCTCGCTCTACGCCGACTGCGTGCCGTTATACTTCTACGATCCGCGCCATGAGGTGGTGGCGCTGGCGCATGCCGGCTGGAAGGGAACCGTGCTGCGGATCGCGGATGCTACGCTAGGGGAGATGCGGGAGAGGTATGGCAGCGAACCGGCAGAGGTCCGCGCGGCGATCGGACCGGCGATCGGCAGCTGCTGCTATGAGGTCGACGAGCCTGTCCTGACTCGCGCTGTGCCGTTGATCCAGGAGCTTGCCGCAGGGAATGATGCGGACGTCGGCGCGATGCTGGAGGAGACCAAGCCAGGCAAAGGGCGGCTGAACTTGAAAGAAATAAACCGACAGATTATGATAAAAGCAGGAATATTGCCGATGCATATCGAATTAAGTACCCGATGTACCGGCTGTCAGACCGATCTGTTCTTCTCCCATCGGATGGAGGGGGGCCGTACGGGAAGGATGGCCAGCTGGATTGGCATGGAGATGAGGTGAGTACGGCTTGACAACAATGCTGCAACGTATAGATGAAGTAGAACGTCGAATCCGCGAAGCATGCGCGCGCAGCGGACGCAGTCGCGAAGAGGTCCGACTCATCGCGGTAACCAAGTACGTGTCGACCAAGACGACGATAGAGGCCGTCCGTCACGGCTTGCTGCAGCTCGGCGAGAACCGCTGGCAGGACGCTCAGGCGAAGTGGCATGCGCTGCAGGATATCGACGGACCGGCGCCGACCTGGCATTTCATCGGCTCTCTGCAGACCAACAAGGTCAAGGAGGTGGTCGGGCGGTTCGCCTGCATCCACTCGCTGGACAGGCCGTCGCTCGCCAAGGAGATTAACCGCAAGGCCGAGCAGCTCGGCATCCGGGTGCCCTGCCTGTTGCAGGTTAATGTATCCGGCGAGGACACGAAGCACGGGCTGCAGCCGGAAGAGGTGCGAGGGTTCGCCGCAACGCTGGCGGATTTGCCTTTTATACAGCCAGCCGGACTGATGACGATGGCTCCGTACGAAGCAGAGCCGGAGGAGACTCGGCCGGTGTTCCGGAGCTTGCGCGAGCTGCGGGACGAGTTGAATCGGGCGGCTGTGCTGCCTGAGCCATTGCGCGAGTTGTCGATGGGCATGTCCAACGATTTTGAGATTGCCGTCGAGGAGGGAGCGACCTGGCTGCGGCTGGGCACCATCCTGGTGGGCAAGGAGGAGGAAGCGTAATGGGTGTTATGAACCGATTTATGAACTTTCTCGGCTTGCAGGAAGAAGAAGAAGTGATCGAGCGCGAGAAGGTTATGACGCCGACCCACGAAGAGTCGGAGCAGGATAATGCGTTTGAGACGCGCAAGCAGCAGCAGACCAAGAGCAACAACGTCGTCAGTATTCATTCCCAGAAAAATGTCCGCGTTGTGCTTATCGAGCCCCGCACCTATGACGAAGCTCAAGAGATCGCCGATCATCTGCGCTCTCGACGTCCGGTCATCGTCAATTTGCAGCGGGTGCGCAAGGAGCAGGCGGTCCGTGTCGTTGACTTTTTGAGCGGTACAGTATACGCTTTGAACGGCAACATTTCCAAACTCGGACCCCATATTTTCCTGTGCACGCCGGATTCGGTCGAAATTCAGGGCACCATCACGGAGATGATGGCGGAGGATGTTGAGTACAACAAAATGAGGTGACCTTTCGTTGAGCGAATTAGTAGTAGTGGAGTTTATTGAGAGACTTAGAACGATCTATACCTTCATGATAATCGGCTACGTGCTGATGTCATGGCTGCCTAACCTGAGGGAGAGCTTCATCGGCGAACTGCTGGGCAAGCTCGTCGAGCCTTACCTGTCGGTATTCCGCCGGATCATCCCGCCGATCGGCGGCGTCCTTGATCTGTCCCCGATCCTCGCGGTGTTCGCGCTGCAGTTCGTCGCGGCGGGCTTGATCGCCGTCATCACCTACTTTATGTAGAAGCGACCTGGAGCGAATGAGATGAATCAAGATATATATGAGCATTTTCACCCGGACGAACGCCCCTTCATCGACCGGGCTTCCGAGTGGGTGAATCGGGCGGGCGATTGGCATGAATTGAAGCGCACCGACTTCCTCGATCCTCGCCAAGCCTATATCCTCAGCACGCTGGCGCAGCGTCATCCCGACGTGCACGTACGTCTGGACGGCGGCTACGAGGGCGCCGAGCGGCAACGCGCGATCGTGGCGCCGGACTACCGCCCGCTCGAGGCGGAGCCGATCGGTATCGCCGTGCTCTCGATTGCAGCGAGTGATCGCAGTCCATTGGAGCTGGATCATGGCGACTACATGGGCGCTATCCTGGGCCTTGGGATCAAGCGGGACCGCGTTGGCGACATCCATGTGCATGAGCATAGCTGCCATTGTCTGGTGACGGAGGAGATCGCCTCGTATCTGAACGTCCATCTGCGGCAGGTGCATCGCGCGACCGTGCTGACGGAGGTGCTGCCACTCGCTGAGCTGCGGCCTAGCGTCTCGGAGTTCGAGGAGATGAGTCTGTCGGTCGCATCGATGCGACTGGACGGGATTGCCAGCGATGTCCACCGCTTCAGCCGGGCGCGTATCGTCGAGCCGATTCGGGCGGGCCGTTGCCGGGTCAACTGGAAGGTGACGGAGGACCCGTCGAGACTGCTGAAGGAAGGCGATGTCGTCTCGATTCAGGGGCTTGGCCGGTTCAAGCTGCTGGAGGTCGAGGGCGTGACCAAGAAAGGTCGGATACGCGTCAGGGCAGGCAAATTTATTTAGTCGATTGAAGGATTTTGCGCCTAATTGTCGAATTGGTTGATTGAAAACTGAGGGGATCGTCATTTCGATAGGAGGTGCGCCAGTGCCGTTAACGCCATTGGACATACATAACAAGGAATTCGGTCGCAGATTGCGCGGATACGATGAGGACGAGGTCAATGAGTTCCTCGATCAGGTGATCAAGGACTACGAGTCGCTGATCCGCGAGAACAAGGAATTGCAAAATCAACTGCTGACGGTCCAGGAAAAGCTGAACCACTTCGCCAATATCGAGGAAACGCTCAGCAAGACGATCATCGTCGCCCAGGAAGCGGCCGATGAAGTGAAGGGCAACGCCAAAAAGGAAGCGCAGCTGATCATCAAGGAAGCCGAGAAAAACGCCGATCGGATCATCAACGATTCGCTGTCGAAATCGCGCAAGGTGTCGCTGGAGGCGGAGGAGCTGAGGAAGCAGGCCTCGATCTACCGTTCCAGGTTCCGGATGCTCGTCGAGGCGCAGCTCGAGATGCTGAGCAAAGACGACTGGGACGCACTGGAGGCGCCGCAGCCCGAGGAGGCCGCGCTCGAACGTTGACAAACGGTTTGAAACGCGTTATAAATAGGGAATACTAACAAGGTATAATGTAACTTCGATGACGAGAACGAGTACGTTGCATGGATGATCACCAGAGAGTCGGCGATTGCTGAGAGCCGACGTTCAGACTGCAGCCGAAGATCCTCTCCGAGAAGCAACGCCGAAGCATTAGAGTGAAGGTTCATCCGCAAGCTGAGAGTGTAGGTTTTGAACTGGCTTCCAATGGAGGTTCAAAATGATCGCTTTTCAGCACCGAGAAGGTTGAGGGCAAGAGGGAATGAGGAGCGGAGCGTAGCTGGAGGCTACGTGAGCACCGGAAGTCCCGATTGCGTTCAAGATTCGATGTCGAGGTACATCTTCGAAACACATCGTGATCAAAAGCGGGCATTTTGAACTTCCTTTAAAGAGTAGGTGTTGCCGGGTGTCCACCGTTACCAAGGAGCGCGGATCATCGTCCGCGGCTAGAGCGCCGATGCGCCTGTTCTGTTTGGGCAGGGGATCGGAAGTAGGGTGGTAACGCGAGTAAACCTCGTCCCTTTTTGGGAGAGGTTTTTTTTGTTGCTCGGAATGACTGCGGAAGAAGTAATCGGTCGAAGGGCCGCCTGCGGGCGCTGCAACGAAAGAAACTTTCGTTAAACGGCCGAAAGGGCCGCCTGCGGGCGCAGCAACGAAAGAAACTTTCGTTAAACGGCCGAAAGGGCCGCCTGCGGGCGCAGCAACGAAAGAAACTTTCGTTAAACGGCCGAAAGGGCAGCCTGCGGGCGCAGCAACGAAAGAAACTTTCGTTAAACGGCCGAAAGGGCAGCCCGCGGGCGCAGCAACGAAAAAAACTTTCGTTAAACGGCCGAAAGGGCCGCCTGCGGGCGCAGCAACGAAAGAATTGCTGGGAAGGCCATCAGAATCAATAGGGTCCAGATGGGACAATGAGAAAGGATGACGAGAGTGCAACGTGTAGATGTGAAGGAACGCGCCCGTCAGCGGGAGCTGCGAGTGCTGGAGCAATGGAAGCAGGAAGGAACGTTCAAACAATCGATCGACAATCGCGAGGGCAAGCCGAACTTCGTGTTTTACGAAGGGCCGCCGACGGCGAACGGAGCGCCGCATATCGGCCACGTGCTGGGGCGGGTCATCAAGGACTTCATCTGTCGCTACAAGACGATGGCGGGCTACCGCGTCGTCCGCAAGGCTGGCTGGGACACGCACGGTCTGCCGGTCGAGCTCGGCGTCGAAAAGCAGCTCGGCATCTCGGGCAAGCAAGAGATCGAGAACTACGGCATCGAGGAATTCATCAAGAAGTGCAAGGCGAGCGTGTTCGAATATGAAAAGCAATGGCGCGAGCTGACCGAGGGGATCGCGTACTGGACCGACATGGACGATCCGTACATCACGCTCGACAATCGCTACATCGAGAGCGTCTGGCATATCCTCTCAACGATCCATGACAAAGGACTGCTCTATCGCGGCCATCGCGTCAGCCCTTACTGCCCATGCTGTCAGACAACGCTGAGCTCGCATGAGGTGGCGCAAGGCTACGAGGACGTCAAGGATCTGAGCGCGACGGTGAAGTTCCGCCTGAAGGACCGCGAGGAAGCGATCCTCGCCTGGACGACGACGCCATGGACGCTGCCGGCCAACGTTGCACTGGCCGTCAATCCCGAGCTGACCTACAGCCGCGTGCGCGTGGACGGCGATGTCGTCATCGTCGCCGAGAATCTGGTCGAGAGCGTCGTCAAGGGCGAGCATGAGGTGCTCGGCACGGTGAAGGGCTCGGAGCTGGCAGGACTGGCGTATGTGCCGCCATTTGCCTATGCGACGGTCGACAATGGCCATATCGTCATCGCCGCCGACTTCGTCACCGACAGCAGCGGTACCGGCATCGTCCATCTGGCGCCGGCGCATGGCGAGGACGACTACAAGGCGGTGCGTCAGCACGGGCTGAGCATGCTGAGCGTCGTCGACACGTCGGGCCGCTATGTCGAGGCTGTGACCGATCTCGCTGGCCGCTTCGTCAAGGATTGCGATGTCGATATCGTCAAGATGCTGAGCGAGCGCGGGCTGCTGTTCAGCAAGGAGCGCTACGAGCATAGCTACCCGTTCTGCTGGCGCTGCAAATCGCCGCTGCTGTACTACGCGACAGAGAGCTGGTTCATCAAGACGACCGCAGTCAAGGAGCAGCTGATCGCCAACAACAATAGCGTCGACTGGTATCCGGGCCATATCCGGGAAGGTCGCTTCGGCAAATTCCTCGAAGATCTGGTCGACTGGAACATCAGCCGCAATCGCTACTGGGGCACGCCACTGAACGTGTGGGTGTGCGACAGCTGCGGCGGCGAGCATGCGCCGGGCAGCATCGCCGACCTGCGGGAGCGGGCAATTGAGGACGTGCCGGAGGATATCGAGCTGCACAAGCCTTATGTCGACGGCATCCATCTGCGCTGTCCGCACTGCGAGGGCGGCACGATGACCCGCACCTCGGAGGTGATCGACGTCTGGTTCGACAGCGGCTCGATGCCATTCGCCCAGCAGCATCATCCGTTCGAGAATGAGGAGCGCTTCGCACAGCAGTATCCGGCGGATATCATCTGCGAAGGCATCGACCAGACGCGCGGCTGGTTTTTCAGCTTGCTGGCGGTCTCCACGCTCTACAACGGCAAAGCGCCGTACAAAGCGGTCATCTCGACCGGCCATATCCTCGACGAGAACGGCCAGAAAATGTCGAAGTCGAAGGGCAATGTCATCGACCCGTGGGAGATCATCAACGAGTACGGCACCGATGCCTTCCGCTGGGCGTTGCTGGCTGACAGCGCGCCGTGGAACAGCAAGCGATTCTCCAAGGGGATCGTCGGCGAAGCGAAGTCGAAGGTGATCGATACGATCGTCAACACTCACGCCTTCTACGCGCTTTATGCGTCGATCGACGGCTACGATCCGCAGGCGCATCCGCAGCAGGCGGTAGACAACAAGCTGGATCGCTGGATCGTCTCGCGTCTGCATACGCTGATCCAGCAGGTGAGCAAAGGGCTGGAGGCCAATGACTTCCTCAACCCGGCGAAGGCGATCGAGACGTTCGTAGACGAGCTGAGCAACTGGTACATCCGCCGCTCGCGCGACCGCTTCTGGGGCAGCGGACTGACCGATGACAAGCTGCAAGCATACCAGACGCTGCGTCAGGTGCTGCTGACGCTCTCCGGGCTGATCGCGCCGTATGCGCCGCTGCTGGCGGACGAAGTGCATCGCAATCTCGGCGGCGAGGGCAGCGTCCATCTGACCGACTATCCGGTCGCCGACGCGTCGCTGATCGACAGCGAGCTGGAGCGCGACATGGAGACGGCGCGCAGCATCGTCGAGCTGGCGCGCAATGTCCGCAACGAGACGGGCATCAAGACGCGGCAGCCGCTCGCCAAGCTGATCGTCTCGCTAGACGGCCCGTTCGAGCTGGCGGCCTACGAGGAGATCATCAAGGATGAGATCAACGTCAAGGCGATCGAGGTCGAGCAAGGCGATAGCGGCTTCGTCGACTTCACGCTCAAGCTCAATCTGAAGCTGGCCGGACGCAAATACGGCAAGCAGGTTGGGCCGATCCAGGCGTATCTGAAGGGTCTGGCGCCGGAGCAAACGCGCGAAGCAGTGCAAAGCGGCAGTCTGACGTACGTCGATGAGTCAGGCGAGATGATCGTCATCGACAAAGAGGAGCTGCTCGTCGAGAAGCAAGCGAAGGCGGGCTACGCTGCCGCCTCTGGCAATAGCCTGACGGTAGCGCTGCATACCGAAGTGACGCCGGAGCTGATCCAAGAGGGCTGGGTCCGCGAGGTGATCCGCGCCGTCCAGGATACGCGCAAAAAGCTTGATCTGGCGATCGAGAAGCGGGTGGCGCTGACGTTGTCCGTGGACGAGGAGCTGCGCGAGGCGCTGGTCGCCTTTGACCATGTGCTGCAAGACAATGTGCTGCTGACCTCGGTAGCGTTCGGCGAAGCCGCTGACATGGAGCGTGTCGAGCTGGGGGACAAAACGATCGGAATTTCCCTGCAATAAACCGGATATACTGGTAATAGGAGAACGGTACGCGAAGCGAGCTCTCTACCTAAGGGTAAAGAGCTCGTCTTCGATGCTGCTGCATATGAGGGGGAAGCGCGATGGCGGACAAGGATGAGACGACAGACTTGAAGCAGCTACGGGGCGCCCTGGAGGCGATAGAGACGCGGCTGCAAAAGGTGACCGTCGATATGGAGCGCTCGATGATCGCCGATTATGTGCAGCTGTTGAACCGCCCGAGATCGCTGATCTGGCGCAATCTGCTGGCAGGCACGGCACGCGGCGTCGGCATCGCGATCGGCTTTACCTTCTTCGCTGCGACGATCCTCTACGTGCTACAATTGCTCGGGGCGCTGAATCTGCCGATCATCGGCGACTACATCGCTGACATCGTCAAGATCGTCCAGAATCAGCTGGAGGGCAAGTCGTATTAGAGCGCTACCCGGACATCTTAGTCAGTGCTCTGCTCCTCTTCGCTGTGCATAAACTCGTCATAAGCGCGATTGCGGTAAAAAAAACGCTGTGTGCCTGTCATGTCGGTGGCCAGGAAGCTCTCAAGGTCCTCGACATAGCCGTCCGGCTCGCCGGACTCGATGCCCATCTCCTCGTAGTCGGCGACGTCATGCTCGGCCATCGCCGGCGAGTCAGAGTTGCCCCACGCCTCGACGATCTGCCAGCTGTCTTCGCCGTCAAAGCCGTTGTACGCTTCATGCTCGTCCATGCTGGTGCGGCCGAAGGGCGGCTGCAGGAACTGCTCCTCGATCAGCCGGCGATCCGAGACATGGCGACGCGGCGAATGCTCGGTGCAGAAGAGCGTCTCCGGCACAGCTTGCAGACGGGCAAACGGGATGTCGTCGCCGCATGCCATGCAACGGCCGTAACGGCCGTCCTCGATAGCGCGCAGCGCCTCCTCCGTGCGCATCAAGGTCAGCTCAGCTTGCTCCAGCAAGGCGAGATCCTTGCCCCGCTCGAACAGCTCGGAGCCGAGATCGGCAGGATGGTTGTCGAGCGTAGATAGCTCGCCGGTAGCATCCCGGAGCGAAGCCGCCAGACCGAATGCGTTGTTCTCGTCGAGTTGATCCTCGAGTCGTTGTCGCTGGCGTTTCAGTTCATTCGACAAGGCAGACAATTGATGAGGGGATAAAGAATTCATATTCCGCCGCCTTCCGATATTGGATTCGGCTGCAGTTGGTTCAACTTAAGTTCAGCCACCTCTAGCATTTGCGGAGGCGGCTTTTTTTAATCGACGCGGGGCGCCGGGCAGCGCTGCCGCAGGGCCGCGAAATTTTGGCACCTGGTTTGCTGGCAACCGGGCCTGAGCGTATGCTACAATATTTGGGATGATTACAGTTATCTAGCCGGGGGGAGTAAAACAAGTGAAATATTATTATTATGTGATCGCCATCGCGGTATTCATCCTCGATCTCGTGACCAAAAAGCTCATCGAAACCCAGATGGAGATCGGCGACAAGATTCAGGTGCTCGGCAATTTCTTCATCATCACCTCTCACCGCAACCGGGGCGCGGCCTTCGGTATCCTGCAGGAGCAGACGCTGTTCTTCATCATTGTTACCTCGCTGGTCGTCATCGGCATCGTCGGCTACATCTACATGAATCGCAATTCCGGTAAGATCCGGTTGCTCTGTGCGCTCGGGCTGGTGCTTGGCGGCGCGTTTGGCAACTTCCTCGATCGCGCGACCAAAGGCGAGGTCGTCGACTTCCTGCAGTTCAATTTCGGCTCGTGGACATTCCCGATCTTCAACGTAGCGGATATGGGCATCGTCATCGGCGTCGGCCTGATCCTGCTCGACACGATCCTTGACATCAAGAATGAAGACAAAGAAAAAGCTGACAAGCAAAATGGAGACGAAAATGAACAACAATACAAGCAACCTGTCTAACAACGTAACTATTGAAGAAGAAGCGTGGGAGATGATCATCGACGACGAAGGCGCCGGCGAACGACTGGACAAGCTGCTCGCCGAGGCGCTCGAGGAGGAGTCGGTGTCCCGCACCCAGATCCAGGACTGGATACGCGCCGGCCATGTGCAGGTCGGCGGGCGTACAGTCAAGCCGAACTACAAGGTGGCGGCGGAGGATCGAATCGTCGTGACGCCGCCGCCGCTGGAGTCGGCCGAGCTGACGCCGCAGGATATCCCGCTCGAGGTCGTCTATGAGGATGGCGATGTGATCGTCGTCAACAAGCCGCGCGGCATGGTCGTCCATCCTGCGGTAGGTCACCCTGACGGCACGCTCGTCAACGCGCTGATGCATCACTGTAAGGACCTGGCGGGCATCGGGGGCGAACTGCGGCCCGGCATCGTGCACCGGATCGACAAGGATACGACAGGGCTGCTGATGGCGGCCAAAAACGATCTCGCGCACCATGCGCTCGCTGAGCAGCTCAAGGCGCATACGGTGACGCGCAAATATATCGCGCTGGTCCACGGCAATCTGCCGCATGACCATGGCACGATTGATGCGCCGATCGGACGCGACCCGCAGGATCGCAAGCTGTTCAAGGTGACGGATCGCGGCGGCAAGGATGCGGTGACGCATTTTGCCGTGCTGGAGCGGCTCGGCGACTTTACTTTGGTAGAGCTGAAGCTGGAGACGGGCAGGACGCACCAGATTCGCGTACATATGAAGTATATCGGCTATCCGCTCGCCGGCGACCCGGTCTATGGCCGCAACAAGACGATCGCTCTGCCAGGGCAAGCTCTCCATGCAGCGGTGCTCGGCTTCGAGCATCCGCGCACCGGCGCGTACCATGAATACGAAGCGCCGCTGCCGGCCGACTTTGTACGAGAGCTGGAGATCATCCGTCAGAGCTAGCTGTTGCTGGAGTGGGCCAACAGAGGACGGCGTAACCGCGGCACATCACGTAGCGATGTGCCGTTTCAGCGTGTAACACTGCAAATAGTGCAAACATTTCGCTACATCCTGCATTATGTCGGCACGGGGAACTGAGCTATGCTGAATACGTCAGGAAACCGCTGTGCGCGGTCGTTCCAATTTAGTATAGGAAGGTGTTTATATACAATGGCACAGATCAATCAGAATTTCCTCGAGCTGCAAGGCAGCTACCTGTTCTCGGAAATCGCCAAGCGCCGCACCAAGTTTATCCAGGAAAATCCGAATGCTGAAATTATCAGCCTCGGCATCGGCGACGTGACGCGCGGTCTGCCGTCAGCCATCACGCAAGCGATGCACGCAGCGGTCGACGAGCTGGCAGAAGCCGGGACGTTCCGCGGCTACGGCCCGGAGCAAGGCTACGACTTCCTCGTCAACGCGATCATCGAGGGCGACTACAAGTCGCGCGGCATCGACATCCAGAGCAATGAAGTGTTCGTCAGCGACGGCTCCAAATGCGACGTCGGCAACATCCAGGAGATCTTCAGCCAGGACAGCATCGTCGCCGTACAGGACCCGGTCTATCCGGTCTATGTCGACACGAATGTCATGGCGGGCCGTTCCGGCTCGTTCAACAAGGATAAAAACCAATACGAAAACATCGTCTATCTGCCGTCCAATGCAGAGAACAATTTCAAGCCAAGTTTGCCGCAATCGAAGGTCGATGTCATCTACCTGTGCTACCCGAACAATCCGACCGGGACGACGCTGACAAAGGACGAGCTGAAAGTGTGGGTCGACTACGCGCGCGCCAACAACTGCATCATCCTCTATGACTCGGCGTACGAAGCGTTCATCCGCGAGGAAGAGGTGCCGCATAGCATCTACGAGATCGAAGGCGCTCACGAGGTGGCGATCGAATTCCGCAGCTTCTCCAAAACGGCAGGCTTCACCGGCGTGCGCTGCGCCTATACGGTCGTGCCGCGCGCGCTGAAGGCCCGCGACGCCGCCGGCAACGAAGTGCTGGTGGGTGATCTGTGGAATCGTCGTCACACGACCAAGTTCAACGGCGTCTCGTACGTGACGCAGCGCGGGGCGGCAGCGATCTACTCGGCCGAAGGCCAAGCGCAAATCGCCGAGCTAGTCGATTACTACATGACCAATGCAGCGATCATCCGAGACGGCTTGCAATCGCTTGGCCTCGAGGTATACGGCGGCGTCAATGCGCCTTATATCTGGCTGAAGACGCCAAACGGCATGGACTCGTGGGCTTTCTTCGACAAGCTGCTGTCCGAGGCGAATATTGTCGGTACGCCGGGCGTCGGGTTCGGCCAGAGCGGTCAAGGCTACTTCCGCCTGACGGCATTCGGCAGCCGCGAGAATACCGAACGGGCGGTCGAGCGGATCCGCAAGCTGAGCCTGTAAAGGCACGAAGTCGGGGCAGCGACAGTTGTTTCGGACGTCCGACAGCGGCGGGCAAAACTATGTCAAACGTCTGTGAAAATGTCACCTTAACTCGTCCGAGAAAATGTCACTTTTGAAAGATGCCGAGGCTGCTCACCAGAGCGCCTCGGTGTAACTGTTGTGTGTCGAATACAT
>Ga0160464_101086_pt1 | contig 11850 bp, 11 predicted proteins | sample HID1971I_E11MG_FD_108275 | JGI IMG/M metagenome (GOLD analysis project Ga0160464, IMG submission 108275) | Enriched millipede-associated microbial communities from UW Madison campus, WI, USA - HID1971I_E11 MG | ecosystem: Host-associated > Arthropoda: Insects > Digestive system > Unclassified ... | reverse complement strand
GAGGCTGAGCAGCGACGGGATGCCCCACGTGACGAAGTAGCCGACCAGCGCGGAGACCAGCCACACGACGATCGTCGCCGGGACGATGCGCGGAGCGGTCGCGGGGAGGGTGCCCGCCTCGCGCGTCGCGTCGAGGTCGGGGCGCCAGCGGCGGACCACGTAGTACTCGGCGACCATGATGCCCGCGATGGGCGGGAACGCGACGCTGAGCACGATCAGGAACTCGGTGAACTGGCCGAGGATGCCGACCGCGGCGAGGATGGAACCCACGATGCCCAGCACGATCGTCGTGGTGACGCGGTGCAGGTTCTTGCCGAACGCGGTGGAGATGAAGTTCACGAGCCCGAGTGTCGAGGAGTACAGGTTCCAGTCGTTGATCTTCAGGGTGCCGGTGAGCACGATGAACAGTCCGATGAAGCCGACCGACGAGGTCACGATCGCGACGATGTCGCCCGTGGCGGCCGCATGGGCCAGCAGCACGCCGGCGAGACCGATCACGAACTCGCCGAGGGAGACGCCGAGGACGGTCTGCTTGATGACGTCGGCACGCGAGCGGTTGAAGCGGGTCATGTCACCCGTGATGATCGCACCGACGATGAGGCCACCCGCGACGATGCCGGTTCCGGCCCAGACGCTCATGGTGGGGCCGGGAGCGGGGCCCGTGAGCAGCTCGCCGATGTCGTGACGGCTCAGCTCGGTGATGACCGACCAGCCGACCAGGATGAGGAACAGGGGAACGGTGATGTTCGCGAGCCACTGCATCCCGACGAAGCCGAATGCCACGATCGCGGTGACGGCGAGCCCGAAGATGAGGCTCCAGGCCCAGACCGGCAGGGCGCCGGGCATGAGGGCGTCGAGGGACTGCGCCGAGATGGCCGACTGGATGCCGAACCAGCCGATCAGGCTGATGCCGATCGCGAGGCCGACCAGGGACGCTCCGATCTCGCCGAAGCCGGTCCAGCGTGCGAGGAGGGCGGTGTTGAGGCCCTCGCGCTGGCCGATGAACCCGACGACGCACATGATCACCTCGAGGATGAGCGAGCCGAAGAGGAAGGCGAGGACGGCCTCGCCGAAAGTCATGCTGTAACCGAGGGTTGCGCCGAGGAGGAACTGCGAGAGGGCCGAGACCTGACCGAATCGCTGCACGGCGATTCCGAACCAGGGTCTGCGGGCCTCGGGAGTCACTCGGGAGAGCGCGAAGTCGTCTGCGTGCGCCGTGCGTGCCATGAGGATCCTTCGGGAGGAGGAACGGGTTGTGCGCCACAGTAGCGACGCAGAACAAGGCACCGGTATGTGCGATTCGCACGAGCATCGCTACCTAATGTGCATGTCGCACAAGATGGAGGCGGCGCTCACGTTCACGGTCAACGCCGAGACCCACCCCTGCCGATGTCGGCGGGAGTGGGTCTCGGGTCGGGGCGCGGAGCTCGGCTGCCGCAGGGTCAGTGCAGCGCGTTCGTCTCGATGAAGGCGCGGAGGGCGTTCTCGTCGTCACCCATCTCGGTCACGTGCTGGGGCGCATCGAGCATCTCCTGCAGCTCCGGCGCATAGCCGAGCTCGACGCCGATGGCCTCATGGATCGTCTCGGCGAACTTCTCGGGCTTGGCCGTCTCGAGCACGAGCATCGGCACACCGGGCTCGACGTACTCGCGGGCGACCTTGACCCCGTCGGCCGTGTGCGGGTCGATGACCTCGCCCGTCGTCTCGTACACCGAACGGATGGTCGCGAGGCGGTCCTCGTGGGTCGAGGTGCCGCTGACGATGCCGAACTCTTCGAGGAAGCGCTCCTGCTCGGCGGAGAAGTCGAAGTGTCCCTGCGCCTCGAGATCGTCCCACGCCCCCACGACGCGGGCGGGGTCGCGGCCGACCAACTCGAAGATGAAGCGCTCCAGGTTCGACGCCTTGGAGATGTCCATCGAGGGGCTCGAGGTCGCGAGCGTCTGAGCAGCGCTGCGCGGACGGTAGACGCCGGTGCGGAAGAACTCGTCGAGCACGTTGTTCTCGTTCGCGGCGAGCACGAGGCGGCGAATCGGCAGCCCCATCTGCTTCGCGAAGAACCCCGACAGGATGTTGCCGAAGTTGCCCGACGGCACGGTGAACGACAATTCGGTCCAGCCGCCGGCGTCGGTCGCACGCAACCAGGCCCAGAAGTAGTAGACGGTCTGCGCCGTGATGCGCGCGAGGTTGATGGAGTTCACCGCTCCCAAGTGCTGAGCGCGCTTGAAGTCGAGGTCGCCGGCGAGCTTCTTCACGAGGTTCTGGCAGTCGTCGAAGACGCCCTCGACCGCGATGTTGTGCACGTTCGCGTCGTCGAGCGAGAACATCTGCGCGCGCTGGAAGGCACTCATGCGCCCCTGCGGCGAGAGCATGAACACCGCGACCCGCTCCTTGCCGCGCAGGGCGTGCTCGGCCGCCGAACCGGTGTCGCCCGAGGTGGCGCCGAGGATGTTGAGCACCGCGTCGTTGCGCTCCAGCGTGTACTCGAGCACCTGGCCGAGGAACTGCATGGCCATGTCCTTGAACGCGAGCGTCGGGCCTTCGGAGAGCCCGACCAGGGTCAGCTCGTCATCGATCGCCCGCAGCGGCACCACACCGTCGGGGAAGTCGGCGTAAGCCGCATCCGTCATGCGCGCCAGGTCTGCGCGCGGGATGTCTGTCGCGAACAGACCGAGCACCTCGGTCGCCAGCTGCGGGTAGGTCAGCGCACGCCAGCGCTCGAGCGTCTCGCCGTCGACGGTCGACATGACCTCGGGCACCGCCAGTCCGCCGTCGGGCGCGAGGCCCTCCAACAGCGTCTCGCTGAACGACTGCGGCTGCATGCCGCCGCGGGTGGAGATGAACTGCACGTTGGCTCCTCGGCTCGGGACTCGGCCCGTCCATTCTCGCAGGGTGTTCGCTTCCGCGATGACGCGATGACGGAGGCGGCGACGCCCGCTCAGAAACGAGCGACTCAGAACAGGGAGGTCGGAAGGACCCCTTCGTGCTCCAGCAACCAGCGCTTGGTCTCGAGCCCGTGTCCCTCATCGCCGCCCGAGTACCCGCCGAGCCCATCGCCCGCGACGACCCGGTGGCAGGGAACGATCAAAGGCACCGGATTCGCTCCCATGATCGAGCCGATCCCGCGAGCGGGAACCTCGGTGCCGCTGCGCGCGGCGAGCCCGCCATAGGTGATCGTCTCACCATGCCCGACCGTCTCGTGAAGCGCCGTGAGCACCGCCCGCGTCGCCGGGGTCTGGGCGCCGAGGTCGACCGGCACGTCGAAACGATGCAGCGTGCCATCGAAGTAGGCGGCGAGTTGCGTGAGCGCCTCGGCGAGCAGCGGATCGGCGGCCGGTTCGGACGCGGCGAGGCTGCCCTCCGGGGGCGTGGAACGCCACGCGACGCGCGTGACCGCCGTACCGTCGCTGACGACGCCGATGACACCGACCGGGGTCGCGAGGGTTCCGAAGGCGGACATGCGTCGAGGGTACCTCCGACCTCGGACAGGGCGCCGTGGCGCGGTCCGCGCAGCCGACGGGTATGGCGCCACTGTGCGCAAGGGGCGGACCGGACGCTACGAGCGCGCGGGGGCGACCTCGCGCTCGGCATCGGCGAAGAGTCGGTCGACCAGCTCTGCGAGCGCACGACGACCACGCTCGGTGCGCGACTCGGCATCGAGCCGACCCGCTTCCCGGGCGACCACACCGGATTCGTCTATCATCCCGCGGAGTTCGCGGCCCGTCTGCGCGAGGTGCTCGCACGCTGAGGACCGTGACGACCGAGGCCGTCGAGCGCACGCACAGCCCGACGGCTTCGGCACATCATCCCCGCGAGACGTGATGCCAGAGCGCGGCCCAGTGCTCCGGACGCAGATCGCGCGGAAGGCGCCGCTCCCCCGCTCCGACGTCCGCCACCGCACGCCGCGCCCGAGCCATCGGGATACGCGCGGCTGTCGCCACGACCGCGGGCAGGCTGCTTCCTCGCCCCGTGAACATCGCCCCAACGAACGCGTCGTACGCCCGCCGATCGGAGACAGGCACGAGCGGAGAACCGCGGCGGGTGATCGCGAGCAGGCCGCCGTCGACGCTCGGCTGCGGTCGGAAGCCCCAGGCGGGCACCCTCCCCTCGAGGGAGAACTCGAACCACGGGGCCGACTGCGCGGTCATCATGGTGCCGCCTCCGACACCTGCCCGCTTGCGCGCCACCTCCCACTGCGTCAGGAGCACGGCGTCGTTCCAGCGCCCGCGTGACAGCAGTCGCCGCATGATCGGGGTCGTGACGTGGAAGGGGATGTTCCCGACGACGACCTCGGCATCGAGCGGGTGGCGTGTGGCATCGGCGACCTCCACCTGCACGCCGGGAAGCGCCCGTCGCAGTCGGTGCACGCGGTGCTCGTCGACGTCGATCGCGGTGAGCGGCCTCCCCAGCTCTGCAAGGGCGCGGGTCAGGGCGCCGTCACCGCAACCGAGTTCGAGGATCGAGCCCGAGGTTCGTCGCACGAGCGCGGTGATGCGGGCGAGGGTGGGACGGTGGGTGAGGAAGTTCTGGCCGAGTTCGTGACGGCCGCCATGGGTTGAACGAGGCATGAGTGCGCTCCAGAAGAAGAATCGGAGCACCTCGGAGGAGGGAGGACGCGAAGAGGCGTCGGTGAGGACTGCCCGTCCCGAGGTGCGATGACATCTCGGTGGACGGCGCGCAGATGCGTGCGGTGAGCGAGCGCGCCGTCAGGCGCGGCGGTCGCGGATCGCGTAGATGCGCCCCATCATGGGCGCTGCGCATATTGTTCCCATGCCTGCCAGCATATCGGCCGTCAGATCCAGCCGCGCTCCTCGGCGATGAGCACCGCCTGCTGACGCGTGCCGACCGAGAGCTTTCCCAAGATGACGGAGATGTGATTGCGCACGGTCCCGGGGGCAAGGGAGAGTGCCCGCGCGATCTGCCCCGTCGTCTCCCCGCGACGACCGGCCCGCAGCACGTCGAGCTCACGATCGGTGAGCGGGGAGCGCTCGTCGCTCAGGGCGTCGGCCGCGATCTCCGGGTCGACGTAGCGGGCACCCGCTGCGACGCGGCGGATGACGGCGGCGACCTCGTCGGCACCGCGCGACTTCGGCAGGAAACCGGAGACGCCCGAGGCCAAGGCACGGCGCAGCACCCCGGGACGCGCATGACGGGTGACGACCACGCAGCGCGTCGCGATCGACCTGTTCAGCTTCTCCGCGACCTGCACGCCATCGAGGCCCGGCATCTCCAGGTCCAGCAGACACACGTCGGGCTGCAGCCGCAGCGCCTCGGCGACCGCTTGCTCGCCGTCCGCGCACTCCGCGATGACCTCGATGTCGGGCTCCAGCCGCAACAACGCGGCGAGCGCAGATCGGATCATCGCCTCGTCGTCGGCGAGCAGCACCCGGATCATCGGGTCTGCTCCGACCGTGCGGGGACCGTCACGACCACGACGAACTCGTCGGCGTCCCGACGCACCTCGAGCGTGCCGTCGACCTCTTCGACGCGCCGCCGCACGCCGTCCAATCCGGACCCGTCATGCTCGTCGGCCGCGCCGGGCACGACGTCGTTGGCGATCTCGTATCGCCACGTGTTCGCGACGCGCGTGAGCACGAGGCGTGCGCGTGCCCCGCCGCCGTGGCGCAGCACGTTGGTCGTCGTCTCACGGATGACCGGGCCGAGGGCGGATGCCGGTGCGGAGTCGGCATCCGCATCGATCGCGGCGTCCACCTCGAGCCCGGCCGCGGTCAACAGGTCGCGGGCGTTGGCGAGTTCGTCCCCCAACGGCACGGAGCGGAATCGCGTGGCGAGGTCTCGGGTTCCCTGTCGCGCGTCGTCGACGCTCACTCGCGCGGCGCGCAGCTGCTCCATCCCCGCATCCGGATCGGACGGCAGCAGACGTTCCGCCAGCTCCAACTGCAACGCGATGACCTGGAGGTGGTGTCCCTGCAGGTCGTGCACGTCGGTGGCCACGCGCAGACGCTCCTGTGTCGCGGCGAGCTTCGCCTCGGACGCACGGGCCCGATCGAGGGTTACCAGCACGTCCCACCACCACAGCGAGCTCACGGTCATCACGGGGAAGAGTGCGGTGTAGATGACGGCCACCCACCACGCGAGCACCGCCCCGAAGGAGTGGGCGGATGAGTCGACGAGGGCCAGCACCAGCAGGAGCAGCGTTCCCGCCACGACGACGCGGATGCGGATACCTCGCGGCCAGTTCAGGAGCACCACCGACTGGACGATCGGCATCGCCGCGAGCTGCCAGCTTCCGGCGAGCGCCCCGGCGGCGGCGCCGTACGCGACGGCGACGAGGAGGGGGACGGCGATGCGACCCCAGCGGAATCCCGGCGCCGCGTCGACACGGTGGCGGTAGTCGAACAGGAGCAACGCCGTCGATGCGCACCACACCAGGCCGCCGACGGCGACCACGAGGATCAGCGGACCGCTCTGACCCTGAGCGGCGAGGATGCCCGTCCACGCGAAGACCAGCATGATCTGGAGGAACATCACGGCGGTCACGGTGTACCACCACGTCGCCGTGATGCCGCGAGACAGCTGTCGCGCCCCCGGACTCAGTTCGACGGGGGCGAGGGGCTCGGCGCGGCTGCTCACGCTCCCCACGATAGGGCCGTGACAGTTGTCACGGATGCGTCAGGCGATCCACCCGGGAAGCGGTGACGGGCCGACACTGCCGCCGACGGGGATGCTCGGCTGGACTGGAGTCATCGCGGCGGAGACTCCGTTCGCACCGACAACCGGGAGCATCCCATGAACCTCATCGAGACCTTCCAGAACCTGGTCGCCCAGGTCCCCGAGCTCGTGCAGCCGCTCATCGTCGCCCTCGCCGGGGCGATTCCGTTCATCGAGGGCGAAGGCGCGGTGAGCATCGGCATCATCGGCGGCATCTCCCCGGTGGTCGCCGCGATCGCTGCGATCGTGGGCAACTTCCTCTGCGTCCTGGTGGTGGTGCTGGTCAGTTCCGGGGCACGCCAGGCCGTCGTGAACCGTTCTCGCGCCAAGTCTGCGGCGCTCGCCGGCGGCGGCACGATCGAGGAGCCGGCCGCGGATGCGGCCGACGCGGGTCGCGGCACCGCACGTCGTGAGAAGTTCCAGCGTGCGTTCGAGCGCTACGGCGTTCCCGGGGTCAGTCTGCTTGGACCGCTCCTGCTGCCGACGCAGTTCACCGCGACGATGCTCGCGGCCTCCGGCATCGGCAAGGCGCGCATCCTCTTCTGGCAGGCTCTGGCCATCATCGGCTGGACCACCATCGTCGCCGTGATCGTCGGAAGCGCGGTGTACGCGATCCGCTGATCCCTCACGAAGAGGCTGAATTCAGAGTATCTTGAATTCAGCCTCTTCTGTACAATTGAGAGCGTGACCACCGCTCTCGCCTCGCTCACCCACACGGCCGCAGTCGCCCGCCTCGGGCATGCACTCTCCGACCCCACCCGCGCCGGGGCGCTGCTCGCTCTGCGAGAAGCACCCCGCTACCCCGCCGACCTGGCCGACGCGCTCGGCGTCTCGCGCCAGACGATGTCGAACCACCTCGCCTGCCTCCGCGGCTGCGGACTCGTCGAGAGCATCCCGGACGGTCGCCGCAGCAGCTACCGACTCGCGGATCGCCACCTCGCGCCCGCCCTCGACATGCTCATGCGGGTCACCCTCATCGTCGAACCGGACTGCTGCTCCGGCGAAGGCTGCACCTGCTGATGACCGCGACCGCATCCGACTCGCGTCGCGCGACGCTGCACCGCCGCATCCGCCTCATCGTCGGCATCACGATCGGCTACAACCTGATCGAGGCGGTCGTCGCGATCGCCGCCGGCTCGGTCGCGTCGTCCGCTGCACTCATCGGCTTCGGGCTGGACTCCACGATCGAGGTGCTGTCCGCGGCCGCCGTCGCCTGGCAGTTCACCCGACGCGATCCGGAGCGCTGGGAGAAGCCGACCCTGCGTGTGATCGCCGTCGCGTTCTTCGCCCTCGCGATCTACGTCACGGCGACGTCCGTGACCGCGCTCGTCACGGCCGAGCGACCGGAGCACAGCACGATCGGCATCATCCTGACCGCGGTCAGCGTCGCCGTCATGCCCTTCCTCTCGCTCGCCGAACGTCGCGCGGGCCAGGAGCTCGGGTCGGCGACGGCGGTCGCGGACTCGAAGCAGACGCTCATCTGCACCTATCTCTCCGCCGCCGTGCTGATCGGTCTGGTCGTGAACTCGCTGCTCGGCTGGTGGTGGGCGGATGCCGTCGCCGGACTCGTGATCGCCGCCTTCGCGGTGCGCGAGGGTATCGAGGCGTGGAAGGGCGACGCGTGCGCGACCGCGGTCGGGATGCTCCTCGAAGACGAGGACGACGAGCACCACGACCACGACCACGACCACTGACACCCGCATGAGCTGCGCTTAGGTTGGGGAGATGGATGCTGATCCCCCGACCTCGCCGCTCGATCTGCGTGGACGCACGGCGCTGGTCACCGGCGCGAACGCGGGCATCGGCTACTGGTGTGCCGAGCAGCTCGCTGTGCGTGGTGCACGCGTCGTGCTGGGCTGCCGCTCCCCTGCGCGCGCGGAGACAGCGGTCTCCGCGATCCGGAGCCAGGCACCCGATGCCGACCTGCGCGTCCTGGCGCTCGATCTCGGCTCGCTCGACAGCGTGGCGGAAGCGGCCGCCGCGGTGGGCGAGGGACTGGATGCGGTCATCTGCAATGCCGGGGTGAAGGCGGCAGATCGCTCGGCGCGCACGAGCGACGGCCACGACCTCATGGTGGGCACGAACTTCCTCGGCCACTTCGCCCTGGTGGCGCGGCTCGAACCGGTCCTCGCGCCGGACGCCCGCGTGGTCGCCGTCGGCTCGATCGCCCACCGCTTCGCACACCTCGACCCGGCGACCCTCGACGCCCCCTGGACAGGCTCCTCGCTCCGGCAGTACGGGCGATCGAAGGCGTCCTTGATGGCCTTCGCCTTCGAGCTGGCACGACGCTGGTCCGGTTCCTCCCGCGCGGCGGTCTGCGCGCACCCCGGCTACGCGGTCGATCCGCTCACCCCGCCGCGTCCCGGTCTCGCCGAGGTGTCAGGGTTCGTCCGCGCCCTGTCCGCGCCGAGCCGTGCTCTCGTACAGGGCAAGGACGGCGGTGCGCTGCCGATCGTCCATGCGGCCACATCTGCGGACGTCATCAGCGGAGAGTACTGGGGTCCGGGCGGGCTGCTCGAGTTCCGAGGGGCGCCGGCGCGGGTGGCCGCCTCGGACGAAGTGCGCTCCGCGGCCGTCGGGTCTGGGCTGTGGGCGGCGGCGGAGAGCATCACCGGAGTGCGCTTCCCGACGTGATGGCGTCGGAGTGTCCGACCCCCGCGGCAGGATGCCATCATGATCACGCTGCTCTCCGCACCGTCCAATCTCGGTCTCCGTCCGCCGGAGCCGGGCAGCGTGCCCGGTGCGGCGAAGGCTCCGGAAGCGCTGCGCGAAGCGGGCCTGTTCGCGCGCTTCGCCGAACTCGGCGCCACCGACTCCGGTGTGGTCCTGGCCGGCCGCTACGTCGACGACGACGCCACGCGACCTCCGGGGCGCGTGCGGAACGAGCAGGCGACGATCGACCACTCGCAGCGCCTGGCCGCACGCATCGGCACGGCGCTCGACAGGGGTGAGGCTCCGCTGGTGATCGGCGGCGACTGCGCGATCCTCCTCGGTGCGGGCCTCGCCACCGCGCGACGCGGCGGGGTCGGCCTCGTGCACATCGATGGCCATACCGATTTCCGTCATCCGGGCAACAGCGACGACTGCGCGAGCGTGGCGGGAGAGGCACTCGCCGCCGCAGTCGGCACGCACTGGCCGGCGATCGCCGACATCGACGGGCTCGCCCCCTACTTCCGCGCCGAGCGCACCGCGCACATCGGCCACCGCTTCGACGACGAGGATCGGGAAGAGGTGCGTCACGTCCTCGGCATGCTCACGCCCGCCGCCGATGTCATCTCGCGCGGCGCCGCTCACGTCGGTGCGGAGTCCGCTCTCGTCGCCGGACCCGCGTACTGGCTGCAGCTCGACGTCGATGTGCTCGATCCCACCGTCATGCCGGCGGTCGACAGCCCCGATCCGGGCGGGATCGGGGCGGCTGAGCTCACCGCACTGCTGCGGGAGCTCGCGCCGCGCGCGGTCGGCGCGTCCATCACGGTCTTCGATCCCGACCTCGACCCCGACGGGCGCTACGCCCGCCTGCTGGTCGATATCCTCACCGAGGGGCTCAGCGGGCTGGGCACCCGGGTGCCCAGCCCCTGACGTTCGCGCTCCTGACCGCCGCGGCTCGGGCTCAGGCCTCCGACTCGACGACGGATTCGGTCATGACCCGCACGCGGGCGATGCGGCGTCGATCCAGCTCCGCGACCTGGATCGTGGCTCCCGGCACCTCGATGGTGTCGCCGACGACGGCGAGGCGCCCCAGCTGCTCGGTCACGAATCCGGCGATGGTGTCCGACGACCCCCGCGGCATGGCCAACCCGGTGGCCTCCTCGAAGTCCTGCAGGTTGAGTCGCCCGTCGATCCCGTCGTCCGCGGAGATGAACACCTCTGCGTCGTACTCGTCGAAGATCTCGCCGACCACTTCCTCGACGAGGTCTTCCAGGGTGACCAGGCCGTCGGTGCCGCCGTACTCGTCGACGACCACCGCGATGTGATGCCCTTCCGCCCGCATGCGGGTCAGAGTCGGCAGCACGCGCGCGGTCGAGGGGATGTAGGGGATATCGCGCATGAGCGCGCTCAGCGGACGCGTCGGATCGTCGGATGCGGCCTCGAACAGGTCACGCACGTGCACGAACCCCGTGATGTCGTCGATCGAGGTCTCCGAGACGGGGTAGCGCGAGAACGGAAGATCGCGCACCTGTGCCATCACCTCGCCGACGCTCGCGGCTTCGTCGAGGGCGACCACCTCGGGGCGGGGTCGCATGACCTCGCTGACCTGGCGTCCGCGGAGCGACAGCACGTCGTCGAGGATGCGCCGTTCGTCATCGGGCAGCCCCTGATGACTGGCCACGATGTCGCGCACCTCCTCGTCGGTCATCTCGTCGCTCGTCTTGTGCGGATCGCCGCCGAGCAGGCGGACGAGGGCGTTCGTCGAGACCGAGAGCAGCCAGATCACCGGGCGCATGACCGTCGCGAAGCCGTTGAGAGCGGGCGCGACCGCGTAGGCGAACTGCGCGTTGCGCTGGATCGCCAGGCGTTTGGGCACAAGCTCGCCGAGCACCAGCGAGAGGTACGCGATGATGAGCGTCAGCACGAGCGTCGCGACCGTCAGTGCCAGAGCGGGGGCGAGGCCCCACGACTCGAGCACCGGTGCCAGCGAAGGCGCGATCGATGTCGCACCGTACGCCGCCGAGGCGAATCCGGCGACGGTCACGCCGATCTGCACGGCCGAGAGGAACGTGTTGGGGTTGCGGGCGAGGGCGGCGACCTTCGCGCCGCGCCGCCCGCGTTGACCGATCGCGTTGATCTGACTCTCACGCAGCGTGACCAGCGCCATCTCCGTGGCAGCGAAGACACCGCCGATCAGCACGAACGCGAAGACGAGGGCGATGTTCCAGAGCAGGTCGCCCATCAGCGGGCCGCCTCGTCTGTGGTGGGGTGAGCGCCCGGGACGAACCGGGCGCTCGTACTGTCAGAGTCCGAAGAGTCAGAACAGCGCTGCGCGCTCAAGAGTGCTCCTTGTTGTCGGTGGTGGTGGTGCCGGTGGAAGAGGTGACGGCAGCCGGTGCGCGCCGTGTCTTGATGAGGCTCGCGGCGGTGGCCACAGCGATGGTCGCGCCGATGAACAGCAGCGAGAACCAGATCGGGATCTCGGGTGCCCATTCGACGCCCTGCCCGCCGTTGATGAAGGGCAGCTCGTTG
>Ga0160464_101082_pt1 | contig 11925 bp, 10 predicted proteins | sample HID1971I_E11MG_FD_108275 | JGI IMG/M metagenome (GOLD analysis project Ga0160464, IMG submission 108275) | Enriched millipede-associated microbial communities from UW Madison campus, WI, USA - HID1971I_E11 MG | ecosystem: Host-associated > Arthropoda: Insects > Digestive system > Unclassified ... | reverse complement strand
TCGAAGCCGACACCGAGACCGATGCCGAAGGAAAATGGCGCCTCTACGTGCCGGAGAAGGAGACGTACACCCTCACCGTGGACGAATCCACCCTTCCGGACGGAGTGATCGTCGACGCCACCCAGCTCCCCGAGGGCATCCAGCCGGTCTCGGGTACCACGGCGTCGTTCGAGCTCGAGTTCGGTCTGACCGGGACCAAGATCGTCAACTTCTTCCTGGGCGCGGGCGAGCGGGTCACGGTGTCGTTCCTCGACCAGCTCTTCTCACGGCTCGTCGGAGGCCTGAACTTCGGGCTCCTGCTCGGACTGGCCTCGATGGGTGCCGCGCTCATCTACGGCACCACGCGCCTCTCCAACTTCGCCCACGGCGAGATGGTCACCTGGGGTGCCGTCATCGCGCTGATCTTCACCACGTTCTGGCAGCTGCCGCTCTGGCTCGGCATCATCGCCGCCGTGATCGGTGGCGCAGCCCTCGGCTGGGCACTCGATGCGGGGATCTGGAAGCCCCTGCGGCGACGAGGACTCGGCGTCGTGCAGCTGATGATCGTGAGCATCGGTCTCTCGCTCGCGCTGCGCTACGGCATGCAGTACTTCATCGGCGGCAACACCTACCAGCTCCCGGGCGCGAGCCCCGAGCCGATCAGGTTCGGTCCTATCTCGCTGTCTTACATCGACATCATCGGCATGGCGACGAGCATCATCGTGATCCTCGCTGTCGCGTTCTTCCTCACCCGGACCCGCACCGGAAAGGCGACGAGGGCGATCTCGGACAACCCGCAGCTCGCCGCCGCATCCGGCATCGACGTCGACAAGGTGATCCGCACCGTGTGGATCCTCGCCGGTGCACTGGCTGCGATCTCAGGCATCCTCTGGGCGTACTTCCGCCCCGGGGTGAAGTGGGACATGGGCATGCAGATGCTGCTGCTGATGTTCTGCGCGATCACGCTCGGCGGTCTCGGCTCCGCGATCGGCGCCCTGATCGGCTCGATCATCGTCGGCCTCGCCGTCGAGGTCTCGACCTTGTTCGGCGTACCGACGGACCTCAAGTACGCGACGGCCCTGGTCGCGCTGATCCTGATCCTGCTGGTGCGACCGCAAGGCATCCTCGGACGAAAAGAAAGGTTGGGCTGACACATGGACTTCGGCAGCATTTTCGGCAACACCGCCTCCTACCTCTTCAGTCCGACCACCATCGCCTACGCCCTCGCGGCAACGGGTCTCGCCGTGCACTTCGGATACACCGGACTGCTCAACTTCGGTATGGCCGCGTTCATGGCCATCGGCGCCTACGGGTACGCGATATCGATCCTGACGTTCGGCTTCCCCTGGTGGGCGGCACTCCTGGTCGGCCTGCTCGGCGGGGCGGTGTTCGCTCTCGTGCTCGGCATCCCCACCCTCCGTCTGCGCGCCGACTATCTCGCCATCGCGACCATCGCCACCGCCGAGGTGGTGCGCCTGCTGTTCGTGACCGAGCTCTTCAAAGACTGGACGAACTCCGCCGGCGGCCTCTCCGGGTACCACCAGAGCTTCCGCGATTCCAATCCCTTCCCGGAGGGAACCTACGGCTTCGGGCCGTGGACATACAACGCGACGGATCTCTGGGTCCGCGTCGTCGGACTGATAAGCCTCGCCGTGGCAGTGCTCGTGGTCTGGGCGCTCATGCGCAGCCCGTGGGGTCGCGTGCTCAAGGGCATCCGTGAGGATGAGGACGCGGTGCGCTCGCTGGGCAAGAACGTCTTCGCCTACAAGATGCAGGCCCTCGTCGTCGGCGGCGTGATCGGCGCCCTCGGCGGGGTCATCTTCGTCCTGCCGTCTGCAGTCATCCCCGGAAGCTACTCGACCTCGCTGACGTTCTTCCTGTGGACGATCCTGCTGCTGGGTGGTGCGGCCACGGTCCTCGGGCCGACGCTCGGTGCGGTGCTGTTCTGGGTGGTGTTCGCCTTCCTCGGTGCGCTCCTTCCCGCGATGGCGAACGCCGGGTTGCTGCCGATGTCGGGCCAGCAGGCCGACGTCGTGCGCTACATCGTGATCGGCATCGTGCTGATGCTGATCGTCATTTTCCGGCCTCAGGGCATCCTCGGAAACAAGAGGGAGATGACCTTTGTCAAGTAATGACGACGCGGCGGTCACGCCCGCGAAGAGTGCGCCACGTGCCAAGACCGGCGGTCTCGCCGCTGGTCCCGCAGCGCCCGGTGTCAAGAAGGTCGATCCCATCCTGATCGTCGATGCGGTCGAGCGGCGCTTCGGCGGTCTCACGGCCGTCGACGTCGACCACCTCGAGATCCCGCGCGGAGCCATCACCGCGCTCATCGGCCCGAACGGAGCGGGCAAGACGACCCTGTTCAACCTGCTCTGCGGCTTCGACAAGCCGAACAGCGGCACCTGGTCGTTCGACGGCACGAACCTGTCGGGCATCCCGTCGTTCAAGGTCGCGCGGATGGGACAGGTGCGCACGTTCCAGCTGACCAAGTCGCTGTCGTTGCTCACGGTGCTCGAGAACATGAAGCTCGGCGCGAAGGATCAGCGCGGCGAGGGCTTCTGGGCGGGACTGTTCCCCTTCCTCTGGCGCAAGCAGGATCAGGAGATCGAGGCGCGTGCGCACGAGCTGCTCACGCGGTTCAAGCTCGACGCCAAGGAGCAGGACTTCGCCGCATCGCTGTCCGGCGGTCAGCGCAAGCTGCTCGAGATGGCCCGCGCGCTCATGAGCGATCCGACGCTCGTCATGCTCGACGAGCCGATGGCCGGGGTCAACCCGGCGCTCACACAGTCGCTGCTCGAGCACATCCTCGATCTGAAGGATCTGGGGATGACGGTGCTGTTCGTCGAGCACGACATGCACATGGTCCGCCACATCGCCGACTGGGTGGTCGTGATGGCCGAGGGCCGTGTCGTCGCCGAAGGTCCGCCCGACCAGGTGATGGAAGACCCCGCCGTGGTCGACGCCTATCTCGGCGCGCACCAGGACGTCGACCTCGGTGCGGTCACCGGCCGGCTCGCGGTGATCTCCGAAGAAGACGCAACCAGGATCCGCGAGCAGATCGAGACCGAGGTCGAAGCCGAGGTCGAGGCCGAAGACGTAGAGGAGGAGAAGTCATGACCGACGCACCCGTCGAGCGGAACGAGATCAAGAACGACGACGTGATCGTCGAGCTGACCGACGTCCATGCCGGCTATCTCCCCGGAGTGAACATCCTCAACGGTGCGAACCTCATCGCCCGCAAGGGAGAGCTGATCGGCATCATCGGCCCGAACGGCGCCGGCAAGTCGACGCTCCTCAAGGCGATCTTCGGCATGGTCGAGATCCGCTCCGGCGACGTCACCGTGAAGGGCGAGAGCATCGTCGGGCTCAAGGCCGACAAACTCGTGCGCCGCGGGGTCGCCTTCGTGCCGCAGACCAACAACGTGTTCCCGTCGTTGACGATCCAGGAGAACCTGGAGATGGGGCTGTACCAGAACCCGAAGATCTTCGCGGAGCGCCTGGAGTTCGTCAGCAGCATCTTCGGCGAGCTGGGCAAGCGCCTCAAGCAGCGGGCAGGTTCCCTGTCGGGCGGTGAGCGGCAGATGGTCGCGATGTCGCGCGCGCTGATGATGGACCCGTCGGTGCTGCTGCTCGACGAGCCCTCCGCCGGCCTCTCCCCCGTGCGTCAGGACGATGCGTTCATCCGCGTCTCCGACATCAACAAGGCGGGGGTGACGACGATCATGGTCGAGCAGAACGCGCGACGCTGCCTGCAGATCTGCGACCGCGGCTATGTGCTCGACCAGGGCAAGGACGCCTACGAGGGGTCGGGGCGCGAGCTGCTGAACGACCCCAAGGTCATCGGTCTCTACCTCGGCACGCTGGGCACCGACGCCGCCTGAACCGTGCATGAAGAAGGCCCCGGATGCCGAAGCATCCGGGGCCTTCTTCGTGTGATTACTTCAGACGGGTCGTGGTGTTGTCGGCACCGAACTCGTAGACGCCGATGGCCGCACCCTTCGGGTCGTTGTTCTCGTCGAACGTGACCTTGCCGGAGAGACCGTCGTAGTCCGCCGTGCCACCGCCGTTGATGATGTCGGCGCACTCCGCGAACGTGCTGCACGCCTCACCGTCGCCGTCGCCACCGGAGACCGTGCGCATCTGCTCGGCCATGTCGGCGCCCTCGACCGAGCCGGCGGCGAGTGCCGACAGCGCGATGAGGATGACGGCGTCGTACGCCTCGGCGGAGTACGTCACCGCGTCGATCGGGTCGTTGCCCTCGGCGGTCCAGACCTCGTTGAGCTGGTCGAGGAAGTCCTGCGGCAGGTCTGCACCCGCGCGCGTGCCCTTCGAGCCCTCGAGGTTGACCGAGATGTCGGTTCCCCAGTCCTTCAGGTTGCCGTCGACCAGGTACAGCGAACCGGTGTCGACGCCGGCGTTGCCGAGCAGCGGTGCGATGGTCGCGAACTGCTCGTACGAGACGACGGCCACGGCATCCGGGTTGGCGGCGGCGATCGAGGCGACCTGCGCGTTGAACTGCCCGTCACCCTGGTTGTACGAGACCGACTCGACGACCTCGCCGCCGGTGCCCTCGAACGTCGCCGTGATGGCCTCGGCGAGACCGGTGCCGTACGGATCGTTCTGGTAGATGATGCCGAGGGTCTTGTGCCCGTCCTCGGCGATCTGGTTGCCGAGCACCTCGCCCTGCAGCAGGTCGCTGGGGGCGGTGCGGAAGTACAGCGGGTTGATGCCCGTGAAGTCCGGCGACGTGTTCGACGGCGAGACGGTGAGGATGCCCGCACCGGCGTTGCCGTCGAGGATGAGCTTGGTGACGCTCGACGACGCGGCACCGATCATCGCCGTGATCCCGGCGTTCTGCAGGTTCGTGATCGAGGTCTCGTACGCCTTGTTGTCGAGGTCGCCCTCGTCGGCGGTGGTGAGATCGATCGTCACGCCGGCCTTGGCGTCGTTGATCTCGTTCACGGCCAGCTGGACACCGGCTTCCATCGGCGCCCCGAGGAACGCGAGCGTTCCGGTGGCCGGAAGCAGCGAGCCGAGCTTGAGCGTCAGATCGGCGGCTGGCTTGTCGCTGCCGCCGCTCGGCTCTGCGTTCGGCGTGCTGCTGCAGCCGGCGATGACGATGGCGGATGCACTGATCAGTGCGATCCCGGCGAAGACCTTCGCTGTGCGCGAGCCCTTCAATGCGTTCATGATGCTCCCTTGCGTAACTGAACGTGGATTGTGGCCACAATCGGGTGCTCTAACACTAGGGCGTGAGTCCCGCGCGCAGGGGTCGCAAGTGTCTCGGTGCGTTAACGATCCGACACCGGGTTCCCCACCTGATGATCCCCGGGATCAGGCCGGGTCAACCCGCGGAATCCTGCGGCCCCGACGTGCGGCGAGCAGGAGGTCGACGATGAAGACACCGATCGCGATCCACACGATGATGAACCCCGCCCAGCGCTCGGTGGGCATCGGCTCGTGCAGCACGAGCACACCGATGAGGAACTGCATCACGGGGGTGACGAACTGGATCATCCCGATCACGGTGAGGTTGATGCGACGCGTCCCTGCGGCGAAGAGGAGCAGCGGGACGGCTGTGGCGACACCGGCGAAGGCGAGTAGCAGCGCGTGCCCCCACCCGTTCGCCCCCATCGTGATGCCCGCGGGCGTGAGGGCGACGATGATCAGCTGCACCACGGCGATGGGGATCAGCCAGAACGACTCCAGTGTGAGACCGCTGACCGCGTCGACGGCGGGACCGATCTTCTTCTTGATGAGGCCGTAGACCCCGAAGGACGCGGTCAACGACAACGCGATCCACGGGAACGCCCGATAGGCGACGACGATCACGACGACCGCGATCGCCGCGATGGCGATGGCGGCCCACTGCAGCTTGCGGATGCGCTCCTTCAGAACGAAGACGCCCAGCAGCACGGTCGTGATCGGGTTGATGAAGTAGCCCAGGCTCGTCTCGACGACGTTGCCGCTGAGGGTTCCGATCAGGAACACCTGCCAGTTGACGTAGATCAGGAGTCCGGCCAGAGCCGTCCAGCCCAGCAGCTTCGGCTGGCGGAGGATGACGCCGAACGCGACCCAGCCGCGCGTGACGGTGAGCAGCAGGACGCAGAAGACGAACGACAGCAGCACGCGCCAGGCCACGACCTCCCACGGCCCCGTCGGCACGAGGAGGAGGAAGTAGAGCGGAAGCACTCCCCAGAGGAGGTACGCCCCACCCGCGTAGGCGACGCCGGCGGTCTGCGTGGCGCGAGTCATCTCTGGGGGCACCGCACAACCCTATGCCCGCGGCGCCGTCGTCGACTTCGGCGCCCGGCTTCGCCGGCGGAGTTCGGCAGGAAACGGATGCCCGGTGGCGGACGCAGAAGGGGGCCCGGATGCGAATCGCATCCGGGCCCCCTTCGAGGACCTTGGCCCTGCCCCTCATGAGGGGCGGGAATCAGGCTCCGCAGATCAGCGGACGACGACCGCCAGGACGTCGCGAGCCGACAGGACGAGGAACTCGTCTGCGCCGAACTTCACCTCGGTGCCGCCGTACTTGCTGTAGAGCACGCGGTCGCCGACGGCGACGTCGAGCGGAACACGGTTGCCGTTGTCGTCGATGCGGCCGGGGCCGACCGCCACGACCTCGCCCTCCTGGGGCTTCTCCTTGGCGGTGTCGGGGATGACCAGGCCACTCGCGGTGGTCTGCTCGGCCTCGACCTGCTTGATGACGATGCGGTCCTCGAGCGGCTTGATGGAAACCGACACGGTCTACCTCTTCTTTCTTGACGCTGACACGAAAGACTTGTTCGCACTCTCAACCCGAGAGTGCTAATCCAGTCTAGGCGCTCGGCTGGCACTCACGCAATGCGAGTGCCAGTGCGCGCCGCGGTTCGGCCCATCGCCCGGGCAATTAGGCTGAGCACGTGGAGATGTCCGAGCTGCGCGCCCTGCTGACCCCCGCCGGTCTCGAGCTGCTCGACGCGGTCGGGCCCATCGAATCGACGGCCGACGTCGCCCGCGCCGTCTCACGATTGCGCGCAGCCGACCACTCCCCCGAGTTGGTCTCCGCCGTGGTCGGACAAGCCCACCTGCGGTCCAAGGCGGCGGCGAAGTTCGGCCCCTTCGCCGCGCGCATGCTCTTCACCCGAGCGGGGCTCGAGCAGGCCACGAGACTCGGGGTCGCGGCCCGGCATGCGCAGCGGATCCGCCAGGCCGGCTTCACCCGTGTCGCCGACCTCGGCTGCGGCATCGGCGGGGACGCGCTCGCCTTCGCCGGAGCCGGGCTCGATGTGCACGCCGTCGACGCCGACGAGGTCACCGCGGCCCTCGCGGCCTACAACCTGGCCCCGTTCGGCGACAGCGCCGTGGTGAGTCACGGCACGGCGGAAGATGCCTTCTCGACGCGGGAGGCCGGTGGCGCCGTCTGGATGGACCCGGCCAGACGCACCTCGGGGCACAGCGAGACCCGACGCGTCTCGTCCGACGACTACTCCCCTTCGTTGGACTGGGCGTTCGACGTGGCCGCCCACCACCCGACCGGCATCAAGCTCGGACCGGCGCATGATCGCGACGCGCTCCCCACCGACGCCGAGGCGCAGTGGGTGAGCGCCGACGGCAGCGTCGTCGAACTCGTCGTCTGGAGCGGAGCCCTCGCCCGAGCGGGAGTCCGCCGCGCGGCGCTCGTGATCCGCGACGAGCGCTCGCACGAACTCACCGCGCCGGCGGACGCCCCCGACGAACCCGTACGCGAGCTCGGTGCCTTCCTGCACGAACCGGACGGCGCGGTAATCCGTGCACGTCTGATCGGCGAGGTCGCCCGAAGCCTCGATGCGGGGATGCTCGACGAGCACATCGCCTACCTGACCTCGGACACCGCGCTGACGAGCCCGTTCGTGCAGTCCTTCCGGGTGCGGGAGACCCTGCCCGCGAGTCCCAAGGCGATCAGTGCCGCCCTCAAGGCGCACGGCATCGGACGCCTGGAGATCAAGAAACGCGGAGTCGACATCGATCCCGCGGCTTTCCGCAAGAAGCTCACGCTGCGCGGCGACCAGGAGGCGACGCTGATCCTCGCCCGCATCGGCGATCAGCGCCGCGCGATCCTGGCCGACCGGGTGCCCGCAGCGAACTGACCCTCGTTCAACGCTCCGCGTCGCGACCCGGCGGCTCGACCACGATGGGGTCGCCAGGAGGGGCATCGACCCGGACGGTCTCCCCCGGCCCCACCTCGGTGAACGGCGCCTCGGTGATGGTCAGATAGGGCGTCTGCTGCGACGTGTACCGCAGTTCGAGCAGCACCACCTGCGACACGGCACCGTCCGGATCGGCATCGACGACCTGTACGCCGAGTCCATCTCGCAGCGCCGTCTCGAAGGGTGAGCACGACACCGCGCCTTCGGCATCGACGATCAGGCACCTCTCGGTCGAGCCTTCTTCGGTGATACGGTCGGCGACCCAGACATCACCCCCGCGGAATCGACCGAGGAGCGAAAGCCCCAGCTCGTACCCGTCGTCGACCAGCGCCTCGGCACGTTCTCGCTCCGCACCCTCGAACCACCCGAGGGTCGAGGAAGCCATGCCCCATCGTTGGAGGGCCACCATCGGCTCGCCTGTTGTGGAGATGGCCAGGGTGGCGTTCACGACTTCGCTCGCGCCTTCCTCCTGCTCCCCTCCGGCTTCGGCCGGCACGGGCAACGATGCCGAGAGTCCGCCGCTGATCTGCGCCTGCGGAAGACAGGCCGTATGCGACTGGGAGCCGACATCCAGGACCAGGCACCCGCTCTTCCCGTCGTCCTGAGTCGCATACCAGGCGAGAGCCACGTCGCTCTGCGCGACAGCTCGGACGGATCCAGGGTCGAACACGTCGGGGTCGGCCTGGAGCGCGGCACGACGCTCCTGCTGCTCGGCTGTGAGCGGAATCCCTTCGACCCCTGGCGAGAACAGTGCCCACCCGGCAGCGACGCCGGCGAGGAGCAGCATCGCCGCGACGATGACGACCTTCGCCGCATGCTGCCGCAGTGAGCCGGCGAGGGTCTCCGGCTCATCGGACGGCTGCGACTGCGGCTGCTGCTGCGGCGGCGGCGGCGGCTGCGGCTGCTTCTGCGGCCGGTCCAGGGTCTTCACCGCGTCCTGCGCCCGAAGCACGGATGCCTCTGCGTCCTCCGCCCGTCCGCCGATCGGATGCGAGGGCTCGGCGGGAACGAGCTCCCGCGGTTCCCCCGCCTCCGCGACGACGCGCGGTGCGCGACGCGCTGCTTCGAGCGCGGCGAGTCGCTCCGACTCCGCCTCGGTCAACGCCCCGTCGCGACCGTACGCCCGCTGCTGCAATGCGCGCAGCTCCCCGGCCTCACTCTCCCCCGGCACCGGTCACGCCTCCTTCGCGTGTGATGACGAGGAAAGACGGCCTCGGGCCCGACGCGAGCTCCAGGTGCGTCACGGCGCCGGTGTCGACATCGACGATGTTCAGGACCAGACTCGAGGCCTGATCCTGCATCGTCTCAGGATCAGCGCAGATCATCGGGGAGTCCGCGGTCGCCCCGCCGTGGATGAGGCACCGGTTCTGTGATTCGCGCTGGGTCGCCGTCCACACCGGCACGTCACCGTCATAGCCCACCACCCAGAGCGAGTTGCCCTGGAAGCCCTCGTCCGCGAGGCGCACCGCCGTCTGCGCCTCTTCCTGATTGGAATACGTGATGCCGCCGGGGCCCGTGTCGTAGTCATACGCGTCGACGGCGACGGCGGGGTCGCCCGAAGGAGCGAACAACATCTGGGCGGCGACCTGCCGCTGCGTATCCGCGGTGCCGCTCACGGTGATGACCCCGTAGATCCCGGCCTCTTCGACCGTGCCGGTACGGTCGCAGCTCGGCACCACGACTTCCCCGGCGCGCAGGATCAGACAGGTGCGTTCCCGCTCCTCCTTCGTGGCCGTCCAGACGACGGCGCCCTCCTCGACCGCGAGCGCGCGGATGGACCCCGCATCGTAGTCGCCGCTCGCGACCAGCTCGCGCTGCCAGTCCTGCTGCTCCGCGGTCAGCTCGACGGACGCGAGCCCGGTCCTGCCGAATGCGAGCCAGCCGACCCCCAACCCGACGAGGAGAACAGCCACGGCCGCGACGGTGAGAAGGCGCCGATGAGCCCGCAGAGGCGACGATAAACGCGTGGAGATCCCCTCGACATCCGCGGGTCCGGGCACAGAGGGCTCCGCAGCGCCGGCATCGACCTCGTCATCCTCCACCGCGGCGGCGGGTGCGGTGATCGGCGTCGAATCGGGATCGACGGCACCCTTCACCGCGGGCTCCAGCGCAGGCATGCCACGGCGATCTTCCAGCTCGCGCAGTCGGAAGACGGCGGCGTCGGTGAGCGACGCCTCACGGCCGTAGGCCCGTGCCTGCAGGGAGCGCAGTTCCTCGAGCTCCGCCGCGTTCAGCATCGGTCAGCCGAGTCTCTCGAACTGCATGCCCGCCCAGACCAGCCAGCCCAGGCTGTAGACCGTCGCGCAGAGTCCGAGCACGAGCGCCCAGCGCGCGATCGCGCGGCTCTCGACCGGACGACGCAGCGACATGATCGCGGCGATGACCGCCACCACCGCGACCGGGATGCCCCACCCCACGAAGAACGACGCTCCGAGGGCCACGATGGCGGCCAGCAGCGCCCACGGCGCGAGTCGGGTGTCATCGATCGACACGGAGCCCGTCGACGGCTCCCACTCGGTCTCGTCGGGAGCATCGATGTCCGGACCGGTCACGACGACCGGCTCGATGCCCACCGGACCCGTCGGTAGCCGGGTGTATCCGTCACGGCGAGCGCCGGGAAGGCGGGCGGTCCCTGCCGGGTGCTCCACCTCGTCGCTGGGACGCTCGATGCGCGCCGCCGGTGTCGCCGAGGGCTTCGCCTCAGGAGAGCCGGGGATGTCGCTCACGCCGCCACCGCCTCCGCGATCTGGATCTCGGTGACGGGAAGGGTCGAGTCTGCCCCGAATGCCAACGTGGACGGGCGACGGCCGGAGGAGATCAGCTCGGACGCGAGGGCCGCGATCATCGCGCCGTTGTCGGTGCACAGCGACAACGGCGGGATGCGCACCGTGACACCTGCCGCTTCGGCGCGCTCGAGAGCGACCTCGCGCAGCCGGCGGTTCGCGATCACGCCTCCCCCGAGAAGCAGGCGCGGGACACCGAGGTCGGCACAGGCGGCGAGCGCCTTCGTGACCAGGACGTCGACGACGGCTTCGCGGAAGCTCGCGGCGACGTCGGCGACGGGGACGTCGATCCCCTCCGCTTCGCAGCGCTCGACCCAGCGGGCCACGGCTGTCTTCAACCCGGAGAACGAGAAGTCGTAGCGGTGCTTCGCCACGTCCGATGCGCGAGACAGTCCGCGGGGGAATCGGATCGCGTTCGGGTCGCCGTCGGCGGCTGCGCGGTCGATCTCCGGGCCTCCGGGGTATGGGAGCGACAGGAGGCGGGCGACCTTGTCGAACGCTTCTCCCGCCGCGTCGTCCATCGTCTCGCCCAGCAGCTCGACGTCGGTGGTGAGGTCGCGCACATGCAGCAGCGAGGTGTGGCCGCCGGAGACGAGCAGCGCGATGGTGGGGTACTCGAGCGGAGCAGAGTCGGCGGTGAGGATGTCGGCGGCGATGTGCCCGACCAGGTGGTTCACCGCGTACAGGGGCTTGTCGATCGAGACGGCCAGACCCTTCGCCGCACCGACGCCGACCATCAGCGCACCGGCGAGTCCTGGGCCGCTCGTGACGGCGACCGCGTCGAGGTCGTCGAGCCGCACCCCCGCCTCGGCGAGCGCCGCATCGATCGCGGGCTGGAGCGCCTCGAGGTGCGCCCTCGCGGCGACCTCGGGCACGACGCCGCCGTACCGGGCGTGCTCATCCATGCTCGACGCGATCGTGTTCGAGAGCAGGGTGCGTCCGCGCACGATGCCGATGCCCGTCTCGTCGCAGCTCGTCTCGATGCCGAGGAC
>Ga0160464_101079_pt1 | contig 12019 bp, 7 predicted proteins | sample HID1971I_E11MG_FD_108275 | JGI IMG/M metagenome (GOLD analysis project Ga0160464, IMG submission 108275) | Enriched millipede-associated microbial communities from UW Madison campus, WI, USA - HID1971I_E11 MG | ecosystem: Host-associated > Arthropoda: Insects > Digestive system > Unclassified ... | reverse complement strand
GGTGGGAGGGTTTTGTAGTCGTTTCCATATTCAAACTTATATAAAATTGACTGCATAAGCGGCACAGACCGCAAAGATTTTTTTAACAGGTTATCCATTGATCAAAAGATCGTTTTAGCGACGGTGAATTTTGCAACAAAGATACCAGGCTATGGAGTGCACAAAAGGTGTATAATACCCAACACCTGAGTAATCCACGCATATCGTCCGCTCATAAACTCCAGGATCAGAGTATATGTCTATACTCTCCCTGTACTCTGCCTATACTCTGCTTAAGCTATATCTCCGTATTACGGCCGTTACATCTGCGGATCATCTCCGTGTACAACCGCAGATGATCCGCAGATGTAACGAAAATGATCCGCAGATGATCCGGAGATATAGTACAGGCAGAGTAGACTCAGCATAGGCACATAGCTTGACTACATGCTTGGCTCACTTTTAGTTGCCTTTGTAGTAAACCAAAAATAAATCGCTATCAATAAAGTCTACTTGCCAATTCCTGGTGATCCTATATGGGCAATCTTTCTTATTTGCACAACGGGGAGTACTTGTAGAAGAGTTTCTAATAAAAACAAGTAAATTACAGGTAACCTTCAGATAAACCTCTGGACATACCTGTCCTTTAGCTATTAGTCAGATATGGCTGACCTATCTGTGGATAGGTCAAGGATAGGTCAATGATAGTTAGAGGATATATCAAGGATAGGTCAACCCTGTTTTTTAGCCGTATTTTAACAGAAGTTTGTGGGAGTTTTCTATGATTTGTCTTATACTGATCTTATTAGAAGACACTTAGACAAGATCGATCATCAAGAGCTTTTTTCATATGGTCAATTGGCTTTTCCGTTCTCTACCTGTCTGACTTCCTCACGTCTGTCTTTCTTGAAGTCGAAGTTATTGAAGTCTTTGGTTTGAGGGATGTCTACTGTAAAACTGTCTAAATAATCAATCTCAATGGTCACGCTATTGGTTAGCAAATCGATGATATGTCCGCCACCTTTTTTATCATCTGATAGGAAATGAAAATGGTAGCCAGTGATGTTGGGTCCTTCCATATAGCCCGGGATGCGGTAGCCAACCAAATCGCCGGAGACATTGCTGAAATCAAAAAGTTGTTGCAAAGGCAGCAAGGCGGCAAGTGGTACGTAAGGTTTTTTGGTGACCGGAGGGAAGGCTCTTGTTTTTATAGCATTGAAAGATCCTTTGATGCGGATGGCGTAGATTCCATTCTGATTGGGCAATACGCTATCCAGATAAGCATAGAGCTGGGTCTTATCCATTTTGCCGGAAGTCTTCAGCACTTGGTCAGCGTGGAAGAAATTGACCACCGAAAAAGGGGTGCGGCCGGTATCGGGTATTTGGAAAGTTTTGCCGCTGGCTTGTGTCTGATACAGTTTTCCGTTGAGTACCAAAAGCTCACCGTCCAGCTTATCTGGGGCACCTAAACCAAAATCGCCATGTTGCAGCAGTTTGTGATAAGGATAATAGGCATCATATAATCCACCGATAAAAGCACTGGCGTGACCAGCGGTAAATAAGGTGTTGTTTTGCTTGGCCGGTTTTTGTTGTGCGATAGTGCCAAAGCTGATACAGCAGATGAGCAGGGTGAGAACGGAATAAAACTTACGCATTGTTTATATTTTTTCTTTAAATATAGTATAAATAATGGGAGTATATAGATACCAAAAACAGCCCGGAGAAATTATCCCCGGACTGCTAACCTTAAACTAAAACTATGTACGTTGACTACTTATTTTTTTGGTTTTGTAGTTGATTTGACGGAAACGCCTGATTCATTGATCGCCCTCGAAGACGATTCGAAAAGCGGGTTTGTTCCACTATTGCCAGAGGGTGTGTAAAGCGGGTTGACCGCGATGGCATTCGGATCGCCTGTCTTATTGCTTTTTAAAACCTCTACTCTTCTTCTTTCTGCTGCATTTTTAATGCTGTCTGCTGGGTTGGTGGTAGATGTCGGAGGTGCGATTACTCTGCCTGTAGCTGCATAGGAAGCAGCCGCTGCACCGCCGCCTGCACCGCCTGCCAGTGCGCCTACTGAAGATACTACTTGTGAAGGGCTGGCGGGTTGGGTTTGAACTTTGACCGGTTCCTGATTTTGTTTTTGAACTGGTGACTGGGCGATAGCGACTGCACTAACAAGTGACAGGATAATGGCTGGTAGTATTGATTTCATGATCTTGATTTTAAATGTAATTTCTGGTTGTTTACATTGATATCAATCAAGATCAGATTTTGTTACCCCCTTATTTTAAAAAAATATTTACTACCTGTTGTGCTTTAAAATAGCAGAGGTATTCTCCATAATAGGAGAGCTATTTTTATCCGGGCAAAAAGCTATTCTTAAAAATACGAGAGCTTAATCTTAATAATACGAAATCTATTCTGCCTTATATTGCTTTTTCAGTTTTTGTAATTCAGTCATCATCGTCTTCAAAATTGTAGCGTAGGCTGGGTTTGAATATTGGTTTTTGAGCTCCTGCGGATCTTTTTGAAGGTCATATAGTTCCCATTCACCCTGTTGGTAAAAATTGATCAGCTTGTAATTCTTATTGGCTACGCCCTCATGTCTGGGTACCTTATGTTCGGCGGGATAGTCATAGTAATGATAGTATAGGCTGTTGCGCCAATCTTTGGGAGTTTGGTTTTTCATCACCGGTACCAGGCTAAGGCCCTGCATCACCTCCGGCGATTTCCCGCCTGCAAGTTCTATAAAAGTTTGTGCGAAGTCAAGGTTGGATACCAGGTCGGTATTGACGCTGCCTTTACTGATAGCCTGAGGCCATTTCATCAGCAGCGGGGTACGGAAAGATTCTTCATACATAAAGCGTTTGTCAAACCAGCCATGTTCGCCAAGATAAAAGCCCTGGTCGGAGCAGTAGACGACTAAAGTATTTTCTGTCAGACCATTTTTGTCCAGGTAGTCGAGTACACGGCCTACATTGTCGTCTACCGAGCGCACAGTAGCGAGGTAATCCTTCATGTAGCGCTGGTATTTCCACTTTACCAGTTCTTTGCCTGAAAGGTTGCGCGACTGGAAATCGGTCGTCACCGAATCATACACCTGGTTCCAGGCTTTCCGCTGTTGATCATTCATTCGCCTATTTGGCTGATAGCCGGTTTCTTTGCTTGCTATTTTAAGGTCATTGCCCAAGCGCATGTGTTTGTCGATCATCATCTCCTGTGTTTTGGCGGGCGTACCCCGACCTTCATAGTCGTCAAATAAAGTAGGTGGCTCTGGGAATGTGACGTTTTCATAGGTGCGCAGGTGATCGGGGCCTTTTTCGAAGGGGCGGTGCGGCGCCTTGTGCTGGATCATCAGCATAAAAGGTGCTGCTTTATCCCTGCCGTCTTGGAGCCAGTGGAGTGCTTTGTCAGTAATGATGTCTGTAGCATAGCCCTCTACTCTTTGAGTACCAGTGCTGCTGATAAAGTCAGGATTGTAATATTGTCCCTGATTGTTCAGAATCTCCCAGTAATTGAAGCCTTTAGGGTCGGACTTTAAATGCCATTTGCCGATCAGCGCTGTCTGGTAACCTAAGGCTTTCAGGATAACCGGAAAAGTGGATTTATTGGTATCCAGCCTATCGCTCAGTATTTTGACACCATTGATGTGGCTATGGGTGCCCGTGAGTACGGTGGCCCTTGAGGGTGTACAAAGAGAATTGGTGACGTAACATTTATCGAAACGCATGCCTTCACGGCCGATCCTGTCAATATTTGGTGTAGGTGCCAGTTTGGCCAATGGTCCGTTGTATGCGCTGATGGCCTGGAAGGCATGGTCGTCAGAAAATATAAAGACGATATTTGGTCTTTTCTTCACCTGAGAAAAGGTTGGTGTACCCAGAGTGAATGTTATAGCGAGTAGTAAAAAGGTTTTTAGAGAATTCATAGTTAAATCTATGGCTAAAGAATGCTTTTCGGAAATTTTTGGACATAATTTATAGCAAAGAATGAAAAATTTCAGAAAAATGCTGGACATAGATGTTGGTTCAAAAATAAAAACCAGCAGAACCAACTGTTAATATCAGTCAGCCCTGCTGGATTTTACTATAGACAATTTCTCGCCTTCTTAGCGATACTTTACTTTACAGAGTTGATGTCTATGATGACCGTTCTGTTGTAAAAGCGTTCTTCCGGACGGTTATTGTCGAACGGTGAACTTGCTGTGTCTTCTCCAAAGCCCCTTGTCTCAAACTTCACATTGGTCTTGCCTGCCTTTGCAAGTCCGTTGGCGATGATCTTTTGGGCCTCATTGGCTCTTTGCTGCGATAGCTTACTGTTGTATGCTTCTGTGCCGATGATATCCGTATGGCCATGAATGATGACGGTAGAACCATCAGCGATCAAAGGGACCACTACATTGGTCAGGAATTGCTGATAAGTAGCTACGGTTGTGGTTTTATTGAAATTGAACAGGATGCTATAACGCATGCCGCTTTCCAATTGCTCACTCTGGGTTTGCAGACGAACAGTGCTTTCTTTTCTAACAGAACCACCATCTTTAGTAGTGCCCAGCATGACTACTTTGTAGTCGCCTGAGGCATTGTTGCCCAGGACAGTTTTACCTGAAATGCTCTCCTGGTTTTTGGTGTAAGGACCATAATGCTGAACCTGTCCGTTTTGATCGGTCAGATCGATGGTGTAGGATTTCAATACCTGATCTGCTTTGGCTACATTGAAAACAACGTGGCTATCCAGCGCATCGCCTTGTGTGGCGTTAATCTGTACCGGTTTCATCATGCCACCACCTACTTCTGACATCAGTTCAGTCGAAGTGCTTTGAATATCGACCCTGCGGTCGCCTGCTCTTAACAAGTCAAGCTCCCTTTGTGCACCGGGCTGTTCTGAAGGAATCATTGGTTTCTTACGTCCGTTGATGGTAATCCTTGAATCCTGGATGCCGAACACTTCGGTTAGGTAGGTTTTGACAGCAGCAGCAAGTTCCTTGCCTTCAGCAGGGCCTCTTAACGATGCTCCACTCAGTACAATGCTGGCACCAGGGTTGGACCGAAGGCGATCTCCGAGGATGTTTAAGACATTGTAGTAGACATTGAGCTGTCTGGCTGAACGCTGGGTAGAATTGGCTGACTGCGCATTTTCTAATTGTACTTCTTTAAACGCACCGGCATCTGTTTTAGACAATAGTACATAGCGGCTTGGGACTTCAGTTGAGCCCTCATCAAAAAATACATAATTGAGCAAAGGCAAGGTTTCGCTCACCATCCTGGTGACGACGATTTCCTTTGGTGCCCTCACCGCAAAACCCACCTCAGGAGCAACTACCATTGGTGCTGCCACTTGTTCTTTGACAATTCTCTTGCCTTTACCCAGTTTGAAGGCCAGGCCCGCCCTTACGGTAGACATTGACCAGCTTTCGATATTGCGCACATCCTGGCCGAAGTAGGGATGATAAGACACGAATGGAGAAATTACGAATTTAGTCGTGCTATTGGCCGATGAAACGGGAATATCATAGCCCATGCCGACCTGACCGGAAATGATCGTTTTTTTCATTTCGCTAAATTCTGCATCGGTATTGGGCTGTCTGAGCTGAGTATAGTTGAAATCTTTCTGCATATTGAGTCCGATGCGCGGACCGGCAAACAGGTAGAAATTGCCGCCACCCGGGCTCAACCGCAGGCTGGGTTCAATAGTGAGGTAGCTCGTATTGGTCTTTAGCGTAGCCGGGCAATCACATGGTGCTACAACATCGTCAAACTGACCACCGCGACCGTCATAGCCGAGGTTTAAGGACATGCCCCAAACCGCAGTAGGGCGGTACTCGATCAGGAATGATCCAAAAGGACGTATTCCTTTTCCTTTGTGGAAGGCGGTAGGTACAATAAGTGAACTGTTTAACCGTTGGGTCGTGCCGTCAAAGAAAGTCGCATTTGCTGCGGCAGACAGACCAAACCACCATTTAGGCTGGGTGGTTTGGGCCTGAGTTGAAAACTGCGTAAGCAGTAGCAACAGCGCGACTATGAAGGTCTTTGAGATTGTTTTATGGAGATTTGACATGTTTTTATTTTTAAATGGGTTGAGGAAAAGGTTATTGAGGTACATTGATTGTGGTATTAACCATGGTTACTGCTGCAACCAGTGATAAGGCTCTGCCGTTGAGTACAGTTTGTACTGCATTGCCTGCTGTGGAGAAGGTAACTCCGGCAGTGGAGATAATGGTGCCGGTCATGACACCGCCGCCTGCTGCGTTGATTACTGCTGCACTACCTACGTACCAGTACACATTTTTAGCCAATGCGCCATTGATGAGTTTTACGCTTTTAGCACCAGATGGTCCTGCAACACCTACAGTAAGTCCGGCAGCTGTTTGAAATATCCAAACTGCGTTAGCATTTCCGGCTGCATCAAGTGTAAGATCACCAGTCGTAATTTTGAATGTGCTTCCTGCAGATTTATATACACCTGGAAGCAAAGTGAGTCCACCCAATTCTCCTGCACCCGGATCGCTGCCTCCTGGTTTAGACGCAGGTGAGATGCTGTTGTACGCAGTAGTCGCATCTGCAAGTCCCTGGGTAGCGATAGCAAATTTTGCAGCTGTTCCCGGTGGCGGTGGGGCAGTAAAGATTCCTCCTTTTACATTACCGATATTAAGCGGGGTTTCTGTATAAATTTCGGCTGATAGCCCATCATGAAATCCGGTAATCACTGTGGAAACCCCGGTTGTGCCCAGAGCCCCGTTATTGATCACTGTATTGATCCCCTGATTCGTAATTCCGGCGCTGCCGCCGAAAGCGCCAAACAAAGCCGCACTAGCCAGGTAATCAGGAGCAGGGACTACAATCGCGGTAAAATTGGCCGTGATGTTCTTATTTGCGTTCATAGTAATCGTCAGCGGGTTGGTCGTGCCCGTGGCATCGCCAGTCCAGGAAGTGAATACAAAACCTGCAGCTGGTGTAGCTGTCAAAACGACCTGGGAACCATGATTGTAGGTGGTTTGGTTGGGGTTTTTAACGACCGAACCGTTGATTGCGGTGACATTCAAGGTATAGGTGTTGAGTACGAAGTTGGCTACAAAACTGCGGTTTGCCGTCAAAGCGAAGGTATAACTGGCACTTGTGGACGCGATCGTTCCCGTTATTTTGTCTGTCCAGTTGACAAAGGTATAGCCAGTGTTTCTAGTGGCTACGATGGTTACTGAAGTGCCTGAAACATAAGAACCTTCACCATCGGTGGTACCGCCTGCTGTAGGGCTGGATGCGAGTATCACGGAGAATTGGGAGGCTGGAATCGCCCTGTAATTGGCTACAAATGTTCTGTTAGACGTCAAAGTAAATTGAAAACTGGTGCTTGTAGATACGATAGTGCCGTTTTCCGTCCAGTTCACAAAGGTATAGCCCGGATTTGCATTGCCCGTGATGGTTACCGCAGTTCCGGAAGGATAAGATCCTGAACCCGTATTGGTACCACCTTGTGGCGGACTCGAAGAAAGGTTGACCGCAAAGTTACCTATTGGTACAACACTGAAGTTGGCGACCAATGTTTTGTTGCCCGCCATTGTAAACTGATAGCTGGAACTGGTGGATACTACATTGCCATTCTCTGTCCAGCTGGTGAATGTGTAACCTGCGTTGGCTACTGCGGAAACTGTGACCGAGGAGCCCTGTGCAAATTCGCCCGCACCGGTGGTGGTGCCGCCTATTAACGGGCTGGAAGACAAGGCAACAATAGGTATGGTTGTGAACGTCCATGTGTAGTCTGCTTCCATCGCCGTGTTGAATGGGTCTTTGGCACCTTTGGTTACAGTCCCTGAGTAGACTGTAAATGGAAGTAAAGGTGTGTTGGGTTTAAATGTAAATGTTTTACCGCCTGGGATAGCTGCAATAACTCCGGGCACTGCCGTTGTCCCATTTTTAATTGTGAAGGTTGTCCCATTGATGGATTCAGCGTTCATTTCAGTATTGAACGTGATCGAAATAAGTTTGCTTGGTGTGACATCCACAGCTTTATCCATAGGATCTGTAGACACTACTACCGGGCACTCACCGATGAGCTCACCTTTAAAATCATCTTTCTTGCAAGCAGAAAAGCAAAATAAGAATAGAGCTAAAACGGAAAATGTGATTTTCGAGAAGATAAAATGGCGCGAGGGCAAGCGCAATGCATTCACGCCCTTTAATGAGGTAATGTTTTCTTTCATTTGAATTTATTTAATGAAGTAAGTGATACACTAAGCCATTTTAGTTATAGCATTAGGTCCGATTAACCTTCCTTTGCAAAGCGAATGCCGCCAGTGAAGTTATTAGACTTTCAGAAGAATAATTTTTTTATAAAGAAAATACTTAAAGCCATATATTGGCCTGATGCAGCGGAGTGACAGTTTTCTAGTTAATTATTGTTGAAGTAAATTACTGAATAGTATATTTTTTTAAGATATGATGATTGTAATATATCTAAAATGTAACTGAATATGACCTAATTATAGTACTGTTTTTAGTAATTTAACTAAAAATTTATTTTATGTGTTTTTGCGGTTAAATCTAAAAACTGTCAGTCGAATAATGTAATTATATTTCTTATCCTAGATCAATGCGAATCAATCAATCCCGAACTACCTTTGTTGTATCAAAAAGAAAATTAGTATGGAATTAGGTATAGGAATGTTTGGCGATTTGTCGTTTGATCCACAAACCGGTAAGCCAAGAGAAGCTAAAATAAAATTACAGGAGATTCTTGAACAGATTAAACTGGCAGATGAAGTGGGGCTGGATGTCTTTGGACTCGGAGAGCATCACCGTCCGGATTACGCGGTTTCCTCACCGGAGATCGTTTTGGCGGCTGCGGCGAGCATCACTAAAAATATCAAGCTAATGAGTACGGTGACCGTACTCAGTTCTGCGGAACCTGTAAAAGTATACCAGGATTTTTCGACAATAGACCTCATCTCCAATGGCCGTGCCGAAATAGGGGTAGGGCGCGGGAGTTTTATTGAGTCCTTTCCTTTGTTTGGTTACAAATTGAGCGATTATGACCTGTTGTTTGAAGAGAAGCTGGACTTGCTGCTGGCCATCAATGACAATGAAGTGGTCAATTGGGAGGGCAGGCTTCGTGCGCCGCTAAAGGATCAGATGGTCTTACCGAGGGCAACCAACAATGGTAAATTACCGATCTGGATTGCTGTAGGCGGAACACCGCAATCGGTATTGAGGGCAGCTGTATTGGGTTTGCCTTTGGTAGTGGCCATCATCGGCGGGATGCCAAAGCAATTTCAACCGTTGATCGAGTTTTACAAACAGGAGTATGTAAAGAATGGGCATGATGTGTCGAAAATGCAGATTGGCATTCATTCTCATAGCTTTGTGAGTGATAATGAGACCAGGATAGATCAGTATTACAACAATTATGCTGCTCAGATGAACCGCATAGGTGCGACACGCGGCTGGGCACCATATACCAAAGAACAATACGATGGTGGAAGGTCAAAAGACGGTGCCTTATTCATTGGCGAGGCAGCGGAAGTGACCGATAAAATTCTTCATATGCATGAATTGTTCGGGATTACGCGGTTTATCGGACATATGGATGTGGGCGACCCTTCTCATTCAGAAATGATGAAGTCAATAGAAATCTTTGGAACCAAGATTGCCCCTGCGGTAAGAAAGGCACTACAACCTTAGGTATAAATTGCTATAATTCAAACTGTAAAGTCTCAAATTGTTTGGGCTTATAGTTATATTGTTAACTTTACAGTTTGAATTATACTATGTATCGTTACGCACTCATTTTATTCTTTATTCTTTTATTGAACCTGGAAGCCTTAGGTCAGGGTTTAAAGCCTCATGTTGATTTTACTTACAAGAGTATAGGTAAGCAAGTCACATATTTGGAAGATAAAAGTAATGCCCTTACCCTTGAGGATGCCAAAGCAGCCAATGCCGCAGGTCAGTTTCAACCAGGCAGGAAGGATATATTGAATCTGGGAAATACCCAGTCTGCATTCTGGATAAAGATCAACTATAAGAATACGGGACCAGAAAAAGTATACCTGGTCGTGGATATTTCAAGTATTGAGCATATAGATTGCTATGCCATAAAACGGGATGGTTCAGTTAAATATATGAAATCCGGCAGTATTGCTGCTGCTGAACCCGGCGTTGCGATTACCAATAATTTCGTATTTGAACTCTCTGATCATGTGGTCGATTCGGTTCCTGAGGAGATCTATCTGAGGGTGAGAACCAATAATTACATGATGGTGCCCCTGAAGATTGCTACAGCTGATACCATCATGAAAGGCCAGTCTTTTAAAGAGCGCCTGGAGTACATTTATATTGGTATCCTGTTGGGTTTGTTGCTGTTCAATTTTTTCCTTTACCTGAGCCTCAAAGACGATACCTATCTATATTATTCACTCTACATATTGACCTTGACCATGTATCAGCTATTCTATCTTAGAGGATACGGTTATCTGGTAGGGGAGGATTTCAGAATTATACTCAATCATTATCCCCATGTATTTTTAAGCACCTCAATAATAACTTCACTTATATTTTGTCGGAAGTTTTTAAATCTTGAAGAGACCGTACCGGGGATGGTCAAAGTATTTCATTTTTTGATGGGTTGTGCTTTGGTTTTGTTTCTGACCAGTATAACCGGGCAAAAAAGCTTTTCAGCATCTATAACTCAACTGTTAGGGTTCACCACAGCTATTGTATCCTGGATTGCCGGTATTATGGCCTATAGACGCGGCCACAAACCGGCTAAGTATTACATCGTAGCGTGGTTTTTCTTGTGCGTTATGGTCATTATCGTCACACTCAGCCTTTGGGGAATACTCCAGTTCAACGAGTTTACTCTGCAATTGGTGGCCATCGGCTCTACAATTGAGCTGCTGTTGCTTTCTTTTGCCCTTGGTGACCGCTATAAATTGCTTATTAAGGCGGAACGGGAAGTGCGCGATGAAAACCTGGCATTGGTGCAAAATCAAAATCTTAGATTGGAAAGTCTTGTTCAAAAGCGTACGGAATTGCTTAGTGAAACCATTGAACAATTGGAATCTTCCAATGCGGTAAAGAACAAACTGTTCTCCATTATCGGGCATGATCTGAGAAGCCCGTTTAACAGCCTGATCAGCATATTGTCGCTCAGCGATATGGATATGCTGACTTTTGAAGAGTTGAAGTTTATATTGAAAGAGAATAGGAAAAACATTGAAAATATATACAATACCCTGAATAATCTTTTGTATTGGGCCAAAAGCCAGATGGACGGTATTACTGTGAATGCCAGTGTTTTCGATTTAAAGACACTAATCGACGAACTAATCCTGGTTTATCTGCCACTGATTCAGAAAAAAGAAATTGATGCACAAATAGAGGTTAAAGAGTCTCATTTGGTCTATGCAGATGAAAATCAGATTACATTGATCCTGAGAAACCTGATCGATAATGCCATAAAATTTACGCCCAATGGGCAGAAGCTGGGTATCGAACTGATCAAACTGCAAGACAGTACTTTGGTCTGCATCCGCAATACGGTATCTGATGTTTCCAGTATTGATGTCAAAGATATCATGGAACGTGAGATCCCCGGGTCCACGAATGGCACAGAAACAGAACGAGGCATTGGACTGGGCCTGCTGTTGTGCCGGGAGTATGTAAATAGCAACGGCGGTGAGTTTACCGCCAGACTGGAAGAAGATACTATTTTATTCTGCTTTAGCTTGCCAAACGCTACAATTTAGGAAAGGGTAGACTGGAGCAATTGTCGCAAATCATCCAGTGTATTGATCTCGTCTGCTTTTTTGTCTTTTCGCCATCTGGCAATACGCGGAAACCTTAGCGCCAGGCCCGCTTTGTGTCGTTTGCTTTCAGCAATGCCTTCGAAAGCAATCTCAAAGACCAGTTCGGGTTTTACAGTTCGTACAGGCCCAAATTTCTCAATGGCATTTTTGACCACGAAGGCGTTGACTTCTTTTATTTCCTTATCTGTCAACCCGGAATACGCTTTGGCTATGGTAATGAGCTTGTCGCCATCCCGG
>Ga0160464_101077_pt1 | contig 12028 bp, 12 predicted proteins | sample HID1971I_E11MG_FD_108275 | JGI IMG/M metagenome (GOLD analysis project Ga0160464, IMG submission 108275) | Enriched millipede-associated microbial communities from UW Madison campus, WI, USA - HID1971I_E11 MG | ecosystem: Host-associated > Arthropoda: Insects > Digestive system > Unclassified ... | reverse complement strand
CAGGACCAATCGATAGATGTACATGTTGGCCTCTGATTGAAAATCTGCGGCGATGGTAACGGATGGCTGGCAACCTGCAAGCGCCTTCAGCTCAATTGCGCTTCGGCCAACGTGAGTGTGCGTGGGATGCGGGTGGCGTCCCAGTGTGCAATGCCCCAATTCAGCAGCTCCCGTGGGCTGGCGTGCAGCAGTTCATCGCCGGCTGGCTGGCCAAGGGCGCGCAGGGCCCGGAGCAGCAAAGGCGTGGCCTGGTCGGCCGTCAACGGCGGTGAACGGTAGGACTTGCCCAGCTTGTGGCCGTCCGGCTGTACGATCAGCGGCACATGCAGGTAACGCGGTTGGCGCAGGCCCAGTAGCTCTTGCAGGTACAGCTGGCGCGGGGTGGAGTCGAGCAGGTCGGCGCCGCGCACGATATCGGTAACCCCTTGCCATGCGTCGTCGAGGACCACGGCCAATTGGTAGGCGTAGAGGCCATCGCGGCGACGGATGATGAAATCGCCAGCATCGCGACCCAAATGCTGTCGGAACTCGCCCTGTACGCGATCAGTAAAGTGGTATTCCAGTTCGGGCACGCGCAGACGGATGGCGGCATCTTGCTGATCGTGGCCGGCATTGCGGCACAGGCCGGGGTAAATCCCGTTATAGGGTTCCAGCTGTTTACGTGAGCATGTGCAGGCGTACGCCAGGCCGTGGCTGAACAAATCGTTCAGCACTTTGCCGTAGGCATCATGCCGTTCGCTCTGTCGGACCAGATCGCCATCCCATTCAAAGCCGTAGCTTTCCAGGGCATGCAGGATTGCTGCCTGGGCGCCGGGCTCTTCACGCGGTGGGTCGAGATCTTCCATGCGCATCAACCAGCGACCGTGGTGGGCGCGAGCGTCTAGGTAGGAGGCGAGGGCGGCTACCAGTGAGCCGAAGTGCAAATGGCCGCTGGGCGTGGGGGCGAAACGCCCGATATAGGTAGAGGCTGTCATGGGCCGGATACTACTGCAAAAGCGGTAAACGCCAGAAACAAAAATGGGGCGTTAGCACGCCCCATTCGTTCAGTTCGGCAGGGTTATTTGCCGACCTGTTTTTCCTTGATTTCAGCCAAGGTCTTGCAGTCTACGCACAGGTCCGCGGTTGGGCGGGCTTCCAGACGGCGAATACCGATCTCGACGCCGCAGGATTCGCACCAGCCATATTCCTCGTCTTCGATCAGTTGCAGGGTCTTGTCGATCTTCTTGATCAGTTTGCGCTCGCGATCACGGGCGCGCAGTTCGAGGGCGAATTCCTCTTCCTGGCTGGCACGGTCGGCCGGGTCCGGGAAATTGGCTGCTTCGTCCTTCATATGGTCAACCGTGCGGTCGACTTCCTGCATCAAGTCCTGTTTCCACTGCTTCAGGATTTTGGAGAAGTGCTCGCGCATGGGCTTGCCCATGTATTCCTCGCCCTTCGACTCAACGTAGGGTTGGAAGCCGCTGATGCTCTGTTGCTTTGCTTGGGTGGACATGAATAGACCGCCTCTCACTCTTCTAATCCATTGCGCAGGATTGCAACGTCACCGACACCTGCCGGCCCTGCGGCTGCAAGCGGGCGAACTTACCAGATAGATTCAGGGTGCGCCACTCCCGGTTGTCGAGCTCCACGACAAAGGGGTTGCAAACTGCAACAGCCCGCCATGGCTGGGGATGTACCCGCTCGAATGTTGATTTTAGTCGTTTTACAGGCGCCTGCCGGGCTCATCTTGGATGGCCGAGCAGGCAATAGAGCATGTTTTACCGCGAGGGTTCGGTAGAATCCTGATTTTGTCCTCACCGTTAAGGAAGGCTAATGGCTCAGCCCTACAGTGCGCGCAGTCGCGCTATCGAACCTTTTCATGTCATGGCGTTACTGGCACGGGCCAATGAGCTGCAGGCCGCCGGCCATGATGTGATCCACCTGGAAATCGGCGAGCCGGATTTCACCACGGCCGAACCGATCATCCAGGCCGGCCAGGCCGCACTGGCGAACGGCAAGACCCGCTATACCGCCGCCCGTGGGTTGCCCGAATTGCGCGAGGCCATCAGCGGGTTTTATCAGCAGCGTTACGGTTTGAGTGTCGATCCCGAGCGCATTCTGATCACCCCCGGTGGCTCCGGCGCCTTGTTGTTAACGAGCAGTCTGCTGGTAGACCCAGGCAAGCACTGGTTGCTGGCGGACCCGGGGTATCCTTGCAACCGACATTTCCTGCGGCTGGTAGAAGGCGCGGCCCAGTTGGTGCCGGTGGGGCCGGAGGTGCGCTACCAATTGACCGCAGACCTGGTTGCCAGGCATTGGGACCAGGACAGTGTGGGTGCGCTGGTCGCGTCTCCGGCCAATCCCACCGGGACTATTCTTACGCGAGGCGAGTTGGCCGGGCTGTCCAGTGCGATCAAGGCGCGCAACGGTCACCTGGTGGTCGACGAGATCTACCACGGCCTGACCTATGGCACCGACGCGGTCAGCGTGCTGGAAGTCGACGATGACGCCTTTGTCCTGAATAGTTTTTCGAAGTATTTCGGTATGACGGGATGGCGCCTGGGTTGGCTGGTAGCGCCCCCGGACGCGGTCAGTGAACTGGAGAAATTGGCGCAAAACCTCTACATCAGCGCGCCGAGCATGGCCCAATACGCCGCCTTGGCCTGTTTCACCCCGCAAACACTGGGCATTCTTGAAGAGCGCCGCGCTGAGTTCGGTCGACGTCGCGACTTCTTGCTGCCTGCATTGCGCGAGTTGGGATTCGGCATTGCTGTAGAGCCGGAGGGTGCCTTCTACCTGTACGCCGATATCAGCGTGTTCGGCGGTGATGCCTTCGCGTTCTGCCGTCATTTTCTCGAAACCGAGCATGTGGCCTTTACGCCGGGGTTGGACTTTGGCCGCTATCAAGCCGGTCACCATGTGCGGTTTGCCTACACGCAAAACCTCGATCGGCTACAAGAGGCGGTGGAACGCATCGCCCGTGGTTTGCGGAGCTGGCAAGGCTGATGCGATTTGATCCCCCTCTCGAAGAAGCGCGGCTGATTCGTCGCTACAAGCGTTTTCTCACCGATATCGAAACCGTTACCGGCGAGTTGCTCACCATCCACTGCCCGAATACCGGCTCGATGCTCAATTGCATGGTCGAAGGTGGCCAGGTCTGGTTCAGTCGTTCCTCCGATCCCAAGCGCAAGTTGCCGGGCACTTGGGAAATTGCTGAAACGCCTCAGGGACGGCTGGCGTGTGTCAACACGGCACGCGCCAATCAGCTGGTGGAAGAAGCACTGCGTGCCGGTGTGATTACTGAACTCAATGGCTTCACGGCGTTGAAGCGTGAAGTACCTTATGGTCAGGAGAAGAGCCGGATCGATTTTCGCCTGGATTACCCGCAGGGTGCCGCGTTCGTCGAAGTCAAAAGCGTGACCTTGGGCTTTGACGACACCTCGGTGGCGGCCTTTCCTGATGCGGTGACGCAGCGCGGGGCCAAGCACCTGAGAGAGCTGGCTTACCTGTCACGAACAGGCGTGCGAGCGGTGCAATTGTATTGCGTGAATCTATCGGGAATCGATGCGGTGCGCCCCGCCGTGGAAATCGACGCTGCCTACGCTGGCGCTTTACGTGAGGCCAAGGCCGCGGGCGTCGAGGTGCTGGCGTATGGCGTACGGGTCACGCCGCAAGAGATTTACATCGAGCGTCCATTGCATGTGCTGCTTGGTAGCTAGAGTTCTACCCATAATCCCTGTGCGTCTTCCCGACCAGGCAAGGCCGTGAGGCTCTGGCCTGCACAGGGGCCGGCGATGCATTCGCCGCTTTCGATCAGGAACAGTGCGCCATGGGTGGCGCATTGGATCAGGCTGGCGCTGGCATCGAGGAAGCGGTCGGGCTGCCATTCCAGCGGGATACCGCGATGGGGGCAGCGGTTGAGATAGAAGTAGGCAATGCCGTCCCGGCGCACAGCCAGCAGCTTGCAGCCGTCGATCTCAAAACTGCGGCTGCTGTTGGGGGCGAGGCCGCCTGAGGCGCAGAGAAACTTCATTTCAATCCTTAAGTGCCTTGACGTTCAAATGCAAACAATTATCAAATGCCCGCTTCGCCCGTCAGTTGACTGGGTGCTCAATACGATGCCTGGCAGGGATTATCTGTCACATCGATGAGTGCTTGAGTGGCCCTGCCTAGGAAGGAAACCCTGTTATGCGTCTGAGTACCAGCGCAATTGCGCTTGTTGCCTCACTGCTGGTCAACCACGGGGCGCAAGCCTCTGAGCTGCCACAGCGCTGGGTCAGTGCCGGAGGGGCGCTATCGGAGTGGGTAGCGGCACTGGGCGGTGAATCGAAATTGGTCGGGGTGGATACTACCAGTCAGCATCCCGAATCGCTCAAGGCGTTGCCGAGCATTGGCTATCAACGGCAGTTGTCGGCCGAAGGTATTCTCAGCCTGCAACCGCAAATCCTCGTGGGCACCGAGGAAATGGGGCCACCACCGGTCCTGGCGCAGATTCGCAATGCTGGCGTGCAGGTGGATATGTTTTCGGCCCAGCCGGATCTGCCGACCTTGAAAGACAACCTTCAACACCTGGGGAAGTTGCTCGGCAGTGAGGCTAAGGCCAACACGTTGTTTGCCGGATATGAGCAGGCGCTTGAGCAGCAAAAGAATTGGGTGAACAAGGCCCAGGCCACACAAAAGGCGCCGGGTGTTCTGTTGCTGCTGGGCAATGCCGGTGGCAAGCCGCTGGTTGCTGGCAAGGACACGGCCGCCGATTGGCTGTTGCAGCAGGCCGGCGGGCGTAATCTGGCCACGCACACGGGCTACAAACCGTTTTCAGTGGAGTCGCTGGCAGGGTTGAGCCCGGATGTGCTGGTGTTTGCTGATCGCGCCCTCATCGGCGATGCGGCGCGGGCAGCCTTGTTCAAGGAAAATCCGATCCTTGCGTCTACACCTGCAGCCAAGAGCGGGCGAGTGTTTGAGCTGGATCCGACCCTACTGGTGGGTGGCCTGGGGCCGCGGTTGCCACAAAGCTTGGTGAAGCTGTCCGCCGGGTTTTATCCGTCCCAGGCCAAGCCTGCTCCATGACCACTCTGGTCAAGCCGAAAACACTGTTCATCGGGCTGTCGCTGTTATGTCTATTGGCGATCTGGCTCTCATTGGCCCTGGGCCCGGTCAGCCTGCCATTGGTGGACACGCTCAGGGCTGCTTTAAGACTGATGGGGGTGCCGATTGAAGCAGCAGGCTTGGAACAAGCCGAGTTGATCCTGGGGCAGATTCGCCTGCCACGAACTTTGCTGGGCCTTGCGGTCGGCGGGGTGCTTGCGTTGTCAGGGGTAGCGATGCAGGGATTGTTTCGCAACCCGCTGGCCGATCCTGGGTTGGTGGGGGTGTCCAGCGGCGCAGCATTGGGGGCGGCGGTGGCGATTGTCGGCGGTTCGTTTTTTGGCGGGCTGCCGGATGCCTTCGGGCCGTACCTGTTGTCGTTGTGCGCATTTCTCGGTGGCCTGGGCGTCACGGCGCTGGTCTATCGGCTGGGGCGTCGCAATGGCCAGACGAACGTTGCGACGATGCTGCTTGCCGGTATCGCGCTTACGGCGCTGGCCAGTTCGGCGGTCGGGCTGTTTACCTATTTGGCCGATGACGCCACTTTGCGCACCCTGACGTTCTGGAACCTCGGCAGCCTCAATGGTGCGAGCTATTCGCGGTTGTGGCCCTTGCTGTTGGTGAGCGCGGGCGTGGCGCTGTGGTTGCCGCGTCGGGCGAAGGCATTGAATGCGCTGTTGTTGGGAGAGTCTGAGGCCAATCATCTGGGCATCGATGTAGAGGGGCTCAAGCGTGAATTGGTGTTCTGCACGGCCTTGGGCGTTGGTGCGGCGGTGGCGGCGGCAGGGATGATTGGCTTTGTTGGCTTGGTGGTGCCGCACCTGGTACGGCTGCTGGCGGGGCCGGATCATCGGGTATTGCTACCGGCCTCGGTGCTGGCAGGGGCGAGTTTGTTGTTGTTTGCGGACCTGGTGGCACGCCTGGCGCTGGCGCCCGCGGAGCTGCCGATTGGTATTGTTACTGCATTTATCGGTGCGCCATTTTTCCTCTACCTGTTACTGCGGGGGCGCGCCTGATGCTGCGAGCTGATGCGTTGCAGATACGGCGAGGGCGTAAAACCGTGCTGGCCGATGTCACCTTGAACCTGTTGCCGGGCGAAGTACTGGGCGTGCTGGGACCGAACGGCGCCGGCAAAAGTACCTTGCTGGGGGCGCTTTGCGGGGAGTTGCAGCCTGATCAGGGCAGAGTGTGGCTGGATCAGCAAGAGTTGAAGAGCCTGGGCGGCGCCCAGCGTGCCCAGCGCCTGGCGGTGTTACCGCAAAGCTCAACCCTGGATTTTGCTTTTCGTGTCGAAGAGGTGGTAGGCATGGGGCGCTTGCCCCATCAGACCGGGCGAGTGTGCGATGACGAAATCATCAATGCGGCGCTGCAAGCGGCGGATGTCGGCCACTTGAGAGGTCGCAGTTACCTGGCTTTGTCGGGAGGCGAACGGCAGCGTGTGCATCTCGCGCGGGTATTGGCGCAGTTATGGCCGGGTGAGGCGGGGCAGACGTTGTTGTTGGATGAGCCGACGTCGATGCTCGATCCTTTGCACCAGCACACCACGTTGCAGGCCATTCGCAGCTTCGCCGACAAAGGCGCTGCCGTGCTGGTGATCCTGCATGACTTGAACCTTGCCGCGCGTTACTGCGACCGCATCCTGTTGCTGAAAGACGGACGCCCTCATGCCTTGGATACGCCCTCTAAAGTCCTGCAACCTGAATCGCTCAAGGCCGTCTTTGGCTTGGAGGTTCTGGTACAGCCACATCCGGAGCGCGGGCACCCGCTGATCATTGCGCGCTGAGCTCAGTTATGTGCGGGCAAAAAAAGACCCGGCAAGAGCCGGGTCAAATAACCGTGATTAGCCTGATGAGGAGATAATCTGAGAGTCCGAACCATTGGTCTTTCAGTTATCGGCTGATCTCGCGACCAGTTGTGATAATCATAACGATTCTCATTTGAGAGTCAACATTTGTTTTTGCATGCTCATCGAGTTTTCTCAAACGCCCGTTTGTAATGCCCGTAAACATTGGGTCTGCATGCCAATCTAGTTTTTCTGACGCGTTGACATAGCATCCAGCTGACGGTTGAGCGCCTCCTTGCGCTCCGTGGGAATGTCGTTCCAGTGCACATCCATCAATGCGCCTTCAATTGCATACAGCAGGACTTTCGATGCTCGAAAGCCGCGAGTTCGCACGGCTCGGTAAGCATCGACCGCTCCCAGGCGACGCAAATCGGACGCGCTGTGGATGCCCACCGCATGCAGCCACTGCGCTGACGTCTTGCCTAGGTTTTTCAGGTGTTGCAGCTCATCGTTCATCAAGCCTCCTTGCGACGGCCGAATGGTGCGGTGGGTGTCGTAACCAGGCAGCCTGAAAATGAGTGTAGCGCTCAGTAGGAAAAGCGTGGTTCTTTGGTCAGAAGCGGGCGAAAAGCTTATAAGAATGGTGTGATGGCTTTAGCGACAGGCAGGCGGCAATCGCCCGGCGTGCCTGGGACTTAGCCGGGGTTCTGGGCGAAGGCTACTTGGTACGGTAGCGCAGGCGAGTACCGAAATTGACTGACATCAGAATTTCGTCAGCCGTGAGCTCGGGTGGGAAATAAGTCCCCGAAATCTGCGCGTGGGCCAGGCTGGCGCCCTCCAGCGAGCAATCGCGTAAATCCAGGCCGCGCAGGTCGGCCGAACGGAAATAGGCGTCGGTGAAGTCAACATCCTTGGCGTTCAGGTCGCGCAGGTCCAAGCCCCGGAAGTCGCCACCACGCATGTCGATGGGGCCACCCTCAGGGCGTTCCTGATTGAAGCCGCGGATGTCGTCCTTGTGCAGGAGCGCGTAGAGCGGGGTGTCGAGAAGCTTGGGCTGACTCATAATGGCGACTCCTGTTGGAATTATGACGCCATTATAGTGCCACTATTTCTGGGTCGTGCGTCGAAGTAGACGACACGACCAAGAAATATTTCTTACAGGCCCGGCAAGCGCTGACGGATATGAGCGACTAAAGCGTCGAGGGTCCCGCTTTCATTGGTCTCGACACGCTTGCTCAGCAACAGCTCCTGTGCTGTCAGCGGCTCACGACTGGCTTGCTGCTCTTCGATAACGCTCAGTGTTGCGTCGGACGGGTCGTTTTTATCCGCCTGACGTTGTGCCAGCCAACTGGCGATAACGGCTTGAGGCGCGTTGCAATCGAGGATCAGGAACGGCGCCCCGGTAGCTTCGGCGACTTGGGCAGCTGCGTCACGTTGAGCGCGTTTCAAGAAGGTCGCATCCAGCACCACCGGGTAACCGGCGCGCAGCACGGTATCGGCCATTTCGTTCAGGCGTGCGTAGGTGGCAGCGCTGGCGTCATGATTGTAGATACCGGCCTGTGGTGTGTTTTCGATCTGTTGCTCGCCAAACAGACGCTTGCGTTCCACATCCGAGCGCAGGCGCACGGCGCCCAAGGCTTCGACCAGGCGCATGGCGACATGGCTCTTGCCCACGGCTGAAACGCCATGGGTGATTGCCAGGAAGCGAGACGGAATGGTGCTGTAGCTTTCTGCCAGGTTGGCGTAATTGCGGTACTGGCGCAGGGTGTTGGCGCGCTGCACCGGGCTTGCTTCGCTCGGCATGCTGAACAGCGCAACTTTGGCGCGAACCAGCGCACGGTAGGCTTTATAGAAGTTCAGTAGCTCCAGGCCCTGGTAGTCACCGGTCAGTTCCAGGTACTGGCTGATAAAACGCCGTGCCAGGCTTTTCAGGCCGCGATCTTCCAGGTCCATGGCCAAAAACGCGGTGTCTGCGTACACATCGGTAAAGCGGAAGGGCTCGTTGAACTCGATGCAATCGAAGATCACCACGTGACCATCAATGAGGGTTGCGTTGCCTAAGTGGATATCGCCGTGGCATTCGCGGGTATAGCCATTGAGCTTGCGCTGCTCCAGCAGGGGCTTGAGACGTTCAAAACTGCTTTCAGCCCAGGCTTGCAGGGCCTCCAGTTGAGTCAGGTCGGCCTTGTCGCTAAGAAACGGGCGGATCTGGTCGAAGTTCTGGCGCACCGGAGCCATCACTTCCTCCGGTGTGCCGGCCGGATGTTCTTGGGGAACCTTGGGGGCGGTGAGGTGGAAGTGCGCAATCTGCTGGGCCATCTCGTCGATGTGCGCGCAGGTCAGTTCGCCGTTGGCTTGCAGGGTGCTGAGCATCTGGCTTTGCGGGAACTGACGCATCTTCAGCGCGTACTCGATCACCGGGCCATCGCCGCCCAGTTGCGGTGCCTCGGATGTGCCGGTAATTGGCAACACTTCAAGATACAAATCTGCGGTCAGGCGCTGATTGAGGCGCAGTTCCTCGCAACAGAAGTGGCCGCGGTCCTCCAGTTGGGTGAAGTCCAGGAAGCCGAAGTTCATCGGCTTCTTCAGTTTATATGCGTAGGCGCCTGTCAGTATCACCCAGGAAATATGGGTCTCGATGACTTGAAACGCTTCAACCGGATGAGGGTATAAAGCCGGGTTTTGCAGGGCAGCGATCAGGGACTGGCTCACGGGCGATCCTTCAAAGTCTGGGAAAATTCATGGCGGGCATTATGGCTGCTGTTGCTGGTCGTGCAAACCGCTGTCCGGCTCATGTTGGTCATCAATAAAGTGCGTATAATCCGCCGCCATGACTCGAACCCGATCTCCCCGTTCCCGTAAAAAACCTCCTTCCCGCAGCCTGCGCCCCTGGCTGGGCTGGGCGCTCAAGCTTGGCCTGGTTGGCCTTGTGGTGATCGCCGGCTTTGCGGTGTACCTCGATGCCGTGGTTCAGGAAAAGTTCTCCGGCAAGCGCTGGACCATTCCGGCCAAGGTGTACGCACGCCCGCTGGAGTTGTTCTCTGGCCAGAAGCTGAGCAAGGAAGACTTCCTGACCGAGCTCGACGCACTGGGCTACCGTCGCGAGCCCGTGAGCAATGGCCCGGGCGCGGCGGCCGTCAGCGGTAATACCGTCGACCTGAACACCCGTGGCTTCCAGTTCTACGAAGGCCTGGAAAAAGCTCAGCCTGTGCGTGTGCGTTTTTCCGGCGACTATGTGGCTGAGCTGTCGTCGCTCAATGGCTCCAAGCTGCCGGTGGTGCGCCTGGAACCCTTGATGATCGGCGGTATTTACCCGAAAAATCTTGAAGATCGCATCCTGATCAAACTCGATCAGGTTCCGCCGTACCTGCTGGAAACCCTGGTGGCTGTGGAAGACCGCGACTTCTACAGCCATTGGGGCGTCTCGCCGAAGTCGATTGCCCGCGCCATTTGGGTCAACACCTCCGGCGGCAAGATGACCCAGGGCGGCAGTACGCTCACGCAGCAACTGGTCAAGAACTTCTACCTGACCAACGAACGCAGCCTGACCCGTAAACTCACTGAAGCCATGATGGCAATGTTGCTGGAGCTGCATTACAGCAAGCAGGAAATCCTCGAGGCCTACCTCAACGAGGTATTCGTCGGTCAGGATGGCCAGCGCGCGGTGCACGGTTTCGGCTTGGCCAGCCAATTCTTCTTTGGGCAGCCATTGTCTGAGTTGAAGTTGCATCAAGTCGCGTTGCTGGTGGGGATGGTCAAGGGGCCGTCCTATTACAACCCGCGTCGCAACCCGGAGCGTGCGCTTGAGCGCCGTAACCTGGTACTTGATGTGCTGGAGCAGCAAGGTGTTGCCACGGCCGAGCAGGTGGCCGCGGCGAAGAAAATGCCACTGGGTGTGACCACCCGTGGCAAGTTGGCAGACAGCTCATTCCCCGGCTTTATCGACCTGGTCAAGCGTCAGCTGCGTGAAGACTACCGTGACGAAGACTTGACCGAAGAGGGCCTGCGGATCTTCACCAGCTTCGATCCGATCCTGCAAATGAAGGCCGAAGCGTCGGTCAACGACACCTTCAAGCGCCTGACCGGCCGCAAAGGCTCGGATGAAGTCGAGGCCGCCATGGTCGTGACCAACCCGGAGACCGGTGAAGTCCAGGCCATGATCGGTAGCCGCCAGGCCAGCTTCGCCGGCTTCAACCGCGCGCTGGATGCTGTGCGTCCGATAGGCTCGCTGGTCAAGCCGGCTGTCTATTTGAGCGCATTGGAAAAACCCAGCAAGTACACGCTGACCAGTTGGCTGTCGGATGACCCGCTATCGGTCAAAGGCGCCGACGGCCAGGTCTGGACGCCCAAGAACTTCGATCGACGCTCCCACGGTACGGTGTTCCTGTATCAGGGGTTGGCACATTCCTACAACATCTCGACCTCACGCCTGGGGCTTGAGGTCGGTGTGCCGAATGTGCTGAAGACATTGGCGCGACTGGGGATCGAACGTGAATTCCCGGCGTTCCCGTCCATGCTACTGGGCGCTGCGGCCATGACTCCCATGGAAGTGGCCACCATGTACCAAACCCTGGCCAACGGCGGCTTCAATACGCCGATGCGCGGTATTCGCAGTGTGCTGACCGCCGATGGCGAGCCGCTCAAGCGTTATCCGTTCCAGATCCAGCAGCGTTTCGACGCGGGCTCTATCTACCTGATCCAGAACGCCATGCAGCGCGTGATGCGTGAGGGTACTGGGCGTTCGGTCTATAACGTGCTGCCGTCGAACCTGACCCTGGCCGGCAAGACCGGTACCAGTAACGATTCGCGTGACAGCTGGTTCGCGGGCTTTGGCCAGGATGTATTGGCCGTGGTGTGGCTGGGGCGTGACGATAACGGCAAGACGCCGTTTACCGGGGCCACCGGTGCGTTGCAGGTGTGGACCAGTTTCATGCGCAAGGCCGACCCGTTGCCGCTCAACATGCCGCAGCCGGACAATATCGTGCAGGCCTGGATCGACCCGCACACCGGCCAAGGCTCTGATGCCAACTGTCCGGGCGCGGTACAGATGCCGTATATTCGCGGCAGCGAACCACCACCCGGCGCCGCATGCGGTGGCAGTGCCCCTGCTGACGCGGAATCGGTGATGGATTGGGTGAAGGGCTGGATAAATTAAGCAAAGAGGGTTTCAAGAGAACAAGT